>OMKS01000381.1_pt1 | contig 41626 bp, 37 predicted proteins | sample 1674721 | NCBI WGS metagenome assembly OMKS01 (sample SAMN06264996, study PRJEB25208) | sediment metagenome | isolation source: hot spring sediment | place: USA: California | collected 2014-09-02 | reverse complement strand
TGGCAGGTGGAACAGGTGTTCCGGGACATGAAATCGGTGCTCGATACCCGGCCGATCTTCCACAAACGGGACCAGACGATCCGCGGACATGTCTTCTGCAGCTTTCTGGCCCTGGTCCTGCGCAAGGAACTGGACCGGCGGCTGGAATCCGCCGGGCATCAGCTCGAATGGGAGGAGATCAAGCGCGACCTCAAGGCGCTGCAACGGGTCACCGTGGAGGAGGAAGGTCGCCGCCTCGCTGTCCGCACCACCTGTGCCGGCTCCTGCGGCAAAATCTTCCAGGCGGTGGGCGTTGCCTTGCCGCCGACGATAAGCGAAGCGTGAACAGGCTCCCTTGCGATGCAATATGGTCCGTAGTGCCAACACTTTTTTTATATGCTTTATTATGCCGAAATAATTAAATTATTTTTTAGCAACTGTAGAAGATGAGCTGAAATGATTGCACGCCGGTCAGATCACAGGCGGCCTTGTTGGCCATGACTATTGAAAATGTCTCCGCATCGAGGACGTAAAAAGGGTTGGTCATGGAGTCGATAATCAACTCAAGAAATTTCCGCTGCTTTTCCGCCCTGTTTTCCGCCCGGCTCCGGATCATAATTTCATCTTCCAGCCTGGCATTGGCCTTGGCGAGCTCAACGGTTCTCTCCATGACCCGGTCTTCCATCCTGTCATGGGCCTTCTGCAGTTCTTCCTTGGCTTGTTTGTTTTCCCTGGCATAATTCTCGAGTCTGCCGATGATGGCGCCGAAGCTGTAATACAGAATAATGATCGCTACAAGCAGGACGGACAGGGTCAGAAATAAGGAATGATTTATAAAAGCTCTTTTCTGTTCCACCTGTTCGGAAATATCCTGGAGCATGAGCACCCTGCCGATGGACTCGCCCCTGAAATCGTTGAGCAGGGTGCAGTTATGCAGGACATGCAGCCGGTCGTCAACCAGGACTTCCTGGTCCTCATCCAGCCTGCCTAAATCAAGCCTTTCGGCGATACTTTCGAAACGCCTGCTGCCGCCGGTCATGAGAACATACTGGCCGTGCTCCTGAAATCCCTCCGCCACCAGTTTCGCCTTTTGCCATACCTTGGCTTTCACCAGGAGTGTCACGTCGCTGTTCAGGCTTTCGGTCAGTGATTGCACCAGCTGTCTCGCATCTATGCCGAATTCAACCGCGCCGATGTGTTGTCCCTCATGGTATATCGGTTCGCTTACCCAGAAATTGACTCCGTGAGGACAGACGTCAAAACCGGACAGCTGCTTGCTTTCGGCATGTACAGTGGCAACCATGGGCCGTAACTCGCCTATGTTGTCACCGAAATGTTCCGGCTTCTGCACCCTGAGAAACACTGTGCCGTCAGGCATGGTAAAGACAAAGGCATGGAAAAACTTATTCTCCTCCCTGAATTCCTCAAACAGAGGAGCGCAGAGTTCGTACAAACGTTCCCTGTCCCTGTCGGCGAACGCCTGCCTGACCTCGTCGAAGTAGCGGACTAAGCGGTTGATTTTATAGCGGTATGGATCGAACGAATATTTTTTGATGTCATTGCTGATGTTGTCTATGAGCTTTTCCCGCTCCCGGATGGCGTTATCAATGGCTTCGTTGTAATGGTTGATCCCCTCGCTGAGCAGAAAGCCGCACGCAAACAGAATGACAAGACTGACAAGAAACAATGTCCTGTTTTTTATCTTCATGGGTGACCGGCTGCCTCTATGAGAAAGGTTCCGACTCTCTTCTCCGGATCATCGGCCCCCTGGATCAGCCGGAGAAAGCTTTTTGCCCCCGAGAAAAGGAAGGAATGGGAGAGCCCCGATACAGTGAACTCATTCCAGCACATTATATTATACACAAATTTGCCCCATTTCCTACTGTCACCGGAAAAGCGGATGCCGAAGTCTGGAAAACGGCTCAGTGGCGAGCCCTGGGACAAATCCATGTGCCGAGGAAATAAATCACCCGCTGGGTCAACAGAGAAGGTACGGCATAAGGGAAAAGTGAACAATGACCGGTTTCCAGCCCGGGAAAATGGTTGTTCCTGAGAACAGGCCTTACCAGAAATCCGCGGTGCCGATGCGCTCGTCAATATCCACAGCCAGCATTGAAACGTTATGCGTGGCGCGCCCGGAGGGATTCGAACCCCCGGCCCTCGGATTCGAAGTCCGATGCTCTATCCGGCTGAGCTACGGGCGCAGGGCGGATGGCGGTTGTCCGCCAGCATAATAGAGAAAAAAGAAAAGATGCGCAAGGACCTTTCTCCTCAGCCCAGCAGCAGGGTATTGGCAAAACGGATAATCGGCATGATCACCTTGGAGATAATGCCGAGATAAAACAGCACCAGCAGCAGGATAAACCCGAAGGGCTCCAGCTTTTCGTAGCTCCTGGCCATGTCCGGCGGCAGAACGCCCATGAGGATTTTCGAGCCGTCCAGCGGCGGGATCGGCAGGATGTTGAACACCGCCAGCATGACGTTGATCCAGACGCTGGCCGCCAGCATCTGCGCCACGGGCATGAGCACGAACATCGGCAGGAAGGGAAACATCAGCAAGAGCTTCACCAGCAGGGCGCTGGCCACTGCCAGGACCATGTTGGCGCCCGGGCCGGCCAGGGCGACCAACAGCATGCCCTTGCGCGGGTCCCTGAAATAGACGGGATTGACCGGCACCGGCTTGGCCCAGCCGATTTTCATAATAATAAAGGCCAGCACCCCCAGCGGGTCGAGGTGCTTGAGCGGGTTCATGGTCAGCCGCCCGGCATTCCTGGCCGTGGGGTCGCCGAGGTTCCAGGCCACATAACCGTGGGCCAGCTCATGAAAAGTCAGAGCGAAAAGAAACGGCGGCGCCAGAATGATGAGCTGCTGAAGAAGGTGCTGCATATCCATGTGTATTACTCTTCCTGTCCGACAACATATATATAATCCATAAAGGAGACTGCCGCCTCGCCGGTATCGTCGGAATCGTTCATTATCGCCAGCGAGGCGGTTGCGGGCGGCCTGGCCCCGAAAGCTTTTTCATAATCCTCGATGATGTTCACTTCCTCCTCGACCCATGTGCCCGTATCCTCTTCGCCTGAACGGAGGATAATCAGCCGGGCCCGGTCGGTATAGGGACTGGGATATATGTTTTCGGGATGGGGTTTGCTTGCCCAGACATAATTCAGGCTGCTCTGGGGAGGATATGCACCGTACACCACTTTGGCAATACCGTACTGCAGCTTTTCACCCAAAGACGCCGCCGCCGGATCGTACTTGAACATGATGTATACCCGCAGCGGATAATCATCGCCGGATTTCCGCTCCACATCCCCTTTTTCATAGACGTTGTCCACTTTCCAGCGCCACCTGACCACGGGATAACTGTAGACATCAAATTCCTGCCTGTGGCGGATGCCGGACGCCGAGGCGCTGCTCATGGCTTCCAGGATGCTGCCGTCCCCGGTATTACGGATCCTGTACCGGGTATGCTTTTCAATTTTTGGAAAGGTAACCGGCTCCCAGTCGGCCAGGCTGTCGAAGTCTTCGCGGATGAACGGTTCGGCCCCATGGGCGGGAAAAAGCACCGGGGTCGGGAAGAGGCAAAAAAAAAGAACCGGCAGCAGCCGCCTCATTTGCGGCCCGGGTCTACCCATTGCCGTCCGTGCCGCTCCCTGCTCCATGCGCATCCCCTCCCCTTCTTGATTTTTTTTCAGCCCGGGGAAGCGGGTAGTGATCAAGAACCAACCGCTCCGCCTCATCATGGTTGCTGATTTCACCGTTCAACTGCGACTCGATGACATGATTGAGCATGGTCCTGAAATTCGGCCCTGGCCTGTAGCCCAGACGCAGCAGGTCGCTTCCCCTGAGCAGGGGTTCCTCGCTGTCCAGCCTGGTCACATACTGGGAGACCGCTTTCTGGATCTGCTTTTTGCGGGCAATGGACATAAGATACAGCAGCCCCTCATTATCCAGATCCCGGAGCAGCCAGTATATTTCACTGGGCTTCATATAGGGCCGATGCAGCATGTCGAGCGCGATCCGGTCCGCCTCCGTCTTCTGGCGGACCAGTTTTCTTTCGATCTTTTCCGGCAGTTCAAAGCGTCGGCAGAACTGGACCAGCTCTCTTGTTCCGGAACGGCTCATTATGCCGAGCAGGTAAACCATCCACTGGTCCAGGGATTCATCCAGATACAGGAGCTTGAACCAGGAGACCGCCCTGGTGGCCTGGGTCAGGACATGAACAAAACGCCTGTCGATACGGAGATTCGGTTTAAGGTCCGGCCACAGGAACTGAAACAGGTCGAATTCGGCCATGCGCCTGAGCGCCGGAAGCGGATCGTCCTCCGACAGGATCAGGCGAAGCTCGTTGAAGAAGCGCTGGGGGGAGAAACGGTCGAACAGCCGCATCTGCACGGCATTCTTGAGCAGCTTCTCGGTGTGCTTGGCGATGCGGAAATCAAGACGCTGCTCAAAGCGGATGGCCCGGAAAATTCTGGCCGGATCCTCGACAAAACTCAGGTTGTGCAGCACGCTGATCCGTTGTCTTTTCAAATCGTTCTGGCTGTTGAAAAAATCGACCAGGGTCCCGAAACGGTCGGGATTGAGATGGATCGCCATGGCATTGACGGTGAAATCGCGGCGGTAGAGATCAAGCTTGATGGAGGAAAGCTCCACCGTCGGGATCGCCGCCGGATATTCGTAATATTCCAGCCTGGCCGTGGCCACGTCGATCCGCGTGCCGTCCCTGAGAATGACCGTTGCCGTGCCGAACTTCCTGTGCGTCCTGACCGTTGCCTTCAGCTCCCCCGCCAGTTCCTTGGCAAAATGGATGCCGTTGCCTTCAATGACGATGTCCAGGTCAAGGTTTCTGATGTGCAGGAGCAGGTCCCGGACGAAACCTCCCACTACGTAGGCATGATATTTCAGCCGTTCCGCCACCTCCCCTGTTCGCCGGAGCAGGATCATGATGTTACGGTCAAGCTGTTCGGCCATCAGGGTCGCCAGGTTGCGGGTCCTGGTGGTGGAGGGCTGCTCCTCCTCGTGGAGGAGGTTGCGCGGCAGGTGAGCCGGATCGTTGACCAGCAGATTGAGGAGATCGGTGCGGGTAATGACGCCGACGATCCTGTCCTTATCCACCACCGGAATGAGCCGTTGCCGGTGGCCGATGATCAGTTCCTGGATATCGGCCAGCGTTGCCGTGGTCGGCAGGGTGGCGATCTCGGTGGTCATATAATCGCTGACCGGCAGGTAGCCGAGCTTGTGAAAAATGGCCTTTTCCACCACCCGCCTGGATATCAGGCCGAGAATGGACTGCGGCTGACTCTCTTCTTCAATATCCTGTTCGGGGGAGACGACCGGCAGCACGGTGATGTTGTAGCGGGTCAGCAGGTCGTGGGCCATATTGATGGAGACGTCGGGGGTCACCGTGATCACCGGCGAGGACATGATCTCAGCGGCGATCGCCCGGGGCCGGATATAGCGGTGCAGGAGGTGAACCAGCTTTTCCTCGGCCTCGATCAGGGTCATGTCCCTGATGGTTGCCGCCGCCGCCGAAGCATGGCCGCCGCCGCCGAAATCCCTGGCGATGATGCCGACGTTGACCTCGGGAATCCGGCTGCGGGCGATGAGATAGGTGCGCTCGCCCATGCAGATCAGGCCGAACAGCACATCAAGGTTTTCCATGACCATGAGCCGGTGAAGGATGACTGCGAAACTGTCCTCATACTCCTGGAGGGTCAGCTTGGTGACGACGATTTCAATGGACTGGATCGTATAGGTCGTCGCGTTCTTCAGCAGGTTGTTCAACAGGCCGATCTGCCGGGCGGAAAGGTCCTGGGAAATGAACTGGCTGACGATGTCGAGATTCGCCCCGTGCTGGAACAGCCATGAGGCGGCCTGGAGGTCGGCGCCGGTCGTGGAAGCATGCAGGAAATTTCCCGTATCCTCGTAAATGCCGAGGGCAAGGAGGGTCGCTTCCTCCGGGGAAGGCTCGATCTGCTGTTCCTGAAAAAGACGGACAAAGATGGTCGAGGTCGAACCGACCAGTTCAAGAACCTCCAGATCGCCGGTCATGTCGCCGGCCGTCGAGGGATGATGGTCGTAGATATGGAGTTCAATCCCCGGATTATTCAGGCATTCCTGCAGTTTGCCGATCCGGTTGGGCTGCCGCGTATCGACCACAATCAGCCGCCTGACATTTTCCAGGTTAATATTTTTCAGCCGCTTGAAAACATAGATATGACGGAATTCCTGGGCCAGGTAATCGCGCACCACCTTTTCCTGGGATCCGGAAAACACCATTTCGGCCTGCGGATACAGCCTTTTGGCGGCAACCATGGAGGCAAGCGCGTCAAAATCGGCATTGAGATGGGTGGTGATGACGTCCATGTCGACCATTATACCCTTCTCCCGGCCCGGGGCAAAATGATTCGGCACACTTAACGAAAAACCGTCACTCAAGGAAGGCGATGAGCCGGTACAGGAGCGGCAGGGTCATGAATGACGCCAGGATGCCGTAGCCGACCATGGCTGAGGAAAGGCGGGGGCTGAGCCCGGCCATGGAGGCAAGCGCTCCCGCCGCCACCATCGGCGGCATCGCCGTTTCAAACAGGGATACCTGGATGACGGGTCCCCTCAGACCCAGGAGCATGCATGCGGCAATGAAGAGCAGCGGCGTCAGCAGCAGTCTTGCCGTCAGGCCGAAGAGCAGGGGCGGCCTTTCGGCGGACACCATGCGGAGCCGGAGCTGGAACCCTATCGCCACCATGACTACGGGCACCAGGGAATCGGCCGTCATCTGCAGCAGCATTGCCGCCCAGGGCGGATATGAAGCGCCGCGCAGCACGAGGGCCGCCGCCAGGGCAATGAAAGGGGGGAAAAGCACGATCCGTACCGCGATCCTCCCCGGGGTCGGCCTCTCGCCGTCGCTGTACAGGGCAAGAATCACGGCGCCGTACGTTGACAGGGCAAGAAAGGAGCCAAACTGGTCATAGAGGATGGCATAGGTCAGCCCGGATCCGCCGTAGAAAAGCTCCACCATGGGAATGCCGAGAAAAGCGGTGTTGCCGAGGGGAACCATCAACAGCAGTGAGCCGGTGATTGCCCGCGGCCAGGCGCACAGCCTGGAGACCCCGAAAACCAGAAGCGAGGAAAACAGCACCGCCAGCCACGCCATCAAAACCGGCGCCAGGAGTTCGGTGGAGAAGACCAGCTTTGGCGCCTGGACAAGAATCAGCGCCGGCAGGGCGACATAGATCACGTACAGATTGAGACTCCTGTCCGTATCGGCCGGAAAGATAGGGATCCGACGCAAAATATTGCCTGCCGCCAGAAGGAAAGGAAAAGGAAGGACACGTTCCATTTTTGCCTGGGGGACTGATATTGCCGCCGTACTATGGCGGAGGAATCACCATGAAGCCACGTAGTCAATTTTCCTCCGGAATTCAAGAGGGAATTGCATCAATCATCTTTTCTTCACTGCTCTTCCCCTCCGGGAACAGTCTCATGGAAGGAGAACTGAGGCCCATGTTGAAAGTAATAATTTTTAACAGTTCAACATGATATTTTCCCGTTGACAGGGATCGGCCAAAGATATATGAATGGCCATTCATTGTCATGCTTGTTTTCATTTATCCGGAAAACCTCCGGAAGAGAAGCCGCCGCCAGAATTATGCGGTTCCGGCCCCGTTACAATGGTTAGAAAACAAAGGCGGAAGAAAATGAACAGAATATCTGGCGCACTTGTCCTTTGCTGCCTTATCCTGGCGTGCAGTGCTTTTCAGACCGGCGCCCGCAACACTGCCGTTCAGAAACCGAGCCCCGATGAGGCCATCATGATCCTGAAGGAAGGGAACCAGCGCTTCGTGAACGGCAATGCCGCTCACCCGAACACCGACAGCGCCCGCCTCATCCAGGCCGGCAGGGAAAACCAGGGCGACCATGCCTACGCCACGATCCTCTCCTGCTCCGATTCCCGGGTGCCGGTCGAACGCATCTTCGACGCCGGCATCATGGACCTCTTTATCATCCGCGTTGCCGGCAATGTTGTCGATGTTGACGAAGCGGGATCAATCGAATACGGCCTTGCCCATGTCAACACACCCGTCCTCGTCGTCCTGGGGCACACCCAGTGCGGCGCCGTAACCGCGGTAACCGACGCCGTCCAGGGACACGGTCATCCCCTGGAAATAAACATCCCTCCGCTGGTCGACAATATTCAGCCCGCCGTGGAACGGGCCATGGCCGCCCTTCCCGGGGCGGAAACCGGCGAGATCATCGCCAGGGGCATCGAGGAAAACATCTGGCAGGCCATTGAGGACCTGTTCATGCGCAGCCCGGCCAGCCGGGAATTGGTACAAAGCGGCAGGGCCAAGGTCATCGGCGCCGTTTACGATGTGAGCACCGGGACCGTTGCCTGGCTGCCGCAGGAAAAGACCGATGAAATTCTCGCCCGGGTGGAACAGGACCCCCGGCGGGAGATGAAAGCGGTTGCAGGCGACGGAAAACAGCACCCTGCGCATTAGGAAGGAGTCAGGCACTTCCCGGAAATATTTCCCTTCAGGCCATATCCTGCGGCACAACGGGGTTCCGCAGGATATGGCCTTGAAGCGCACGGCGGCCATTCGCTGACCACACGGCAATTTCTTGTCTTCTCCAGTTCTTTCCGATATGATCAGACTGACTGTTTGTGATGGTCGGCCCTGCATGCATTGCGCCGCCGGCTGAACAGCGCGGGAATCTCCCTGATTACCGGACTCTTCATCCATGGCGCAGCCTCTGCGGAGAACCGTCCTGTTTCCTGAACAACCCCGCACCGGCAGCACGGCGCAATATGGACATCATCAAAATCCACTATGCCTTTACCTTTGACGACGGGCGGCAGGAGGTCTTTGACCTTGCCATTGATTCCCGTTCCCTGGAAGTGCTCCACGCACCCGCGGGCGATCTGCCGGAATGGACCCGGCTGGAATTTCATCAATGTCCCCATTGCCCCTTCACCCCCGCAACCATGCCCCACTGTCCGGTGGCTGTGTGCCTGATCCAGGTTATCGGGCGTTTTCAGAACGTGGTTTCACACAATGAGACCGAATTGACCGTCACCACCGATGAACGGAAGGTCTCGCAGCGCACCACGGCGCAAAAAGGGATCAGCTCCCTCCTCGGCCTGCTCTTCGCGACCAGCGGCTGCCCCCATACCTCCTATTTCAAGCCCATGGCACGGTATCATCTGCCGCTGTCCTCGGAGGATGAAACCTATTACCGGGCAACCGCCATGTACCTGCTGGCCCAGTACATGCGCCATAAAAAAGGACTGGACGTCGACCTGGAGCTGGAAGGGCTCAAGTCAATCTACCGCAACGTCCATAAACTGAACACCATGATCGCGGAACGGATACGCAGCGCCACCCGGGCCGACTCTTCGGTCAATGCCGTTGTCCTGCTGGACATGATCAGCAATTTGATGCCGTTTGTCCTCGACGAGAACCTGGACAAAATCCTGCACCTGTTCAGCTCCTATCTGCCCGCGGCTGAAAGAGGGCAATAACCCCATGCCATCGGATACTTTTCGCCTCCTCCAGGATCAACATGGGAATCGCCGCTGACATAATCATCATCGTGGTGGCCGCCCTGATCGGCGCCCTCATCGCCCAGAGACTCAGGCAGCCCCTGATTCTCGGCTATATCGCCGCCGGCATTGTCGTCGGTCCGCACACGGGCGGGATCACAATTTCCGATTCCCACGAGATTGAACTCCTGGCGGAAATCGGGGTGGCGCTGCTCCTCTTCGCCCTCGGACTGGAATTTTCGCTGCGGGAACTCAAGCCGGTCCGGACCATAGCACTGATCGGCACGCCGATCCAGATCCTGCTGACCATAGGCTGCGGCTATGGAATCGGCCGGATGTTCGATTGGAACCCGATCCACGCTCTCTGGTTCGGCGCGCTCATCGCCCTGTCCAGCACGATGATCACCCTGAAAACCCTGATGAACCAGGGCTGGATGGGCACCCTTTCCAGCAGGGTGATGATCGGCATGCTGCTGGTCCAGGACCTGGCGGTGGTGCCGATGATGATCGTCCTGCCGCAGCTCAGTGATCCGGCGGCCGGCCTGCCGCTGATCGGCACGGCAATTCTCAAGTCGGGCATTTTTCTGCTGTCGATGTTCTTTCTCGGCACCAGGATACTCCCCTGGCTGCTCGGCTACATTGCCCAGTGGAATTCACGGGAGCTCTTTATTCTCACCAACATGGCCCTGGGGCTGGGCATCGGCTACGCCACCTACCTCTTCGGCCTTTCCTTTGCCTTCGGAGCCTTTATCGCCGGCATGGTCCTGAGCGAATCGGATTACGGCCACCAGGCCCTCAGTGACATCATTCCCCTCCGGGATATTTTCGGTCTGCTTTTTTTCACCTCGGTGGGCATGCTGCTGGATATCAACTTTCTGCTGAACAGTTGGCGGACGGTTGTCGTCCTGCTGCTGCTGGTTGCCTTGAGCAAGGGGATCATTTTTTCCTCCCTTGCCTGGCTGTTCCGGTACCGGAACATCGTTCCCCTGGCGCTGGGCCTCGGTCTTTTCCAGGTCGGTGAATTTTCCTTTGTCCTTGCCCGGGTGGGGTTGGAAACCAATTCCATTGATACTCAACTCTATTCCCTGGTCCTGGCCACCTCCGTGATCAGCATGGTCCTGACCCCGTTTGTATCCGGCCTGGCAACCCCCCTGTACCGGATCAAGCGTCATTTTTTCCAGCATGAACCGCTGCAGACCATCAATATTCCCCAGGAAGGCGTGACCAATCATGTCATCATTGCCGGCGGCGGCAGGGTCGGCCAGCACATAGCCCAGGTCCTGCAGCAGCTGCATGTCCCCTTTGTCATCATTGAACTCAATCACCAGAGGATGACTGAATGCAAGGAGGCCGACTACCCCGTCATCTACGGCGACATGACGCAGCAGATCGTTCTCGATGCCGCGGAACTGGCCGCGGCAAAGCAGCTGCTGATCACTCCCCCCTCGATTGTCGACTCGCGGGCCATCGTCCGCCACGCCCGGAAAATCAATCCCGGCCTGCAGATCGTGGCCAGGGCCGAAGGGGTGGAGCAAACCAGGACCTTGTATGAAGACGGCGTCTCCATGGTCGTTCTTCCGGAAATGGAAGCCGGGCTGGAAATTGCCCGGCAGGCGCTGCTGGGTCTGCAGATCCCGGCCACCCTGATCCAGGAGTATACCGATATGGTCCGGCAGGAAATGTACGAACCCCTTTTCTCCTCCCGGTATGACTACCGTCTGATCACCCAGCTCAACAGTGCCAAAAACCTGCTGGAAATCTCCTGGGTGCAGATAGACCCGGACAGTCCGTTGAACGGACGGGCAATAAAGGATGCCGCCGTTCGTTCCCGCACCGGGACAACCATTGTCGGCATCATCCGGCACGGTATATTCCGGCCCAACCCGGATCCGGAGCACACCTTTACCGCGGGGGATCTCGTCGCCATAGTCGGCAGTCCCAGGGAACGGGACCTGTTCAAGGATATGGCCCAGGAGACGACCGTATCCTGATCGGACGGGGCCGCAGCCCGGACAGGCTGCCGAGCGGGCAAGCGGCCTAAAAGTAATACCAGATGGTTTCGTAATCCTCGGCCTTCTCGCCGATCGCTTCCAGCCGGGACAGGTAGCCGAGGATCGGCACGTCACGGCAGACATACGTTTTCATGGCGTCCGTTGAGATGTTTTTCTCCCACGGATGAAATTCATACGATCTGCTGCCGTCCGGCAGGATCGATATGAGATCCCGCAGGCTGCTCGCCTTGAGGTAATTCTTGCCCATCCCGGGCACATTGTATACCGCCTCGTCGGTCCTGGACAGGCCCGGCAGCAGCCGCGACTCCTCCCTTTGCTCCTGCAGGAGTCTGGCGATCGGAACCCGATAGCTCTCGGTCTCGTCTTTTCCCTTGGCGTTGAACGTATAATAGGGATCGATTCCGATCAGGGTCAGCAGACGCCGCAGATACGCCGCTTCGAAGCGTCGGGAAACAAAAAAGGTATATACCAGCTGATTGTACACCGGAATGCCCCTGCTCCTGAGCCGTTCAACGGCGGCGGCCGTGTCGGGATTCACCTCATAGGGATGCTGAATATGGGTGACAACCGATACCTGCCTCTTACCCGGCTCCCTGTATTTCGCCAGGATGGACACTAGTTCGTCGGTGAAGCGCATGGGCAGCGTCACCGGCGTCCTGGTGCCGATCCTGATTCGCTCCACCGACGGTATGGCCGCCACCAGCCCGAGGATCCTGTCCAGCTTCCGGTTGCCCATGGCCAGGGGGTCGCCGCCGGTGATCAGCACCTCATGGATCGCCGGATGGTCACGAATCCAATCGACCGCCGCCTGAATCGCCTCGTCCGTAGCCATGGCCCCGGGCTGCATGGCATCGTCGATTTCCCAGTTCCGTTGACAATATACACAGATCTGGGGACAGGTGTTGAACGGTTTGAAGATGCAGATCGAAGGATACCGCCGTGTAACAAGGTCAATGGGCGAGGTCTCGGACTCCAGCATAAAATCCATGCACTCGCCCCTGTACTTCGCCGCCACCGTTTTTGTGACGTAACTGCCCGGGGGGATCACCTGGGCCCTGATCGCCCGGTCGCGCTCCCGGGTCGAATCGTCATCCATCAGGGAAAGGTAAAACGGTGTTATGCCGAAGGGCAGCTTGTGTTTCCTTGCACCGGCAATAGCCTGTTTTTCCTCTTTCGACAGGGTGAGCATTTTGCCGATCTTTCCGGCATCGCGAAGAATATTGCCAATCTGCCACTTCCAGTCATACCACTTCTCCTCCGACGCCCCCAGGACGGACAGAATCTTTTCCCGTCTCTCGGCCCGGCGGCGGACACTTTCCGGTGCCAGGCCCGACATGCTCTTATCCAGTCTCTGCCGGACCTCGGCGTACAGCTGATCCAGCTGCCGGGACCGCTCCCGGGCCGCCTCCCTGTCTTTGAGGGGGCTCGGTATCAGGTGGTGCTCATAGAAGGCCTTGCCCGGGCCCCTTCCCTGCAAGCCGAGAAAAAGATAAATAAGGTCGGCAAAAAAGGCCGGGGTGAGGTCGGGCCGGGGAACATCGCGGGCAATATCCATGATGGCCCGGGCCACGGAAAACTTCGCCTTGTCCTCGCTGCGCCTGGTCATCATTCTGACCAGAACCTTCGCGCAATCGCGTACGCGCATGATTGAACCGGCGCTGAAGGCGTCGTATTCATCAAACGTCTCGAACATCATATCGTGCGCCAGACGGGCAAGACTTGACCGCAGCTCGTCGATCGATTTGGCCTGCCGGGCGATGGTGCAGATTTCCGGCAGTTTTGTTCTGAAATAATCGGGGTTGAACTTGGCGTTATCCATCATAATGTACTTTCTTCATGTATGTATTGCGGCCCGGCCGGGTGCGGCAATGAACCACAACGGTGCCGTCGCGGTCAGCTTTGCTTTTCCTGCCACAATGTGGGAAAATAAAAAAGAGAGAAAAAACCATATCGGCTTGAACAGACGAATATACAGTTAACCATGGATAAGCCGCCGCGTCAATACCGGCGGCACCGCGGGCTGCCGTGCAACAGCGCGCCGTATTTGAAATACCGGAAGGTTCGGAGCATATGCAAGGAGGGAAAACAGTGCTCTGAACCGCCCGAACCCCGCTGTCGTTTCCGCGAGGTCCTTGCGCCACGGATTCAACTCACGGAACAACAGCGGGGAGAGGGCTTTCCGCCCCGCCCGGGCTTGCCCGGGCGGCGATTCTCAGGGCAAGAGCAAGCACATGTACGGGCATGCCGGTCCCCGGGCATCCGCCACTGTTCTCCCCTCCAGCACAGTGAACCAGCCTCTTGTTACCATACCGTAACACCAGTTGCCGAATTCGTTACCAGACAGTAACGCCCACTGACCCGGGCAGGGCCAATGCCTTGTTTTCACGAATATTCCATGCTGGCACATGTCTTGCTTCTCCGGCAGGAGAGGGTAATCCCATGGATGGTTCCATACCGGGAAACGGGACGGATCGGTTCGCCGCCCCCTGCCCTCGCCGGCCACGCTCGTTCGTTACCCAATGGTAAAAAAAAAAAAATTGTTTGCGGCGGGAAAAAAAGATATAATGAAGCAACGGCGGTTGACAGTGAACAGTGTGCTTCGTGCCGCCGCTCCACTGCGCGGATGCCTTTATGCCCCGACCAAGGGAAATACCCCGTGAACCTGACCATCAAGTTTATTGTTGCCATCAATGCCGTCATTTTGCTGTCTTACGGCTTCCTGTTATACCGGACGGCATACCTCCAGAACGAACTGGTCATGGAACAGGCCGGCAGCAGGCCCGCATCCTCTATAAACAGATCATCCTGACACGGCAATGGGTCTCCGACCACCAAGGCCTGTTTTTTATCAAAACCGATAATGTACCGGAGAATCCTTACCTGCACGAATCCGCCATCAGGGCCGACGACGGGACCATTTTCGTCAAACGCAACCCGGCCATGGTCACCAGGGAGCTGTCCGAATATGCCGCCCGGACGGGATTCTGCTGGTTCCGCATCACCAGCCTGAAACCCGTTAATCCGGCCAACACTCCGGATGACTTCGAAAGGGAAGCCATGCTCCGTTTTCAACAGGGCGTCAAGGAAATCGATACGGTGACCAATGGACCGGACGGCAGGGTTCAACGCTATATCGCCCCGCTTGTTGTCCAGGAGTCCTGCCTCGCCTGCCACGCCGAACACGGCTATTCCCTCGGCGACATCCGCGGCGCCCTGAGCATCAGCGTCCCCCTGGCCTGGGCCGACAGGGTCATCCATACAAACAACGTTACTCTATTCAAATACGCGTTTTTCTCCATTTTTGCGGTTGCCCTGTCTCTTACCTTCCTGTTCAACAAACTGGTGGCGCGACGGATCGACCGCCTGTCCCAAGCCATGGAAAAATATCCCCAGCAGGGATATGCCGTTACCGACGACAAGCACCTTTACAAAGATGAAATCGGCCGGCTGATCAAAGGGTTCGGTGACCTCTGCGAGCGGCTGGAACGGGCCCAGACGGAACTGGACAAAACGATGCAGCAGGCGTTCTATAATGAAAAAATGGCCTCCCTGGGACAGCTGACCGCCGGCATCGCCCATGAAATCAACAATCCGCTCGGCGGTCTGCTCAACTGCGTCAAGACCATGCAGGAGGAGCCCGAAAACCTGGAGCTGCACATGCGCTACCTGCCGCTGCTGGAAAAAGGACTGCGCCGTATTGAGCACATCATGCGCCAGCTCCTGAATTTCGGCAGGAAGGCCCCTTTGAACTTCAGCAGGGTGGATATCGATGATATCATCCGGGAATGCTGCGAACTGCTCGAATACCGCATGAAAAACATCTCCCTGACCACGGACCTTCAGCTCAGGGAGAACTATTGCATCGATGTTGAGGCCCTGCGCCAGATCATCGTCAACACCGCCTTGAACGCCATCCAGGCCATGCCCGAGGGCGGCAGCCTGACGATCTCCACCAGGCGGCGGGGACCAAAGATCATCATCGAGGTGCGGGACACCGGCACAGGCATCGATCCGGCCATTATGGACAAAATTTTCGACCCCTTCTTCACCACCAAGGAGGTCGGGGAAGGAACCGGACTCGGGCTGGCGGTTACCTATTCGCTCGTCAGACAGATGGAGGGCAACATAGAAGTGCGGAGTGAAAACGGCAACGGGTCGCTGTTCACAATCTCTCTGCCGGCCAGCCAGGACTGCAGGGTTCTTTCCGGCCGCACAGCCCTCGCGACCAACAGGGACTAAAAGGGTATGTCGAGAATATTGCTTGTCGAAGACGACGATATAATGCGGATTACCATCCAGGACCGGCTGCAAAAGCACGAACTGGATGTGGATGCGGCCCAAAACGGCCAGGAGGCGATTGACCTCCTCAAAAGGCACAACTACCACCTGGTCATTTCGGATATCCGCATGCCGGGCATTGACGGCCTGCAGCTGCTTGCAACAGTACGCCAGGAAGCCCCGTACACCGACATCATCATGATGACCGCCTACGGCAGCATCGACAATGCGATCGATTGCATGACCAGAGGAGCCGCCGACTACATCCTCAAACCATTCAATATGGACGATCTTATCATCCGGGTGAGCAGAATCCTGGAAATGCAGACCATAAAGGCCCGCTTTTCATCTCTCCAGGACAGCTGCCGCGAGATGCAAAAGGACATGGTGGGCGACAGCCGGACCATGCAGCTGGTCCACGACCTCATCAACCAGGTGGCACCGACCGATTCCACCATCCTCATTACCGGCGAATCGGGAACCGGCAAGGAGCTGGCGGCGGCCGGCATTCACAGGAAAAGCAGAAGGGCGGACAAGCCGTTTGCCCGCATCAACTGTGCCGCCATTCCCGAAGGATTGATGGAATCGGAGCTGTTCGGCCACGAAAAAGGAACCTTTACCGGGGCGCACGCGCGCAAACCGGGGAAATTTGAAATGGCCGACGGCGGCACCATGCTGCTGGATGAAATCGGGGAACTGCCCCTTCCCCTCCAGGCGAAGCTGCTCAGGGTTCTCCAGGAAAACTCGTATGAGCGGGTGGGAGGGACCGGCACCATCCACGTCGATGTCCGGATTCTCTGCGCCACCGCCAAGAACCTCGAACAGGAAGTGAGGCAGGGAACCTTCCGCCAGGACCTGTACTACCGGCTCAACGTCATTCCCCTGGTCATGCCGCCGCTGCGGGACCGTAAAGAGGACATTCCGGCCCTGGCCAATCATTTCCTGCACGAATTCAGCATCAAGCGCGGAGTTGCCCTGGAAATGAGCCGGGAAGCCATGCAACTCCTGATTGATTACGCGTATCCGGGCAATGTCCGGGAGCTGCGCAATATTATTGAACGCGCCTCGGTCCTGGCCCCGGAAAGCGTGATTACCCCGAAGGACCTGTCGGCCGACCTGTCGCCCTCCGGAGTGCCGGAAGGATCAGAAACTCCCTGCACCCTTGCCGAGGCCATGGCCAGAACGGAAAAGGAACTGGTGCTGAAAGCACTGACACGGGTACAGGGGAAAAGGACGGAAGCCGCGGACCTGCTCGGCATCAGCAGAAAGAATCTGTGGGAAAAAATGAAGCAGCACGGCATTGCCCTCTAAGGCCCTGCCGGGCATTGTATTTACCAACTGCACAATGGGAGGAGAAATCATGCGCATGAAATTGATGGTTTTGGGAATGGCCGCGGCAGTCCTCGGGTTTGCCGGCACGGCCTTGGCAGGCGACCCCTGCGTTGACTGCCACAACACGATTTCCCCGGGTCAGGTCCGGGACTGGCAGGTCAGCAAACATTCCGAAAATGACATGACCTGCTCCACCTGTCACGGCGACCGGCATACAAAGGCGGATGACGCCAACCTGGCGCAGCTGCCCGATGAAAAAGTGTGTGCCGAGTGCCATGAAGAACAGTTCAACCAGTTTGCCAAGGGCAAACACAACTTCGGCTGGACATCCCTGAATGCGATTCCGGCAACCCATTTTGCCCCTGATGAGCTTATCGAAGGCGGCAGGGGGTGCGGCGGGTGCCACAACATGGGCATCAAGACCGAAGAACAGAAAAAGGAGCTGCGTGACAAGGGATACCGCTACCAGAGCAACTCGTGCGACGAATGCCATACCCGCCACGCCTTTTCCAAGAAAGAAGCCCTGAATCCCAGGGCCTGCCAGCAGTGCCACATGGGCTACGATCATCCGCAATGGGAAATGTGGTCCAGCTCCAAGCACGGGGCCCGGTATTACATCCGGAAGGAAGGCGACCTGCCGGCTGAAGCGGCCGGCCCGAGCTGCCAGCACTGCCATATGCAGGACGGCGATCATGAAAACCGGACGGCCTGGGGCTTTCTCGGCGTGCGGCTACCGCTGCCCGAGGACAAGCAGGCCGCGGACGACCGGGTGACAATTCTCAAGGCCCTTGGTGTCCTGAATCCCGAAACCGGCGAGCCCACGCCGATCCTTGATGCGGTCAAGGCCGTGGACATGGTTCGGCTGGACCAGGAATCCTGGGAAAAGGAACGAAACAAGATGATCAAGACCTGCACCGGCTGCCACTCGGAGAAATACGCCCGCGAGCAGCTGGCCATGGGCGACTCCATCCTGCAGAAGTCCGACAGGCTGATGGCCGACGCCATTGAAACCGTCGCCGCCCTTTACCGGGAAGGCATCATTAAAAAGCCGGAAGGATATCCCTTCAACTATCCGTTCCTGCTGGCCTTCATGCACACCAACGGGGCCAACTGGAACGAAAAGCTGGACGATCTGTCCTTTATCGACCAGGTCCTGGTGCAGATGTACATGAAGCACCGTATGCGCGCCTACCAGGCCTTTTTCCACGTCAATCCGGATTACGCCTACTGGTACGGCTGGAATGAAATGACCAAGGATCTTGGGGAAATCAAGGAACTGGCGAGGACCATGCGGGCAACGCACGCACCGCAGGATAAATCCCAATAAAAAGCAGGTCTGCAGACCGGGCGTTTTCGGGCCGGCGATGCATCCTGCCCACACGCCTGCCCTGGAAGGGGCCCAAGCGGGCCCCCTTCCGCATCGCCGCCTCCGCGCTGCACTTCCGCCGCCGCACAAATAGCCGTCCCGCCTCCGAATCCTGGTCCGTAGACCTAACAGTCGCGGGTCACTGACGAAAGACGCCGATCACCAGGACGGCATTATAGCCTATATAACAGGCCAGCAGGAGTGCGCCCTCAAACCGGTTGATGCGGCCCCGTCCCGGCCCCCGGAATCCGTAGCCGATGATGAACAGCGACAGGGTCAGCACGGCCATGACCATGATGTCCCGGGAGAAGACCTCGGGGCCGACGGTCATGGGCGCAATGCTCCCGGCAATGCCGACCACGGCCAGGGTGTTGAACAGGTTGGAGCCCAGCACATTGCCCAGCGCTATGTCGTGCTCCCCCTTGCGGGTGGCCAGCAGAGACGAAGCCAGTTCGGGCAGCGAGGTGCCCACGGCGATGATGGTCAGGCCGATGATCAGATCGCTGACCCCGAAACCCCGGGCGACCGCCACCGCTCCCCAGACCAGCATCCTGGAGCTGGCAACCAGCACGGCCAGGCCGACGACAAGCTTGCATACCGCCCGACCCAGGGGCATGGCGTGAATCTCCAGCTCCTGCTCCATTTCACTGGCCAGGGGATCAATCCTCGTTCGCATGCCCTGGCGGATCGTCCACCCCATCACTCCGAAAAACACCGCCAGCAGCACCAGGGCCTCCAAGCGGGTGATTCGCCCGTCCCAGACCTGCCAGGCCGCCAGGACCGTGACCGCGGTGAGAAGGGGCAGCTCTTTGCGCAGCACCTGCGACTTTACGGCGATGGGACTGACAAGAGCCGTTAGACCAAGGATCAGGGCAATGTTGGCAATGTTCGAGCCATAGGCGTTGCCCAAGGCGATACCCGGATTGCCCTGCAGGGCCGCCAGAGCCGAGACCACCATTTCCGGGGCCGAGGTCCCGAAACCGACGATGACCATGCCGATCAGCAGCGGCGGCATGTCGAAATACCGGGCGGTGGCGGCCGACCCCTCGACAAACCGGTCGGCGCTCCAGACCAGCAGGACAAAACCGACGGCAATGACGAGCAAGGGCACCGTCATGTCACTTCCCTTCCCCGGCCGGAAACTGTTCCTCTCCGGTCGTCCCCTCTTCCCTGTCAGGCAGGCGGCTTGCCAGCACCTTGTCGACCCGGTTGCCGTCCATGTCCACCACCTCCAGGCGCCACTGTTCCCATTCCGCAATGTCGCCGGTACGGGGTATGTGACCGATCAGCCACATCATCATGCCGCTGAGGGTATGGTACCTTCCCTTGTTTTCCTCGGGCACACTCTTCAGTTCGAGGCGGTCCTTGAGTTCCGGAATGGGGGTCAGGCCCTCCAGCAGCAATGACCCGTCTTCACGCTCAAATGCCCAGACCTCGGCGGGATTCCGCGGTTTAAACTCTCCGGCCAGGGCCTCCAGCACATCATGCAGGGTGATCAGTCCCTGGATGCCCCCGTATTCATCCACCACGAAGACCATCTGCACGCCGGTGTTGCGAAACTGTTCCAGCAGCTTGATCCCGGTCAGCGATTCGGGCACATACACGCCCGGCTCCGGCTGCTCCGACAGGTCGATCACCTCCCCCTGCAATTTCTGGCGAAGCACCTTTTTGGCCGAGACCACCCCAAGAATATCGTCCAACCTCCCACGGCAGACCGGAAAACGGGAGTGATCGGAGTGGATCATTTTTTCCAGATTCCGGTCCAGGGGCTCATTGACGTCCAGAAAAACGATCTCGCTGCGCGGCGTCATCAGGGAGATAATCTGCCGGTCGTCAAGGCGGAAGACGTTGCGCACCATCCGATGCTCCTGCTTTTCGATCACACCTGTTTGCGAACCTTCGGCCAGCATGGCATGGATGTCCTCCTCCGTCAGGTTGGCCCCGCCCAGGTCGCCCTTGCCCATCAGCCGCAGCAGGGCGTCGGTCGATACGGACAGCAGGGAGACGATGGGGCGGGACAGGCCGGCCAGCATCGAAACGGGCCGGGCCATCCGCCGGGCGATGCCCTCGGCATTGAACTGGCCGATTCGTTTGGGAACCAGTTCACCGATGACGATGGTGCAGTAGGTGATGCCGGCAACGACAATGATCGAGGCCCCGGTCGTGCTGAACTGACGATCAATGCCGATGATCTGCAGCCAGTTGGCAAGCGGTTCCGCCAGGGCGGCCTTGCCGATGAAACCGTTGAGGATGCCGATGGTGGTGATGCCGATCTGGATGGTCGAAAGAAACTGGGTCGGCTCCTCGCTGAGCCGTATGGCGATCGCCGCGGAGGCGTCGCCGTCCTCTGCCAGCCGCGCCAGGCGGCTTCGGCGCGCGGTGACCAGGGCGATCTCCGACATGGCGAAAACGCCGTTGAGCAAAATCAGGACGAACAGGATCAGTATATCCAATTGCGGTCTCCTTTCTCTGCCGACGGTTCGGGCAAAACGGGATTGCGGTGCGTGGTTGCAGATGCCGCGGGACAAAGGTCGGCGGTCGATGCCAATGGAAAAACCCTGCAGAATACTACCTGGAAAAGAGGGAGTTGAAAATCGCTTTCTCCCCAATGGACAACTTCAGCTGCAAACGGCGCCGGGAAAACCCCTGTACTCCAGCAGTTGGCCACTACAGACAGAAAAGCGGATCCTCTTTCTGCCTCCTTTCACTGCTGATCGCCATTGATCAGCTTGACAAAAACAGAGAAAGGAATACAGTAACAAGTAAGTAATTAATTACTATCTTTCATGGAGGCACCATGCAGCCACCAGCCAAACATCTCCCCGCTGAAGAACGCCGCGCCGTCACCGTCGAGACGGTGATCGAACTGGCCGGGGAGCAGAATCCCAGCGACATCACCACTTCTGCCATCGCCCGGCGGATGGGACTGACCCAGGGCGCCCTGTTCCGGCACTTCCCCAACAAGGAAGCCATCATCGGCGAGGTGATGGAATGGGTTGCCGAGCGGCTGCTGAACCGGATCGACAAAGCGGCCCGGGCACACGCATCGCCCTTGGCGGCGCTGGAGGCGATGTTCCTGGCCCATGTGGATTTTGTCGCCGAGCATCCCGGCATTCCCCGCATGCTGTTCGGCGAATTGCAGCGGGCCGGGGAGACCGCTCCCAAGCGCATGGTCCGCACCCTCATCTGCCGCTACGGGGAACGGCTCGGCCGGCTGATCGACCAGGGCAAGGAAAGCGGGGAACTGGACGACCGCCTCGACCCCGAGGCGGCGACCACGCTTTTTATCGGCACCATCCAGGGGCTGGTGATGCAGTCCATGCTGGCCGGTGACGTGCAGCGCATCCGCCGCGAGGCACCGCGGGTTTTCGGCGTCTACCGGCGGGGCATCAGGAGGAAGCCATGAAACATTTTCCTGTCCACGGGCGCACCCTGGCCCTGCTGGCGGTGCTTGTCCCTCTGCTGGCCCTTTTTGTCTACGTTGCCGCGCGCTCCGGGCCGCTGGCACCGGTGAAAGTCACCGTGACCGAGGTGGAGCACAGGAGCATTTCACCGGGCCTGTTCGGCATCGGCACGGTCGAGGCGCGCTCCACCTACCGGATCGGGCCGATATTTGCCGGCCGGCTCCAGCGCCTGGATGTCGATGTGGGAGACCGGGTCAGGGCCGGGGACATTCTCGGCGAAATGGATCCGGTGGACCTTGACGACCGGCTCCGTGCCCAGCAGGCCGCCCTGCTCCGGGCCGAGGCGCAGCTGGCCGAGGCCGGAGCGCGCCGTGACCATGCCCGGGTCCAGGAGCGGCGCTACGAAGAGCTGTGGCAGGCCCGCTCCGCCAGCGAGGAAACCCATGCCACCAAGCGCCAGGAGCTGCAGATCGCCGAGGCGGGACTGAAGGCGGCGACCCATGAACTGGCGAGGATACGCGCCGAACTGGAAGCACTGGCGGCCCAGCGCGAAAACCTGCGGCTGATCGCCCCTGCCGACGGCCTGATCACCGCCCGGGAAGTCGAGCCGGGGACCACGGTGGTGGTCGGCCAGACCGTGGTGGAATTGATCGATCCGGCAAGCGTGTGGATCAATGTCCGTTTTGACCAGATGCAGGCCGGCGGCCTGGCCGTTGACCTGCCGGCGCTCATCGTCCTGCGGTCCCAGGGCGGCGCTCCGCTCACCGGGAGCGTTCTCCGGGTGGAGCCGCTGGCGGACGCCGTGACCGAGGAGACCCTGGCCAAGGTGGTGTTTGACCGGCTGCCGAATGCCCTGCCGCCGGTCGGCGAGCTGGCCGAAGTCACGGTGGCCCTGCCGGCCCTGCCCCCGGCCCCGGTGATCACCAATGCCGCCATTCATCGCATCGACGGCCGTCTCGGCGTATGGCTGGTGACGGAGGGCGAACCGCGTTTTACCCCGGTCGATCCGGGCACCTCCGACCTGGCGGGACAGGTGGTGATCCGGGCGGGCCTCGAACCGGGGGACCGGGTCGTGGCCTACAGCGAAAAGGCCCTGCACCACCGCAGCCGCATCCATGTGGTTGGGCAGCTGACGGAGGCGCAGCCATGATCAGCCTCGCCGGACGCGACATCCTGCACGCCTGGGGCAAGTTCGTCTTCACCGGTTTCGGCCTGGGGCTGCTGATCGGCGTCACCCTGACCATGGCCGGCGTTTACCGCGGCATGGTGGACGACGCCAAGGTCCTGCTCGACAACAGCGGCGCCGACCTCTGGGTAGTGCAGAAGGACACCCTCGGCCCCTATGCCGAATCATCGAGCATCTACGACGACGTGTGGCGGAGCGTCCGCGCCATGCCCGGGGTGGCCCGGGCAGCCGGGGTGACCTATCTCACCATGCAGGTGCGGCGGGGCGACCGCGACGTACGGGCGATGGTAAGCGGCGTTGCGGCCGGCCAGCCGGGAACGCCCGGCTGGCCCCCCTATCTTGTTGCCGGGCGGCAGATCACCCGCGGCCACTACGAAGCCGTGGCCGACATCGCCGCCGGTTTCGCCCTCGGCGACCGGATCCGGATCCGCCGCAATCACTATGCGGTGGTCGGCCTGACCCGGCGAATGGTCTCCTCCAACGGCGACCCCATGGTGTTTATTCCCCTGAAGGATGCCCAGGAGGCCCAGTTCCTCAAGGACAACGACGCCGTCCTCCAGCAGCGTCGGCGCACTGCCGAAAATCCCGTCTTCAACCGGCCCGGCCGGCCGGACGTGCTGGCGGCGGTCATCGACTCGCAGGCCACCAATCCCTATGTCAACGCCGTCCTGGTACAGGTGGAACAGGGACACCATCCAGAGGAAGTGGCGCAATCCATCCGCCGGTGGAAACGGCTGACCGTCTACACCCGCGGGCAGATGGAGGAGATCCTGGTGGGCAAGCTGATCGCCACCTCGGCGAAGCAGATCGGCATGTTCCTGGTCATCCTCGCCGTGGTCAGCGCGGCCATCGTCGCCTTCATCATTTACACCCTGACCCTGGGCAAGATCCGTGAAATCGCGGTCCTGAAACTGATCGGCACCAGGAACCGGACCATCGCCGTGATGATCCTCCAGCAGGCGGTTGCCCTGGGGGCTATCGGCTTCGTGGTCGGCAAGATCACCGCCACCTTCGGCGCCCCCCTGTTCCCCAAGTACGTACTGTTGGAGCCGATGGATTCGGCGGCCGGATTCATCGCCGTGGTGGTCATCTGTGTCCTGTCGAGCATCATCGCCATCCGCGCCGCCCTGAGGGTGGATCCGGCCGAGGCCATAGGAGGCTGACATGGACGGCAAAGGCATCCGCATCGAAAACCTGACCAAACGCTACGGCAGCGGGGACACCGCGGTTGACGCCCTGAAAAACGTCAATATGCGGGTGATGCCGGGCGAGGTCGTCGGCCTGATCGGTCCCTCGGGTTCGGGCAAGAGCACGCTGCTCAAAAGCCTGGGCGCGGTAATCGAGCCGACAGCCGGCCGCATGGTCCTGGGCGACGAGGTCATTTACGACAACGGCTGGAAGGTCAGGGACATCCGCGCCCTGCGGCGGGACCGGATCGGCTTCGTCTTTCAGGCGCCCTATCTTATCCCTTTTCTCGATGTCACCGACAATGTCGCCCTGCCCGCCATGCTGGCCGGCACGTCCAATTCCGAGGCCCGCCGGCGGGCGCGAGAGCTGCTGCAGGCCCTCGATGTCGATCACCGGGCCGCGGCCATGCCTTCCCAGCTCTCCGGCGGCGAGCAGCAGCGGGTGGCCATCGCCCGGGGCCTGGTCAATCACCCCCCGGTGATCCTGGCCGACGAACCCACCGCCCCGCTGGACAGCGAACGCGCCCTGGCAGTGATCCGGATCCTCAACGAGATGGCGCGCAAATTCGAGACCGCGGTCATCGTCGTCACCCACGACGAAAAGATCATTCCCACCTTCCGGCGCATTTACAACATCCGCGACGGGGTCACCTACGAGGAGCAGGGCGAAGGCCGGGCTTTCGCATGAAGGAACGGGCATCTTCTCACTGTTTATCCCCTGACATTTCCCATTTCCCAACCTGAATTCTCTCCGTGCTTCAATAAGGGCCAGGGAAGAAGGAGAAGCTGTCGTTCTGCCGGAACGTACACTCCCCGACCTTTCCGTGACGATACCGTACGGTAACAAACCACCCGCAATTATATTACCGTTCGGTAACGTTCCCGGCTTGCTGCAGACCCCGGAGCAATGTTTTGTTGCCGCAGTTCTTCTGCCGGCACTTTTTTCCCTCAAAACAGTGAGTGATATCGAATCTTTTTCTTGATGATTGCGTGCCGACCGCTACCCGCATGTGACCCTGGCACTGTTGTTGCTAAACAATGAACAAAGCCGTTTCAAACCGATTCACGGAACGGCCGGCAGGCAACCCGGCCGTTCACAGGATGCAGCCCATGAATCTCACTTCGTACCTGGCCAACAAATGTCTGGCCTTCCTGCTGGACAGCGGACGCGCGATAATCGAAGGACAGGAAAGCGGCCCCGGCCGTTCCCGGCCCCGGCTGCTTTCTCCCGTACGGCCTGTGCCACCCCCCTGGTCGGGCGAAAACGGAAATTTCTCTTCGCTCTGCGACGGTTGCGGCCTGTGTATCATCGCCTGTCCGGAAAAAATCCTCGCCCGAGACGACAAGGGGTGCCCCCGGGTCGACTTTGCCGCCGGATCGTGCACCTTCTGCGGCGCCTGCGCCCAAAGCTGCCACTCCGGGGCGCTCTCGCCCGAACCGGCAGCCCAACCGTGGTCCGTGAAGGCCTTCATCTCGCCCAGCTGCCTGGCCCGCAACAATGTTCTCTGCAGGACCTGCGTCGAGCACTGCAATGCTGGCGCGATCATTTTTGCCCACACAACAACCCCTGTCCCCGCCCCGGAAATCCTGTCCGGCAAATGCACCGGCTGCGGCGCCTGTTTCGCTCCATGCCCGGCCGGGGCGATCGTCATGCGGCCGGGGACGCAACCAACGGAGGTGAGCGGATGAATATATCCGGCATCGTTGTCCACGCACGGCCCGGCGATTCAGCCGGACTGGCCGATTCATTGCAGCGCATGCCCGGCGTCGATGTGCACACGGTCACCGATGACGGCCGGATCGTCATCACCGTGGAAGATACGCCGGAAAACGAGCCGCCCGACACGCTGATGAACGTGCAGAATCTGCCCGGCGTACTGAGCGCGGCCATGGTCTACAATTACTGCGACGAGTGATCGATACCCAACCGAGGAAAGGAGGGAAGCAATGAAACTGAACAGGCGCGAGTTTATCAAGGCCAATGCCGCCGCTGCCGCCGCCGCGGTCGTCGGCGCCCACCTTCCGGCCGCCCAGTCATACGCAGAAGAACAGGACTCGATCCGCTGGGACAAGGCCCCCTGCCGCTTCTGCGGCGTCGGCTGCAGCGTTCTGGTCGGCACCAGGGACGGCAGGGTGGTTGCCACCCAGGGCGACCCGGATGCTCCGGTCAACCGGGGCCTGAACTGCATCAAGGGATACTTCCTGTCCAAGATCATGTACGGCAAGGACCGGATCACCACCCCGCTGCTGCGCAAAAAAGACGGCAAGTATGACAAAAACGGCGAATTCGCCCCGGTCTCCTGGGACGAAGCCTTCACGGTCATGGCGGAAAAATACAAGGAAGCCATCCGCACCGGCGGCCCGACCACCGTCGGCATGTTCGGCTCCGGCCAGTGGACCGTGTGGGAAGGGTATGCGGCGGCCAAGCTGTACAAGGCCGGGTTCCGCTCCAACAATATCGACCCCAACGCCAGGCACTGCATGGCCTCCGCCGTCGCCGCCTTCATGCGGACCTTCGGCATCGACGAGCCCATGGGCTGCTACGACGACCTCGAACATGCCGACGCCTTTGTCCTGTGGGGCGCCAACATGGCCGAGGCCCACCCCATCCTCTGGTCCCGCCTGACCAACCGCCGACTGACGGCAAACCATGTCAAGGTGGCCGTGCTGTCCACCTTCACCAACCGCTGTTTCGAGCTCGCCGACCTGGGCATGATCTTCAAACCCCACACCGACCTGGTCCTCCTCAACTACATTGCCAATCACATCATCCAGGCGGGCAAGGTCAACGAGCAGTTCGTCAAGCAGCACGTCAACTTCCGCATCGGCAACACCGACATCGGCTACGGCCTGCGCCCCGATAATCCGCTGGAAGTCCAGGCCAAGAACGCCAAGACGCCCGACGACCAGGGCGGCTCCCGCGAAGCCTCCTTCGAGGAATACGCGAAGTTCGTCTCCGAATACACCCTGGACAAGACCCATGAAATGTCCGGGGTCCCCAAAAAGGACCTGGAAGCCCTGGCGGAGATCTACGCCGACCCGAAAACCAAGGTGGTCTCCTACTGGACCATGGGGTTCAACCAGCACACCCGCGGCACCTGGGTCAACAACCTGGTGTACAACGTCCACTTGCTGACCGGCAAGATCTCGGAGCCGGGCAACGGACCCTTCTCCCTCACCGGCCAGCCGTCGGCCTGCGGCACGGCCCGCGAGGTGGGCACTTTCGCCCATCGGCTGCCGGCCGACATGGTGGTCAACAACAAGGAGCACCGGGACAAGACGGAAAAAATCTGGCAGGTGCCTGAAGGGACCATCCCGGATAAGCCGGGCTTTCATGCCGTGCTGCAGAACCGGATGCTCAAGGACGGCAAGCTCAACGTCTACTGGGTCATGTGCAACAACAACATGCAGGCCGGACCCAATGTCAACGGCGAAATGTATCCCGGCTACCGGAATCCGAAAAACTTCATCATCGTCTCCGACCCCTATCCGACGGTCACCGCCATGGCCGCCGACCTCATCCTGCCGACGGCGATGTGGGTGGAAAAGGAAGGCGCCTACGGCAACGCCGAGCGCCGCACCCAGTTCTTCCGCCAGCAGATCACGGCCCCGGGCGAGTCGCGCAGCGATCTCTGGCAGCTGGTGGAATTCTCCAAATACTTCAAGATGGACGAGGTCTGGCCGGCGGAGCTGCTCGACAGCAACCCCGCCTACAAGGGCAAGACCCTCTTTGACGTGCTCTTTGCCAACGGCCGGATCAATAAATTCCCGTTGACCGACCTGCAGAAGGGCTACGACAACGACGAGTCGAACCATTTCGGCTTCTACCTGCAGAAAGGCATCTACGAGGAATATGCCTCATTCGGCCGCGGCAAGGCCCATGACCTCGCCCCCTTTGACATGTACCACCAGTCCCGCGGCCTGCGCTGGCCCATCGTGGACGGCAAGGAAACCCTGTGGCGGTTCCGGGAAGGATACGACCCCTATGTCAAGCAGGGGGAAGGGATCCGCTTCTACGGCAAACCGGACGGCCGGGCCGTCATTTTCGCGCTGCCCTACGAGCCGCCGGCCGAATCGCCGGACCGGGAATACGACCTGTGGCTGTGCACCGGCCGGATACTGGAGCACTGGCACTCCGGCTCCATGACCAGGAGGGTGCCGGAGCTGTACCGGGCCGTGCCCGATGCCGTGGTCTTCATGCACCCCGAGGACGCGAAAAAGCGGGGCCTGCAGCGCGGCCAGATGGCCAGAATCGCCTCCCGCCGCGGCGAGATAACCTGCCCGGTGGAAACCATGGGCCGCAACAAAATGCCGGAGGGCATGGTGTTCATCCCCTTCTTTGACGCGGGCCGTCTGGTCAACAAGCTGACCCTTGACGCCACCTGCCCGATCTCCAAGGAAACGGACTTCAAAAAATGCGCGGTCAGGGTCAGCAAGGCATGAACACCGGGCCGGCCGAAACCGGAACTGAAAAATAACGGGATACTGTGAACGGACAACACAATACCAGCGGCAACGGCCAACCAAAGGAACCAGCCCGGCGGCGGTTTTTAGCCGAAACCTTGACCGCCGCCGCCGGCGCCCTGGTGCTGGCCGCAAGCCTCGGGCTGTACCAGCGATCCGCCGGGGCCCTGCCGGCTTACGCCTGTCGGCCGCCGGGGGCCCTGCCCGAGAAGCAGTTCCTCGGCGCCTGCCTGCGCTGCGGCCAGTGCGTCCGCGGCTGCCCCTATGATGTCCTGCACCTGGCCGCACCGGGGGAGGAAATCCCCACCGGCACCCCCTATTTCGTTGCCCGGGAAAACCCCTGCCGGATGTGCGAGGACATCCCCTGCCTGAAAGCCTGCCCGTCCGGCGCCCTGAACAGGAGCCTGGCGACGGTTTACGAGTCAAGTATGGGACTGGCTGTTCTCCTGGATCACGAAAACTGCCTCAACCATCTCGGACTGCGCTGCGATGTCTGCTACCGTGCCTGCCCTCTCATCGACCAGGCCATCACCCTTGAGGTCCAGGTCAACCGGCGCAGCGGCGTCCACACCCTGTTCATCCCTACGGTCCATTCCGACCACTGCACCGGCTGCGGCATGTGCGAATACGCCTGCGTGCTGGACAACGCCGCCATCAAGGTGCTGCCCCTCAGCCAAGCCCGGGGCAAACTGGGCAAGCACTACCGTCTCGGCTGGGAGGAAAAGGAAAAGGCCGGCGGCTCCCTGATCCCCGAACAGTTGAAACTTCCTGTCCGGCGGCCGGAGGAACTGCCATGACGGCCCGCATACCCGGCAGGGAGGCAATCCGGAAGAAAGGCATGGTGCAGGCCGCCAAGTGGCTGGCGCTCCGGCGCCTTTCGCAGCTGGCCATTCTCCAGTTGTTCCTGCTCGGCCCGTTTGCCGGCGTCTGGATCGTCAGGGGCAGCTTCTCTGCCAGCATGACCCTTGATTTTCTGCCGCTCACCGATCCGCTGACCGCCCTGCAGTCCCTGCTGGCCGGCCATGCCCTCGGCGCCACCGCCCTGATCGGCGCCCTGATTGTCGCGGTTTTCTACCTGCTCGTCGGCGGGCGGGCCTACTGCAGCTGGGCCTGTCCGGTCAACCTGGTGACCGACGCCGCCGCCTGGCTGGGCCGGCGCCTGGACCTGAAAAAAAGCATCGGCTTCAACAATACGATCCGCTACTGGCTGCTCGGCTTCATTCTGCTGCTGGCACCCCTGACCGGCGCCGTTGTCTGGGAATGGGTCAACCCGGTGACCATCCTGCAGCGCGGCCTGCTGTTCGGCATCGGCCTGGGCTGGGCAGTGGTGGCGGCCATCTTCCTCTTTGACCTGCTGGTCGTCCGCCGCGGCTGGTGCGGGCACCTGTGCCCGGTCGGCGCTTTCTACAGCCTGCCGGGATTCCTGTCTCTCCTGCGGGTCAGGGCCGCCCGCCGCGACCAGTGCACGGACTGCATGGACTGCTACAGCGTCTGTCCCGAACCGCAGGTCATCCGCCCGGCCCTCAATGGAGGCGACAAAGGCTCCCCGGTCATATTATCCGGCAACTGCACTAACTGCGGGCGATGCATCGATGTCTGCCCCCAGGATGTCTTTCAATTTTCGCAACGATTCTAAGGAGGGAACGGTATGAAGAAAATAGTATGGGCTCTCTTTCTGCTGCTCTGTACCGTCAGCTTTGCCGCAGCCGCCGGGGCTTCGACGGAAACGCCCGTCAAGGGGGAAGCGGAACCGTCCTCCGGGACCGCGCCGGTTGAGGGGATGGACTGGAAGGACGAACCATCGGCCATCCCCAGGACCTTTGAACATCAGCCTCCCCTGATCCCCCATACGATACATGAATACGAGACAACGACCTCGCGCAACGACTGCCTCGATTGTCATCGAACCGGTGCTGATGCCCCGGCAACTCCGCCCCATGAAAGTCATTACCTGGACCGGGACGGGAAAGCCGGAGAAACGGTCGCGGCCCAGTGGTATTTCTGCACCCAGTGCCATGTGGGGCAGGTCGATGCCAAGCCGCTGATCGAGAACACCTTTCAGGGCAAATAAAACCTCTCGCTGCCTGCATACCCGGGATCAGGGTGTTGCAGGCCACGGGAGCCGAACGGAGCCGCCACCGGCCCGGGTGCTGTTATTCCGGCGGACTTTCCTCCTCCCCCGGGTCATCCAGCCCCCGGGCCGGCTGGACATTGAACTCCCGGATGAAAATCTCCCACACCGCCACAAACACCACCGCGGTCAAAGGGCCGAGCACGAAGCCGTTCATGCCGAACAGGACGAAGCCGCCGAGGGTCGAGAGCAGGACGATGTAATCAGGCAGCTTGGTGTCGCGTCCGGCGAGGAGGGGGCGGAGGATATTGTCGGCCAGGCCGATGACCCCGGCGCCGAACGCAACCAGAATCACCCCCTGCACCACCTGGCCGACGGCAAACAGGTAGACGGCCACCGGGCCCCAGATCAGGCCGGCCCCGACCACTGGGATCAGCGACAGCAGGGTCATGATCACCCCCCAGAGCACCGCGCCCTGGATGCCCAGCAGCCAGAAGATGATGCCGCCCAGCGCTCCCTGGACCATGGCGACCACCAGGTTGCCCTTGACCGTGGCGCGGGTCACTTCGGCGAGCTTGTCGAACAGCAGCCGCTCCCGTTCATCCCCCAGCGGCAGGGCGCGCACCAGCAGCCTGACCAGGCCCGGTCCGTCGCGCAGCATGAAAAACGCCACGTAGAGCATCAGGGCGAGGCTGATCAGGAACTGCATGGTGCTCTGGCCAAACTGCGCGGCGTTCTGCGCAATATAGCGGCTGACCGTGATGGCCGCCCCGGACAGCTCCGCCTTGACCTTGTTGATGTCGACGTTGAAGCGGTCCAGGAAGTCCTGGACCACCGGGAAGGACTGTTTGATGGGGTCGATGAAGTCTCCGGGGTCGAGGGCTCCGCTCTGCAGGCGCTGGTAGAGGGCCGCGCCCTCCCGGACAAACGAACCGACCACAAACAGCGTCGGGACAATGCCGATGAGCAGGCAGGCGGCAAGCGTTGTCAATGCCGCCAGGCTGGGGCTTCCCCAGAGCCTGGTCAGGCGGGCATGGAGCGGGTAGAACAGCAGGGCGATGACGCAGGCCCAGAAAATCGACCCGAAAAACGGTTTGAGCAGGTAGAGGAACAGCAGCGACACCAGGGCCAGGATGAAAAGAAAGGAGCGCTGCTCCAGTTTTGCATGGTCATCCTGTTTCCAGGATATGCGCCCCGCGGGCTTGCTCTGATTGTCCTGCTTGCCGGCGGCCGTCCCTTTTCCTTGTTGATCGTCCATTGGCCCGCTCTCCTTCAGACTCCTATCCTGTTTACGATTCTCCGCCGGTCGGAACCGACTCGGCCCGCACCGTTCTCAAGGAGTTTACCCGCCATTGCCTTTCCTGTAAATGAACTTGACGCAGCAACCCCACTCCGGCCGGCAGCAGGTTCAACACCGGATCTGCGGCCCGGGGTTCACTTGGGCACATGGACCAAACCGGCATATCCCCTTAGGCCGCATCCCGATCGGCCGCAAGGGTTGATTTTCTCTCAAAACAGATGCTTGCTTGAGCCTGTGGCGTGTTTGTCATATAATATATTATTCCTTGATCCGAACCGTCATTTGAGTGGCATTCAACAGCATGGAGACCGGCCGTGCCCAACGATTCCCTGCCCCGGACGTATCGCATTCAAAGTTGTTCGCGGTGCGGCGGCGCAACCGCCGATCTCAATGAACAAGGAAACGCGGATCGCTCATGCATATCGCCACACTCCTGTTGATCATCCTGGCCGCCGGGCTTGCCAGCCAATGGCTTGCCTGGCGGATCCGCCTGCCGGCCATTGTCGTTTTGATCGCTTCGGGCCTGCTGCTGGGACCGATCAGCGGGATCATCGAACCGGGCCTGTCACAGGCGGAGCTGACCGAATTAATCGGTCTGGGGGTCGCCATTATTCTTTTTGAAGGCGGCATGGATCTGCAGATCGGCGAAATCCGCCGCGTCGGTCATGGCGTTGGCCGCCTGACCATTCTCGGGCCTCCGCTCGCCTGGGTTTTCGGCACACTGGCAGCGCACTTCGTTGCCGGGCTGTGCTGGGAGGTCGCCTGGGTGCTGGGCGCCACCCTGATGGTGACCGGGCCGACCGTTATCCTGCCCCTTCTGCGCCAGGCCGGCCTCAACAAGGAATCAGCCTCGCTGCTGAAATGGGAAGGCATCGTCAATGATCCGCTGGGGGTTCTGCTGGCGGTGCTCACGTTCCAGTACTTTACCCTTGCCGGGGGCGGCTGGGTGCAGGTGTTCGCCGGTCTCGGCGCGGCGGTCGGTGTGGCGGCACTGCTCGGGGGCCTGGGGGGCTGGCTTACCGGCTGACTCTACCGACGGGGCGCGGTTCCCGCTCACCTCAAGGCCCCCCTGCTCATGGTGCTGGTGCTGGCAGCCTACTGGGTCAGCAACCGCGTCCAGCACGAGGCCGGCCTGTTGACCGTCACCGTGATGGGGCTGGTCATCGGCAACATGAAGCTGGTGGAGCGCGAGCCCCTGCGCCATTTCAAGGAAAATCTGACCGTCCTCCTCCTGGCGGTGCTGTTCATTGTTATCCCCTCCCAGCTCGAGCTCAGCCATCTGGCATTGCTGAACCGGCGCGTGGCGATATTCGTCCTCGCCGTTCTGCTGCTGGTGCGTCCGCTGGCCATCGCCCTGGCGACCCTGGGCGCTCCCATGCGCTGGCAGGACAAAGTGCTGCTGGGTTGGATCGCCCCGCGCGGCATCGTGGCCGCCGCCACGGCGGGAATTTTCGGTCCGGCGCTGGTGGCGGCCGGCTATCAGGATGCCGAGGCGCTTCTGCCCCTGGTGTTTCTCATCATTATTGTAACCGTACTGGTCCATGGACTCACCCTGGGACCCCTGGCAAGGAAAATGGGACTGGCCGCGGAGGAGGAAAACGGCCTGCTGATCGTCGGCGCCTCCCCCTGAACCAAGGCACTGGCCCAGGCGTTGCGGGGAATTGACGTGGACGTGGTTGTGGCGGACGGATCGTATCAGTGCCTCAAACCGATCCGCATGGACGGCATCAAGGTGTACTACGGGGAAATCCTCTCCGAACATGCCGAGTTTGAACTGGAGGATGAACACCTGAGCTATCTGTTGTCCGCCACCGACAATCATTACTACAACGCACTGGTCTGTAAGGCACAGGGACCTAAGTTCGGCCACCATCGGACCTTTCAGCTGGCGCCCCACCGGGAGTCGAGCCAGGAGCAAAAGCGCCTGACCTTGCAGCAGCGCGGGTATTTTGCCTTCGAACCGCCAACGGATTATTACACCCTGCATCAGCTGCTGAACGACGGCTGGACGGTCCAGACAACCTGCCTGAGCGAGAAATTTGATCTTGACCAGCTGAAAAACCGGCTTGGCGAACTTGGCAAAAGCTGGCTGCTCTTGGGCATCGTATCCCCCCAGGGCAGATTGCAGCTGTATTCCAGGGAACAGCCCTTCAAATCCGCCGCCGACTGGACGCTGCTCTATTTTGCACCGGAACGGCAAAACACCGCGCCTGCGGGAAGGGCAGCCTGAGACGGTCGCCGGTACGACAGGTGACGGCGATACACTTTCTATGATCAGGTAACCAGCATGAAGGCCAAAAAGAACACACACACCAACGGTGCAGGGGTATCTTCGTCCGCCTCCAAGGGCAGAGGATCTGAACCGGACCTTTGGGAGTTCGTCCCGCTGAGCGGATACGAGGTCCCAGCACAGACGACGGGCAAGGCCGCCGACAATGCCTGGAGCTCCTTCAAGCGGATTTTCATGCCAATGGAAGAGGCATCCCTGTCCGGTGCCGGGGAGAATGAGCTTCCCCACCTGCCGCAAACGCGGCTTCAGCAACTGGTGCCTTCTCCGGACTGGTCATCCGCGGCGGCGGCGCTGGATGGCGCCTTGCAAGAATGGACCGCCGTCCCGGAGCCTGACCGGCCGGTGCAATTCCTCATCGGCCAGCCGTACAACGGCCATGCCGAGATCATCCGACACTGGGCAGGCCGTCATCGGGCCGAACTGATCGCATCGCCAGCCTATGAACAGATCCTCGCCGGCAACCTCCGCTGGTTCGACAACTGGCCCAGCAGCGGCCAGCTCTGGGTCCTGCCGAACCTGGAGCACTGCTATCTGCGGCATGCACACGGGCTGAAGCTGATCCGGCAACTTCTGGCACGGGCGGAAAGCGGGCAGCTGGGCAGAGGTCTCATCGGCTGCGACAGTTGGGCCTGGGCCTACCTGCAACGCATCTGGCCGGTACCCAGGCCGGACGCCCTGACATTGCAGGCCTTTGACGGTCCACGCCTGGCTCGGTTTCTGGCCGCCATGGCAAACCCGCCGACCGCCCGCCGGCGCATCCGTTTTCGAAATGCAGCGAACGGCAGCGACATCCTTGTCGTACCGCTGGAGAATGACCAGGTTCGGTCGGAGTTCCATCAGCTCGCGGCCCATTGCCGGGGCAACCTCGGGATCGCCGTGCAATACTGGCGGAAAAGGCTAAGAGCGGCGCCCGCCGAAGAAAAATCAGGAAAAATGGAAAAAACGGCAACGGAGCAGCCGGGCAGCCCTGATGAGGAATGGGTGTGGGTCACCAACATGCTCCCGGAACCGGCTCTGCCGTCCGGGGAGGACGAAGACTTCTCGCAAACGCTCCATGCCCTGATGCTGCACGCAGGATTGCCTGCATCTATCCTGCCGCAGCTGCTGCCCCTGCCGCCCCACCGCTGCATGGCCCTACTGTTCAGACTGCGCAATGCCGTGCTTGCCCATTCTTGCGACGGCCGCTGGTCCGTACCGGGACTTGCCTGCGCCAGTGTCCGCAGCCTGCTGCGCAGCCGTGATTATCTGATCGACAGCTTCTAACCGAAGGAGAACGAAAAACCATGTCGGACAAAATGCAGGCAGTGCAGATTTTCAAGAAAATCGATTTTGCAGCCATGCTGGACATTGCAGCGATCCTCGGTCTGGCCGTCCTGCTGATCATCGCCTTGCAACATGTTCTGCCTTGGATCGGCAACCGTCTCCATGGCAAGAAGCGGTTGACCCTGCTGGCCACCGTACCCATATTCCGCCTGATCATTATCCTGGCGGCATTCGTGATGATCGTGCCGCTGCTGATCGAACCATCGCTGCAGAACATGGTGGCCCTGTTCGGTTCCGTCGGGCTGGCGATCGGTTTCGCCCTCAAGGACTATGCCAGCAGCCTCATCGCCGGCATCATCGCGGTCGGGGAACGCAATTATCGCAATGGCGACTGGATCAGGGTGGGGGATATCTACGGCGAAGTCCGGCACGTGGGTATGCGAACCGTCGAGGTGATCACCCCGGAGGACGACCGGGTTCTGATCCCGCATGCGCTTTTATGGAACCAGCCCGTCATAAATTCCAACAACGGTGAAGCGCACCTGCTATGCGTCGCCGACTTTTACCTGCACCCTCAGCATGAAGGGGCGATGGTCCGCCAGGCGCTGGAAGATGTCGCCATGACCAGTCCGTATCTCTGCCTGGACGCCCCTGTCATCGTTGTTGTGAAGGAAACGGCATGGGGGACCCGCTACCGTTTGAAGGCCTATCCGGTAAGCGCCTCCCAGCAGTTTCGTTTTATTTCAGACCTGACAACACGAGGCAGGTCCGTCCTGCGGGAAGCCGACATACAGTTTGCGACTGCTCCGGCAGCGGTCCCCTGAATACCTTGACTTTCGCCGTGTGGAAAATACGTGGGGAATGCACGGTTAACCTTCGACAAAGGAGATCAGACATGGGTATGAAAGAAGCCTACGAACAAAAACTGCAGTCACAGCTCGATGAATGGAAGGCGGAGATTGACAAGCTCAAGGCAAAGGCGGACGGCGCCGAAGCCGATGCGCAGCTCAGGTATTACAAGGAGATCGAGGAGCTGCGGACCATGCAGGATGATGCGAATCAGAAGCTTGACGAGCTGAAGGAAGCCGGGGATGATGCCTGGGAAGACCTCAAGGCCGGCATCGACAGCGCCTGGGATTCTCTCAGCCTCGCGGTCAAAACGGCTGCTTCCCGCTTCAAGTAGCCGGCTGCCGCCGATATCAAAACACCTCGAGGAGGAAGAACAATGAAAAGACATATAGTTGCGCCCATGGTCATGGCACTGATCGCCGCACTTTGCTGCCTGGCGACGGCCTTTGCACAGTCAGGCGATGACAAGGCGACCATTGAGGACGTCAAACAGGAAACCCGGGACCTGATCACGGCGTTGAAAAGCTACACCGCCGAGCAGCGCGATGAAGCAGTCAGACAGGCCGACCAGGTGCTCAAGAAGCTCGACAGCCGTATTGACGCCCTGGAAAGCCGCATTGACAAAAACTGGGACCAGATGGATAAAGCCGCCCGGGAAAAAGCCAGGGCCAGCATGCAGGCGCTACACAGGCAGCGAACCGAATTGGCCGAATGGTACGGCGGATTCAAAAACAGCTCTGTGAGCACCTGGGACCAGGTGAAAAAAGGATTCTCGGACGCGTATCAGGCCTTCATCAATTCTTGGGAAAAAGCCGAAGACGAGTACAAAGGGGAGAGTAAAGAACCCTGATCCCTCCCATTGTTCCCCTGCCATTCCCTCTCCCGACGGGAAACGAAATGGCCGGGGGACGCCGCATCCCTCCGGTCGCCGTCCCGGAACCTTTACCGCCTGTCCTGCGCTGATCAGCAGGCTGCCCCTCCCTTTGCCCGTCGATTACAAATACGACGGATAGTCGGCGGCAGAAGGGGTTATATCAACTTTCCCTCTGCCGGTTAGAGGCAGAAATGTAAAAAAACGGTAAAAGGAACTTGTATTTTTACGGAAAAATAAAATATAATTTTAACAGGAAACGGACATTTCGGATGGGGCCCTGCTTTTATTGGGCGATTGCTCCGAAAAAGCTACTCCATAACACCTCATCCCCACCAACATAATGCAGGGAGGGCCTATGAAAAAAGTGCTGACTCCTCTTCTCTGGGTAGCGGTGGGTATTATCGTGGGCTTTCCGGTTTTCAGCCTCACGTATTACACCATGGTCCGCACATCCACTCCCCTGTTCTGTGCAACATGTCATGAAATCCAACCCGCGTACGATGCCTGGAAAACTTCGTCCCACGTGAATAACGGACAGGGCTTCGTGGCCGACTGCATGGACTGTCATCTGCCGCCGCCCCATGAAACGTTCAATTTCTTTTATGCCAAGACCCTGCACGGGCTCAAGGACATTTATGTTCATCTGCAGCAGGGAGCGGAAGCGTATGACAGGGGTGCCAACCGGGAAAAGGCCTATGCTTCGATCCACAATTCCCAGTGCCAGAAATGCCACCGCAACATTCTTTACCTGCCGTACAACCGTGGAGCGATGCTGGCCCACCGGACAGTGATGTACCCGCGGCCCGGCTATGAAAAAAAATGCGTTGACTGCCATCGAAACCTGGTGCACGTCGACCGGCCGGCGTACAACTTCAAGAAAGATTGCGACCCATACAGGGCGGCGCGCATATGAATACGGCGATGGAAAAACCCAATTTTGGCAATAATTGAACTGATGGGGGTGCAAATTATGAAAAAATCCGGATTTCCATTCATTCTCTTGAACACGATTCCTCTGGTAATCTGTTGCCTTGCGGCAGCATACGCGCAGAATTACCCCAAGGCGAAGGAGTTCAGAATAGAGCGGAGTCTGGCGCCCCAGGCTATAGCATGTCTTGAATGCCATAAGCAGCAGCACCCGGGCCTGTTTGCGGACTGGTCGCACAGCCGCCATGCCTCAGCCGGCATCACCTGCCTCGACTGCCACCAGGCCGAAGAGCATGATCCGGACGTCAGCGTCGAACACTACAAGCAGTACCAGCTCACCGACTCTCCCTATGGAACCCAGGAATATAAAATTCCGGTTTCCGCCGTGGTGACGCCCAAGGACTGCTCCCGTTGCCATCCCGATGAGGTCACGCAGTACAGCCGCAGCAAGCATGCCAATACCATGGAAATCATATGGAAAATCGATCCCTGGCTCAACAATGGCATGAACTCCGATATCGAGAGAAAAACAGGCTGCTACCACTGCCACGGAACCGTTCTGAAAACCAAGGACGGCAAGCTTGACCCCATGACCTGGCCCAATGTCGGCGTCGGCCGGGTGAATATGGATGGCAGCCTTGGCAGTTGCACCAGCTGCCATACGCGGCACCGCTTCTCCGTCATGGAAGCCAGAAAGCCGGAAGCCTGCGGTCAATGCCATCTTGGCCCGGACCATCCGCAGATTGAAATCTACATGGAATCCAAGCACGGCGACATCTATACGGCCTTCGGTGATGAGTACAACTGGAATTCGGCGCCGGGGACCTGGACGCCGGGGGTCGATTTCCGCGGACCGACCTGTGCCTCGTGCCATATGTCGGGGGCCGGTACGGTTCTGACTTCCCACGATGTCACCGAGCGGCTTTCCTGGGAAACACAGGCGCCCCTCACTGTCCGGCCTTCCGATTTCGCGGCCTTCCCGGCCAAAACCGATTGGGAGGTGGAACGGGGCAAAATGAAGGAAATCTGTCTCCAGTGCCATGGCAACGCCTGGGTCGAGGACTTTTATATTAACTTCGATCAGGCGGTGGAGAATTACAACGAGATATACTTCAAGCCGGCAAAAGCAATGCTGGACAGCCTTTATGAAAAGGGGCTGCTGGACAAGAGCAGGTTTTTCGATGAAGACCTGGAGGTGGAATACTATGAATTATGGCATCATGAAGGCCGCCGCGCACGGATGGGCGTAATGATGATGGCGCCCGATTATGCCTGGTGGCACGGTTTCTACGAATGCAAGAAGCGCTTCAATACCTTCATGAAGGAAGCCGGGCACCTCCTGGCCACCGGTGAAAAGGCGCATAGATATGAAGATTACCCCGGAGCGACGGGCGTTACCACGAAACCGGAGGAAATATTCGGGAATAAATGAAGGGACACATCCCTCCGCGATAAACCTTTTCACAGTACAGAAGGGGACGGAATAATCCGTCCCCTTCCGTATTTCTGTATGTGTGTTGCGGCTTGCGATAAAGCAATGGCCTCTGGGCACCGACCAACATCGGTCCGCCTGCCTTCACTCCTCCGTATCCATCAATGAACGCCAAGTGTGCCGCTCCAGAAAGCTTCCCGGCACGTTGGCCTCCATTTCAAGAAACATCTCCCGGGGCACGGCGAATGAGAGCAATTCCGAGCCGAGAAGATTGCGGACATACTTGCGGGCCGAGATGTCCGTCAGCCCCACCACGGCCCTGGGCTGTGGTGATCTGCCTTCCCGATAGGGAAGGATGCCCACGGTCTGGCAGCCGGCGGCCCACGGGATGATCACGTTCTCCATCCCTTCCCTCCCGTAATTGGCAAGGATGACCAGGGCCGACAACTGGTCCGGGTCGACGAGGAAGACCACGGTTTCAGGCTGCTCCCTGTCAAAGTCGACTTCCCCCAGCGGCTTGAACAGCAAATAGGTTGATTTGATTTCCGTTATCGGCAACTCTTCCAGCCACTGCTTCACCAGCTCCGGTGTCTTGACGTACCCCTCCCCTTTCAGGAAATTGTCCATGAACTCTTTGCCTGCAGCCCCTTCAAGGCCCCGGGCCACCTCTTTTCCCTTTTCCCATCCGATGTTGCCGGAAGACAGAAAGCGGGCAAAACACTCGACCCCGCCCGGAAAACGGAGGTAGGAGTTGCCGAAGCCAAGCCCGACGCCCCCGCCCCAGCAGCCGTAGGTCTCCGCATCGAAGGCCGCGGTCCTCCCTTTGGCGGCATTGGCGAACATGAACATGACGCAGCCCCACCTGCCTTTTTTGAACTGCAGGGCATTTTCCGGCTTGGCATCCCCCAGAATAACGGCTACGGGGTTGTATTTCAGGCTGAGTGCTTCGGCGATTGCAGATTGCAAGGTTGTTTCTCCTTTCGGATTGCAGGCTGTGAACACAATGGAGGGCTCATTCCGCACGAACCGCGGAATATGGCGGGACGCACCGGCGCCCAACACCCCGTGGCATCTCCTTCCGCTCATCCCTCGGCAAGCCCGTTGCAATGCTCGTCTTCAGGTGGAGATTTTCCGACAGAGGCACCATATCTGTTCAGCGATGGAATTCGCCGGAACGTTCGGGCTGATAAATCACTTCCTCAATGCGTACCCGTATCTTGCCGCCGCCCGGCTTCGGCCATTCAATTTCGTCTCCCTGGGAAAGACCGAGCAGAGCACTGCCAACCGGCGCCAGTATGGAAATTTTTCCCCCGTCGGCATCAACGTCCTGGGGATAGACCAGCGTCAGGCAGAACTCTTCGTTCGACGGTTGGATCTGAAACCGTATGGTCGAGTTCATTGTCACCACGGTCGGCGGGACATCCTCCGGGGTTACGATTTTCGCCCGAGCCAGTTCTTCCTTCAACTCCTCCCTGCCCGGGAATCCATCATTGGGCAATGAATCCAGAAGCTCTTCAAGCCTTTCCGCATCAATCGAAGAAATGACAATTTCAGGTTTTGTGTCCATTCTGAGCTCCCTATACCGAGGTTCCGTCAAATGCGAAGGTCCAGTATAAACCGAACGTAGGGGAATTTCATGCCTAATTCCATTTTTTCGGGCTCTATTCGGTCCCCCCCAGTAATTCCGGCTGCCGAAGTTCAATATTTCCTGTCGCCCCTCTGTGAACTGCGGGACGTGGTCTTTTCCGGCAGTTTGTGATTGCCGATTCCCTGCCCTTCCCAGGACCGCGTCACTTATGAGCTAATCTTATCGAGTTTACAACTTTTTCTGAAAAAGCTGGTTTTTCTTCGTGCGATTTTAT
>OMKS01000380.1_pt1 | contig 41660 bp, 48 predicted proteins | sample 1674721 | NCBI WGS metagenome assembly OMKS01 (sample SAMN06264996, study PRJEB25208) | sediment metagenome | isolation source: hot spring sediment | place: USA: California | collected 2014-09-02 | reverse complement strand
TCTATCCCCCATTCCGGCATCCCACATTCCCACGATCCCCTCGGCCGCCGCCTCAGAATCCGGTGGCGTAGTACCAGCCGCCCTCTTCCCGGATATGCACCGGCACCTCGAACACCCCGCCGATCTGCTCATCGGTGAGGACGTCCTCCTTCGGGCCGTCGGCAACGAACCGGCCGTCCTTCATCAGGATGACGCGGGATATTTCAGGGATGATGTCGTGGAGGTTGTGGGTGACCATGATGATACCCGTCCCGGCGAGGGCGATCTTTCGCAGCGTCGACCGGAAGGTGTGGAGGGCGTGGAGGTCGAGGCTCGTCGTCGGTTCGTCGAGAATGAGCGCCTTCGGGTCGTGCACCAGCGCCCGGCCGATGAGCACCCGCCGGGCCTCCCCGGCGGACATCTCCGTCATCGGGCGGTCCCGCAGGTGCTCGATCTCGAGGAACCGGAGGAGATCGTCCGCCTTCTCTTCCATTACGGCCGTAACCGTGCAGGTGAAGAGCCCGATGCTTGCGAAGAACCCCGAGAGGACCGCCTCCCTGCCCGTGATATCACGGGCGAAGCGGTACTGGAGGTCGCCGGAGACGATGCCCAGGAGGGAGCGCAGGTCGGCGACCCGCCACACGTCCTCTCCCCAGATGCGAAAGGTCATGCCGTCCCCCCGCAGGACGGGGTAGTATTCACGGGTGATGGTCTTAATAAATGACGACTTCCCGGCACCGTTGGGCCCGAGAATTGCTATATGGTCACCTTCCCGGATGGTGACCGAGAGGGAATCGAGGACCTTCTTGCTGCCCACCATCACGGTGATGCCCTTATATTCGAGGAGCGGCGGGGACGTCGGGTCGGGGACAGGGGGATGTGGTGTGTTCATGGCATGCACGGACCGTTGATCACTGTTCTCGTACGGGAGGCATCAATGTTTCCTTCCCCCGGCGGCCTGCGTCTCTGCCTCAAAACCATGAAATCATAGCATCCACAACATAGGACCACTATGCCAAAGCATGTCGGAATCGTTGCGTGCAGCGCCGAAGGGGCGGCACTCTGTTACCGCACCCTCTGCGGCGAGGCCCCGGCACTGATGGGAGAACACATGCATCCTGAGGTATCGATGCACACCTACCCGCTGGGCGAGTATATGCCCTACATCCGGTCCGGCGACTGGGACGGCGTTGCGGCACTCATGCTTGGCACCGCAGAGAAACTCGTTGCCATCGGCGCCGAGCTTCTCATCTGCCCGGACAACACTATCCACGAGGCATTCGACAAGGTCGCGGCGACGTCTCCCGTTCCGTGGATTCACATTGCCGACGCCGTTGGGCATGAGGCAAAACTGCACGGCTGCACCAAACTCGGGATCACCGGGACGAAATACCTGATGACAGGCCCGGTCTACCCCCGGCGGCTCGCCGAGGTCGGCATCGCCTGCGAAATACCGGACGAGGGCGACCGCGAACGCATCGACACCATCATCTTTACGCAACTCGTCAACGGCATCTTCACCGAGGAGTCACGCCTCTACTTCAACAAGGTGATCGCAAAGCTCAAAGCGAGCGGATGCGACGCCGTCGTCCTCGGATGCACGGAGATACCGCTCCTCGTCGACCCCGACGACTGCCCGCTTCCGGTGCTCGACTCCACCCGCCTGCTCGCACGGGCGGCGCTCAAAGATGCGTTGATATAACCCGAAAGGGAGGCACAGGAGAGAAAAATATCCTCGGTTTCGCAGGGGGAATCACCCCTTACCGGTCCGTCTTACGTTAGGGGAAAACCTCTATTATGATCTCACATCAAAGAATGTCTATGGCGTCTGTGTCAGCCACGGTGAAACAGAAATATCTTGTCGATGTGATGCTCGCCATCTCTTTTATTATCTGCTTTGTGACGGGCGTCCTGAAATTGCCGGGTTTTGTGCGGTTCTTCCACCGGGCAGCAATAGAGATGCCAATAGACCAGATCACCAGTCTGCACGACGCAAGCGGCATCCTCTTGGGACTCTTCACCCTGGTGCACCTGTACCTGAACCGGCGGTGGATTGTGTCCGTCACCCGGAAACTCCTGGAAAAACAGTGAAAGCCGAAGAACGCCGGAGATTGCCGGAGATTGCCGGAGATTGTAGGCTCAATCCCCCCGCACCGCCGGTTCCACCATCTCGATGAGCCGGATCACCCGGCCGGGCGGCGTGCTCGTCATCGACGACGGCCATCAGCCCCGCGGGATGACCATCGAGAAGATCCGCCGGGCAGGCTGCTGGACCATTGAGGAGGAGACGGACGCATTCCTTAGGTGCCAGCGGACCTGCGATCTGATCTGCAGGTAACAACAAAGACGAAGCGGACCACCCCCGGAACGGGACCTATCCCACACTATTGTCAGCTCCGGTGCCTTCATGCCCTCCTCCGGGCAACATTTTTTCCAAGGGGCATTAAGCAATGAAGACATTCAACGCAGAATTTACCGGTTATATCGAGCTTTCCAACGACCAGCAGTGCGACGCAGACATCATGTGCGAACGGGTCTGCAGGGAGATCCGTGAGGTCTTTGCAAGCCATGGCTGCATCAGCGACTGCAGGATCTCAATCTCGACAATCACCCAGAAAGACTAATAAATTCTCTTTTACGCCGAATTCCGCGCTGTCCTATGTCCTCCGCCACGGTTCGTGGAGGGTGGCGGGACACCGGCCACGCAGCGGGCAGTTTCCGCAGTCCCGCGGGTGGGTGGGGCACCCGCAGACCGCTGCATACGCGGCGGTGAGCGCCGCCGCGGGGTCGTTCCCGTACGCAGGTGCAAGGCGGGCGGCGGCCGCGGCGATGTCGGCTTTTACCCGTTCCGGGTAATATCCGGCCCATGCGACATCGGCAAGCCCCGCATCCCGGCAGACCCCGGAGAGGCGCTCCATCTCATCGCGGGAGGGGCCGGGATGGTAGTAGAGGACATTGTTGGGCCGAAACCCGATGAGGCGGTAGGGCACCGTCGCATCCAGGGAGGCGATGAATGCCGCAATCTCTGCCACCTCGCCGTCCGTCATCCCCGGGATGACCACCGTCCGAAAGACCCGGATGCGGTCCCTCCCGTTATCGACGAGATATGCGGCGTTCCTGAGGACCGGCGCCACGGGAGCCCCGGTCAGTGCCCGGTGGAGGCGGTCGGAGTAGGCCTTTATCTCGAGGGTGATGACATCGCAGAGGGAGACGATGCGTGCCATCGCCTCGCGGGTGGCAAACCCCCCGGTGGAGAGGCCCAGGCCGCACCCGAGCCCCTGCCGGTGGATCTCGCGCCCCACCTCCCCGATATAGGGGAGGTGGATGATGGGGTCGCCGCCGGTGAAGCTGATGGTGCGGAGGGGAGGCCCTTCGAAGGCCGCCATCCGCTCCGCCGCCTCCGCGACGAGCGCTGTGGGGGAGATATATCCCCGGTAGTGCCAGCCGGGGTCGGGGTGCTGTGAGATCCGGTAGGCATTGCAGTGCAGGCACCGGTAACAGCATCCGGCAAGCGTGACGATATAGCTCCTGAGGGAGGCGGAGCACATCGTCGCCGCAATCTCCGCCTGCCCGGCCCGGCAGACGCCCCGGTCCCCCTTCAGGCGGTCGACGCTGCATTGCCACTCGCAGAGACGGCAGTTCCGGTACCCTTCCATACCCTCCGTTGGTGCGTGTGCCTTCAAGTAGGTATGGGGGATGAAAGCGGCATGGTATACAGCGCCCGCCCCCCTACCACAAACAGGATGATATCCCGGCGCGAGCACCACTCGTCGGAGATATTTCATGAGGGCAATCGTTGTGGAGAGGACCGACGGGGACGACGGAGCCATCCTCTCGTTCAGGTTCGAAAGCATTACCCAGCTCTTCGACCAGGGTGACCCCGCCCCGCTGCCGGACACCGAACTGACCGAACCTGCAGAAGAGGCGCTCTTGCAGGCTATGTGGGTGAGTTCGGGATGAGGGCATCGGTGCGCCTGATCCTTTCCCTCCCCGCAGCGGACGTCGTGTCCGATGGCCCCACGTGTAGTGCTGGGGCGGTCCGGCGGCACTTTGCCTTCCGTCGACGGGATATCAGGCAACTGATTTCCCTCCGGGAAGGCCGTTGCAGCCTTTTCTCTCAGGCATTCACCAAAGAGCAAAATAGGAGAACCGCCCTGTTCCCTCCATGCGTACCAGCCATGCCCTTTTGCTGCGCTTTCTGCATGACCCGGCATTTGATTTCGTCCATGTGAGCGTGGAGTATCTCGACCGCGGTGCACGGGATGATCGGTCGTCCGTGGAAGGCGGGCAGATTGCCTGCCTCGACAGGGACTATTTCGTCGTGGCGTCCGGCACCGGGGACACGCCGATTCCCTACCACCGCATTCTCAGGATCCTCTACAAAGGCGTCCCCGTGTGGGAACGGCCGTCCTGACCTTACTTCTCCACTGCAGGGAACCTTCCGGGCAATTATTGCAACTATCGACAGGGTATGCCCTTACTCCTCCTCTGCGGGGAACCTTCCCCCACCCCCCACCGCCCTGGATGACCAAAGATTCATTGGGGAGGAGCGGTATCATACGTGGTATCAGGAGGCAGGAGCAGTGGAGAGTCACAAACTCTATGTCGGAAATCTCAACCATAAGGTCACCGGGGATGACCTGAAAGAACTGTTTTCAGAATTTGGCACCATCAAAGAGGTCGAAGTCGTCGGAGGCAGGGGATTTGGGTTTGTCACCTTCGATACCCTTGAGGGGGCCGAACGGGCACGGGAAGTAATGGGGGGCAAGGAATTCGAAGGAAGGACGCTCAGGGTTGAAGACGCCCGCCCGGCGTTCCTGAGCGGGGAACACCACCCGGAGACCATCATCTGATCCTTTTTTTCCGGCCGACCCCCGGCTGACCGATGGTTATTGCCGGAAGAAGACCCCATGCAGGCTCTGCGGTTCCCGCGGGTTCACCCGGTCTCTTAGAAGGACGCCCTCCCCCTGATCTCACCGGATCCCTCCCCATGTGAGAGCCCGGGCAGCGGGAACGGATCTATCCGGGGGGTAAGGGCAGACCTTGGGCCCAACTCCTGATCGCATCCCAGTCCCGAAAGTCCCCCTCCGGGGCTTTCATCGCTTTTATCATCAGCCGCATCGGCAGATTGAGGTTGTCATAGATGAGTTTACCTGCAAACATCCCGGTGGCAACGGGGGCAACCAGGTCGGTGACGTCCTGTGCGGCCTCCGCCATCTTCTCCCGGTTCTCCGGCGTATCCTCCGTCATCGCAAGGCCCGTCGAAAAGATCGCGACCGACACCTCCTGCAGGGCACCCGCGTGCTTCTTCACAAACAAAAGCGCATCCCCGAGCCACTTCCCGGCATAGACGGGGCTCCCGATGACCACCATCGCGTACGATGCAATATCAATACTATCGCCCGCCTCTTTCGCAGGGGTTACCTCCACCTCAACACCGGGCCCTCTGCCGGCAAGAACCTCGCCGACGGCCTCCGCCACCTCACGGGTGGAGCCGTAGCGGCTCGCATAGACGACGAGAATTTTGGTTGCCATGATAGTGGATTTGTCAGGGGGCTCATAAAGGGATCGGAGAAAGAGTACCAGGAGATGAGAAGGACAGAGCCTGGAATTTTATAGGGACCTGAACCTCCCCTTTCATGCACGTGCGGTACCTTACTCCGCCGTCTCCGCGTGCCGCTCCCGGTAGTCCTCTATGGCCTTGTGAAGGGCGTCGGCCGCAAGGTTGGAGCAGTGCATCTTTCGCGGCGGGAGCCCCTCGAGTTCGTCGGCCACGTCCTGCCGGGTGATCCTGTCCGCCTCCTCAAGCGTCTTTCCCGTCGCAAGTTCGGTCACCATGCTGGCGGTCGCAATCGCCGACCCACAGCCAAATGTTTTAAACTTCACATCCGTGATTATTCCATCCTCAACCCTGATGCTCACTTCCATGAGGTCCCCACAGACGGGGTTGCCCACCCGTCCAACACCGTCGGGATTTTCAATACTCCCGACATTTCTGGGATTCATGAAGTGGTCCATCACCTTTTTGGAGTAGCCAATCTGGGGAACATCTTCCATCGTTTCCTCTCCTTACATCGCGGTTATCAACCGCAGGCGTTCAACAGTCTTTCTGACGGCATCAACGACATAGGGGATCTCCTCTAAGGTATTCGACCGTCCCGGCATCATGATCATCGAGCCGTGTGCCTCCTCGTGCTTCAGGCCGATGGCAAGGAGTACGTGGGAGGGCTCGAGTGTCCGGGAGGAACAGGCCGAACCCGTCGTCACCTGGATACCGAAGGCCGTATCGAGGTTTAAGAGGATGCTCTCACCCTCAATGCGATCAAACCTGAAACTAAGGTGGCCGGGAAGCCGCCCTGCCGGAGGACCGGTCAGATGTGCATCCTCAATGGTGAGAATCTCCCGCAGGTAGGCGTCGGCGATCTTCCTGAGGCGTGGTCCTTCCGATGCCATCTCCTGCCCGGCAATTGCCGCCGCCTCGCCCATGCCGGCGATGGCAAAGATATTCTCCGTCCCGGAGCGAAGCCCCCTTTCCTGCCCCCCGCCGGGGAGGAGTGTCTGCACCTTCACCCCTTCCCTGACATACAGGGCGGCGGCACCCCGCGGCCCATACATGTCGTTTGAGGAGAGGGTTAAGAGGTCAATGCCGTCCTTCTGAACATCCACCGGAATCCTTCCCGCTGCTGCCGTGGCATTGACATGGAGGTACTGCCCGTTTTCGTGGACGATACGGCTGATCTCCCGTATCCGCTCGATGGTGCCGATCTCATCGTTGGCGTAATTGATCGATGTGACCACCGTATCCCTGGTTACTGTCTCTGCAAGAACATCGATATCGACAAACCCCTCGGCGCTGACCGGAACGACATCGTAGGTATATCCCCGTTTCTGGAGCTCTTTCATCGGGTTCAATACGGAGATATGCTCGATGGCCGACGAGACCACCTTTGTTCCCGCTTTTTTGTTCCTGAGAGCAGTCCCCCGGATGGCCAGGTTGTTCGATTCCGTCGCAGAACCGGTAAAGATGATGGTAGCGGGCGACTCCGCATTAATGAGCTCCTTCACCTTCCCCCGTGCATCCTCAAGGCCCCGCTTTGCCTCAAGTCCAACAGAGTGGAGGGAAGAGGGATTCCCAAAGTCGTGGATCAGGTAACGTGAGGCAAAGCCAACTACCCGTTCGTCGACCGGGACCGCAGAGGTATGGTCCAGATACACCGTCTTCCTCACTCCTTTTAGAATGAGATTACGGCGTCGGCCTCGAGGGCCAGATCATTCAGCGTTGCCGCCCCTGCAATGCGTGCCGTTCCGATAAAGTCCCCCCTCTCCATCCCGAGAAGCTGGGTACTCTGTTCACAGACGAAAAATTCCACGCCGGCATCTGCCGCCTGGTCGATGACCTCTCTTAGGGTAGGAAAAGCCCCAATCTGAATCTTCTCGGCCTCTCCACTTTTCATGACCGTAATTCCCTTGATCATGAAAAAGATGCTCGCTTCCACACCCATAGCAGCTGCCGTCGCTCCAAGGATAAACGGCCCATACAGCCGTTCCGGTGCGTCGGTGCCACTCGTCTGGACATACAATATTTTCGCCATCACGCCTTCCTCCGGATATAGAACGTCAAAATCCCCTCTTCCTTCTCAAATTTTACAATTTCATGACCGGTCCGCCGGGCCCACCGGAGGATATCCTCCTCGGCCGCAGGATCGTCGGCCTCAACCTTCAGTACCTGTCCCGGGCCGATCTTTTCGATCTCTTCTTTGGTCATGGCAATCGGCATCGGACAAAACATGCCTATACAGTCGAGTTCAGCGTCGGCATCTGGTTCGGCGGTCATTGATGAAGTACACTCCTCATGGTTCTCCCTTGGCAGGTCACCGTGCCGGTGACAAACCTCACTATACCCGGGGGAGTATAAATAATTAGTGCCGGCCGGGATTAAACAATATGCCAAATTAAAGCAATATGACGCAATATTCTGATTTTGACCCGCATTTACGAGTTTAAGGACCATGCCGCAGGGGCGTTCTTTTCTGTCCCGGCCCTTGGGAGAACCGTCCGTCACAAGGAACATTCCGGCTAACGAAGTAAGGGCGGGCAGGTGAACATGTTTCATTCTCCTGAACACCATTGAAGATCGAATGCACGGTGTCAGGAGTTGCGGACGCTACAATAGATTAAGGTGAGAACATCAGAGGGAAAATCAGTCTTCCGACGAAAATCCTTCTCCATCGGAGCTTACGAAGCGGTAATGGTTCCGGGGCACATGCATCTCAAAGCGGGCGCCCTCACCCGGCATGCCGGTCTCCCGGATGCCAATCCCGGTGATCTCGAGGATCTCCTTTACGAGGAAGAGACTCATTCCCTTCTTCTTCTCGTGCTTCCGGTCAAAGATCACCGCTTTCATATCCATGGGAATTCCCACGCCGTTGTCTTCGAAGACGAGCGTCAGGCCATCCTTTGTCTCATGACAGGTAAGCGCAATGGCACTCACCGATTCCCCGTGTTCAAGTGAATTCCCGAGAAGGGCATAGAACACCGTCTCCAGCAGTGAGTCCGCATACACCTCGAGTCCCCCCACCCCGGATCGCCGCTCGAGGTGCATGGTGTCGAGATGCGAGAGGGCATAGAGCCATGCGTTGTTCACACTCTGCCACGTCGGCGGCATCACCCCCAGGTCCTGGTACTGCTTCGCAAACCCGATCCAATGATCGACCTGATGGATAAGGTCCACCTCTTTTTCGAGATAGGCAAGCCCCTGTTCATCGGTCATGAGCTCCCTCTCCAGCTCGTTATACCCCAGAAGGCTGAACATCGCATTTTTTATGTCACTGAACGTGATGAGGTTGAGGAGGTTCTGTTTTTTTGAGGCCAGTCCAAGTATCTTCTCCGCATGCCTGCGTTCCGATATGTCACGGTCGATTGCGAGGACAAACTTTCTCTGTCCGACCACAAAGAGCCTCGCATTGATCTCCATCGGAAAGGTGGTCCCGTCTTTTCGTACATGCACGACCTCCCCCCGCACCTCTTCGTCATTCAGTATACGCCGGAGACGGTCCTCGACCCCTGTCCGGGATTCGGGTGCATCCAGATCGCTGATCTTCATCGAGAGGAGTTCCTCCTTTGTATACCCGTGCATTTCCGCCGCCGACTTGTTTGCGGCCACGATCCTTCCCGCGCTCTCCCCTTCGGCCTCGAATATCAGGATACAGTCGCCCGCCTGTTCAAAGAGCTGCCGGTATCTCTTCCCGCTCTCCTCGATCTTCGCCTCGGCGATGGCACGACGCCGTTCGGTCACAAAAAATCCTCCCGCTCCGGTGACCATCACCGCAAAGGCGAAGAGATAAAAGATCGTGTTGATGAAATGGATCTCGTTTAGGACAACAGTACTGTCCATATCGACCCCGACGATGCCCACCACATCGCCTGCACTGTCGCGAATCGGGGCAAACCCGGAGAGCACCGTCCCCCACTGGTCGGAGGTAAACTCCTCATCTGCCGACAGCCCCTCAAACCCCAGACAGAGTTCGGGTTCAGCTTCAGGATACGCAGCGCCGATCGGTGAGGCATCATCAGCATACCCGTAATCCCCGTCAACGACGAATTCTATCCGCCCTTCGTTGTCCCTCATGGTATAGATGTAGAGGATATCGGGAACGACCTCCTTCACCCGCCGGAGCTGGTCCCGGATATTTTGAAACTCCTCAGTGCCCTCACCGCCCTCCTGGACCAGAAGAAAGGCATCCCCGTCGATCTGTGATGCAGCAGCCCCTGCAACGGACATCAGCTCCCCCCGGACGGAGTCCTTCAGCGCTCCCTTCGTCTCCGTACCGATGGCCCAGACAACACCGATACTAACCACCAGCATCAGCAGAACCAGGATGACGGAGACCGTGCGGGATGAGGTCGTAGGTGTCATATGCTTCTGTACACCACGCGGGAATACCGCATGATGAATAGGTTTGCAGGTCCGGTAATAACTGTTCTGAATTCGACGGGGAAGAAGGTGCGATTGCCTGCGCTGCTTGCATGGTTCTTCCCCTCCGGGGGAGCATTTCAGCCTGAAAAACCCCTGTTTTCGTATATTGCTGCATGTTCAAAGAAGAAACAATATAATGAGTGATTGCTCACTTTTGTATGCGCAAAGCACGACTGCACTGCCGGACGGGCTGCGGGGCATGGTAAACGGGGGAATTGATGTGAGCAGGCATTTGTCGGAAGAAAAACGAACGGCACTGATGGAGGCGGCGATCGATCTCTTCTCGACGCAGGGATTTCACGCCACGCCGACACAGCAGATATCGAAACGTGCCGGGGTCTCTGCAGGCACCCTGTTCAGGTACTTCAGTACCAAAGAAGAGCTCATCGATTCACTCTACACATCCGTAACCGCAGCCCTCACCGATGCGGTGAATGAGGCGATACGCCCGGAAATACCCGTGGAAGAACAGATAAAAAATGTCAAGCGTGAGGTGCTGTACTGGATGTTTGAGAATCCGAAAAAGACCCTCTTCTTCGAACAGTTCTCTTCCTCCCCGAGTATTACGAAGCGAGCAAAGGGAGAGGGAATGCTCCGGATTTCCGCACTGGATGAACTGTACCACAAGGCAGTTTCCTGCGGCCTTCTTGCCGGGATCAACAGGGAGGTCTTTCTGGCAAACTTCTGGTACCCGAATTTCATGCTCATTCACCTCCACGCCTTCGGCGCACTGCAGGGCAGCATCGAAGAGACCACCGAACAGGCGGTCACCTCCATGTGGTGCGGACTTGCAAAAAACCCGTGAGCTCACATGCAGGACGGCGTAATTGGCACCCTCCTTCACCCGGAACCGGAGAACGGCGCCGCCCGGAATCGACCCATACCATCGATGCGGCCGGGGCATCACCACCCGCAAAGAACAACAGATTAAGGAACGACACGATATGAACAGACTACAGGGATACAGGAAAATGCTCCGCACAGGCGACTGGATTAAATTTTATCCGCTCTTCCCGCTTGCAGGAGCGGCCCTTGCCGCCGGCATCTCCCCCGGCATCATCACGGCCGTTGCGCTCTTCTGCTGTGTTACCGCATACGGATTTGTGATCAACAATCTGTATGACGTGGAGATCGACCGGCGTCATGCCGGTAAGGCGACCCGGGGAAAAAATCCGTTGACGGGCAATAACGTGACGCTCCGGGGGACGAAGATCCTGTGCGCAGTACTCGCAGGCATTCCTCTTCTGGTCTCGCTTACCATCTCGGCAGCCGGATTTGTATTCACCCTGCTCTGCCTGATTGCCCTGACGGCCTATTCGGCGCCACCGGTCCGCCTCAAGGACCGGTTCGCCGCAGATATCCTCTGCCACGGCGTCATGTTCGGGGGCCTGCCCTTCCTCGCAGGATACGCCCTTGCAGGAGGAAGCCTCACTGAGCTGGTTTCTCTCCCGGTTGCGTATGCCGTCCTCAGCACGTTCATCTGCTGCGAGGCCCTGATCATCCATGAAATTCTTGATTATCATGAGGACCGGGAAACGACCTACACCACCGTCGTCGGCATCGGCCGAAGAAACGGGATAATCCTGCTGATCGTGGCGGCAGGCCTCTCCATTGCCGTGCTGGAAACGACGGCATGGTGGTTTGGCATCGGCACCACCGTCCATGCGGTGGCTCTTGCCTTCCTCCTCGTCTACCCGGTGTACGGGTCCAGGGAGGTGCTGATGAAAGAGGCGGAACGGTGGTATGGCGGGTTCCGGAATGATAACGGATACAAGGTGCGGTGATGCCCATGCTGTCTGTCATAATACCGACCCTGAACGAAGAGGAACAGCTGGAAGGCTGCCTTGCCTCCCTGAACAACCAGAGCCTGGACCGCGGCGAATTCGAGATCATCGTGGTGGACGGCAACTCCACCGATGGCACCCGCGCCATCGCCGGCAGGTATGCCGACAAGGTGGTCATGCAGGAGAGAAAAGGCATCGGCGGGGCGCGGAAAAACGGTGTCGAGGCGTCCTGCGGGGATCATCTGGTCTTCACCGATGCCGACACGCTCCACCCCTCCAACTGGCTGGAACTCATTCAGGGCACCCTCACGGGTGGCAGCTACGACGTCTGCACCGGCCCCATTCTCTTTTATGAGCAGACGCTTCGATCAGAACTCCTCTCCCTATGGAGAAAACAGTACAATATCTTCCACCTCTTCAACTTCTACTGGCTCATCGGGTCGAATATGGCGATGACGCGTGCCAGCTACGACCGGATCAACGGCCACCGGAGCATCTCGCTCCTCGAGGACTATGACCTCTCGGTGCGGATGTTCAAGGAGAAGGACATCCGGTGCCGGTACGACACCCGGCAGGAGGTCTACACCTCGGCACGAAGGCTCCAGAACCTCTTCACCTACACGCTCGTCTATTTTTACGGGCATTATCACTATCACTTCACCCGCGATTACCAGCGTCTCCTGACGTATCCGAGGTTCGACAGGATGGACCGCGAGGTGATCCTTGATGTGACCGGCATCCGCGAGCTGAACCGCAAACTCGAGGAGATACAGGAGAAGATCACCAAAAACATCGATGGAATTGAGAACAGGCTGAGCGGGAAATAGGAGATGGCATTCTCCCACCCCCGGCTTCTCTCTTCCGGTGCGTAATTATCGGGATGAGGAAAAGATGCAGCAGACCGACAACGCGGTCGATGCCGTCACCCATTTCCTGCACCCCAGGAACCTGATCAAGCGGAATCGATGCCCGAACCTCGTCCCCCGGGCGCGGGGAGGTTGATTACCTGCCAGAAAAGGACATCGGCAGCCATATGCAGCCCCTCGTGCGGCAGGGCCGTTTTCCGCAACCTCACCCCCTTATTTGATACGAATATTGACTATAATACTAATTAGTAACATATTTATGTAAATTCGTATTACAATAATATGGATGTGACCTTCGACGGTTCTTTAGCCCACACGGCTCATCACAGACGAACACACCACAATACAGTTCCCGCATATATGCCGGCGGCTGTTCACATCCGTTTGTATTTCCATCCGTATTTGGGGGCATCACCCGCCCTTTTGTCCTTTTTTTATAAAATTGAGAACCGTGCTATTCAAAAAAGCAGGTACTGCAGAAAAAAAAAGGGATCCTGTCGGATCATGGAACCGGGGGATCATCCGTACCAGGGGCACTGCTCCGGTGGCAATCCCCCCACTTCAGGAAGAGGGGCGGCACACCGGATGAGGAACAACAGGACGGGCCCGCCCGTTCAGGACTCCTGTATCTTCTTCAGCTTCGCAACCGCCTCTTCTGCCGCCTTCTTCACGTCCTTGCGCTCGTCATCAAGAAGGTGGGTGAGGGGCTCGATCGCCTTCGGGTCCCCGAGCTCCCCGAGGGCCCAGGCCGTATGGGCACAGACATCGTGATAGTCATCCTTCAGGAGCGGGATGAGCGGGTCCACCGCCCTTGGGTCGCCGATCTGCCCCAGCGAACGGGCCGCCCCGCGGCGGAGCCATTTTTCTTCGGAGGTCAGGCACCGGATCAGCGGTTCGACGGCGCGCTTGTCCCCCAGCATGCCCAGCGATTTTACAGTGACATACTGTACATCAAGGGATTCGTCATCGAGTGCCCTGATGAGCGGGACCACCGCCCTTTTATCCCCGATCTCACCAAGCCGGGTCGCGGCCTTCCTCCGGTAGAGCTGGTATGCATGCTTCAGGAGACGGATGTATCCCGGCACATCATCACGTCGCGTCTTCATATAGGCAAGGATCTGCTCCCTGTCCTTCTGTATATCCCCCGTTTGCCTGAGCATCTTATTCTGCATTCACCCACTACCGTCCACCTGAGAATTTCCGGTGAGAATATATATAGATGGTGCCATCAGCATATACCCCTCACAGGGAAACAGCGGAAAATGCACGGTCAAGAATCTCAATCCCCATATCTATATCCTCCTTTTCAATGATCAACGGCGGAGAGAAGCGGATGACCGATTCACCCGCGGGGAGAAGGGTCAGGCCGTTCCTGAACGCAGCGTTGAGAACGGCATTACGCTCTTCTTTTGCACGCTGCTTTGATATTCTGTCCCTGACAAGCTCGATGCCAATCATAAGCCCAATCCCCCGGACATCACCGATGACGGCGTGGTTTTCCTGGAGATCCTTCAGTCGCTCCATCAGGTAAGCCCCCATCCCTGTCACATGGTCCCCAAAGCCGGGGGCATCAAGGATCTTCAGGACCGCAAGGCCTGCGGCACAGGATACATTGTTCCCGCCAAAGGTGCTGGCATGGGAACCCGGCGGCCAGGCCATGATCTCATCGGATGCCACCGTCGCCCCCAGAGGAAACCCGCCGCCAAGAGCCTTCGAAAGCGTGACGATGTCGGGGACCACCCCAAAGTGTTCGGAGGCAAGGAACCGGCCGGTGCGCATGCACCCCGACTGCACCTCATCCACGACGAGCATGATGCCATGCTCGTCGCAGAGCTCACGAAGCTGCTTAAGAAAGCCCTTTGAGGGAACGATGTATCCTCCCTCCCCCTGGACGGCTTCGACGACGATCGCCGCCACTTCCTCGGGGGACACCTCGGTCCGGAAGACCTCTTCCCGAATATACCGGATGACATCCACATCGCAGGTGTCGGTGCTGAACCCGAAGGGTCGATAGGGGTCGGGATACGGGACATGAATCACCGGCAAAAACGGCCCGAACCCCTTGCGCTGAATGACCTTTGCAGCGGTCAGGCTGACCGCCCCGTAGGTCCTCCCGTGAAATCCCCCGTAAAAGGAGATGAAGTATTTGCGGCCGGTATGATACCGGGCGAGTTTCATCGCGGCTTCCACCGTCTCGGCCCCCGAGTTGGAGAGATAGACACGCTCCAGCCCCTCCGGGAGCATAGAGACCAGTTTCTCGGCAAACTGAACGGGTACCTCCGAACAGAAATCAAGAAATGCACCATGAGAGAGTTTTTGCAGCTGTTCGCCGACAGCCCGCATCACATCGGGATGGTTCCACCCTGCATTCATCACGGCGATGCCCGCGGAGAAGTCGAGATACCGGTTGCCGTCCACGTCCCAGAGGTTCATCCCCTCGGCCCGCTCAAGGACGAGCGGGTACTCCCGCACCATGCACTGCGAGATCACCTCCGCATCACGCTCAAGAATGGCACGTGCCCTAGGGCCGGGGGGTCCGGTGGTTATCAGAGGTTGCATGCTCTAAGATACGCTTCAGGTTCATAATACCTGCAGTCGCCCCATCCCCCTCCTGCATAGAGCCGTGAGGAGGCGACGGGGAAGAGGTGCGCCCTCCTCAGGCGCACCAGGCAATGACCCTGCCCGAACAACCGCCGGGTACCGGTGATCGGCCTCCCGGCAGCGGGACGGCGCACAGTCCCGTAAACAACCAGCGCCTGGACGGGTGTTCCCGCACTCACCAATATTATTATGCCCTTTTTTAGCAAACCGTTGTACAACATCCGGTTTTGCCATGATGAGGGTCCTGTTAGTTGACGATGAACCTACGCTCCTTGATATCGGAAAGATATTTCTGGAGAAAACGGGGCAGATGCAGGTGACAACAGCCCAAAGCGCACCTGAAGCACTGGCGATCTTCTCGCAGGAAGGGTTCGACGCCATCGTCTCCGACTATGAGATGCCGGGCATGAACGGCATTGAACTGCTCCGGGCGGTCCGGGAACAGGACGACCAGATCCCGTTTATCATTTTTACCGGAAGAGGACGGGAAGAGGTGGCCATTGAGGCAATTAACAGCGGTGCCGATTTCTACCTCCAGAAAGGCGGAGCACCACGGGCACAGTTTGCCGAACTGGTGCATAAAATCAACCAGAGCGCCCGGCGCAGGGGCTCGGAAAAGAAGATCACCCACCTCAACAGCGTCCTTCTGGCTATCCGCGACGTTCATCAGCTGATAGCTGCGGAGAAGGACCCGGATCAGCTCATCCACAGGGTCTGTGACCTGCTCACCGCAACACGGGGATACCGCCATGTATGGATCAGTCTCGCGGATGATTCAGGCCCCTTTGTGAAATTTGCAGAATCGGGCATCGGAACGGACTTTGTCCATTTCAGGGAAGAAATCCTCGGCGGCCGATACCCGTCATGCATGAAGAAGGCCCTCCGGACGGGAGAGCTGGTCATGTTCGACCATCCGGAGCTGACCTGCACGTCGTGCCCGCTATATCCCGAGCACAAGTCCATGAGCAATATGATCGTCAGGATCATGAGCCGCGGGCGCATGTTCGGGGTGATCTCTGCCACGTTGCCGAAGGAGTTTGCCGATGACGGGGACGAGCGCAAACTCTTTGCCGACCTTGCAGACGACCTGGCCTTTGCCTTTCATGCCATGGAATCCGCCACCAAGAGCGTGCAGGCCGAAAATGCTCTTCAGCAGTCGGAAGAACTCTACCGGACCCTCTTCGAGCGGACCGGCACGGCAACGGTGATTCTCGATGAGGACGGCACGGTGGTTCGTGCCAACAGGGAGATGGAACGCCTCTCCGGGTACCCCCTGTCCGCAATGGAGCAGAAGATGAAATGGACCTCCCTGGTATCCGACAAGGATGTTGCCAGGATACAGGAGTTCCATCGCACCAGACGGGTTGCACCCGAAAGTGTTCCGAAAAGCTATGAATTTTCAATAAAAAATCCCGAGGGGGAGGAGAGTGATGTCTTTGCCACGGTCTCCATGATTCCCGGGAGCAGCCAGACCCTCATATCCCTCATGGACCTTCGCAAACTCAGGGAGACGGAAGGAGCCCTCCAGGAGACGATGCTCATCAAGGAGACGGCGATCGAATCCTCCCCGACAGCGATCTCCATTCTCGACCCCGACGGGACCCTGACCTATGTCAACCGGGCATTCCGGCGGATGTGGGGGTATGAGTCCACCGAAGAGCTCATCGGCCGCAAAGGCCTGATACTAGGACTTGCAGAAGACCAGCAGGCGGGCGGCCTGCCAGATTTCTGGAAGACCGGTTCAGTCATCGGCGAGTTCGAGGTGGAAAAACGGGACGGCACGCCCTTCGTCATCCATCTGACGGCAAAGATCGTGAAGAATCCCGACGGTCATCCGGTCTGCATCATGGCCTCGATGATCGACATCACCGAGACCAGAAACTACCGGGAAGCCCTGCAGCGGGCAAACGAAAAACTCAACCTCCTCTCCGATGTGACACGCCATGATGTCCTGAATCACCTGACCTCCCTCCTCGGCTACCTTGAACTGATGAAGAATACGCCGCCGGAGACCGTGCCCATCTATATCGGAAAGGTTGAGTCGCTTGCGAGGACGATCGAGAACCAGATCTCATTCACCAGTGATTACCGGAATATGGGGGTGCTTGCCCCCCGGTGGCAGCGTGTTGACAACCTGGTAACAGCGGCGACATTGCAGGTGGACCATCTGCCGGTTGATATCCTGTCAACGACCGGTCCGGTCGAGATGTACGCCGACCCGCTTCTCGCCAAGGTATTCGTCAATCTCATCGACAACGCACTGCGCCACGGTGAGCATGTCACACGGATCAGCATTTCCTTTGTCAGGAGAGAAGAGAATGGAGTCCTCGTTATCGAGGACAACGGCAAGGGGATACCGCCGGACCTCAAGGATAAGATATTTGACCGGGGGTTCGGCCGCAACACCGGATACGGCCTCTTTCTGGTGCGGGCAATCCTCGATATCACGGGCATTGCCATCCATGAAACGGGGGTGGAAGGGGAAGGCGCCCGCTTTGAGATTACCATGAGACCCGAACTCTTCCGGTTTCCAGAGATTACGGGGGGGCAGTAGAGGCCCCCCTTCCCAACCACCGGAGCGGTAGCCCGGACAAAAAGGCCACGGGACAACCGGGCACTTCCCATTCAGGGAGGCATCCCTCGTCCTTACCATTCCCTCCCGTACCCGTAGGCAAAGGCCGCCTCCATCACCCGATCGGCGACGGCCCGGACGACCCCGCGGTCCGTCACCACCGGCAGAAGGTGGTCTTCGGAAGGTGCAGGCAGATACGCGGCAAGGCCGTGGGCAGCGGCAACCTTCATTTCATCGGAGATACGCGTCGCATGGGCATCGAGAGCACCCCGGAACACACCGGGAAAGGCGAGGGCATTATTGATCTGGTTCGAACCATCGCTTCGCCCGGTCCCGATGATCCGTGCGCCCGCCCGCCTGGCCTCGTCGGGCATGATCTCCGGGACCGGATTTGCAAGCGCCAAGACGACCGGGCCATCGTTCATGCTCCGTACCATATCAGCGGTGAGAATGCCGGGGGCGGACACCCCGATGAAGATATCGGCTCCTTCGACGGCATCGGCAAGCGTCCCGACCCTCCCCTCGCGGTTGGTCTCATCGGCGAGGATGAATTTGTACTTGTTCTCGTAGAGGCCCCGCCGGTCACGGTGAATGATCCCCTGCCGGTCGCAGACGATAATCGCACCGACCCTCCGGCAGAGATCCCGCTGGTACCCGATGCAACAGAGAAGCCGGGCAATGGCATATCCCGCGGCCCCGGCACCGGAGATTACGACCCGGAGATCCTCGAACTCTTTCCCGGTGACACGGCAGGCATTGATTATGGCGGCAAGGACGGTGATCGCCGTCCCGTGCTGGTCATCGTGCATGACCGGAATGCCGAGGTCCTGCAGTTCCTCCTCGATTTCAAAACACCGCGGGGCGGCGATGTCTTCGAGATTGATGCCGCCGAATACCGGCGCGATATGCCGGATGGCGTCAATAATATCGGGAAAATACCGGTCAAAGCAGATAGGAAACGCATCGATGCCTGCAAATTCCCGGAATATTGCCGCCTTTCCTTCCATCACGGGAATTGCCGCAACACCGCCGATGTTTCCCAGCCCGAGGACGGCAGAACCGTCGGTTATGATGGCAATGGAGTTGCCTTTGAGGGTATAGCGATAGGCAAGAGAGGGATCGTCAGCGATGGCCCGGCACACCGCGGCAACACCGGGAGTGTAGGCCCGGGACAGGTCATCCCTTGTCCCCATCGGCACCTTGACGCTGACGGCAATCTTTCCGTGATGCCGCTCGTGCAGGTCAAGGGCCTCCGCGTAATATCGGTCGCCCGCTTCTTTGTCCATGTCCTTCCTGCTCCTATGCAGGAGATGGGGGTATTCCCTTATAAGAATAATTCACCCCGAACGATCCACCCTCTCCCCCTCAATGCCCGGTAACTGTTAAGTCAATGAACATCTATTACCGCCTATCCCATCACATGATGGGGGTGTTTGAAATGAAATCACTGAAACTGCTGGGTCTCCTGCTCGTGGTCGTAGCGGTGCTCGCCGCCGGGTGTACCGACGATTCACCGGAGGTAACGCCGACACCGACACCGACACCGACGCCGGCACCTGGAACCATCATTGAAACCGCAGAGGATGCGGGGTCATTTACCACGCTGCTTGCGGCAGTCGAGGCCGCCGGCCTGACGGAGACGCTCTCGGGGGACGGGCCGTTCACCATCTTTGCACCGACCGATGATGCCATTGCCGCACTTCCCGAGGGAACGGTCGCCACTCTCCTCGAAGACCCTGAAGGGGAACTGAAGAATATCCTCCTGTACCATGTCGTCGGGGAAGTACTGATGGCGGAGGACGTGGCCTCACAGCCCGATGCGATGACGCTCCTTGGCAAAAGGCTCCGGTTTGATACGACGGACGGCGTGATGGTCGACGGCGCAGAGGTCATAACGGCAGACATCGTCTGCAGCAACGGCGTCATCCATGTCATCGACGCCATGATGCTGCCGAAAGACAACATCGTTGAGACAGCGGTCGCCAACGGGAACTTCGCCACGCTCGTTGCCGCGCTCCAGGCGGCAGGCCTCGACGAAGCACTGAGCGACGAAACAAAGGACTTCACGGTCTTTGCTCCGACGGATGACGCCTTTGCGACGCTGCCCGCGGGAACGGTCGAGGGGCTCCTTGAAGAGCCGGAAGGAGCGCTCACGGACATCCTCCTCTACCATGTGGCAGAAGGCCGGCTTTGGGCCGCTGATGTGTTGGCCATGGAGACCATCGATACCCTTGAGGGGACGGCACTCGTCGTCGACACGACGGATGGCGTTGTGGTCGACGGTGCGACCGTCATCGTAACCGACATCGAGTGCAGCAACGGCGTCATCCATGTCATCGATGCCGTGATGATCCCGCCCGCGTCCTGAAACTCCCGGGACCAAAAACCACCCTCTTTTCCCTCGGACATCTGCACAGGAGAAAGGGCAGCCGGACACCTGAGAGAATGATTATCTTTATCATCGGGGAACCCATATAGTTCGAAATCGAACGGTTCTGAATTGAACTATAAGGAGCATCCCCCCCTACCATGAAAGGTCTGCTGTCATTCACTTCACCCCACGGGAAGGAGCGGGGCTTTCTCGCCCTGTACATCCTCCACACGCTCCAGCATGAACCGAAGTCCGGCTATGATCTCCTGAAGGAGATCGAGGAGAAGACGAACGGTGCGTGGGTCCCGAGCAAAGGCACCCTCTATCCGGTCCTCACCCACCTCGAGGAGGAGGGGCTCATCAGCGTCGTCGAGACGGGGCCCCGCTCGAAGAGCATCTGCCTGACCACCGGGAAGGGCAAAGAGATCCTCCGGCATTTCAGGGAAGACAGGGAGAAGCAGCGGGAGACGTTTTGTCTCCTGCGGGACCTGCATATGGAGGTCTTCGGGGAGGAAAGGGCCACCCTCGGCGAAGCGCTCTGGCAGATGCGGGCTGCCGTCGACCGCATCCCCCCGGAGAAAACATCGGCGGCAACACGGATGATCAAGGAATGCACGGAGCACCTCAGGAGCCTCGGCAACGATGACAGCGATACACGTTGAAGGGCTTACCAAGGAGTTTGACGGCTTTGTCGCCGTCGACGCCATTTCTTTTGATATAGAGGAGGGAGAGATCTTCGGCCTCCTCGGCCCGAACGGCGCCGGCAAGACCACGACCATCTCCATGCTTGCAACGCTTCTCGAACCGACCGCCGGCACCGCACTGGTGAACGGCGTCGATATCAGGGGCGACCAGGACGGTGTCAGAAAATCAATCGGCATCGTCTTCCAGGACCCGAGTCTCGACGAAGAACTGACCGCATGGGAGAATATGGACTTTCACGGCAGGCTGTACAGGATCCCCCGTGACGTCAGGGAGGAGAGGATTTCAACCCTTTTACGGCTTGTCGAACTGGACGACCGAAAAGACAGCCTCGTCAAGACCTTCTCCGGCGGAATGCGCCGCCGGCTCGAGATCGCCCGGGGACTCATGCACGAACCAAAGGTCCTCTTCCTCGACGAACCGACCCTCGGGCTCGACCCCCAGACGCGAAACCACCTCTGGCACTATATCAAATCCCTCAATGCGGACAAAGGGGTCACCATCATTCTTACGACCCACTACATGGACGAGGCGGACCGCCTCTGCGACCGGATTGCCATCATCGACCGCGGGACGATCATCGCCATGGATACCCCGGAACACCTCAAAGGCCTGATTGGGGGCGATGTCATCACCATCGCATCACCGGACGCCGCATCCATTCCTGCAGTCCTCACGGCGGAGTGGATTACACGGATTGACCTCCACGACGGCCGCGTAACGGTCCATCTCCGGGAGGCGGAGAGCCATATTGCCGAACTGGTAGGGCTCCTCGGGAGCCATGCAATCGAGATCTCCTCCGTCTCCATCCATAAGCCTACCCTTGAAGATGTCTTTCTCTATTACACCGGGAGGACCATGCGGGAAGAGGAAGCGGACGCCGCTGCCCGCATGCGCATGATGCACCGTCCGGGGAGGCGGTAGGAATGGACATCGTCTATACCCTCTGGCTGAGAAGCATCAAGCGCTACGTGCGCTCGAAGAGCAGAATCCTCGGCAGCCTGGGAATGCCGCTCTTCCTTCTCCTTGCGCTCGGGTTCGGGCTGAATTCAGTCGTGCAGATTCCGGGGGCGCAGGGTGCGGGATATATTGAGTTCATCATCCCCGGCATCATCGCCATGAGCGTGCTCTTCACCTCGGTCTTCTCAGGAATTCAGATCATCTGGGACAAACAGTTCGGATTTTTAAAAGAGACCCTCGTCGCCCCGGTCTCCCGCCTGGAGATCATGCTGGGACAGACCTTCGGCGGAGCCACGACCGCCGTGATACAGGGGGCGATCATCCTTGTCCTCTCGCTGTTCATCGGCCTGCAGTTCCCGGGCATTTCCGGTTTTTTGATCGCGTTCGTCTTCATGCTCCTCATCGGCATCTGCTTTGCCGCCCTCGGCATCGCGATCGCTTCGAAGATGGAGGATATGCACGGCTTTCAGCTGATCATGAACTTCGTCATCTTCCCGATATTCGGTCTTTCCGGGGCCCTCTTTCCCATCGAAAACCTTCCCGCATGGGTGAGAATGGTCACCTACCTCGACCCGCTCACCTATGGGGTCGAAGGGATCCGCTACGGCCTCCTGGGGACGGCAGCGATCAGCCCCGTCACCTGCCTTGCCGTGCTCGGCGGGTCTACGGCCGTTATGATCGTCATCGGGGCCGCCCTGTTCAGGAAGGCCTCGATATGATATCCCGTTCACTTTTTTCTGAGGCGGCGCAGATATCGAGGCAGAGGTCGCGCAGGGACTCGGCAACGGGATTTTCTGAGCGTCCCAGAACGATACTGCGCACGTCCGGCTCGGATTCGATTATCTCCTCATTGTAGGGGATATAATGAACCGAGGTGAATCTCACCCCTCCCCCGGAGAGCCGTTCGGTTTTTCTGATATCCGCCTCGGAGCGGACCTTGTTGACCACCAGGTGCACATGCCTGATGCCCAGTTCACGTGCAAGAGAGGCCGAATGTTCGGCGACGCTGTAGGCATTGAAGGAGGGTTCGGTGACGACCACCGCCTGGGAAAACCCGGCCGACATCGCCCGGCCGAAATGCTCCACACCCGCCTGGGTGTCCATCAGGATCACCTCGTTTCGCCGCAGGCGGATGTAGCGGAGGACACTTCCCAGGAGGGCGTTTTCCGGGCAGAGGCAGCCGCCGGCCGCGGCAGTGACGCTTCCCATCACGAGAAGGCTGATATGATCGTCGATGGTGATCCCAAACCGGTCCACCACATCGCTCACCTGCGGATTGAGACGGAGCATCCCGCCCCGTCCCGCCCCGGAGGGCACTCCTACCTTCTCCTCGATATAGGACGCATTCTTTGCGAGGGGCACGATCACGGACGCCCGTTCCGGGGGATAGCCGAGGGAGAAGGCAAGGTTCTGCTGGGGGTCCTCATCAACGGCAAGGACTTGCAGGCCGCCTTCGGCAAAGAGGGAGGACAGGATGGCACACGTCGTCGTCTTACCCACCCCGCCTTTGCCGGTGATGACGATGCGCATGCCATCTCCCGGCGTGGCCGCCCGGCGGGCACGGAAGTACCGGGTTGCCTTCTGTATAGCAAATTTCCTTTCCTGCATCCTCGTTCTCCCTTACAGTCCGAGCTCCGCCCTCTTCCCGTCAATATGCGAGATGATGAGCTTCGCCGCCGCCACGGGGTCCGGTTCAACGGCAAATGTTGCCCCCACGACCCCCTCCAGCCCGCCGGTGAGCAGTTCGGTCACATTCTGGCTGCCGGTGATCTTGGGCATCACCCCAAGCACCGTATAGACGCCTGATGCAACAAAATACGACCCGATGGAGACGGCCTTCTGCGAATACCATTCCGGTGCCGCCCCCGCCGCCGGCAACTGGTGGATGCCGACGCCCAGGGCCTTTGCAAGCTCTGCGAGGAGGACGAGGATACGCGAACAGTCCACGCACGACCCCATATGCAGGACCGGCGGGATGCCGAGGGCTTTGCAGACTTCCCTGAGGCCGGGGCCGGCACGTGAAGCGGCATCAGGCATGAGAAGCCCCGCCTTTCCGGACGCGATTGCGGCGCATCCGGTCTCGACACAGAGGATGTCGTGCCTGATCAGCTCCTCTGACAGGGCCACATGGCCGTAGTCATGCTTCACCTTCGGGTTGTTGCAGCCGACGATGCCGACCGCCCCCCGGATTTTCCCTTCCGCAATCGCCTCGATAAGCGGCTGGAAGGTCCCGCCGAGCGCCTCCCGGATGGCCTCCACCGAGAACCCGGCCATCAGGTCAACCGGCGTGCCGGGGATGAAGACCTTTTCGGGATTTCTGTTCGGGAAGTTGGTGACCGCCATCTTCAGGATGGCTTTCGCGGTTTCGTAGGCATTCTCGGGCTTGAAATCGTAGTAATAGGACCCGACCACCTTCGATTTTTCGCTCGTCGAGACGATCTTTGTGTGATAGCAGCTGGCCGTTCGCGGCAGCGACGGGAAGATGCACTGGTAGTCGACGATCATCGCCTCAAGAGCCCCGGTGGTGATCACCAGCTCCTGGTTGAAGTGGTTGCCTGCCATCGGGACGCCCTTTCGCATGAGCAGTTCATTGCCCGTGCAGCAGAGGCCGACCAGATTGACGCCCTTTGCCCCCATCTTCTCCGCGAGCGCCTGGATGTCGGGATCTTCCGATGCCCGGACGATCATCTCCGAGAGCATCGGGTTGTGCCCGTGCAGCGTGACGTTGACATAGTCCTCCTTCAGTACGCCAAGGTTGACCTGCGACTGGTTGATCTCCGGCGTGCCGAAGAGGACATCGGAGATCTCTGTCCCCATCATCGACCCGCCCCAGCCGTCGCCGAGCGCAGTCCGCAGGCCGTGCAGGAGAATATTCACATAGCTCGCCCCGACCCCCATATGGACCCGGTGCATCGCCTCCACGATCTCCCGGTCCACACTCCGCGGGCGGATGCCCGCGGCGTCCCACCGCGCCCGGGTCTGTTCGGGGGCCCGCTTTGAAAAGCAGATCTCGTCTTTCACCGTCCCGAACTCCTCGAGGAGCCCGAGCCCCACCTCGACCGCGATGTCTTCATCGCTTCTTCCTTCTGTTCCGACCCCGAGTTCATCGGCGATGCGCCTCAGCTTTGCGGGATCGGAGATGGCATACCCCTGGGCGGTCCCCTTCCCGGTCTTGTACAGGGTCTCGACGATGTCACGGCCATGGTCCGAGTGGGCAGCTGCGCCGGTTGCGAGGGTATCCAGCAGATTTCGTGCGACGACGAGGTCGCGGTCCGCACCGCAGACGCCGCGTTCCCGGTTATGTTCCGGGATGATCCTGCACGGCCCCATCGCACAGCGGCTGCAGGACAGGCCGCTGGCACAATACGTGCACTGGGGCTGCTGCATTTCAAACCGGTCCCATACCGTCTCGACACCCTCCCGCAGGGTGTGCCGGAGCATCTCCTGCGCTGTTGTGTCGATGGTCCGTTCCTGTACTTTCTCCTCTATGAGCCCCGCGTTCATGAGGCTCATCCGTGCCCGGTCAATCTCACAGGTCTCAAGCTTCCTCTCGACCAGCACCGGGTGCTGTTTTTCGCCCATCCTTTTCTCCTCCTGCACTCATCGCATCCGGGACGTGTCCCGTACCGGTGCAGATGGACGACATTGCATATAGTTATTTTCCAGAACCGTGTGGGGAGGGAGGACCCTAAACATCGGAAATTTAGAAGATTGCAAGAGAGGCATCGTAAGAATGGCATACCATGTACATCCTCATCCCTCCGCAACGGCTTTTCCTGAGCGGACCACCCCTGCCCGCCCGGTGCGGCAGGAGAAGGTGCAGGGGGCCGATCTTTTTATTGCGCCGTGCACCCATCAGAACATACTGGCATCGTATGGTGGTAACCGTTGACCCCCGAGATCATTCTTGTCCTCATCGTCCTTGGAGCAACTATCGTCCTGTTCGTCACTGACAAACTCAGGGTCGACGTGATTGCGATCATCATCATGCTCACGCTCGGGTGGCTCGGCCTCGTCTCCCCTCTCCAGACCTTCTCGGGATTTGCGAGCAACGCCGTCATCTCGGTGATGGCGGTGATGATCCTCGGCTACGGGGTCGACCGGACGGGGGTGATGATCCTCCTTGCACGAAAGATCGTTGCGATCGCGGGCGCAAGCGAGAAAAGACTGATCGCCGTCATCTCCTCGGTCGTCGGCGTGCTTTCAGGATTCCTGCAGAACATCGGATCGGCAGCGCTTTTTCTTCCCGCCATCCTGAGAATTTCCAAAAAAACCGGCATACCCCGTTCCCGCCTCGTCATGCCGATGGGATTCATGGCAATCCTCGGCGGGACCATTACCATGGTGGGATCATCCCCCCTTATTCTCCTCAACGATCTTCTCATCCAGGGAAATCTCGAACCGTTCGGCATCTTTGCCGTCACGCCGATCGGCCTTGTGCTGCTTGCGGCCGGCATACTGTACTTCCTTCTGGCGGGGAGGCATGTGCTCCCGTCCGGGGAGGGTGAACCGGCCGCCCGTGTCGTGCAGCAGGAGATCATCGAGACGTGGCAGCTGCCACAGAGCATGCATCATTATATCATCCCGAAGGAAAGTCCGCTGGTCGGCACGACCCGGGAAGAAGTCTCCCTCAAATCCCGCTATTCCCTCCATCTCCTGGCGGTAAAGACCGGGAAGGATACCCTTTTTGCACCGTGGCGGTACACGGTCTTTGCGGAAGGTCAGATACTCTCCCTTCTCGGGACCGACGAGGATGCCGATCGGTTGGCAACCGACTACGGGCTCGTCCCGGTGGGGGACCAGCAGCGGCACACCGAAGAGATCAGCGAAGAACACGCAGGATTTGCCGAGATCATCGTGCGGCCCCACTCCCCCTACATGGGAAAGACCCTCCGGGAGATCTCATTTAGAAAGGAGCACGGCCTCGAAGTCCTCCTCTCTCTTACCAAGGAAGGGGAGCACCGGCGGGGATTCTTTGGCATCCCCATGGATATCGGCGACACGTTTGTCGTCTACGGCCCGTGGGAGAGAATTCACCGGACCGGTCAGGGCCCCGAGTTCGTCCTGAGCGCCGTTCCCGATGAGAAGGGCGTAACACCATCGAAGGCCTCGTTTGCCCTTTTCTGCCTCATCGGGGGCATCAGCCTGACCTTCGCCGGCGTGCCGATATCGCTGGGCCTCCTCAGCGGTGCTGTTGCAATGATCCTCGGCAGAGTGCTGACCATCGACGAGGCATACCATGCGATCGACTGGCGGACCGTCTTTCTTCTGGCAGGGCTCATACCCCTCGGGATTGCAATGGACCAGACCGGAACGGCAGCATACATTGCAGATGCGATGATGGCCGTGCTCTCCGTTGCGCATCCCTTCCTCATCCTCCTCGGGATTGGCGCTCTTGCCACCTTCTTTTCGCTTTTCATGTCGAATGTGGCGGCGACGGTCCTCCTCGTCCCCCTGGTGATCATCATCGGCACCTCGACGGGTATCGACCCCCGGGGCCTTGCCCTCCTGGTCGGAATCTGCGCCTCGAACTCGTTTATCCTCCCCACCCATCAGGTCAATGCCTTCCTTATGACGCCCGGCGGGTACAGCAATGCCGACTACCTGCGGGCCGGAGGAGGGATGACGGTGCTTTTCCTCGTTCTGGCGACGGGATTGGTATATATATCATTCGTCGTATAGGAGACAACATCGAACAGATGGATGGACACAATGCTGCTGAAACAGTTCTTTATCGAAAAAATTGCCCACAGCTCGTACCTTATCGGTGGTACCACGACCTGTGCCATCGTGGATCCGAGCCGCGACGTGGACCGCTATATTGAAGCCGCAGAGGCCGAAGGGCTGAAGATAACGCACATTCTCGAGACGCATCTGCATGCGGACTTCGTCTCGGGCCACATGGACCTTGCCGAACGGACCGGCGCAGAGATCTATGCCCCGGCTGCAGGCCACTGCACCTTCGAGCATATCGCCGTTTCCCATGGCAACACCTTTCGTATCGAGGACATGGAGGTTCGTGTCATTGAGACCCCCGGGCATACCCCTGACTGCCTTGTCTACGTGGTCACCGACACATCCCGCGGAGACACGCCGGTCGCGGCATTTACCGGAGATACGCTCTTTGTCGGGGACGTCGGGCGCCCGGACCTCTTTCCGGGGAAGGCCCGCGAACTGGCCGGTCAGCTGTTTGAAAACCTCCACACGAAGGTCATGACCCTCCCTCCTGAATGCCTGGTATTTCCGGCACACGGTGCAGGGTCCCTTTGCGGAAAGATGATGGGTGCGATGCGGTTTTCGACCATCGGCTACGAGACCACCTACAACCCGGCGCTGCGCATCGAAGATACCGGGGAGTTTATCCGCTCACTGACCGTCGGTATGCCCCCGGCACCCGACCACTTCGCCCGGTGCAGCGACATCAACCGCAAGGGCCCGGCACTCGTCCGGACCCTGCCCTTACCCCGGGGAATGAAACCGGCCGAATTCCGTGAGCGGATGAAGGACGCGGATACCATCGTCCTGAGCATCCGCAACTATGCCACCTTCGGCGGCCAGCACATCCCTGACAGCTATCACATCGACATTGGCGGCAACTTCGCCACCTTCGCCGGCTGGGTGCTGCCGCCGGACAGGGACATCCTCCTCGTCACCGACAGTCCCGCCCAGGCGCGGGAGGCGGCGGTCCAGCTCAGAAGGGTAGGTCTCGACCGGACGATCGGCTACCTCGAAGGAGGGACCCATGCATGGGTGATGGCAGGGTATCCCACGGATCACGTGTATCAGCTCTCGCCGTCTGAGGTGCATGAGAAGATCAGCGAGCCGGATGTCGTTCTTCTCGATGTCCGGTCAAAAGAGGAGTATGAAGAGCAGCACATTCCGGGGGCAGTGAACATCATGGCGATGGATCTCAGGACACGGGCCGGGGAACTCAACCCCACGAAACCCATCGTCGCCATATGCCGGACCGGCCACCGTTCGAGCCTTGCATGCAGCCTTTTAAAGCAGCAGGGCTTTACCGAGGTCTATAACGCCGCCGGCGGGATCACCGGGTACATCGCCGCAGGATTTCTGCGGTAGCAGGATCCCCGGAATATAAAAGGAGAGAAACAATGGACTGGACACCATATATTGCGGGAGCGGGGATCGGCGTCCTGAGCTGGGCGGCATTCCTGCTCTCGAACAAACCGCTCGGATGTTCGACCGCATTCGCAAGGACGAGCGGCATGATCGAACGGCTCTTCAGGGGCAGGAAGACCGACGAAAAAGCGTATTACCGGAAGTTCCCGCTCGTCGTCGACTGGGAATGGATGCTGGTCGCCGGAGTGGTTATCGGGGCGTTCATCACCTCGGTGATTGTCGGAGGATTCTCCTTCGAATGGGTGCCGACGCTCTTCGGGGACACCTTCGGGTATGATACCGGGCTGCGGCTCGCGGTCGCCTTTGCAGGCGGCATCCTCATGGGGCTCGGCTCGCGCTGGGCGGGGGGGTGCACCAGCGGCCACGGCATCAGCGGCACACTCCAGCTTGCCGTCTCAAGCTGGATAGCTGTCGTCGTCTTCTTCCTGTCGGGGATCGTATCGGCATTTTTGCTCTACGGGGTGCTCTGGTGAGGTGGCGGCCATGATGTTTGAAGACCTCCATGCCAATACCCGCCTGCAGCTCGTAATCGGCCTTCTCCTCGGCATCTGCTTCGGGGCGTTTCTTTACATCAGCGGGGTGACCGAGTACAACGTGATCCTCGGCCAGCTCCTGCTGACGGATTTCACGGTGATCAAGGTGATGCTCACCGCGGTACTCGTGGGGATGATCGGCGTCTATGCGATGAGAAGCAGGGGGCTGGTCGAGCTGCACCCGAAACCCGGTTCCATCGGCTCCACCGTCATCGGGGGCATCATCTTCGGCATGGGGTTTGCCGTCCTCGGCTACTGCCCCGGCACCGTCGCGGGGGCGGTGGGGCATGGCGCCCTCGACGCCCTCTTCGGCGGGGTGACGGGCATTCTGGTCGGGGCGGGCATCTTTGCCGCGGCCTATCCCACTCTCGATGAGAAGATCCTAAGCAGGGGGGTCTTCAAGTCCATGACGGTTCCCGATGCCCTGAAGGTCAACCCGTGGTATGTCATCATTCCGCTCTGCATCCTGATTGCAGCAATACTGGCGGGACTGGAATATTCCGGCTTTTAAGCCGGGATAGCTTTCCAGGGAGGGGGGAGCGGCCTCTGCTCTCCTCTCCGGAGGGGCGACATTTTTATACTGATCTTTCCATTCACTCAGTATGAGTCTTCTGGCCACCGATGTGTATGTGTTCAATACTCTTCTCGAAGCGATCGTGTTCTTCTTTGAGGTGGTCGGTGCAGCCCTTATCATCTATGGCGGCATTCGGGCAACCGTCAGGGTGCTTCTCCTTGAAATCCGAAAGACCGATATTTCATACAACCAGATCCGGATAAACCTGACGAACAAGATCGTCTTCGGCCTTGAGTTTCTTATTGCTGCAGATATCCTTGGAACCATCCTCAACCCAACGCAGGAAGAACTTGTCATGCTTGCGGTGGTTGTCGTCATCAGGACCGTTCTGGGGTATTTCCTCGAGAAAGAGGCAATTGAATACCAGATCACCTAATGGGTAGTGAAAAGAAAAATGGAATCATGTGCAAATATCTAAACAGTCATCTTCCGGTCACCAGGACTCTGCCCGTACAGAACCGGTGCGTGGCAGCGGATACCCCGGCAACATGCCGGTAGAGGACAGGTGAAAGGTTTTTTCCTCTCTCCCCCATACTACGACTGATCCCATGTACGAACTGGTCTCCCCTGTAAAACCCCTCGTCGTCCTGAAGTACCTGGCAGTGCTGATGATGGGGGCGGGGGGGGCGTTGCTGGTCCCGCTTGTTGTTGCCGTATATTTCAGGGAATTTGCAATTGGTTCCGTCTATGCAGTAATCGGGTGCACCATCATTGCCCTTGGCTATCTCTTTCACCGCCTGCTTCCCACAGCGGACCTTGAATGGAAGGAATCCCTCGTCATCGCGGCGCTCATCTTCCCGTTCTCGGCTCTGTTGAGCGCCATCCCCTTCAGCCTCTCGACGGGAATGCCTTTTCTCGATGCGTTCTTCGAGGCGGTATCGGGGGTGACCACCACCGGCCTGTCCGTTGCCCCCGCAGGCGTCGGGCCGGTATTTCTCTTTGCCCGTTCATGGCTCCAGTGGATAGGCGGTATCGGCATCGTCATCATCATCCTCATGGTCTTCGTGACCCCCGGCATCAGTGCGTACCGTCTCTACGCCGTCAATGCCGGCGAACAGAAGGCCCGCCCGACGGTCATGGCAACCGCCAAACTGCTGGTGGAAATCTACTGCATACTCACCGCCATCTCGTTTGTTATCCTGTTCTTTGGCGGCATGTCCCCCTTCGATGCAGTATGCCATGCCCTCTCCTCCGTCTCCACCGGCGGCTTTTCCACAAGAACTGAATCCGTGGCAGGTTTTTCCGGGTTTGCCATTCCGTTTCTCATCACCATCAGCTGCCTGATGGGAGCCTTCAATTTTACCCTGTACCCCAGAATGCTCGAAGATAAAAAGGCACTTTTTACCGGTATCCAGTTCAGGTACTTTTTCCTCTTTGCCCTCATCGGCATTTGTCTCCTGCTCTTCACCCTCCTGGAGACCCTCCCAATAAATGAGGCGCTCTCGGTGACGCTCTTCCAGGCCTTCTCCGCACTGAGTACCGCCGGGTTTTCAACGGTCGATATCGGCACGCTGCCGGAGGGGGCAAGGGCGGTCCTGACCGTCCTGATGTGGATCGGCGGGTCTGTCGGCTCAACCGCGGGAGGCATCAAGATCCTCAGGCTGGTGATCCTCCTGAAGATTGTGCACCTGGTCTTCATCCGGTATTTTCTTCCCAGGGAGGCCCTCACCCCGCTGAAGATAGGCGACGAAGTGATTGAAAGCGAGGTGGTCTACACCATCGTCACCTTCGTCGTTCTCTATGCAATGGTCCTTGTGATCTCGAGTTTTATCTTCATGCTTCACGGCTTCGGGCTCGATAACGCCCTCTTCGAGGTATCGAGCGCACTCGGCACTGTCGGCCTCTCCTGCGGCATCACCAGTGCGTCGATGCCTGACCTCCTGAAAGGGGTGCTGATCGTCGATATGCTCCTGGGGAGGATCGAGATCATACCACTCTTTATATTGTTCTTCCCCCGAACATGGGTGAAGAGGTAACATCAATGCGGGTGATCATCGTTGAGGGCACAGCCCTCGGAATAGATTTGGCCAAAATACTGATCCGTACGGGATCGGAAGTAATACTCATCGAGCGAAACCCCACCCTTGCAAAGGAACTGTCCGAGACGCTCGACTGTACCGTCATCAATGCAGAGGGGACGAGGCCCGACATCCTTGAAAAGGCGGAGATAGAAAAGGCGGATGCGATCGTCGCCTGCACCGCACATGATCAGGACAACATCATCATCGGGCTCATCGCAAAGGTCTTCAACGTCCCGGACATCATCATCACGACCGATGACATGGGATTTATGACCGTTGCAAAGCGCCTCGGGTTCCATCATGTCGTCAACTCGCCGCAGACGACATCGACCAGTATCTACCATACGCTCCGCGGCATCGACACGATTGAACTCTCGACGATGATGCGGGAGGATGTCCGGTTCATCAGCGTGATTGCCGGAAAGAAATTCCAGGAGACGGAGCTTTCGGCGATTGAACTCCCGAAAAACAGTGCTTTTATCGGCGTCTACCGGAACACCGATTTTCTCCTGTATACCGAAAATCCTGTCGTAAAGGAAAGCGATGAGATCATCATCGTCACCCGTGTCGAATTCGTCGACAGAATATATGAGGGATTCAGGGACGAGGAAAAGGAAGAAGATCACCTCCCCGAACCGGCACCATAGAAGGATATGCCGCCCTTCCGGAGAACACTCATCTTTTTTCCGTGATTATCTTCATCCCGGCGCTGCACGCACTGGTCCCGGTGACTCCTGACAAGGTCACTCATCGCAGGTATGCAGGTTTGGATTGCAGAAATCCGTCCGCACGATGCGGCCGTCATGGTCGACAGCGTAATACTCCGGGTGGTCAAGGAGGTTTGACACATTGATCTCCATCTCGATCAGGTTTTCATAGCTGAAAAGGACGGAATGGGTCGTCTCTCCGGAGAGATGGCTTACCTGCACCCCGTTGAAACTTTTCTGCGCCTTCAGGATCGGTTCCATGAACTCTGATGGGCAGAGGAGTCTGATAATAGTTTGTCTTAAGTAAGGCGGTCCGCCGCCCGGAGGGATACCTTCCTGTACTCTGCATCCGGACATGCCATCTGACCGGCACGGGGGCCCTGCCCCGGCATTCATGCGAAAACAACTCCCTCTTTCTGTGCACCTTTACAAAACACCCGCACCGGCAGACATGAGACCCGCCAAAAGCAGCGGGACAGGCACCACACGGGTGCCGGCCATCTCATGGGGGCAGTGCCGGGGGCTTCAAGGGGGCTTCAAGGGTCTGCTCTTGCCACTGGAAAGCGGTGACGGTGATGCGGGGGTGATGCACGCCGCATTGAAATTTGGGCAACCGCCCCCTTCAGCTGCCGTTCAGGAGGGGCGAAGGCTTACATCCACGCCCTCATCTCGTAGACGTTCCCTTCATCGACCGCCAGGTGGGTGGCCTCATCGACTGCCGACTGGATACGGGAGGCAAGCAAGGAGTCCTCCTGCAGAAGATTTCGCGGACCTGCGTGATCCGCGATCCTGATGAACAGTTGCCCCTCCTCAAAGGAGCACGAGAGCGCGAGGTACCCGCGGTGCCGGGGGTACCCGTTCTCGAGAATATCCAGAAACATCTCCCCGATGACGATGCAAAACTCTTCTGCAGACTCATCAGGAACGCCGCATGCTCTCATCTGCCGTTTCGTTGCCTCAATGAGGGCGGGGACCCCGCCGGCCGTTGCAAATTTCAGGCTGAAATCAATACAGTCGCTGGTCGTTTCACTCAAATGCGATCACCTCTTCGCCCCACCTGCAGATATGGCGCGGGGGCCTGGTTTCTATCTCAGTGCCCCGTGCATATACCTTTTTCCTGCCATCTGCCCGTCAGGGAAAAGACCTGGCCCCCCGGACAGAGCAGATTCATTCAAAGAAGATGTCGACGACACGGGTGCAGATGATGGGAACAACCGACCAGATAACCCCATGATGCGGGCATTCATCACTGTATTACCCCGATTTGCCTGACAATTTCTCCTTTATCATGAGGAGGGCAGCCTTACGGTGGATAAGGCGCCTGCATCACTCTCCTCATATGAATTGGCGGATGTCCGGGATAATGGCGCCAGAATGCATTGTTATTTCCCTCATTCAAAAATATGGACCGAAACCTTTAATGCCCGATATTCCCCTGAGGGGGGTGATCTTCGGGAGGAAAAAGCGACAGGCACCAGCGCAGTCCCGAAATAACCAGGATTCCCTTTTGGATGTCATCACCCGGACATCAATCCACCCCCACCAGTGGGACGCCGCCTGTCGCCCGCACCTCCCGGGGAGGTGAAGAAGAGATGGAACAGACATTCAACCAGATCCCGGCAGAACGGCGCTGGGATATCGCAACCCGCGGCGCGAGCATGATGCCGTTTGCCTATGACCGGGCATTCCGAAAAATTGCGCCGGAACGGCGTCGCGATATAGACCTGGCACAGAAGGAAATCTGGCGGGAGATGGGAAAAAATCAGGCGGAAATCGCAAAAATACTTGGGTTCCGGGTTGACTCCGCCGCCGAGGTTGCAGAAACGTTCAGCGCGATCTCGACGATTATCATGGGCCCGGAACTGCAGGGCCGGGTCATCCCCCGGGCTGGTGATGCGGCAACGATAGTCACTGACAAGTGCCCGATGGAAGCCAACATGCACCAGTTCAGGACCGAGGCGCGCCAGACATGCGAGCACTGCAACGCCTATGGCACAGAGGCAGTGGCGAGTCTGAACCCCGGCTATCGGCTTACCTCAGACAGGCATATGTGCATGGGCGACCTCTCCTGCCGGATGACCATTGAGAAAATCCGCCAATAACCATTTTTCCACCACCCTACCCTCTTCTTCCGTTTTGGCCGAGCCTAAAGCGTCTCCTCATGCTCGATCTTCCCGTCCCGAAGACGGATGACCCGGTCGAAATACTCCCGGTGCCAGTCCTCGTGGGAGACCATGATCACCGTCTGGTTCAGCTCCTCGTTGATCTGCCGGAAGAGGTCGAGCACCTTGCGCGAGTTGGTGCTGTCGAGATTTGCACAGGGCTCGTCAGCGAAGAGAACGTCGGGGTTGTTCACCAGCGCCCGGGCGATGGCCACACGCTGCTGTTCCCCTCCCGAGAGTTCGGCCGGGAGGTGGTCCCTTCTTGCCGAGAGCTCCACCCGGTCCAGGTATTCACCGCCGGACGCCCGGGCCTCGGGCAGCGGAATTCCCCGCGCGATGGCGGGGAGGATGACATTTTCCAGGGCTGACAGCTCCGGGACCAACGCGTAATCCTGGAAGATGAACCCGAACTTTCTGAGCCGGAACCGTCCCTTCCTGCTGTCGGAAAAGCCAAGGACATCCTCTCCGCCGATCATAATCTCCCCTTCTGTGGGGTCATCCAGGAGACCCAGTATATGCAGGAGTGTTGATTTTCCTGAACCCGACGCTCCCGTTATCCCTACAAATTCACCCGTTCCGATGTCAATGGAGACCCCGTTTAAGGCGTGCACCTGCACGAGGCCCATCGTATAGATCCTTTTCAGGTTTTTGGCGGTGATCATCAGGCACCCCGCATCGCATCAAGGATTTTTTCGTTGGTGATGCGCCAGGCGGGGATGAACCCCGCAACCGCCGAAGCGAGGTAGAGCAGGAGGGTATTTTCGATGAGCATCCCCACATCCACGATCGGCGTCACCGTCCCGTCCGGAAACTCTATGGGAAATGCGGTAAAGTACAGCACCATCCCCTCGAGGAGGAGCAGTCCGAGGATGATGCCGAAGGTGCAGATGAAAAACACCTGCATCACATAGGAATTGATGATGACGCTCTTTTGTATGCCAATCGCTTTTAAGATGCCAATCTGCTTCCTGTTGGTGAAGGTCTTGATGGTGATCAGGATGAAGATCACCACCACCGCGATGATGAGGCTTCCGATGATGGTGATGTTGTTGATGATGTTGAAGGACTCGACCGATTCGGCGACGATGTCCGAAGTCGCATCCTCCCAGGTCTTCACCTCCTCTCCCACCCCGAAACTGAGGATCATGCGCTTGAGGGCATGCAGGTCGGCATCATCGGTCGCCTTGATGAGTATCTCGGTTGCGCGGGTGTTCGGTTCGGCACCACCGAGGACGGCGTCCATCTCATCAGCGGTGACAAACGCCATGTAGTCGGCAATATACGATGTTGTCTGGACAATCCCCTTTATCCGGTACTCACGGACGATCCCGTTCGCGTACCGGACCGTGACCACGTCCCCGACGGCCGCACCGCCAAGGGATTCGTAAAAGTCCTGTGATGTATCCTCGTGGCCGGTCACGAGCACCCCGAGAAGGATCTCGTCGCGGTCGCCGCTCCCGAGGTAATTGCCGTCCTTCATGTACTCGTGGATCCTGGTGACCTCCACCTCATCGCGCGGGTCGAAGGCCTTGACTTCAATGGAGACCGAATTCTCTTTGAAATCTATCGATGCCGGCATGGAGAAGCGTGCGGATGCCCGGACGACCCCCGGAATTCTGTTGACCCGGCCAAGAAGCGTGTCGGCGTCCTCGATGTATCGTTCATTCTCGCGGGGCCCGATGACGATATCCGAGGTCATGAAGTCGATCGTCTGGACATTATAGGTCTCCACGGCGCCTGAAATGACTGACGGCAGAAAGATCATGTTGGTAAAGACGAAGGCGATGACGATGATGTTCATCAGCACCCTGCCCCTGCCTCCCCGCTGCAGGGCACGCGCCGCGAGAAATACCGAGACCCTGAGGTTCTCAAACATCAGTGCTCAGTCCTGTTCTTCCTTTTTCCGGTAGACGAAGTAGTACCAGGCACCTGCCGCAACGAGAGCGATGAGGACAAACCCGAAGACGATCATCCCCCCGTCATCCTTCGAGCGGACAGGCATCGTCAGGGGGAACTCCTCCGTGTGCACCCCCCATTCATCCTCATAGGTAACGGTCAGGGTATAGTCATGGTCGCGGGCATCCTCCGCGTCGAGGGTGAAGACTGCCGGAGCATCATTGTCCGGCTTAATTTTCCCGATAAACGAATTCTTGTTGCCGGAGAACGGGAGGTCTATCTCTGCTTGTGTTGAGGTCGCATCACCGGTGCCGGTATTTTCCAGGCGGATGATGAGATCAAACTGATCCTTCTGCAATACCCGGACAGGGTCGGTCTTGATGGAGGCGATCCCCAGCTTTGCACGGCCACGCACATCGAGGGAGACGGTATCGGTCCGGGAGACGAGCGCGCCGTCCACCGTGTAGTAACTCACGTCAAGAACGATAGTGCGGATACCGGGTTCCAGTTTCCTGTCGGTAATCAGGGAGAGGATGAGGTCTGCCGATTCGGCTGTATTGAGCCGGTTGATATGAAAGGATCCCGGGCCTTTCGGGGCAAGGGAAGGGTCTTCCTCGGAGATGCGGATGAATATGTCCTCTGCAGGACTCTGCCCCATGTTGGAGAGCCCGAGCGCCACCTCCACCTCATCACCGGGTTCGACAAATTCCTGCTCCAACTGGCTGATAAGAAGCATCGGTTGTCTGACGAAGGATACCGGCACGTTCACATTGACCGGTATCGGATATATGAGACTTTCCGCCCCCTGCACCCGCACCCTCAGGATTGGAAAATAGATGCCATCCTTCTCCGGCGCCTGGATGAAAAACGAGAGCTGAATGGACTGGTCGGGGCCAAGATCACCGGAAAATTGTGTATTTCCGCCAAGAACTTTGATATCCCTGCCCCCGTCGAGGTAGATGCTCGTGATGGTCGGATTGACCTCGGTGCTTGTCGTCGTATCGGTCGTCGAGGTCGTCGTCACCGACGCCTTTGCCGTGTTTTTCAGCGTGACCGTTATGACCCCGGTGTCGCCGGGCATCAGCACCGCGGGTGTCATTTCCGTTCCGGTGATGATCACCGTAGGTTCATTGAGCCCGGCAAGCGCCGGGACGGTGCAGAGTGCCGCAATACAGAGCACGGCAAGAAGTCCCTTCAGCATCATATGCTTCTCTCCTGATTGAGTCAATGATCCGGATTCTTATTATGGTTGCTATCGAAGGGTTGTGCAAATAATAGTGAACTCCGTTCAGGCAGACCGGGGACACCCGGGTTGCCCCTTTACCCGGTGCAGGGATAGCGGCCCTCCCCCTGCGTGCCGCAGCATAGTGTATGCGGCAGAACTGTCATGCTGCCCCGGCGTCACAGGGATAATCCGGCTGACCGCCGGCCGGAAGGTCCGTCAAGAGGTTTGTACCAGACGTTCATGCTCTCAAAGGACCCGCAGATACTGGTGTTATTGACAAGCGTCCCCGCAAAGCGATACCCCGCCCGGGCGAAGAGGATATTGACGGGAGGATACGCGGCACGGGCAATGGTAAAGGCGGTGCGTATCCCCTCCGGTTGTATCGCCTGTTCCATATGCCGGAGAAGACATGACGATATCCCCTGTCCCCGGAATGCGGGAAGAGTGGCAAAATCCGTCATCTCGGCATTCATCGATGGCAAATCCATCTCCGCAGACGAGGCGCCGATCAGCGTCCCTTCATGCCTGACGATAAAATACCGGACATTGTCGGTCATCGTCTCACGGATATACCGTGGGTCGGCAATCGGGAAGGGGTAGGTCTCGAAGACCTGCCCATAGAGCGCTGCCAGGTCGTTCGCATCGGCAGGGCCTGCCTCGGTAATCTGCCATGCAGGCGCAGGCCGTGCGGGGCGGCGTTCCCCCGCACAGGCAAGGGCGCAGGCCACCACCTCTTCTATTCCGGGATCCGCGGATCTCCGCCGGTCCTGACTGAAGTACTTCCCGAGAAAAAAGCCGTCCTCGTCACCCTTGAAAAAACCCGGGACCCGTGCCTCGATACGGTACCCCGCGGCAAGAAACTGCATCACGCTGCCTGCCGGCACCTTCGCAAAGATCTTCGAGTAGCCTTCCGCAGATGCAAGAGCGTCGAGTTCCGGGACTATTGCCGCGGCATCCGGCGCCGACAGCTTCATCAGGTAAACGCGGTCATTGAGCGGGCCGTGCTGGATGAGCGACGACCCGATCGTCGTTATGCAGTCAGTCGCCATCCCTTCGGTCCATACGGCCGTTATGCTGCGGAACGAGGAGAATCGTCTCGTCATAGTCGCAGAGCAGCTTTGCAATACCCACCGCCTCCGATTCGTCGGCGTCGTCCAGTTTCAGCTGCAGCGTGCATTCGTCGCACTTCCGGTCGCAGAAGACATTACGGTAGCAGTCGGGCTCCCGGTACGTCGAGATTACCCCCTCGTAATTGCGCAGGACCACTTTGTTCGTCGACCACGAGATCAGGTAATTGGGCATGACCGGAATCTTCCCCGCACCGCCGGGGGCGTCGATGACATAGGTAGGCACGGCAAAACCGCTGGTGTGCCCGATGAGGCTTTCGATGATCTCGATGCCTTTTCCGACGGGTGTCCGGAAATGAGCAAGCCCTTCGGACAGATCGCACTGGTAGAGATAATAGGGCCGCACCCGGTTTTGCACGAGTTTGTGCACCAGCTTTTTCATGATACGGGGGCAGTCATTGACGCCGGCAAGAAGCACCGTCTGGTTGCCAAGGGGAATGCCCGCATCCGCAAGTCTCCCCAGTGCTTCCCTCGACGAGGCGGTAATCTCCCGCGGGTGGTTGAAATGTGTGTTGATATAGAGCGGGTGGTGCTTCTTCAGGATGGCGAGAAGCTCGTCCGTAATCCTGTACGGGAGCACGACCGGCACCCTGGTGCCGATACGGATCACCTCGACATGGCTGATGGCGGCAAGTTCGGAGAGGATCCAGTCAAGGTACTCGTCAGGGAGCATCAGCGGGTCGCCGCCGGAAAGGAGCACATCGCGGATCTGCGGGTGATCCGCGATGTAGGCGATTGCCTCCCTGATCTCCGAGGCATCGGGAATCGAATCGACATCTCCCACTTTGCGCTTTCGCGTGCAGTGACGGCAGTACATGGCACAGACATTGCTCACCAGAAAGAGCACCCTGTCGGGATACCGGTGGGTGATGCAGGCGACGGGGCTGTCCTCGTCCTCGGCAAGGGGATCGGGCATGTCGCAGTCCTCGACGATCAGTTCGGATGCCGACGGGAACGCCTGCATAAATACGGGATCGTTGTCGTAATCGCCTGCCTCGATGAGGGAGAGGTAATAGGGGGTAATGCAGAGAGGAAAGCGTGCAATCGTCTCTTCGAGCTCAATGCGGCGGTCCGCCGGGAACCGAATGCCGAGGAGGCGCTCGAACGTGTCGATGTCACGGATGGAGTGGTTGATCTGCCATCGCCAGTCCTTCCAGTTTGATATGAGGGTATCGGGATCGATTCGTTCTGCGATTTTTTGTTGGTTTGATGAGTACACATGCATGGAAAAACAATTCCTGGATAATGGTCCGGTATATAATCATTACTGGTTCATCCCTATTAAGTGTTGAGCAAAATACGCCACAATTATGCCCAGATCGAAAAAATAACCTTATTTACGGTTTATCAACAAGTCCTCCCCCGAATTGCCGAACGCGATGTTCTCCGGCAGGGTATCCCGGTACCAGCGAGGATGTGCCGGGGGATCCTGCTTTCCGGGACGATGCCCCCCTCATTTGGCACATGAATGGATCTGAGAGCCCGGATCTGTGTATGAACGGTATTTCTCCCTCAATAGTGGAGATAATCCATGCACCGGCCTTTTTCAAAGCGCCATATCCCAATTTTTTTTGATTCTGCGCCATCCAGGAATGCGGCAACGCGAGAGGGGAGCGCACACGGGATGCACCGCCTGGCATGAGCCCTTGCGGGGGATGGGCCACAGGGGCAAAAATCTATTTATAGCATCACCAGCTTCACAACCCCATCCTCAATTGGAGGGATGCCGATGAAAAAGGAAGAATACAGGAGCATATTATCCGGAGCGATCGAAAAAGAAGTAGAATCCTATACATTCTACCGCGATGTTGGGAACCGTGTGAGCGATGCATCACTCAAGAAGATCTTTGGCGAGCTCGCAGAGGAGGAACGCAAACACCGTGAAACACTGGAAGAGTTCCTCACAAAACCTGTCGCCGCCTTTGAGTTTGATGAGGCAAAGGACTACAAGATCTCAGAGACCCTCGATCTTCCGACCATGACGACGGAGATGAAACCCATTGAAGGCATCGCACTCGCCATCAAAAAAGAGGAATCCGCCCGTGACATGTACCAGGAACTCGCCAACCTGAGCACCGCACCACAGCAAAAGGAAATCTTCACGAGCCTTGCCAACATGGAATCGAATCACAAGGCACGCCTGGAAGACATGTACACCAACATGGCATTTCCGGAAGTCTGGTAGACAGTCTCCACGGTTTGCACGAACAACCATTTGAAAGCCGCTTTTTGGGGGGAGGCGGCTATCGTCCGTCATTATGACAGGATCGCCAAGGCGGACTAACACCTCTCCTCCTATCCCATCCCATCCCATCCCATCCAAGGACCAAATGCCAGGGCTCACCTCATTCCGGCCCGTTCGCAAGCCCTGCTCCCGTCCCGGTCAGTGTTTGGTGCCCGCCCTACTCCTGCAGGGCCGTGTGGCCTGTTCCAAAGCTTATATACCAACAACGCGGTGCCACTT
>OMKS01000379.1_pt1 | contig 41704 bp, 39 predicted proteins | sample 1674721 | NCBI WGS metagenome assembly OMKS01 (sample SAMN06264996, study PRJEB25208) | sediment metagenome | isolation source: hot spring sediment | place: USA: California | collected 2014-09-02 | reverse complement strand
GCCCGTGCACAGAAAGAGCACCTTCAGCGTCCCGCCTCCCGCCCGTCTCATTGCTTCGCTCATCGAGTGCCCCTGCTGACTATCCGGTACCTGTGCGGTTTGATTTCGTTATTCGCCCAGCGTCAAGGCCGCCTCGGCCACCCGCGCACCCAGAAGTTGGGCGGACTTGACGCCGAATTCATCCTTCATGATGTCGTCGTTGTAGGCGTTCCACAGTGTGGCCCCCTGGTGGGCACTGGGCTTGCCACCCACGGCCATCACCTCATGGCAGAGCATGGCCGTCTGGATCTCCTGGATCACCAACTCCTGGCCGCCGTTGCGATACGCCCCGACCGACAGCGCCCCCACGGGCTTGTCGGCCAGCAGAAGCTTCGGCGACCGCAGCGGGGCCAGCCGCTCCAGAAACGCCTTGCACAACGCGCTCATCGACCGAAAGTAGGTCGGCGAACCGATGATCAATCCGCCCAAAGCAGGATCGTGGAACTTCGGCAGCAGGCCATCGAAGTCGTCGTTGAGCACGGGCGCTTCGGTGGGCTTGGCGCCGCCCTGCCAGCCGCCGATCTCGAGCCCGCCGAGATCGATCAGGTCGACCTCGATTAGCGGGTCCACGGCCTTGGCGGCATCGAGTGCGACCCTCACCGAGGTTGCCGTCGTCTTGCCCTTGCGGGGGCTGCACGACACGCCCAGGATCAATACCTTGCCGTCCCGCCGCCGCGACCCCGCCGCGGCCATGCCGGCCCCCATGGCCAAACCCTGCCTCACAAACATCCGTCGATCCATAGGTCCCTTCGTTCGCTGAATCATGATGGTTGTCAGAACACCCCCTACGGGGCGACGTAAATCATGTACAGCCCGGCCAGGAGCACCAGCACGCCGCAGACACGCTTCAGAATCACCGCGCCGCCGGATCGCTCGCTCCAGTTCATGTACCGCTGCACCCCTTCGGTGCACGTCCCGGCCAGCACGATCACCGCGCCGTGTCCGACGCCGGACATCACCAGCAACAACACGCCATAGGCCGGGTTCGTCGAGGCCAGCTTGAACGTCACCGCCAGCATCGGCGCCATGTAGGCGAACGTGCACGGCCCCAGCGCGATCCCGAACACCAGGCCCAGGATGAACGCCGCCAGCGGGCCCCTGCGCTGCATCCGCGCCGCGTTCGGCGCCGAGATCGGCAGCCGGACGACGTCCAACAGGTACAGCCCTACCGCGAAGAAGACCGCCGCAACGAAGTAGTTGCCCCAGCGCCCCACGTCGCCGAGCATCCGGCCCATCATTCCGGTGACCACGCCGATAAGGGTGATCGTCACCAGAATCCCCGCCGCAAAGAGCGTCGCGATCACGAAGGCCTTGCGCACGGTGATCCGCCCCTGGCCGTTGATGAAGCCCACGATCAGCGGGATGCTCGCCAGGTGACAGGGGCTCAGCAGGATGCTGAGCACCCCCCACACCAGCGACGCGGCCACCGCCAGATGCCACGCGCCCTCGACGGCCCGGCTCAACTCGGTGAACAGCGATTGCATGTCCGCTCCTGCACAAGACGGTCCTCACTGATGACCCCGGCTCCAACGCCATAAGCTCTGGGACCTGGCATGGCCGCAGGACAACGGCAGGGCCTGCCACCCGACCGGGGTATCGGCGCTACGGCGACTCAACCGCCGCCGTGCCGGCCGACAGGTCGAAGCCCATCTCCTTCCACTTGGCCAGGATGTCTTCCTTCGAGAAGAAACCCTCGTGGCGGAACAGTTCTTGGCCCGACGGGTCCAGGAAGATCTGCGTCGGGATCACGCGAATACTGTAGTGGCGCGCAACGTCCGGCTCCTTCCACACATCGTGGTAGTCCACCCGCAGCCGGCCTTCGTATTCGGTGCGCAACTGCTCCAGCACCGGCTCCATCATCTTGCACGCCACGCACGTGCCCGCGCCCAGGTCCACCAGACGCGGCAACGACCTGGAGACGGTGGTGGCCGCGGAGGATTCGGTTACATCGTCCGTCGATGCAGGCGGAGAGTCTGTGGAAGCCGCATCGGTATCCACCGTCGTCTGCCCCGCCACAGGTAACGAGGCCGGCCCCCCAGCGGCCGCCGACGCCTCGTCCGGCTCCGCCGTCCGACCCTGGCCGTGTTTGATCGCCAAGACCACGCCGACTCCAACCACCAAGGCCAGCACCACCAGAACTCTCATCCATCGATTCATGCCAACATCTCCTGCCCACGCCGCACAACCCGCCCGACGGCCTGGTCATCCGTCGGGCTCTTGCCCTTCTCCAGACCCAGGTCGGTCACCCGCAGGTGATCGAATCGTTCGAAGCCCGCCTCTCGCAGCGTCGCCTTGGCGCAATCCAGCCCGCAACCGTCAATCACGAGAATCCGCGACGCGGCGGCGGTCGTCTCCATGATGGGTTTGACGCGTCCGCCGACCCCGACCAGGCAGAACATCCGGCCGGCGCCGTCCCGCATCAGCCTCCGCGCGGCCAGATCGGCGACGTGCCCCACGTCGGCGGCCCCACTGCACGCGAAAATCAACGTCGGCCCGCCTTGGCAGATTTGCGGTTCACTCATTGTCCCACCCTTTCCTTGTGCGTGTCATCCTGTTCATGGCGGTCGTTGGCACCTATTGCAGCCATGGCTTGATCTCATCGGGCCCCGCCACCTTGCCGCTGACCTTGACCTGTCCGTCGATCGCCAGTGCGGGCGTGACCATCACACCAAACTTCATGATGTCATTGATTTGCGTGACCTTTTCCAACTCGTATTCGACGCCGAGCTGTGTGGCGGCGGCTTCGGCGTTCGCCACCAACTGTTTGCACTTGGGACAACCGGTCCCCAAAATCTGTATCCGCTTCATGGTTCACACGTCCTTCTGCGTCATGCCGTTATCCATCCGAAAAACACGCCGCTGATCGTAGCCATCACGACCACCAGCGTCACGAACACCACCGTTTTCTGCGTCCCCATCACCGAGCGGATCACCAGCATGTTGGGCAGGCTCAGCGCCGGTCCGGCCAGCAAGAGCGCCAACGCCGGCCCCTTGCCCATGCCCGCACCAATCAATCCCTGCAGGATGGGCACCTCGGTCAGCGTGGCGAAATACATGAACGCCCCGGCCACTGCCGCGAACAGGTTCGCCCCGATGCTGTTGCCGCCCACCGCCTGGGACACCCACCGCGAGGGGATCAGGCCCTCCCGTCCGGGGCGACCCAGCAGCAGCCCCGCGACGATGACGCCCACGAACAGCAGCGGCAGAATCTGCTTGGCGAAGCTCCACGTCGCGTCGAACCACTCCCGCGGTTCGCCCGGGCTCGTCGCCACGGCCACGGCCAGGCCTACGACCCCCGCGGCGAACGGCAACAACACCCACAAGCCCTCCATGGGCAACGCCAACGCCAGGATCACCGGCGCCGGCACGATGGCCGCGACTTTCCACCACGGAATGCCCATCCACAGCACCAAGACCGCGCCCAGGGCCGCCGCGAAGATGGTCGTCACCCCCCACTTGGCCCGCCAGATTCGCGCCCACAGTCCCGGCACGGCCCGCATGTCGGTGATCTGGTCGGCCGCCACTTCGATCTCGGTGTCGGCCTGCTCCCCGTCGAGCATCTTGAAGCGGTACGTGCCCCCCTCGACGCCCTCCAACGGCGCCTGGGTGACCGCCGCCCGAAAGCTGCGGCCATCGGCCGTCTGCACCCGCCAGTCGTTCGGCGCGCCCCAGTTGGCGAATACGAGGACCCCCACCATCACCGCGAAGAATACCGCGTTCTGCCACAAGGGCCGCGTCACCTCCGGCTCGGGCATGGCCGCCTGGCCGTTGGCCTTGCCCAGCTCCTCCTTGCGATAGATCCAATGCATCAACAGCCCGATCACGATGCTGAACAGGACCGCCCCGACCGCCCGGGCGACGCCCAGCTCCAGCCCCAGGATCCGGGCCGTCAGGATGATCGCCAGCACGTTGATCGCCGGACCGGAATACAAGAACGCCGTCGCCGGGCCCAGCCCCGCACCCATCCGGTAGATACCGGCGAACAGCGGCAGCACCGTACACGAACAGACCGCCAGGATCGTGCCCGAGATCGACGCGACACCATAGGCCAGCACCTTGTTGGCCTTGGCGCCGAGGTACTTCATCACGGAGGCCTGGCTGACGAATACGGCGATCGCCCCGGCGATGAAGAACGCCGGCACCAGGCACAGCAACACGTGCTCCCGCGCATACCACTTGACCAGATGCAGCGACTCCATGACGCCCCGGTCAAACCGCTCCCACCCGACCGGCAGGAAGAAGCACGCCAGGAATACGACGACGATCAGCGACAGCGCTTTCCACTCATTCCTGATGTTCATGCGAATCCTTCAACAAGCCGACCCGAAACCGACTACATCGCCTGGAGCAACTGTTCATTCTCCCGGGCCTGACTCTTGATGACCTTTGTGATGCACCCGAAAAACTGCAGAATGCACGGCGTCTTGATCGTGTACATGACCTTCAAGCCATCCTTGCGACAGGACAGCACGCCGGCGGCCACCATGACCGACAGATGACGCGACACGTTCGACCGCTCGGAGCCCACGGCCTCGGCGATGTCGCACACGCACTGCTCGCCGGACTGCAGGAAGTCCAGGACGGCGATCCGCACGGGGTGCGCGATGGCCTTGGCGATCTGGGCCTGTCGAGCGTACAAGAGTTGTTGCGCATTCTTTGCCATCGTCCGGGTCTCCTGTCTGAATGTGCTTATGTGACAATATACTCATATAGTAACGGATCGGTTCGGTGATGCAAGAGGTTTTTGAGGATTTCAGAAGAACGACGGTGAGCCGGTCCGGCCACCTCGGCCGATCGGGACCGGCCGTTCGCTCAGAGGCGCACGGGCCATTCGGGCCGTCCACCGACGGCCACCCGTACCCGGAAGACCTGCCCGCCCGGATCCTCCGGCCCGGCCCCCTGGCGGCGGGCCGTGGTGATGTAGAGGTCCCGCAGATCGGCCCCGCCGAAGGTCACGCTCGTCACGTTGGGCGTCGGCAGACGAATCTCGGCCAAGACCCGCCCCTCCGGGGACAATCGCCGGACCCGTCCCCCGCGATAACACGCCGTCCACAGGCAACCCTCACGGTCGATGGTCAGACCATCGGGACTGCCCGCCGCCTCGTCGCTCCGGTAGATCACCGCCGGATCGCAAATGTCGCCGGTCGCCGGATCGTAGATGTAGCGCGTGATAATTCCGGGGCGTGAATCCGTGTGGTAGAACACCCCTTCCTCGGGTCGAAAGGTCATGCCGTTGGACGTATGCAGGTCCCGCAGCATCGCCACGGGCCGACGGCCCGCCTCCATGCGATAAAGCACACCATCGGTGCGCCGTTCGGTAAGCGTGCCGGCCAGGAGCCGGCCCACCGAATCGGTCGTCACATCGTTAAATCGCTCATCGGCCGTCAGCGGCACCCACCACATCTCGACGGGTTCGACGCGGCCTGCCGTCGGATCGAGCAGCGCCACGCCCTGATCAGTGCACAGTACAAGGCGTCCGTCCGTCGCGAAGGCCAGTCCCCCGACCTGCCGGTCCCCCTGCCACACCTTGTGGGTCGTGTCGTGGGTCGGATCGTATTTCCAGATCGCCCCGTTCGGGATGTCCGTCCAGTACAGGGCCTGCTCGCCGACGTTCCACATCGGACACTCGGCCAGCTCGCACGGTGGATTGCCGAGCGGCTGTGGGACGTCGAACTCGTGGTCCGGTGGCATGGAGAGTCTCCGGAGGTCACTGCTTGCCGGCCAGGGCATCCAACTCCGCGAGGGTGAATCGAACGCTGACGATGTAGGGCGGCTGTCCCTCGGTCCAGTGCCCATACGTGGTGGTGACAAAGGTCCCATCCGGCAGACACTCCAGCCCCGGATAGGCGCAGTCCCAGGCGTGGTGGTTGTCCATCAGCCGGACGCGGTATTGCCCCGGCCGACCTTTCACGATGTCCTCATACGTGCCGACCCAAGCGACCCAGTCGCCCTGCGTGTCGCTCTCGGCGGCGGTATCGCGGAAGGTGACAAACAGCCGTCCATCGGGGGCGTACCGGGCGACGTGCCGATCCCCCGTCAACGTGGCCGGCAGCTCCCGCGGCGTGGACCAGCAGCGCCCCTCATCGTCACTGAACGACACGAATGAGTTGAACCGTCGGCTGTTTTCCCGCAACAGGATCGCCAGTTGCGAATCCTCCGGGCTCCGGACGGCACCGGGCTCGCACAGGTGGGCCTGCGGGTGCGAGACGACCGCTTCGGGACCGCTCCAGGTCAGGCCGCCGTCGGTGCTGAGCGTCTTGTAGACGACAAATCGCGTGCGCCGGCCCTCGTTATGCAGGAAGCGGCCATCGTCGTGAAACAGGGCCATGTAGTCGCCGTTCTTCAGCCGCACCACCGAGGCCATGGCCACGATGCCGCCGAACTCGCCGATGGGGCGCAATTCGGACCATGTCCGGCCATCATCTTCCGAAACCGCCATGCGGATGGGATACAGGCCGGAGAAGACGATCAGCCGCCGCTTGCCCTGTTTGTCGATGACGCGGTGGATCGTCGGCGTTTCAAGGCTGGTGGCCCAACTGTCCGGCGTGGGCAGCGGCTGTGACCACGTCTTGCCGCCGTCGTCGCTGCGCCTCAGGACGATGGCCCCGCGGCCGTGGCCCTTGGGATACACAATGAGCATCGTCCGGCCGTCCTCCAGCAGGACCGTCGTGGGATGGCCCAGATACTGATCCGGCCGGCGGTCCACGATCACCTGACGATGGGCCTGGTCGGCCAAGTCGACCATGGGGATGGGCCAGGGCGAGGCATGGGCACAACTGCACAGAAGCGCCGCCGGCCACAACAGGAGAACCACAAGGTGGTTGCGTCGTTGATGCGACGCATCATGGATCGGCATGGTGTTCTCTCCCCTCAAAGCCGCCGTATCGGTCCGGCGGCACGGTCGCGGCGTCAATCGTCCGGTCCGATCTGCCCAAGCTCCACCAGCACGTTGCGGGCGGCCCGCTGCTCGGCCTCCTTCTTGGTCACCCCCCAGGCGCTAGGGAAGTGCCGATCCCCGATGAACACGGCCACCTCGAAGCACTTGTTGTGGTCCGGGCCCTTCTCGTCGAGCAACTCGTAGATGGGTGTGGCGCCGAACTCATGCTGGGCGTACTGCTGCAGGACCGATTTGTAGTTGTCCTGGTGTTGGTTGGCATCGGCCCTGTCGAGCAACTCGGCGTACAAAGACTCGAGGAATCTTCGGGCGGGCTCCAATCCGCCGTCCAGGTAGACGGCGGCGATTACCGCTTCCAGCGTCCCCGCGGCAATCGAGCCGGTCATCGCCCGCGTGAGCTCCATCCCCTTACCCACCTGAATGAACCGCGTCAGCTCCAGGCTGTTACTCAGCCGCGCGCAGGTCTTGCGGGATACGAGCATGCTCTTGATCTTCGTCAGATCCCCCTCCAGGTAATCCGGAAACCGGTTGAACAACGTCTCGCACACGACCAGCCCCAGCACCGCGTCCCCCAGGAACTCCAGTCGCTCATTGCTGGCCAGGCGGCTGTCGCTCTGGCTGGAATGCGATAACGCCTCGATGAGAAACCGCCGGTCGCGGAAGGAATAGCCGATGCACTCCTCCACCGCCTGCAACGCCTGCTCGTCCATGCTCTGTCCTGTCCGTCAGACGCAAGCGGATTACGAAAACCGCCCGTCCGGCGGCCTTCGCAATGCGCTCGCTCAACCACAACACCACTGCCGACAGCTTAGACGGACATCCCGCTCCTGTCAACCTCCTTTGGCGGGCCGTTTCACTCCGCCGAACCGACCATCTGCAGACCCGCCAGGGCGCAAAACGCATCGTCCACGAACTCAAACACGTTGTCCAGGCCGGTCACCACGAAGATGCTCCTCGTCTTGGGCGAAACACTGGAGAAGACCAGGCGACGCCCGTTGCCGGCCAGAGATTTGCGCAACTTGAGCAGCTTGGCGATGCTTGAAGAGGTCACGATGTCCACGTCGGCAAAGTCGATCACCACGTCCTGGTCAGTGCGGTCGTTGATCTGGTCAATGACCGTCTGCAGCTCCTCGCCCATGTCCGGCTCAGCCGCCAGGTTCACCAGGATGATGTTTTCCGACCAATTCTGAATGCCCATAAACGTCTCCTTCACGCTTGGCGTGTACGATCCCACTGCCGGGGCATATCGGCTTGAACCCGGCGCCGGTTGAACAAAAACCTCCCGGGACCCTGCGACGCTTCCTGCCCGGTCTTATGTGGGGCGGCCCGATCGCCGATACTCGTAAAGACTTTTCAAAAAAGAGGTTAGGGCCGACCGTCGGTGTTGCGAGATGGCTGATGCTTGCTCCACAAGCAGCAAGAAGGTATCATAATATGTGGGGCCGTAGTGCAGGAATCCCCGCCGGAGAGAGAGTATGCCCGCCGAGGGTGCGACAAACCGATGCGTCACGCCTTTCCTGGTCACCCTGGTCGCGGTCCTGATGGGGTTCACGACTGGCGTGTGCGCCCAAGCCGCCGCTTGGGATTTCGCCCTGCCCAGTCTCAGCGGACCGACCGTGAGACTGGCCGACCTGGCCGGGCAACCCGCGATTCTGCTGTTCGGTAACACCCACTGCCCGCACTGCCAGGACGCCGTGGGCCTGCTGGCCGAATTGCACGAACAGTACGCCGACCGCCTCGCTGTGGTCTTCATCGCCGTCCGCCAGCCTCTAAACGACGTGCTCGACCACTACTTCGGCCAGCACATGACCTACGAGGTGCTCGTCGATGTCGATGGCCTGGTTGCGTCGCGCTACGGGGTACACGCCGTGCCCACCTGCATCGGCATTGACGCCGAGGGCGAGATCGTCTACCGGGGCCGTCTGTCAGAAGCCCTGGCCGTTGCCCTGATTGAGGATGACGCTCGTACCTTATCGGACCTGTCCGCCCGGCCTCCGGATCGCGGCCCTCGCGCCGCCGACCGGCTGCAAAGGCGGGCTGGCACGTGGCAGGTGCCTCAGCGCTTCATTGTCGAGCTCGATGAGCCGCCCCACGCCGTCCGGAAGGCAGCGCCCGCCGTTAGGGAAGGCCGCCGCCGAGAGCTTGACCGTGCGGCCCGGCGGATCGGTGCCCGCATCATCCACAACTACGGCCGGTGGAAAAACCGCATCGTGCTGGAGATCCCCCCGGATCGGCTGGATCGCCTGGCGTCTCTGCCCGGCTTCAAGAACGCCAAGCCCGATCCGGTGGTTCGTGCCCTGATCGCCGACACCGCGGGGCAGATCCGGGCCGACTACGCCTGGGACAACGCCGTCACCGGCCAGGGCGTCAAGGTCTGCGTCGTGGATACCGGTGTCGACTGGTCGCATCCGATGCTGCGCAACAAGGTCGTCGCCCAGTACGATTTCTTCGAGGGTGACGACGACGCCATGGACGACAACGGCCACGGCACCCACGTCGCGGGTATCATCGCCTCGCAGGGCTTGACCTATCGTGGCATCAGCTACGACGCGGATATCCTCGCGGCCAAGGTGCTCGGAGCCAACGGCGACGGCTACGCCTCCGACGTCGCCTTGGGCATCGAATGGTGCGTGGAGCAGGGCGCCCGGGTGATTAATCTGAGTCTCGGTGAGGGCCTCTACGCCGACACCTGCGACGGGACGGAGATGGCCCAGGCCGTCAACGCCGCCGTCGACGCGGGCGCCGTTGTCGTCTGTGCCTCGGGCAATGACGGCAATCCCCACGAGATCGTCTCGCCGGCGTGTGCCTCCAAGGCGATCGCCGTCGGCGCCGTGGACAAGCTGGACGGGATCGCCTCTTATTCCGATGGCGGCAAAGAATTGGACCTCGTCGCGCCCGGTGGAGACCAGTTGGGGGGAGAGCACTACCCCGAGATTGTCTCGGCCTACAGCACGCTGGTCGCCCAGAACCCGGACCTGTGCATGTATAATCTGGCCGAGATGTGCTATGATAACTGGTTTCTTGTCGAGGGCGACCTCTACATCCGGGCCGTCGGCACCAGCATGGCCGCCCCGCACGTCACCGCCGCCGCCGCCCTGCTGCTCGAAGCCAACCCGCAACTGACCGCCACCCAGGTCAAGGAACTGCTGCAATCCACCGCCCTCGACCTGGGGGCGCCCGGCTGGGACAATATCTACGGATGGGGTCGCATCGACCTGGAAAAGGCCCTCGACAGTCTGCCCGCCGCCGCGGGCGAGCTGGCCGTCGAGATCACCGATCCCAACGATCCATCAAGCGTCTTACAGAACCAGGTGTTTGACCTGGCCGCGGCGGTGACCTGCCTTGGCGGCGACGGCTGCGGTGAAGTCAATGTGCTGGCCGAGTGGGCGGAGGCAAACGATCCCAACGGCATGTTCTTTCCGCTGGGTCTTGAGTCCCCCTTGGCGACCGAGAATCCCAATCCCGTCGCCATCGGGGCACTCAGCGGCGTCACGCTCGAGACCGAGGCCCCCGCCCGCTTCGACGTCGAGACGGTTCATGATTTGACCGATCAGACCTTCGCCAAGATTCCCTCGCCCGAGACGGCCGTCATCGGGTCCGACCTGGCCCTGAGCTATACCAGCGGCGATCTTGAACCGGAGGATGGCCTCGGCGCCATCGGGGAGGATGCGCAGAAGATCTACGAGTTCACAATTCCCGCGGGCGACCCCAGCCGGCTTCTGGTCCAAATGGAGCACTTCTTCGTCTTTCAATGGGACGACCCGCCCGCCGGGTGGCGCGTGGAGCTGTGCATGGCCGACGGAACACCGCTGGGCCTGGTGGGCGAGTGCATTCCGCCTTCGGGTGGAGGCGGCGAACCGCCCTCGCCGGACTGCTGGTTCGTGACGAGCGATCCGGCCGTGCTGGCGGCGTTGAATCCCGGCGGCGTCAACCATCTGCGGCTCAGCAGCTTCGGTGTCGATGCCGACGACCATCTGGCCTTCAACAATATCTACGTCCACGTCGAGTACGAAATCGATCCCGCCTTCGACGACGTGCACCGCTATATCGTGCAGTTCGACCTGGCCGGGATCGACCCGAACTACGAGGTCACGGCGGCCCGACTGAGCCTGACGATCCCGGCCGGGGCCGAGACCGCCGTCGGCGAGATCCACTTGGTCGACCCCGCGCTCGAACCCGATGATGACGCTGAGTCGCTGTATAACGCCGGCGCTCCGGCCTACTCGACCCTGGTCAATCCCCTCAAGACGTTCGGCGCCGAGCAGATCGCAACGCTGACCATCAACCTCCGTGCGGCGGTTGCGGAGGCCCTGGACGCCGGTATGGACCGCCTGACGTTGTCCATCCGCGAACAGGGCAATGACCGCAAGTTCCTTCTGGGCGGTCTGACAAGTGAGACACCGCCACGGCTGGTCGTGTCGCAAAGGGTGCCCCTCGATATGGCCGCACCGGACGGCGGCGAGCCCGGCCCCGCGCCGGGGCCCCTGGCCGTCTCCTACGACACCCACGTGCGGCGCGACATCTCCGAAGAGACCTACACCCGAAACGATGCGCCCGCTATCGCCCCCGTGGGCTCCACCATGGTCACCGAGTACTCCACCGGCGACCTTGAGCCCGAGGACGGCGTCGGCGCCGTGAGTGAGGATGCCCAGAAGGTGTATGCCTTCGAGCTGCCGCCCGGCCAGCCGGAGGAGATCCGCATTCGCATGGAGCACTACGTCGTCCTGCAGTTTGACGATCCGCCCAGCCGATGGCAGATCTACACGTGCGACCCGAACGGCAACGAATGGCACCTCATCGACGAGTGCACCCCCATCAGCGGCGGTGGCGGCGAGCCCCCGCCGCCCGACTGCTGGTTCGTCTCCAGCGACCCGGCCGTCCTGGCCGATCTGCGGCCCGGCCAGACCAATTACATCAAGCTGCGAAGCATCGACGTCGGCGAATTCGACATGCTCAGCTTCAACACACTGGAGCTGATCGCCCGCTACCCGCTCGACCCGGACAACGACTGGGTGCACCGCTACTATATGCAGTTCGACCTGAGTGCCTTGCCCACCGACGCCGCGATTGACGCGGCCGTCCTCAACCTGAACATTGTGGATTCTGCCGAGGACGCCGTCGGCCAGGTCCGCCTCGTCGACAACACCTACGGCCCCGGGACCGGCGCCTACACGATCTACCACGCGCCGGATGCGCCCTACTCCAACCTGGCCAACCCCGTCAAGACCTTCGGCGCCGAGCAACCCGGCCCGCGGCGCATCCAACTGCGGCCCGCGGTCGAGGACGCCCTGAACAGCCCGGCCCGGCGCCTGGGGCTGTTGATCATCGAACAGGATGAGAATGCCCTGTTCACGCTGGCCGGCGCCGCCTCGACGACACCGCCGACGCTGGAGGTGCACCTGCGCAGCGGCGCGACCTCCGGCAGCGCCGCTTGGGCGGTTCAGGCCCTGTCGCCCGGTCGATACCGCGTGCGCGTATCAGCCGTGGGCAGCCTCGGCCCCGCCGCCAACGATGAAGTCCTGGTGACCGTGGACGATCCCAACAGGCCGGTTGTCGAAGAGATCCAGTGCCTCATCGACGCCCAGTGGGGTGACTGCCACAAGGCCACCTACGGGCGGCGCATTGACGCCATCCGTGTGGCCGCCCGCGACCCGCAGCAGGTGCCGCACGTGCGAATTATCGCCCGGAACCTGCCCGATGACCGGACGTGGATCGACGCCGACGCCGCATGGGACGGCGAACACTTCATCGTGCCCGATGTGAACCTGCTTATCGAGGACTCGGGCCAATGGGTCGTTCGGGCCGTCGCAAGGGATGATGACGACAACACCGCCGAGATGAGCGTTACGTGGGACGTTCCGTGGGGCCGGATCCTGGCCCGGCACGTCGCACCGGCCGGCCCGGTTGATGCACCCAAGGGGACCACTTTCACCGTGACCAGCGAGGTCGAATGCATCGAGGCCGAGTGCTCCGATGTACGGGTCTGGCTGGGCGTCAATGAGCCCGTGGAAATCCGCTACGATGACGGCTCGGCCGAGGACTACGGCGAGATCGGCGCCAGCGATGCCTACGTGGCCGCGCGGATCACGCCCGCAAGCTATCCGGCGACCCTGCAAAAGGCCCGCTTTTTCATCTACGACAAGACCGCGTACCCCTTCGAGCTGCACATCTGGGCCGCGAATGGGCCGACCGACCCGGACAACCCCTCGGTCCGAATGCCGGGAACGGAGCTGATCCCGCCGTTTGTCGTCTACCCGGTGGTCACGGGGCCACACGATGTCCAATGGTTCGACGTGGATGTGAGCGACCGCAACATCACGCTCAACGCAGGCGACCTCTACATCGGCTGGCGGCAGCTCGAAGACACCCGCAACAACCAGGTCGGTTTCGACACCAACAGTACACGGCAGAAACGCACGTGGGCCTACCTCGACCTGCTGGGGGGCTGGTTCAACCTGGATGGCTTCTGTGACTGGGACCCGCAGTTCTGCGGCAACATCATGATTGGCGCCGTTTTCGGCGAGCCCGCCTACTACCAGGGCCAAGTGCCCACGGAGCCGGCCATCGCCCCCGTGTACGTCAGCGGCAGCCACCCCCGATCGCTTGGCGATCTCAAGGCCGGCCAGACGCAACAGACCACCTTCACGCTGGCCGCCACCGGCCCCGTCGGTGACCGCGCCCGCATCCGTGCCGCCGCCGCCTCGCGCAGCAGCCTGGCCCGCACGGCCACGCTCGACGTAACGCTGACTACGCCGCGCAACGTCTTCGAGGCCGCCAACCTCGACGCCTTCGGACCGGTTGATCTGAGCGACCTGGCCCTGTTGGCCGCCGGCTGGCTCGACGATCAGCCGCCCCTCTTCGCCGACGCCAACGCAGATGGCCGCGTGGACCTGAGCGACCTGGCCCTGCTGGCCCAATCCTGGCTCAAGACGACCCCTGATTGAGCCGTGACCCCCTCCCGGCGCTGGGGCACGCCCCAATTCCCGCAGGTGGCACTGGACACCATCGCCTGCGGACCTATACTGCGCGCTTTACGACAGGCAACGCCCAGGCACCGGCCACGGCGCCACGACCACGAAAACACCGGGAGAGCGGATATGGCAACCGTCCTGATCATCGGAGCCGGCGGCGTCGGCAACGTCGTCGTCCGCAAGTGTGCGCAGGTGCCCGAGGTCTTCGACCGCATCATCCTGGCCAGCCGCACCGTGAGCAAATGCCGGGCGATCGCCGAGCAGATCGACCGGCCCATCGAGGTCGAGGCCCTGGATGCCGACGACGTCGCCCAGACCGTGGCCCTGATCCGCAAACACAAGCCGGACCTGGTCGTCAACGTCGCCCTGCCGTACCAGGACCTGGCCATCATGGATGCCTGTCTGGAGACCGGCGTGCACTATCTGGACACGGCCAATTATGAGCCGCCGGACGTGGCCAAGTTCGAGTACAAATGGCAATGGGCCTACCAGGATCGCTACGCGGCCAAGGGCATCATGGCCCTTTTGGGCAGCGGTTTCGACCCCGGCGTGACGAACGTCTTCTGCGCCTACGCCCAGAAGCACCACTTCGACGAGGTTCACAGCGTGGACATCGTCGACTGCAACGCCGGCCAGCACGGTCAGGCATTCGCCACGAACTTCAACCCCGAAATCAACATCCGTGAGATCACCCAGAAGGGCCGCTACTGGCAGGATGGCCGCTGGCTTGAGATCGACCCCATGAGCCTGTCGCAGGATATCGACTACCCCGAAGTCGGCCCGCGCCGCTCGTATCTGCTGTATCACGAGGAGCTCGAATCCCTCGTCAAGCACATTCGAGGCCTGCAACGCATCCGGTTCTGGATGACCTTCGGCGAGGAATACCTGACGCACCTTCGCGTTCTGCAGAACATCGGCATGACCCGCATCGACCCGGTGGATTTCCAGGGCCACAAGATCGTGCCCTTGCAGTTTCTCAAGGCCCTGCTGCCCGATCCCGGCTCGCTCGGCGCGACCTACGAGGGCAAGACCTGCATCGGCTGCATCATCGAGGGTGTGCAGGGAGGCAAGCCGCACCGTCTGATGATCTACAACGTCTGCGATCATGCCGCGTGCTATCGCGAGGTGGGGGCCCAGGCCGTGTCTTACACGACGGGCGTGCCGGCCATGATCGGGGCCAAGATGATCCTGACCGGCACGTGGTCGGGCCAAGGCGTGTTTCACATGGAACAGTTCGATCCCGATCCGTTCATGGACGCCTTGAATCGCCACGGCTTGCCCTGGAAGGTCCTCGCGGATGACGCCGTGCCGCGTCTGTCGCGATAGCAGCACCTCCCTCGATTCGGGGTTGACTTGGCTTTTCAGGCCCGCTAGGATGCGGCTTTGGGATGCGTCGTTTCCGGAGCCAAGCGTGGCGGATATCCATCTCAACCTGGAGCGCTGCAAGGGATGCGGTCTTTGTATCGGGGCCTGTCCCATCGACAACGTGCGCATGACCGAAAACCTCAACAGCAAGGGCTACTGCTACGCGGAGATCATCGACAAGGACAAGTGCACCGGCTGCGCCCTGTGCGCCCGGATGTGCCCGGAGGTGGCCATCCGAATCGACGGGTGAGCGGCGGGCGGAGAGCAATCGTTGAAGACCGGCACCGAAAAGCTGTTCATGAAGGGCAACGAAGTGATGAGCGAAGCGGCGATCCGGGCCGGATGCCGCTTTTTCGCCGGCTATCCGATTACGCCGCAGAACGAGGTGCCCGAGTACATGTCGCACCGGATGCCCGAGGCGGGGGGCATTTTCGTCCAGGCCGAGTCGGAGCTGGCGGCGATTAATATGCTGTTCGGGGCCTCGGCGACGGGCGCCCGCTGCATGACCAGCTCCTCTTCGCCCGGCATCAGCCTCAAGCAGGAGGGCATCAGCTATATCGCCGGCGCCGAGCTGCCGTGCGTCATCGCCAACATGCAGCGTGGCGGGCCGGGGTTGGGCAACATTCGCGCCTCGCAGGGCGACTACTTCCAGGCGACCAAGGGCGGCGGCCACGGGGATTATCACCTGATCGTGTTGGCGCCGTCCACGTGCCAGGAATTGTGGACGCTGACCATGAACGCGTTCGATTACGCCGACCGCTTTCGCAACCCGGTGATGATCCTCGGCGACGGCATCCTCGGACAGATGGCCGAGCCCGTCGAGCCCACGCCGTATGAGCCGGTGTGCGAGCTGCCCGACAAGGACTGGATTCTTGACGGCTGCAAGGGCCGCGAGCCCCGCGTGATCCGCTCGCTTTACCTGCGGCCGGCCGAGGCCCTCGCCGAGCACAATCGGCACCTGCACGCCAAATACGACAGGATCCGGCACGCTTTGCCGCGGGCCGAGGAGATCGCCGTGGACGATGCACGGCTGGTTGTCTCGGCGTACGGCATGACCGCTCGTATCGCCGGCGGGGCCGTGCACGAGGCGCGGCGGCGCGGCATGAAGGTCGGGCTGATTCGGCCGATCACGGTGTGGCCGTTCCCCGAAGAGCCGTTTCTCCGGGCGGCCGAGCACGCCCGGCAATTCCTGGTCTGCGAGATGTCCGAAGGGCAGATGATCGAGGACGTGCGCCTGGCCTGTCAATACCGACGACCCGTGGCGTTTTATGGCCAGGGCGGGGGCTGGTACCCGACACCGGAAAAGATTTTCGAACGGATTGCGGTTCTTTACGAGGAGTGCCGCTGACGCAGTGCCGTGGGACGGCGGCCAGCCCGACCGCGGTGATAGAAACGAGACGTGACATGAGATTCGCGCGACCGGAAACCTTGTACGATGTCCCAACGCATTACTGCAGTGGCTGCGGCCACGGCATCACCCATCGTCTCGTGGCGCAGGCGATCGATGACTTGGGCGTCCGAGAGCGCGTGATCGCCACGGCGCCGGTGGGTTGCGCGGTGTTGATGTACGACTACTTCAACTGCGACGTGATCGAGTGCGCCCACGGCCGCAGTCCCGCCGCCGCCACCGGCCTGAAGCGGTGCCTGCCCGACCGGATCGTTTTTACCTACCAGGGCGACGGCGACCTGGCGGCGATCGGCACCGCCGAGACCATCCACGCGGCCAACCGCGGCGAGAACATCACCGTGGTTTTCATCAACAACGCGATCTACGGCATGACCGGCGGGCAGATGGCCCCGACGACGATGATCGACCAGGTGACGACCACTACCCCACACGGGCGGGACGCCCGCCTGCAGGGCCCGCCGATCCGCGTGTGTGAGTTGCTCAGCAGCCTCGACGGCGTGGCTTATCTGGAGCGGGTGGCCGTCTCGACGCCGCGGGACGTCATCCAGGCGGGCCGGGCCATCAAGAAGGCCTTCCAATACCAGCTCGACGGCAAGGGATTCTCATTGGTGGAGGTCCTGAGCATGTGCCCGACCGACTGGAAGCTGCCGCCGGTCAAGGCCGCCGAGTTCGTCAACGAGAAGATGAAGCGGGTCTTCCCGCTGGGTGTCTATAAGGACAAGGGATAACGACGACTGCATCGCGCCCGAGCGGGCGCGGCAAACGTCGGCGAAAGACCATGAACGACAGCGAAACGCGCATCGTGATTGCCGGGTTCGGCGGACAGGGCGTGGTCCTGACGGGCAACGTCATCGCCCGGGCCGCGATGATCGACGGCCGCAACGTGACGCTCATGGTCTCGTACGGGGCCGAGATGCGGGGCGGCACGGCCAACGCGACGGTGGTGCTGTCCGATGGGCCGATCGCCAGCCCCTACGTCGAGACGCCCGACGTGGCGATCGTTCTGAACCGTCCGAGCCTGGACCGTTTCGAGCCGGTCATGGCCCCGAACGGCCACGTGATTGTCAACCGCTCGCTGATCGACCGCGACGTCGAGCGGGAGGACCTGACGGTAACGTCGGTGGAGGCGACAAGCATCGCCCACGAGCTGGGCAACGTGCGGGCGACGAACATGGTGGCGATGGGCGCCTTCGCCGGCGCGACGAAACTCGTCGGGGCCGAGGCCCTCGCCGAGGCGGTGCGGCTCGCCTTTCAGGAGAAGAGCGCCAAGCTCGTGGAGCTGAACACGCGGGCCCTGCACGCGGGGCTCGACGCGGTGACCTCGTGAACACCGAGCGAACCAAAGGTCGGGGACGCTTCGGGCAAGGGCGTCTGAGCGGCAGCCGGCGCCCGACGTTCATGCCGCGCATGGCCCCCATGATCGACGTGATCTTCCTGCTGCTGATCTTCTTCGTGCTGACCGCGCGATTCCGCACGCCCGAGCAGTTTTTGCCCTTCAAGCTCTCGCAGGCCGACGCCACGACGCCGTCGCGCGGCCTCATCGAGCCGCTCGTGGTTCGGCTGAGCCCCGTGGCCGAGGGGTGCCGCGTCACCGCCGGCTCGGGGCCGCAGGAAGTCGACCTGACGCTGGACGCGGTCGCCGGGCCCGAACAACTGGCCGACTTGGCCCTGCGGATCGGCACGCTGCTTGAAAGCCAGAAACGCACGCTGGCCGACCCGATCTCCCTGGAATGCGACGATGGGGTGACGTGGGATCACCTGGTGAAGGTGTATAACGTGCTGTACGCCATGGGCATTCACGACATCACGTTTCCCATGGAATTGTAGTTCTGCAAGACGGCTTATGAAGCATCTTTCATCTAAGGATGGTCTATTCACGCCTGCGCGGACCGGTGCGGGCATCCTGCATCGGCTCGGCATCGTCGTGCTGCTGCTCTCCGTGGTGGCCGGGACGCGGGCGCAGGCGCCGCAGATCACCATCGAAGACGTGCAGCGTGTGACCGACCGAGCGGACGAGGCGGCGGAGGGTTTCTTTGCCCGCAGTCGGGAAATCCGGTTGCGTTTTCACTACCAGGATCGCTTCCTGACCGACGGGGACCGTGAGCAGATGGCCCAATGGGCCCGGCCCGCCGGCGAGACGCTCGTCCAGGCCGCCGCCACGCTGCACGACTACTGCCGTCGCATCGAAGCCTACGAGGGCGACGATTGGGACCGTCGTTTCGGCGTGACGGGACTGTGGCGCAGGGCCCACGCGGCGGCGGAGCGTTTCACATGGCTCATCTGCCGGGTGGATTACTGGTGGGCGCTGACGCGGGAGAATCCCACGCGGGATGAGCGACTGGCCGACGTGATTGCACGGTGCACCAGCTACGCCGACGGTGAGCAGGACCCGACAGTATGCCTGCTGCGGGCCCAATGTCTCTCGCGTCTGGCCGATCACCCAACCGCTCGGGATCAGGCGAGCCGACTTCTGGCGGAGACCCTTGAGGCCTACCGCTCCGAGAGGCGACCACCGGATGCGACCTACTTCCACGCGGCGATCACGCGTCTGGGCCTGCTGGACCGCGTCGATTCGACCTTGATTCGCGAGGTCCTGACCGCGCTGCAACGGACCGCCCTGGCCGACGATCCGGACATCCTGCTGCGGCTGGCGTTTCTTGAGCTGCGATGCGTTCGACCTCGCTCGGACCACGTTTTGCAGGAGGTTCTCAGGCGTTCGCCGGAGGCCGGTTCCTTCGTGGGACGGGTGGTCCTGGACGACTGGCTGGATCGTTTTTCGCGCAACGAGTTGACCGGCTCGTACATCCTCGACCGAACGCCGTTGGAGCGCCGCCTGGCCCTGCAACAGGCCGGCCACGGTGAATCGTCCGAGGCCTTGCCGTTGCTGGAGTTCTTGGAGGGTGTTCTGGAGCCGCCCAGCGGACTCTTGCTGTTCGCCAAGGCCCAGGCGCAGCGGGATGCCGACCCGGTCGCAGCCATGACGTCATACCGGCGGGCCGCCCAGGTTCAACGGGATCGGTCCGATCCCGACCTGCCCGTGACGCCGGCGGAGGTAGCCGCCTTAGGGGCCAAGCTGGCTTGGCAGCTCTACCTGGAGGATGCCGAGCATGCCGCCACCGCCGCCGAGATGTTGGCGTTCTACCACAATCTGGCCGGGACCGAGGCAAACGACGAGCTTGAATACGCCTACGCTCTGGCTCTGCACGCCACGGGGCAGCGCACCCGGGCCGAGGCCCTTCTGAGGCAGATTCGTGCCCGTGGTGGACCCTATGCCCTGGCCGCCGGCCTGGAGCTTGTGGTGCGTCAGATACAGACGGATGACTGCGACGCGGCGTGCCGTCGCAGCGCCCGAGATGAGCTGGAACGACTTCTGCGCCGTCCGCCGGGGCCGGAAGAACCCCAGCAGCAGGCACGGACCCAAGCGGTCCTGCTCTACTGCCGGTTGTTGCTCGAGACACCCGACCGCTGGGCGGCGCAAACGGTCCTGGACCTGCTGAGCCGCACGGACGGCCTGGAGCCGGCGGATGCGGCCGTGCTTCGCTGCTCGGCCCTGCGGACGCTGGAACGACACCCGCAGGCGGCCAAGGCGCTGATCGGCGTGCTGGATTCTCCGGCGCCCGCGGTGGCCGATGAGATCACGACGCTTCTAGCCGAGGCATCGGCGCGTATCGAGACCTGGCGGGAACAACCGTCGTTCGCGGATTTCCTGGTGGACCTGTGCCGACTGGCCGAACACGCCGCCTCCCACACACAGGAGGCTGAAACACGCGACTTGTTGCGGCTGACCGAGGCCGAATGCCTGGCCTTGCGCGGCGATGCGGCCTCGATCAACCAAGCGGCGGCGATTGTCGAGGCTCTGGCACGGCCCGCCTGGACCCGGCGCGTGGAGTGGGTCCGCGCCCAGGCAAGACTGCTTACGGCTCGGCGACAGTGGACTCGAGCGGCCGAATGCTGGCAGCAGATCGCCGCGGCGCTGCGGGATGGGCCGGATGCGTGGGCCTGGTGGCAGGCGCGGTATTGGCAGACCTGGTGCCATGCCCAACGCGAGGGCGTGGGCGACGATACGGTGCGGCACGCCGTCGAGGTGCTTCTAAGCAGCCGACCCGACTGTCCGGCCTTCTGGAAGACACATCTGGCTGCGCTGGCGTCACAGCCCTGACGCAGAGCCGGCGCCCCCTCGGACCGCCCGATCCGAGCGATAGCGACGGGTATTTTTTCTCGCCTTGTCATGCGGTCGGCCGAGAGGTATAATTATCGTAGATCAGCGATTTGTGAGGGATGCGAGGCGTAACTATGGCCAGGAAGTCCGACACACGGCGGGATGTCTGCAGTTTCTGCGGGCGAACGAAGAAGCAAGTCGATGCCTTCGTGGAAGGTCCGGGCAACGTGTTTATCTGTCCGGAGTGCATCGACTTGTGCTACAACATCATCCGTCAAGAGAAGAAACGCGCGGACCTGGGGGATATCCCCAAACCCCGCCAGATCAAAGAGTATCTCGATCAATACGTAATCGGCCAGGAATACGCCAAAAAGTGCCTCGCCGTCGCCGTGCATAACCATTACAAGCGCCTGCTGCACGCCAATGAAGGCAGCAGCGACGTGGAGATCGAAAAATCCAACATCCTGCTGATCGGCCCGACGGGCGTGGGAAAGACGCTGCTGGCCCGGACCCTGGCGCACGCACTGAACGTGCCGTTCGCCATCTGCGACGCCACCACGGTCACCGAGGCCGGTTACGTGGGCGAGGACGTGGAGAACTTCCTGCTGCGACTGGTCCAGGCGGCCGATTACGACATTGAGACCGCCGAGCGCGGCATCGTGTACATCGACGAGATCGACAAGATCGGCAAGACCTCGCAGAACGTGTCGATCACGCGGGACGTCTCCGGCGAGGGCGTCCAACAGGCCCTGCTGAAGATGCTGGAGGGCACCACGGCCAACGTGCCGCCCCAGGGCGGCCGCAAACACCCCGAACAGTCCTACATCCAGGTGGACACCACGCACATCCTGTTCATTTGCGGCGGCACCTTTGTCGGTCTGGAGAATATCATCAAGAAGCGGCTGGGCCGCAAGATGATCGGGTTCGACTCCGAACAGACCGCCGCCGAGGGCAACAAACAGGAATACTCCGAGTTGCTGCATCAGGTCATTCCCGAAGACGTGATCGAGTACGGCATGATCCCTGAGCTGGTCGGCCGGCTGCCGATCATCACCACCCTCGAAACCCTGGACACCGATGCGCTGATCGAGATCCTCACGCAACCCAAGAACGCCTTGATCCGCCAGTACCAGAAGCTGTTCGCGATGGAAGACGCCGAGCTGATCTTCAGCGACGATGCGCTGCTGGCCCTGGCGGAAAAGGCGATCAAGCGGGATACCGGCGCCCGCGCCCTGCGTGCGACCACGGAGGAACTCATGATCGATCTGATGTATCGCCTGCCCGAGGAGCCCAAGCCGCGGCGCTACGTGGTCACGCGGGAGGTGATCGAGGGCAGGGCCGACCTGTTCGCTGAGAAGCCCAAGGCCAAGAAGGAATCCGCCTGACGCCCGAGCCGGGGGCGTCTGCCCGTCACCGACGCTCAGCGCGAATGACCGCCCATCGCACGTCCGTGGCCGTGCTGTAGCCGATGCCCGCCAGCGCGTACTTGGCGTGGGCGAACGTCACCTCCTGGTCGCAGCGAAGGGTCACGATCCGCTGATCGTCCGGCAGCGACTGCAACTGCCAATCCAGGGCCGCGGCGATCGAGCGGGCCAGCTCCGGACCCTGCGCCGTCAGGCGGCGCGCGCCGACCGCGAAGCCCACTTGACCATCAGGCTCGCACAGGACCGTCACGATCGCGCCCTGCCGGGCCTGTGTCTGCTCGGCGTCACGGGCGGTATCAATGCGGTCGGGCACCGCCACGTCGAAACTCTCGGCGGTGATGAACTGGCAGACTACCATGAAGAAGATGATCAGCAGGAACACCACGTCGATGATCGGCGTGAGGTTGAACCCCACGGATCGGCCCGAACTCCACGCGGGTCTGGCCATAACGCGGCTCCTTCAGTCAGCGACCGGCCCCGGAGCGGGTCCGCGGCTCGCGGCGACGGGGCCCCGGCTCACCCCGCTCACCCGACGAAGCATTGGCTTCCGCCGGCGTGGCGCCCCCGGGCCTGCTGACGTGTTGCAGCAGCATCTCGATCTGCAGGGTGGCCTCGCTGACCAGACCTTCCAGCCGGGTGCGCACCACACCATAGACCGTCAGTGAAGGGATGGCGATCAGAAGCCCCCAAAACGTGGTCACCAGGGCCACGCTGATCTTGGCCGCCAGTTCATCGGAGCGCGGCTGACCCTCGGAGATGGCCAGAATGCCGAAGGCCTGGATCATCCCATAGACGGTCCCGAACAGTCCGACCATCGGCGCCACGTTGCCGATCGTGTTGCACAGCTCGGCCTTCCGCAGCAACCGCAGGGCCTCATCGTGCAGGGCCTCTTCGGCCATGTCCTCCAGGACGTGGCGATCCACGCTGCCCTGGGACTGGGTCACGGCCCGGTACATGGCGCGACTGACTAAGTCCACACGACCGGCCAGGCGGCTGACCAGGGAACCCAGGCCGAACTGCTGGATCGTCGTGGCGATCTGACGCCCGACGGCGTCCGGCACCAGCCGTCGGCGGCGCACCAGAACCATCAGCTCGAAGATTCGATACACCGCGATCAGGGACATCGGGATCAGCACGTAATAGACGATGCCGCCGCCGGCGACCACGAACTGGTCGAAGAAGCTGCCGCCCTCGGCTGCCGCCGCTGTGGACGGGACCGCCAGAAGTCCGGCCACTACCGCGACCGGACCTAAGACCTGCCCCGCTCGCCACGATCGGTCTGAACCTGCCTGTGTGTCCATGCGTCTTTCCGTACTGATCTCTCGCAGCGCCCGCCGAAGCGGTTCTTCACTGCACGTGGGTGAACACCCCGCCGCTCTGTTCGGCCAGCCGCTTCAGTATCTCAACATCCCCCGATTCCGTCCAGAACCCAATCGTATGAACACGGCTATGGGGCGCCAACTGCCGGCGGGTTTGCTCGATCCGCGCGACGAAGTCGTCGATCCCCACGGTCTCGCCCAGGTCGAACCCGTCCGTCAGAAAGTAAATCAATTGCGGGGCCTGGCCCAAGGCGTCGCGAATCTCCATGCCGCGACGCAGCGCGGCCACGGCGTTGGTCGCGCCGCTGGGCCGGACCGCGTCGATGAAGGCCTCGGCCTGAGCCTTGGCAGCCGGGGTCGCGCGAACCAGCCGCCCGCCGCCGGTTTCCAGAAGCCGGTCACCGTCCAGGAAGAAGATGATGTAAAAGTACTGATCCGGATCGAGCCGGCGGATCGAGTCGGTCAACTGCTGTTTGACCAGACCGAAACGCCCGTGCATGCTGCCGGTGGCGTCGACCACGTAGCAGATCTTGCGCACCGTCGTGGCCTGCCCGAAAAAGGAGACCCCCGTATCTTGGCCGCTTGCGCGGCTCGGGGCGAGCGCCTCATCGGTCCCCTGCCATAGTTGCAGGTCGGCCGAGGCGTCCATTTCGATCTTGCCGATACCGGTCAGGTCGGCTGGCCGGCGGCCTGCGGGCACAAGACGATGCGCGTCGAATATCGGGCGGGTCTTGGGCTTGGACGTGATGGGCGGCCGTTCCAGAAGCTGTTGAATCTGCGCTACGGCCGGGGGGGATACGTTGGCCCCGGCCTCGGCGGGCGCTCGCCCCCAACGAACGGTCCCGAACGCGGCCAGGATCAGGATATGCACACCCACACTCGCCGCGCCCGCTGTCACGGCCAAGCGTCGATCGCCCTCTATCCTGCCGCTCATGCCCCCTCCCACGCCGCCGGTCAATCCAGGATGGTCACGCGGCTGTCGACCGGCACGAGCATGTCATACAGCTCGATCACCTCGCCGTTGAACAGGCGGATGCAGCCCCGGCTCGACCGCGTACCGATGGACTCGGGTTCCTTGGTGCCGTGAATGGCGTAGCCCGTTTCACCGTTCTTTTCCTTGACGCCGGCCTCGCCCTCCAGACCCTTCAGGGCGATCCATCGCGAGCCGAGCGGGTATTCGGGATCGTCGGCCAGGTAGCGTCGACCGGTGTCCGGATCGGTCCAGTTGGGCTTGATGAGCTTGCCGCCCGAGCGCACGCACCAGACGCCCTTGGGCGTCTCGCGGCCCTCCTTGCCCAAGCCGACGCGGTAACTCTTGACGTATACGTCACCCAAATACAGATCCATACGGTAGGCCGAACAGTACACCTTGGCATGGAACGGTCCGTTGACCACCTTGATCCGACTCCCGGCCCGCAGGTCGCGCGGGTCCTTGAGCCCGTTGATCTTCATCAGCAACTCGTAGGGCACCTTGTGCGCCCGCGCGATATGCGACAGGTAATCGCCCGGCTTGACATCATACCAGCCCGTCAGCGTGTCGCCGACCAGGACATCCTTGCCGAACAGCCACTGCGTGGCCAGCGCGGCCATATTCTCCTTGACGCGGCTGCGAACCTGCGAACTCAGATCCAGGCTCAACACCTCATTGAACTTATTGCGTGCGGCGATAAGCCGGCCCTGTTGGGCGTCGGTCACCGCCGATTCGATCAGGGTGATCGCCTCGGGACTGGTGGTCTCGTCCGCAGCAGCGTGCGGATTCACCTCGGCCGGCGCCGCCGGCGCGGCGGGCTGAACCGTCCCGGCCGGTGTCGGATTGGCCGGCGGCACGACGCGGTTGCCGGGCGTTTCAATCGCCCGCTCGAAATCCCCCATGACCGGCCCTTCGCTGTCCAGGACCGTCTCGACGCCCGTCCCGGGAAGCCCAATGGCGCTGACCGCCCGCTTCTTGACCAGATAGAAGACGCCACCAACAACGATGATGCCGGCGACGCCGATCAGCACCATATTCCGGTTTTCCCGCTGACGCTGCCGGTACGACTTGTAGCGATATCGCCTAGCCATGTTCAGGTCCTCCCTGCTCGGCGCACCGGATAAACTGTTCATCCGTCACCACGCCATCCATGAAACGATCGTGCGGGTCCATCGGAACCGCCTCGACCATCTGTTCGCCAAAGGCCACGCCGAACGCCGGGGCGTTCAATCCGGTCGTGGCCAGAAACCGATCATAGAATCCGCCGCCGCGGCCCAGTCGTCCCCCGCTTTGGTCAAACGCCAACCCGGGCACCAACACCATGTCAATATCCGCCGGCGGCACGGGTACGCCCCCGCGGGGATTCCGCAGCCCCGAGACCGACTGGTCAAACCCCACGTCGAGCGACTGGATTTCCACCGGCGTCATGTGCCGCTGCCGCCAATCGACTTTCGGGGCCGCCACCGTCTTGCCGTGTTGCCATGCATGAAGAATCGCCGCCGACAGGTCCACCTCGCCGGGAATCGGCAGGTAGACCAAGACCACCCCGGCCCGCTCGTACTCCGGCGCCGCGATCACATGCTCGCACACGCGCCGGCTCTTGTGGGCCCGAACCTGCGAATCCAGGCCCTCAAGCCGATCCTTGATCCGCCCACGCAAGGTCTGTTTGTCCATCAGGGTTTGTCCGGTGGATCGGCCGATTTTTGCTGTCCACGGCATCGTTCTAACTGATCTCGAAATGTTTGTAAATACTCGCCCAGCTTCTTCTCCCGGCCGACGGGCTTGGGACAATAATAGCTTTTGCCCAAGTCCTGGCCCACATAGTCCTGCGGCACGAAGCCATCGGGCCGGTCGTGCGGATACTGATACCCCTGGCCCCGGCCCAGCGTCTTGGCCCCGGCATAGTGCGCATCCCGCAGGTGGGGCGGGACGGGTATCGTCCGCCCCTGCTGCACGTCCGCAACGGCCTGCCAGACGGCCTTGGCCGAGGCGTTCGACTTCGGGGCGCAGGCCACGTAAATCGCCGCCTGGGCCAACGGCAGTTGGGCCTCGGGCAGGCCGACGAACTCGGCGATCTGCACCGCCGCCGCGGCCAGCATCGTGGCCACCGGATCGGCGTTACCCACGTCCTCGGCCGCACAAACCGCGATCCGCCGGGCGATAAACCGGCTGTCCTCACCCCCGGCGATCATCCGCGCAAGCCAATACACCGTCGCATCCGGGTCCGAACCCCGCATGCTCTTCTGAAAGGCGCTGGCCAAATCATAGTGGGTATCACCGCTACCATCGTATTGAATCGACTTCTGCTGGATGGATTCTTTAGCCAGATTCACATCGAAGCGGATTTCCGCGGTTTTCGCATCCGCCGCCGTGCTCAGAACGCCCACTTCCAGGGCCGTCAGGGCCCGCCGGGCGTCACCATCGCAGGCCACCGCCAGGTACCGCAGGGCCTCGTCGTCGGCCATGATGCGATGCCGGCCCAGGCCCCGGTCCGGATCGGCGATCGCCCGACGCAGGATCGCCATGACTTGTTCGACGCCCAAAGGCTCGAACTGGAACACCGTACTGCGGCTGACCAAGGGCGAATTCACCGAAAAATAGGGGTTCTCCGTGGTCGCCCCGATCAGCAGGATAATGCCGTTTTCAACGTCGTCCAGCAGGACATCCTGCTGTGCGCGGTTGAACCGGTGTATCTCGTCCAGGAACAGCAGGGTCCGGCCCCCACCGGTGGCCAATCGCTGTCGGGCGTCGTCACAAATAGCGCGGACGTCCTTGACGCCTGCGGCCGGGGCGCTGAGATAGTGAAACTTCGCGCAGGTCTTGGCGGCGATCACCCGGGCCAGGCTGGTCTTGCCCGAGCCCGGCGGGCCGTAGAAGATCAGGCTGGAAAGCCGGTCGGCCTGGAGCATTCGCCGCAAAAGCTTGCCCGGACCCATGAAATGCTCCTGCCCGACGAAGTCGTCCAGGTCGGTGGGGCGCATCCGCACCGCCAGCGGCGCCTGGGCCTGGAGCCGCTCGTGCTCGGCGCGCGCGAAAAGGTTGTCGGGACGCTCCGCCATGGGGCGTATTATAGCAGAACGGGCGTCCGGGGAAAGAAAACCCGCCGCATCGGCGAAATATCGGGGTCTGTTTTTCTCGTTTTCCGGTGTTTCGAGGAGCACCGGCGCGGTATGGTGTTCGTAGAAACGATAATCGGCCTGTGATCAGGCCCAGTTTGGCAAGGGTGAAGACCTGCGTAGTTTCCTGGAATAGAAGGTCGGCGGCGGTGTGATCGGCAATCGGGTCGTGTCCCTCTACGATGCCTCCTCGGCTCCTTCTCCTTCCTCGTATGCGGAAAGACACTTCGCTGGACTGTCGTCCCGGTCGCGCCTCGATCGGGGACGCAATGACGTGTGATGGAGAACGCCATGAACATCTTATTGATCAACCCGGAGTTTCCGGACACCTTCTGGGGCCTCAAGAACGCCCTGAAGTTCATCGGCCGAAAGGCCATGCTGCCCCCGCTGGGTCTACTCACCGTCGCCGGCCTGCTGCCCGATGACTGGAATCTGAAGTTGATCGACATGAACACCTCCCCGTTGCGGGATCGACACTTGGCCTGGGCGGACTACGTCTTCTTGACCGCGATGCTCGTACAGCGGCCCTCGACCGATGCCGTCATCGATCGGTGTCGTCAGGCCGGGGTGCCCATCGTCGCCGGCGGACCGCTGTTCACCAGCCTGCCCGAAGAATACCTCCACGTGGATCATCTTGTCCTGAAGGAAGCCGAGCTGACCCTGCCGCGGTTCCTGGAGGATTTGCAGAACGGTTGCGCCCGCAAGATCTACAACACGCACGACAAACCCGATTTGCAGAGCACACCCATGCCGCGATGGGACCTGGTCGATCCGCGCAAGTACGCCTCGATGGCCATTCAGTACTCCCGCGGCTGTCCGTTTAACTGCGATTTCTGCGACATTACCACGCTGTTCGGGCATCGGATTCGAACCAAGAGCGCGGCCCAGATCGTCGCCGAGTTGGAGGTGCTGTATCAACGAGGGTGGCGCGACTACGTGTTCTTCGTGGACGACAACTTCATCGGCAACAAGGCCGTGCTCAAGCGGGAGCTGTTGCCCGCGATCACCGACTGGATGGAACATCGAGGTCATCCGTTCGCATTCAACACCCAGGCCTCGATCAACCTGGCCGACGACGAGGAGCTGATGAGCGCGATGGTCCGCGCGGGGTTCGACTGCGTGTTCGTCGGCATTGAGAGCCCGGACCAGCAGTGTCTGACCGAGTGCAACAAGGTGCAAAACACCGGGCGAGACCTGCTGGAATGCGTCGCCCGCATCCAGAGAGCGGGCCTGCAGACGCAGGGCGGGTTCATTCTCGGCTTCGATCACGACGACGCCGGCGTCTTTGACAATCTTATTCAGTTCATTCAGAAAAGCGGCATCGTCACGGCGATGGTCGGCCTGCTCAACGCCCCCCGCGGGACGCAGCTCTACCGGCGATTGCTCGCGGAACACCGGTTGTTCCGAACGCCTACGGGGGACAACACCGATTGCTCGATCAACTTCGCCCCCCGGATGGGCCTCGAAAAACTCATGGCCGGTTATCGACGCGTGATCGAGCATATCTATTCGCCCCAACAGCACGCCGAGCGGATCCGCACGTTTCTGGAGCGTTACCGGGTGCCGGAAGGACGCAAATGGCGGGTGCACTGGAAGGAGCTGGGGGCCTTCGTCAAGTCGATGTGGCGCATCGGCATCCTGGACCGCGGCCGCAAGCATTACTGGAAGCTGCTGTTCTGGTCGCTGCGTCGGCCGCGCACGTTGCCGCTGGCGGTGACCTTCTCGATCTACGGATATCACTTCCGCAAGATCATCCGCCGCCTGAGTTGTGAGACCCAGAATCTGGTCCACGGCCCGATGCCCATGGCTGTCCCCGCGCCGGTCGCCGCCGAGCGGGAGGTCTCCGGACCGGCCTGACCGATCCGCCGGCGGGCGGTCCGTGATCGCAAGAGAAGGGGCGGAAACGAACGGCCGAGTGCTTTGTCCAAAGAAAAGGGCCCTGCCTTGCGGCAGAGCCCTTTTTTCATGCAAACTCCGCGGGGCCGTTAGAGCGGCTTGACGTTGGTTGCACACGGGCCTTTTTTGCCCTGGCCGATCTCAAACTGGACCGCCTGGTCCTCGGCGAGCGTCTTGTAGCCGGCCATCTGAATCTCGGAATGGTGGACGAACAAATCCTCGCCGCCGCCATCCGGGGTGATGAACCCAAAGCCCTTGCTCGCGTTGAACCACTTGACTGTTCCTGTACTCACTGCTTACTCCTTGGCCGGTCATTCGGCCACTTCACATGAATCTCTCGTTCTCTTTGATAGGGATGTATAGACTTGAGAGATGAAAGTATATACCCCATGCACACCTATATACGCTTTTTCGGGAAAAACGGAAGATAAAACCAGAAGAATTCAAAATATTCTTCCGCGATCCGCCCGCCCAAACCGCCTGGGACCCCGAAAAGCCCGGTCGGGCGGCCGCCAATAGGACGGAATAACCGGTCCGGCACAAAAAAACCGGGGCCCGGTCACATCTCGACCGGGCCCGGCCCTTGGCTGTGGGATGACCCTACAGAGGCACGACCTTCGTGGCGCACGGTCCCTTGCGCCCCTGGCCCACCTCAAACTCCACGCGCTGGTTCTCATCAAGCGTGGCGTATCCGTCCACCTGGATTTCGGAATAATGGACGAACAGATCCTCGCCCCCATCATCCGGCTTGATGAACCCAAAACCCTTGCTTGCATTGAACCACTTCACTGTTCCTGTACCCACTGCTCGTTACTCCCTGGCCGATCGCCCGGCCGTTGTGACTGTCTCTCGAACCTTACTTATCCCAGACGAAGCACACACTTGAGAGACCAAAGCGTACACTCCATAAGCTCATACTTTACAGGTTGCCTTCGGGAAAAACACAACAGAAATGCACAAATTGTCCCAGAAAATTGCCCCGGCCGAGGGGCCGGCCCCGCCCCGGCCCAGGGACTTGAGAGGGTCTTTGACTTCGCCGGAGCCTGCCGCTACGCTGGAAAGGGACGCGGCGCGAATTATCGGAACAAGGAACGAAGTATGCAGGCGATTCGAAGGATGCTGATGGTGTGCGGGGCGGCGATCGTCCTGGGTCTCGGTTTGGGCCCTTCTTCGGGCTGTGGGCAGCCTCGGCCGTTGGCACGACCGCTGATCGGGATGTCCAGCGTCTATGAGCCTTCCTCGAGCGGGTCCGAACAGATACGCGTGCCGTTCGCCTATATCCGGGCCGTGGAGAACAACGGTGGCGTGCCCGTGGTGCTGCCCACGGTGGACGGCGAGGAGACGATCGACCGGTACGTGGCCGAACTGGACGGCCTGATCCTGATCGGGGGGGCCGACATCCCGCCCGATGTCTATGGCCAGCAGCCCCACCCGACGGTGGAGGTCGTGCCCAATCAACGATTCGCCTTCGAGCGACGGCTCGTCGAACGCTGGTGGCGGACCCGAAAGCCGTTGCTGGGGGTCTGCCTGGGTATGCAACTGGTCAACGTCGTCCGCGGGGGCACACTGATCCAGGATATTCCCTCGCAGGTCGGCGCCGAGATCGCCCATCGGCGGCCGGGCGGCGTGTACCACACCGTGCGGTTGGAGACCGGCAGCACCCTGGCCTGGCGATTGGGGGCGCCGGAGGTGACGGTCTTGTCCAACCATCACCAGGCCGTCGACCGGCTTGGCCGGGGCCTGCGGATCGCGGCCCGCAGCGCTGACGGCGTGATCGAGGCGATGGAACGCACGGATGGGGCGTTCGGCCTGTTCGTGCAGTGGCACCCGGAATCCATGGACGACCTGGAACATCGGGATGCCATTTACGGCGCGCTCGTTCGAGCGTGCATCGGACCGCGGTTAGGAGCGATCCGGCCATGAAACGCACCCTGTTCACCGGGTGGCTGTTTGCCGTTCTCATCGAGGTCGCCTTGTCGGGTGGGATACCAGACCAGACGACCGACATGGTTCTGTTGGCCCGGGCGCGGGCCCTGGCGCATGAGGTGCTGTTGCTGGATTCCCATATCGACGTCCCCTACCGCCTGGAGGAGCACGATGAGGATATTTCCCGGCGGACGGAGTCTGGCGACTTCGACTATCCCCGGGCACGAATGGGCGGCCTGGACGCGGTGTTCGCCGCGGTATACGTTCCGCCGCGACGTGAGGACGACGGCACGGCCGGGGTTTATGCCGATGAGACGATCGACCGGGTGGAGCAGTTCTGGACGACGTGGCCGGACTACTTCGCTGCCGCGCGGTCGCCGGATGACGTGCGGCGGCAGTTCGGAAACGGGCGCATCTCGATCATCCTGGCCATTGAGAACGGCGCGCCGATCCAAGGCGACCTGTCCCGCGTGCAGCACTACTACGACCGCGGCGTGCGATATATCACCCTGTGCCACGGCCAGAGCAACCACATCTGCGATTCGTCCTACGACACGAATCGACCGTGGCAGGGCCTGAGCCCTTTCGGCAAGCGCCTGGTCGCGGAGATGAACCGCGTGGGGATGATGATCGACGTGTCGCACGTCTCGGATGAGGCGTTCTGGGACGTGCTGGAGCACTCCCGCGCACCGGTGATCGCGTCGCACTCATCCTGCCGATGCTTCACGCCCGGCTGGGAGCGGAATCTGACGGATGAGATGATCCGCGCCCTGGCGGACAAGGGCGGCATCGTCCAGATCAACTTCGGCGACATGTTCTGTAATGAGCGGGTCTACCGAGAGTACCTGACCCGGTGGGAGGCGATCGACGCCCATATCGCCGAGCACGGGCTCGAAGGCCAAGAGCGCGGTGCGTTTATTGAGGAGTACTGCAGGGCGCACCCTATCGCCCGGGGAACGGTCCGCGATGTGGGGCAGAATATCGATCACGCCGTCAAGCTGATCGGCGTCGACCAGGTGGGTCTGGGCAGTGATTTCGACGGTGTCGGTCCGCATGTCCCCGTGGGGCTCAAAGACGTCTCGGCCTATCCGAACCTGCTGGCCGAGCTGCTGAGCATGGGCTACAGCGAGGCGGACCTGCGGAAGATCTGCGGCCAGAACTTCTTGCGGGTCTGGCAACGGATCGACGAGACCGCCCGCCGGGATCGTTGAGGGGCATGAAACCGCCGGGTGTAAATCACGGGTTTCCGCGAAACCTCCGACCCTGGTTCACGTAGGACCGTCCAGACCGGACGTAATCTTGTGTTTGGTGGGACGACAGGGTACCATGGACGCCGGATCAGATAACGAATTGAGCGGACACACGTGTAGGAGACGGGGTATGGCCATGAGACGACGCGAGTTTTTGAGCCGGTCGATCGCCGGAGTGGGGGCGGTGGCGCTGGGCAGCCGGTGGGCGTGGGGGGCCGAAACCCCTGCGACGCCGCGGTACTTTGACCCTTACGAACAGGCCATCCCGCTGGGCAAGACGGGCCTGAAGCTCTCACGGCTGTGCCTGGGCACGGGCATGCGGGGCGGCGGCCGGCAATCGAACCACACGCGGATGGGCGCGGAGAAGTTCCAGGCCCTGATCCGCTATTCATACGAACACGGCGTCCGGGTATTTGACCTGGCGGACCTGTACGGCACGCACCCGTATGTCATGCCCGCGCTGCGGCAGATTCCGCGCAAGAATTTCACGGTCGTCAGCAAGATCTGGTTCCGGCCGGGCGGGCTGGGCGATATCACCGAGCGGCCCGGGGCCGAGGTGGTCGTCGAACGCTTTCTCAAGGAACTCAAGACGGACTACATCGATCTGCTGCTGCTGCACTGCGTGACCAGCGGCAAGTGGAACGAGGAGCTGGCCGAGTACATGACCGCCCTGGACAAGCTCAAGCAGAAGGGCGTCATCCGGGCCCACGGGGTCTCGTGCCACTCGCTCGACGCCCTCAAGACCGCCGCCGCCGAGCCGTGGGTGGATTCGGTGCACGTGCGAATCAACGCCTACGGCACGAAGATGGACGGCAAGCCCGAAGAGGTGGCTCCGGTCGTGGAGCAGATTCACAAGGCCGGCAAGGGCGTCGTCGGCATGAAGCTGATCGGCGAGGGCGAGTTCCGTCACGATGACGAAAAGAAGAGCCGCTCCGTCGGCTACGTGCTGGGGCTTGGCACGGTGGACGTGCTGAACGTGGGCTTCGAGAAACCCGAAGAGGTCGACGACTTCGCCAAGCGGGTGGCACAGACGCCTCGTGCTGCGGCCGCCGTCGCCCAGGAGGCTTGACCCCCACAGAAATGGATCGGGTAGGGCGACGGGTCGGCATGTGGCGCCGATGGGCAGGCCCTCAACCGGAAGCGGCCGAATGTACGCACTCGTGGCGATGGGGATGTCACTGGCCCTGCTGGTGGGGCTGTTGCGTGTCCGGGTGCGGATCGGTCGGGCGATGCTGGCCGCGACGGGAGCCTTGGCCCTGCTCCTGGGCGTCGGGCCGTGGCAGTTTGGGCACAGTCTGGCCGTGGAATGGCAGCAGCGACCTCTCACCCAACAGACGGGTTACCTGTTCATCTCGCTCAGCGCCCTGTTGACGCTGGTGAACGTCTTTGGCGGCATCCTGCAGGAGACCGGCATCTCGAGTCGGCTGGTACCGGGGGTGCTGGGGCTGTTACGAAGCCGCCGTGCCGCCCTGGCGGGCATTCCACTCATCATGGGCATGCTGCCCACGCCCGGTGGGATCATGCTTTCGGCGCCGGTCGTGCGGGAGCTGGGCGACCGCATCGGCGTGGACCGGGGACGACAGGCGGCCATCAATTTCTTCTTTCGGCACCAGTGGGAGCCGGTGTGGCCGCTGTTTCCCGCGGTGCCGCTGGTGCAGAAGATTCTGGACCTGCCGGCGGGGACGATGCTCAGGCACAACCTGATCATCCCGCTGTGCGGAATCGTGTTGGGCGTGTTCATGCTCCTGCTGCGAGGCATTCCCCCACGGTCGGAGAACCAGCATCCGCGAGCCGCACCCGCCCGGGCCGCACGCGATCTGACCGCGGCGCTGTGGCCGATCGCGCTGACCATCGGGTTGTATGCCGGATGGGGGGTGCCGCCGGCGGTGGGGATCGGGGCGGCGATCCTGATCCTGCTGCCGATGTATCGCGTGCCGCTGCGTCGCTGGCGGGCACTGTTCGCCGCGGGATTTGAACTCGAACTGGTGCTCCTCGTGCTGGGGGCCCTGTTGTTCAAGGCCGTTCTCGAATCCGCCGGCGCCGTGCCGCAGGTGGTGGACTTCCTGGGCGCCACGCCCTTGCCGGGCGGTGTGATCGTGTTCTTTTTGCCGTTTCTCGTCGCGTTTCTGACGGGCGTGACGACGGCGACCGTGGCGATCACGTTTCCGTTCCTGCGGGCGTACATCGGCACGGGCGCCGAGGCGGACATCGGCCTGGAGGTGCTGGCCTTCGCCGGGGTCCTCTGCGGTCTGCTGTTGACGCCGGTGCACCTTTGCCTGGCGTTATCCTGTGAGTATTTCGACGCGTCGTTCGGACGGATCATCCGATACCTGATCGGCCCGGTGGTGGGTATCGTGCTGGCGGCCGCGGCCGCGTCGATGCTGTTGCGGTAGACCCCGCCCTGTGGTACAGTCAGCGCGGCTTTGTGGAGACTCGGATCCATGCGCGTCACCGATGTTCAAATCGACGTGTTCACCCACGCGGCCCGTGAGGTGGCTCGACGCGGCCTGGTGCAATGCAGCAGCGGCAACCTGTCCTGGCGGCTCGACGAAGAGCAGGTGCTGTTGTCGGCGAGCCGGTCGTGGCTCGAACGGCTCACGTCCGCGGAGGTCAGCGTCTGTTCGCTGGAAGACGGACGCATCCTCAACACCGTGCCGCCGACCTGCGAGGTGAACCTGCACTTGGGCGTGCTGCGGCGGCGAAGCGACTGGAGCGTCGTGCTGCACTATCAGAGCCCGTGGGCCACGGCGATCGCCTGCGCCGAGCGGACGAATTGGGATTTCAACGTGATCATCGAGGTGCCCGTCTATATCGGCACGCCCGCGATCGTGCCCTACCTGCCGCCCGGCTCATCCGAGCTGGCCGACGCCGTCGGCGAGGCGATGGTCGAGCACAATACGGTCATTCTGCAAAATCACGGGCTTGTCACGGCGGGCCGAGACTTCGACGAGGCGATCCAGCGGGCGGTGTTCTTCGAGCTGGCCTGCCAAATCCTGCTGCTTTCGGATGCCCCGGCCCCGCTGCCCGCGTCGGCCCTGCCCCGCTTGCGACAGGCCGGCCGCGCCTGAGGGGATTTGCCCGTCCGCCCATGGCGGCCCTTGGGCCACGAAATCGGCGATTTGAGGTGGTCATGAACAAGAGGCTCGGTTAAACTGCCTGCATAAAACCGTGACCTATAACCAAGGAGGAAAGACATGTATTGTCCAAGATGCGGAGCGGTCAATCCAGACGACGCCGCGGTGTGCGTGTCCTGCGGCACGGCGCTGGCAGGACCGACGGAAGGGGCCCCGGCGGGAACGACTCGAACCAGCAAAGCGGCCATTGCTTCGCTCATTCTCGGTGTTCTCTCCGTGTTCACGTGCCTCCTGACGGCCATCCCGGCCATCATCTGTGGCATCGTCGGCCTGGTCCAGGTCGGGCGGGGCAAAGGGCGCGTCAAAGGGACCGGCCTGGCCGTCGCGGGCATCGTGATTCCGGTCGCTTTGTTGTCTCTTGTGATGATGCTTCTGGCGATCCTGCTGCCGGCGTTCTCCAGAACAAGGGACATCGCCCAACGCGTGGTTTGCGGCACGAACCTCAAGGGCCTCGGCACGGCCATGATGGTCTATCAAATGGACTATGACGCCCTGCCCACCCCGCAGATGTGGTGTGATCTTCTTATCCAGCACGCGGATGTCGGTCCTACGTCCTTCCAATGTTCCGGCGGCCCCCCCGCACGGTGCCACTATGCCTTGAACGTGAACGCGGTCGGGAGCCGGACAGCGCTTCCGCCTGACTTGGTCCTGCTGTTCGAGGCAGCCCCCGGATGGAACACGGTCGGAGGGCCCGACGACCTGACGACCGCGTATCACCAAGGAGAGGGCTGTAATATCGCGTTTGTGGACGGGCACGTGGAGTTCGTGCGGGCCCAACAACTGTACCGGTTGAGGTGGACCGTCGACGAGAGCCCGCAGGGGTCCCCCGATGGGTCTGGGACCGCCCCGGTTCGATAACCCAAAGGGCACGCGGAGTCTATGAAGAACGTTGCCGTGATTATCTGTGCCGCCGGGGCCAGCGCCCGTTTCGGCGGGGACCGCAAGAAACCCTTCGTCGAGGTGGATGGCCGCGCCGCGTTTATCCGCAGCATCGAGTTCTTCGTCGATCGTGACGACGTCAAGCAGATCCTCATGACGATCGCCCCGGAGGATGAGGAACTGGTCAAGGTCAAGTGGGGGGCCAACCTGGCGTTCAACAACGTGCGGCTCTGTCACGGCGGGGGCGAGCGATTCGAAAGCGTTGCCAAGGCCCTGGAGCAGGTGCGGGACGACGTCGAGCTCATCGCCGTTCACGATGCGGTGCGATGCTGCCTGAAGACCGAGTGGATCGACGCGGTCATCCACAAGGCCGCCGAGACCGGTGCAGCGATTCTGGCCTGCCCCGTGGTCGGCACGCTCAAGCGCGTCCGAGAGGATCGCATCGTGGAGACCGTGGACCGCCGCGAGCTCTACGAGGCCCAGACGCCGCAGGTGTTTGACGCGGGGCTCTTGAAAGAGGCCTATGCCCGTCGCGACCAGCTCGCCGGGGCGGGCATCACGGACGACGCGATCCTCGTGGAGGCGATGGGCCGGCCGGTGGCGGTCGTGCCCACCGATGCGTCGAACCTCAAGATCACGCGCAAACAGGATGTGCCGATTGCCGAGGCCATCATCCGCTCGCGCCCCAGGCCCAAGCCCGAGGGGCCCATCGGCCCGTACATCGAGGCCCAGTGGTAGCCCGCCGCCCTGGGTGGGGCCCCCGAAAATGGGGCCGGGAGTTTGTTGGACTCGGCCCCTTGACAGCCGGCGCCAGGGGGGCTAAGGTGTCGCGCGAAGGAGCCAATGCGGCATGCTATGGAAAGGAGTGAACGATGACACGGACAGGTCTCTGTTGCGTCGCGGTGGTCTTGCTTTTCCCGATGCTCGGCTGTGAAGAGGTCGCCAAGGACGATCCGCGTTTTCGGGTGAATCCGGCCGAGCTGGCCCAGGCCCGCCAGGAAGGGTTCGGCGTGCCGGATGCCAGCGAGGCCGACCTGGTCGAGACGCTGGCGGCCAGTCGCGGTCAATACTATGCGAATCTCCAGGCCCTGCACCGCTACTACTCGGCCCGGGGAGCGGCGATCAAGAAGTCCTGGGTGGAGAAGGAATTGGCCTCGTTCGGGCAGATTCCCCAGTACCAGTATCTCATGCCCGCCGAGAGCGCTCAGGCCGACCGTCGCGCCACCGACAGCATTCAGGAGGCCGATATCCTGTATAATGAGGCGATGGATCTCTATCGCGGGGCCAAGGCGCTGGTGATCTTTACCGACGAGCAGAAGCTTCGCATGGCGTTGAACAAGTTCAACGAGCTCATCGCGACGTATCAAAGCAGCGACAAGATCGACGACGCGGCCTACTATGCGGGTCGGATCTACGAGTACTTCGGGGACTACGAGATCGCCGTGGTCTACTACCAGCGGGCCTTTCAGTGGAACGAAGTGACGCCCTATCCGGCCCGCTTCCGCGCGGCGTACCTGATGGATCAGAAACTGCACGACCGCACCGCGGCACTGGCCCTGTACCGGCTGGCCGTGCAGGTGGAAAGCCGCTACGAAGACAACGTCGAGTACGCCCAGGAACGGATACTGGCCCTGACACGGGGCCAGGGCGGCTAGATGCCCCGATAGAGAACCGATACCACGAAGGCCTGCCCATCAAGCAGGCCTTTTTTATGGTGCCATGTCCTGCTCGTTCGAACATCGCGTTGAACGATTCATCCGGGACCGGCTGGCGACCCTGCACGGCCGGGTCCTTCTGGCCGTCTCCGGCGGCGTCGACTCGATGGTGATGCTGCACGTGCTGGTCCGGCTCGTGCGGGCCGGCCGGTTGCCGATCGAGCCGGTCGTGGGACACGTCAACCACCACCTGCGCCCCGAAGCCGACGCGGAAGAGGCCTTCGTGCGAGACACGGCAGGGGCGTACGCCGTGGAGACCCTTTGTCGAGGCGTGGACGTGGGTGCCCACGTTGCCGAAACGGGACTTTCGGTCGAGACGGCGGCGCGGCAATTGCGAGGCGATGCACTGCTGCAGATGGCCCAACAGGCCGGGTGCGCGGTGATCGCGACGGCCCACCACGCGGACGACAATATCGAGACGGTCCTGTTTCGGCTGCGACGGGGCACGGGGTATCGCGGCCTGGCGGGCATTCGACCCCAGACGGTCCGGCGGGCAGGCGCGGAAGCATTCACTGTGGTCCGCCCGCTGCTGTGCGCGCATCGCGAGGACATCGAATCCTATGCCCGCGAACACGGGCTGCGATGGTGCGAGGACCCCAGCAACCGGCAGCGTCGATTCGCGCGAAATCGTATCCGCCACGACCTGTTGCCCTACCTGACCCGCTTGTACGGGGCGGCCCTGCCCAACAAGATCGAGCGGCTTTCGCAGGTTGCCGGGGACTTGCTTGAGCGGGTTGAGGACCGGGCGGACGCCGCGTGGCGGCGTGCCCTGCGGGGCGAACCGCCCCACGCGGTGGACCTGAGCCGCGACCTTGTGCGAGCGTGCCCGCCGATCCTGCAAGTCGAACTGATCCGCCGGGCGATCGTCCATCTGGGCCTCGGCGAGCGTGCGCTCACGAACCGGCACTATGAGGCCCTGATGCGACTGATCGGCCAAACAGGCCGAGGGCGGATGGACCTGCCTGGCGGCGGCGCCCTGCGATGCTGCGAGTACACAGCGCATTTCACCCGCATCCCGGAGCCCCCACACGGGCCCGTACCGCCAAGACCCACGGTGTTGACCCTCAATGGAACGACCGATTTCGGTCCGTGGCACATCGAGGTGACGGAGCGAACGGCAGACCTTGACGCCTTTGAGCGGTTTCGGCGAACGAAGGACCGGTTCGTGGAGTGGATCGACGCGGCCCGCGTGCGGGGACCGTTGCGGATTCGTGCCCGGCAGGTCGGCGACCGCTTTCAGCCGATCGGCATGCCGGGGGAGAAACGCGTGGGTAAGTTCCTGTGCCGCCGTGATGTACCGCCCGCTCTGCGGCGAGAGGTGTGCATCATCGAAGATGAGGAAGGCATCATCTGGGTCGCCCCGGTCCGCCTGGACCGCCGTTGCCGCGTCACGAAGAGTACCACCCACGTGGTGAAATTGGGATTGAGCCGGCTGACCCGTCAGGACCCCGCGGCTCTCTCCAGGCCAGGGTTCGAAGCCACCCCCGGGTAGTGCACCTCTTGTGAGGATTTCACAAAAACGCGGCCGGCCAACCCGCGAAGGCGGTTTTTCACAATCCTTTTGGCAGAAAAGCTTTGACAGGGTCCGGACTGATTCCTACAGTGTGGGCCGCTGGGTCCCTGCGCGTTGCTCGCGGGCCGGCCTGGCGGCTACGGGAGAAATGACGAAAGCTGGAAGAAAGGAGAGCTTGTATGGCAACGAAGGTTGCGATCAACGGATTTGGACGCATCGGGCGGGCGGTGGCCCGCATCCTGATCGAGCGGGGCAAGATGGACCTGGTCGCGATCAACGACCTGGCCGATGCCAAGAGCTTGGCCCACCTGTTCAAGTACGACACCGTGATGGGGCCCTGGAAGGGCACGGTCGAGGTTAAGGGCAACGATCTGATCATCAACGGCAAGACGATCAAGGTGCTGGCGGTCAAGAACCCCGCTGAGCTGCCGTGGAAAGAGATGGGCGTGTCCATCGTCGTTGAGTCGACGGGTATCTTCCGCGAGAAGGAATCGCCCAAGGGCGGCTACGGCGACCACCTCAAGGCCGGCGCCAAGAAGGTCGTGCTGACCGTGCCGGCCAAGGACGCCATCGAAGCGACCGTCGTGCTGGGGGTCAACGACAACATCATTACCCCGCAGACGCAGTGCATCTCCAATGCCAGTTGCACGACCAACTGCCTGGCCCCACTGACCAAGGCGCTGAATGACGCTTTCGGCGTCGAGAAGGGCCTGATGGTGACGGTGCACGGGTATACGAACGACCAGCGGGTCGCGGACATGATTCACAAGGACCTGCGTCGCGCCCGCGCGGCGGCGATGAACATCATCCCGACGACCACCGGGGCGGCCAAGGCCGTCGGCAAGGTGATCCCGGAGCTCAGCGGCAAGCTGGACGGCTACGCCCTTCGCGTGCCCGTCATCGACGGCAGTTGCGTGGACCTGGTGGCGGACCTGAAGAAGGAGGTGACCGCCGACGAGGTCAACGCCGCCGTCAAGACCGCTGCGGAAGGCCCGCTCAAGGGCATCCTGGCCTACTGCGACGAACCGATCGTCAGCAGCGACATCATCGGCAACCCGCATTCAAGCATCTTCGATTCGCTGTGTACGATGACCATGGGCCGCACCGTCAAGGTCGTCAGTTGGTATGACAACGAGTGGGGCTACTCCTGCCGTACCGTGGACATCATGGAGAAGATCGCCTAGCACCGAAGGCCACACAACCAGGCCCGTCCGTATCCCGGGCGGGCCTGTTTCTTGTGGACGCCGCCCGGCGGCGGCCACGGCGGTTGGCTTGGAAAGGGGACACAGCGATGGCCAAGAAAACGGTGGCGGATATCAACGTCAAGGGAAAGCGGGTCCTGATGCGGTGCGACTTCAATGTGCCGCTGGATGAGGACCGCAATATCACCAGCGACGCGCGGATCGTCAAGGCGCTGCCCACGATCCGCCATATTCTCGATCATGGCGGCAGCGTGATCCTGATGAGTCACCTGGGTCGGCCCAAGGGTCAACCCGATGAGGCGTTTTCGCTGGCGCCCGTGGCCAAACGTCTGGGCGAACTGCTCGGCCGCGATGTCCTCTTCGCCGAGGACTGCATCGGTCCCGATGTAGAGGCCAAGGCCAAGGCCCTCAACCCCGGCCACGTAATGCTGCTGGAGAACGTGCGTTTCCACAAGGAAGAGACGATCAAGGACAAGGCCGCCAAGGAAGACGACCAGCTCCGGCAGGCCAAGGATGCGTTCGC
>OMKS01000377.1_pt1 | contig 41914 bp, 42 predicted proteins | sample 1674721 | NCBI WGS metagenome assembly OMKS01 (sample SAMN06264996, study PRJEB25208) | sediment metagenome | isolation source: hot spring sediment | place: USA: California | collected 2014-09-02 | reverse complement strand
CAGTTAAGGCATAGCCCTTAGGCTGTTTCCCTTATGATGTAATGAAGGAACATATTGGAAAGGAGGTGAAACGACAAAAGCAGGAAGGCAATGGGTGCCCCACATTATTTATTAAACATATTTCAGAAAAGGAGGTAGTAAAATGAGTAGAAAAACAATTCCAGTTGTTTTCGTCTTGGTGTTTATTCTAGTTCCAGCGATGGCGTTCGGTGCTGCGTTTCAGGGTTCCATTCAGGGTTTTACATGCGTAACACAAGGACAGGTGTGTCCCATCGGAAAAGAGGACCCCATGGCCGCTGCTGAAAGCGTATTCGTCCTGTTGACGCAACCGGACACTTACTACTTCATCCCGAATGTCGATCAGAAGGTTCTTGCACGCCATATCGGTGAAATGGTCATGATTGAAGGCGATGTAAACAATAAGTTCAATTCAATCAAAGCGGAGAACATATACGTCATGAGAGATGCCAAATGGAGAAAAGTATGGGCTGCCGACCTGCAGGATGAAATATATAGGGATATAATGGGTTCCCATCCACGCCAGAGAGGACAATGATAGCCTCCGGCATCCTATATGGCTTATGACATCGACAAGCTTTGGGAAGTTCATCTCACAAGTGATTAAACTGCATAAAGGAGGAATGATATGAAAAAAAAATGGTTGCTGATTGGTATGTTAATTGGAGTGCTGTTAATTCCCACAGCGTTGCTGGCAGCTGAATGGACCGGGTCAATCCAGGGTTTTAACTGCGTTACCCAGGGTAAGGTCTGCCCTGTCGGAAAAGAAGACCCCATGGCGGCAGCGGAAAAAGTTTTTGTTCTGTATATGGATAAAGACGGCAAGTATTTCTTCCTGCCCAATGTGGACCGTGCTGTTTTGGCACGACACCTGAATACAACCATCAAGGTCATTGGTGATATGGATGACAAATACAAGGCCATCCATGTGAAGGAAATCCACGCCCAAGCAGGGAACAAGTGGAGAAAAACATGGTCGATCGACCTTCAGGATGAGATTTATACGGACGTCATGGGATCTCATCCTCTCAAAAGAGGCAGGTAATTAATATATTCCGAAACGTAAAGCCCCTCGGCGTAATCGGGGGGCTTTTTTTACATTTATTTGTTTGAGCGGTGTATTTAATGTATTACTGATGCTCAGCAAGGGCAACACCTGTGCCCACCCCAATAAGCAGGGTACCACTGCCGACCTGGGTGTATCTGACAAAGCGTGGTGAACGAAGAGAAATTACCATACGCTCGGATGCAAAAGCAAATATTGCAAATACAATGACTCCCATGGAAATACTGGTAACTCCCAATATGAAGAACTGCGGCGTAGCCGGCAATGCAGGATTAATAAATTGCGGGAGGATTGCCACATAGACAAGCAGTGTTTTCGGATTTGCCGCATTGGTGATAAACCCTCTCACCGTTGCCTTGCAGGCGTTGACCGACGACGAATGATCAGATGCGACTTCAATGGCATCTCCGCGACCCCTGATCGTCTGTATCCCAAGCCAGACCAGGTATGCGGCTCCAGCCCATTTGATCATGAGGAACAAGTTATGCGAGCTTAACAATAAAAGCCCGAGCCCCATGGAAGAAAAAACAAAAAACATCACCTCGGCGAGCAGGATGCCCTGCATGCCCCAGAAGGAACTGTGTGCAACGAATGCGAGAGTTTGTGAGACAATGAGCAATACCGCAGGCCCCGGCACAAGATAAGCAATGAATTCTGTCGCTGCAAAAAGAATCCAATGTTCAAACGTCATAGTTTATATTCTCTCGCGAGATATCAGCCATTTGGTTGGTTTTTTCAGAACCGCCTCGAAATCGTGCTTACATGCACGAGTGGCGAATAATTGAAATTGCAATAGTCAGTGTCTGCTTCCGTACCTTCTTTCTTCGTTTACTCTTTCGCGCCTGCCTTTGTGAGCAGATCGACTATTGCCGGTTTCTTTAAAGTCCTAGCCATCTTCAATGCCGAGTTGCCTCTCGCGTCCTTTGCATGTGGGTCTGCACCCGCATCGATCACAAGTTTAACCATGTCATGGTTGCCGGATTGAACTGCAAACAATAATGGAGTCGCGCCATATATTTTCTCCCGGTGATTGACATCGGCTCCATTTGCTACAAGCACTTTCGCTATCTCTACGTTTCCCTTTAAAACCGCTGATGAGAGGGCACTGTTGCCTTTGGAGTTCTGAGCATTGACGGATGCGCCCTTGGCAATCAATAGTTTCACTGCATCGGGATGATTGTTGACGGCAGCGATCATCAGCGGTGTCCATCCGTGGTCCTTTCTGACATCGACTTGAGCGCCGTGTTCCAGGAGAATTTGTACAATGCCGGTTTTACCTTCAGCTGCTGCCGCATGAAGGGCTGTTTCGCCATTCACGTTAGGCGTCGCAGGGCTCGCCCCTTTTGTCAACAGCTGTTTGACGACTTGTTCGCGCCCGTTGGATGCGGCAAAATGCAGGGCATCAAAGCCATCCTTGTTGGTCATGTCAGTTATTGCTCCTGACTGGAGTAGCTGCTCAACAATAACCACATGGCCACTCTGAGCAGCCAACATGAGCGGTGTAACTTTCTGTTTGATGTTTGCACGATTGATGTCCACGCCGTGTTCAATCAAGAGTTTCACCACTCCCGAATGACCTTTTTGCGCTGAAACCAGCAGAGCTGTTGAGCCCTCTTGAGATTCCGTATTCGGTTCCGCTCCAGAATCAAGAAGAAACGTTACTGTGTTTTCGTGCCCTCCTTGCGCTGCATTTTGTAAGGCTGTGTGCCCAAGGTTGTTGCGCGAGTTTACGTCTGCACCTTTAGAAACCAGTAATTTTACAACCTCCAGGTTGCCGGTTCCTGCTGCGATAAACAGTGCTGTCCATCCTCTCGGTGTTTTTGCATCCACGCGTGCCCCTCCTGAGAGGAGTGAATGAACAGCAGCCGCCTTGTTGTTTCCCGCCGCCCACATGAGCGCGGTTATGCCCTCGGACGTTGCCTCTGTATCAGCACCCGCCTTTAATAATTCATTCACGATGCGGTCATGGCCTTCGGCGGCTGCAAGCATGAGAGCGGTGGCGCCATTCTTTGCGGATACATTAATATCTGCATGTCGCGCAATAAGTAATTTGACGACATCCACGTGTCCATCTCGTGCCGCGGCCATTAGAATGGTGCGCCCGTGCATGTCTATTGTATTCACATTTCCACCTTGATCCAAAAGATGAGCAATGTGTTTTGTGTCGCCGGTGGACATTGCATGAAACAATGTTTTTTCATCTGCCGCATGAGCGGACACCGACAAGATAAAGCTCATTACAACGCAAATGAGGATTTTTTTCATATGAAGTCGTCCCTTGCATATTTGAGTGATAGCTTGATTTTTTTATACCAAAGCCCTCTTTTAGCCTGCCTTGTTTTCACTCGCGCAACCATTAATCACTGCACTGCACCAAAAAGGAGCGCGTGTCCATTGTTTGGATGGAAGCAACATTCACAACTTTCTCACCATTCCATCACATGATCTTAATAGCGGAACACTGCTGCAAGGGGAGCGTGAGCGGGCATCTTTTCTGACTTAACAGCGTAGACGGTCCCACCGTTCAGAATGGACTGAATGGCAGCCAGGTCAAGAAGATCTTTGTCGCCGTGACCAGATTCCCGGTGTATGTGGACTGTATTCGTGTTCGGGTCAAAGTCGCCCCATATCTGAACGCCGACGGTGACAAACAAGATATCCACCCGCCCGTGATGCGCTGCCGATACGGCTTCTTTCACATCGGTGGTGGTCTGTCCTGTGCCGGCCAATTGACGATATCGAGCAGCCGCTTCTTTTACTGCTTCCATAAAAGTGGAGTGCACGATCGGCCAGGCCTTGGCATGTAATTCCTCGAGATGTAATTCCTCCGGGTTGCCCGGAATTCCCTCATCTAGAAGATAGGGATATGTGTTAGCCTCTTTGTATGGTGGAAAGAGGTGCTCGACGCCTGCCAGTACGAGAGGGGATTGCTCACCTGCCAGCAGGCTGGATAATTCATTATCAAGTCTTTGGAACCACCGGAGAATTCTGCCTTTATCTTCATCACCTGGATCATGACCATGAAACACCGCCGCGCGTTCCCCCCCCCCCTGCTGTGCCGGTATGAAACTGCAGCTGTTTCTCGAAACGCTCATATTGAAGTACCTCGGCTATGCTTGTGGACATACCTTCGAGATCGATCTCATCCACTGTGTATCGAGTCCCTTCCAATAGCCTGACCTGTTTCTGGCTTAGCGCGAGGATGTAAAAGTGACCGTCACCGGTAAAGAGCGGAAGTATCGGTTTGAGATGAAAGCGGTCGGAGATTACTGCCAGTTCTTCAAACAGAAGGGGAAGGGAATAATGCCGGCATCCCTCGGAGCTGACAAACACAGCCAATCCATCGCTCTGGTGTCGCCAGAAAACCGGGTCATTTAATAGACGCTGTGCCGGCTTCAGCATCTCCCTCGCTTCCGGAGAGCGCAGACCCTTGCTTTGCAGATGTTCCTCCGCTTGGCGAAGCAAATTCTTAAACCGAATCGGGTCTTGTTCGGTTTCCCGACCTCGCCGATGCGTAGGCATGAAGAGCGAAACACACAAACCTTGCTGTCCGGCCAGAAGAACCTTCAATTCATCTAAAGTTATTATGTTCACAAAAACCTCCTCTAGAAGTCACTATCTGGCTGATATATACGCATATAAGAATAATAGCCATTTATCACGGAGTGTTATATTATTACGTATAAAACCCCAGGTCGTAATTCTTTGAAGCGAGGGAGTGGATTGTCCCTTAAGAGCTTACGCTTTTCCTTTTATCTTTCTCGGCTGTTTGCGCGTGTGCCCTGAAATCTCGCGAGCTTCCGGGCGCCAGGTGAATTTGAGCCGGTGTGTCCTCTTTTTCATTTCTGTCTTTTCGGGGGCGGGCGCCATTTCATCATTATAACGTTATGTTCTCTCTGAGGAAAATCAGCAGTGGAGTGTATGGTTTTTTTATACGCTGATGGGTTGAGAAATTCAAGGAACTTCTGTCAAAAGGGGCGGTAAAACAGAGAATTCAGGAGTCAGCCTGTGGGACCTGAATAGGCAGGTGGTCTTTGCTGATTTCCAGTGGACAAGAGATGAAAGTGCTTCGCAGGTTCTAAGTTCACTGTGATAAATTTTAGTGATCCAACACATTCAAAAACAATGGTTACTTCATTCCACCGTTTTTCAATTTGGATTCAGGTATAAATAAAATCTTTGCATCCGGCGTGGTCTTCAGTATGATGTGGTGTCTGTATGTTTCGTGTTTTGGGTGGTACAAAGGTTGCTTATGTAAAAGTCGGGGTCTTTGGCTTTGCGATGAGACGATACGGTGAATAATGATGCGGCGAAACGCAATTCTGAATGAAGCCTCAAACAATATTCTCGCGAATATTTACAGGATCAGCATTCTGATGACGAGGCCGTCGTCTACGGAGCAGGTTCTGACCCAGATCGTGGATACCGTGAAAGAGGGCCTCGGGTTCAATCGATGTTCAGTGTATTTGATCAACAGGGAGCAGCAGACGCTGGAGTGTAAATTCATCACCGGATTTACCCCGGAAAAAGAGCGGCTCGTCAAGGCGAAACCGTTCCATCTGAAACGACATGCCTGCATCGAAACCAGGGTGGCACAGACGGGGGAGCCCGTCCTGGTGAAAGATTTTGAAGCCGATCCAACAATGACCGATATCGATCGCAAAGTGACGGAACGGATGGGTCGGGGTTGTACCCTCTATGTGCCGCTCACGATAAAGGGCACGGTGATAGGGATTCTCGGCGTTGACAAGCGGCAAGATGAAGCTGAGATCACCGAGCATGAATTCGTGTCACTGTCCATATTTGCTGGCTATGCAAGTATCGTGATCGAAAATTCACGGCTCTATGAAGCGCTGCTGAACGAAAAGAAGTTTTCAGAAACAGTTCTTAACAGCTCCGTCACGGGGATCGTGACCACCGACATCAACGGCGGGATTACCTCCATGAACCCGGCGGCGGCGCACATTATGGGCATTAACGCCAGCGATTCCCTGCCTGAGCACCGGTTCATCGATGAGGTGTTTCCGGCAATTCCCGGGCTGGAAAGGATCTTTCACTTCACCGACATGGAGAGTCGGTATATTGAAAGTTGTGAGTATCATTTCAGGAAGAACAGTGGTGACACAGCCGTACTGCACATCAACGCCTCGCCGCTGTGCGATGATGCCGGGAGAGCTATGGGAATGATCTTTACCGTGCAGGATGTGACTTCCCTCAAGGAACGGGAGAAATACCTCCAGCGGGTCAACCGGCTTATATCACTTGGTGAACTGGCGGCCGGGGTTGCCCATGAAATCAGGAACCCCCTCACGGGAATCGGCGTCGTCCTCGATATCCTGCGGCGGCGGAAGGAGCTCTCGCTCGGCGACCTTGATCTGGCTGAAGAAGCCATGGCCGAGATCGACCGGCTGGAACGCATCGTTGCCGGTCTGCTTGATTTCGCCCGTCCCAAGGATTTTAATTTTGAAACCATCTCCATTAATGACGTCGTCGAAGGCATGCTGTTTCTGATCAAAAAGCAGTGCAGGAACCAGAACCTGCTGTTCAATGTCCGTTACGGTAAAAATATCCCGGCAGTCCGGATGGATCAGGAAAAAATACGGCAGGCGCTGCTTAATGTGGTGATCAATGCCATCCAATCCATGCCCGGCGGCGGCGATCTCACGATTGAAACGTCATGCCGCGATGGCGACGGAGGCGGATACGACCCGGGCGGCGTGGTCGTTACGATCCGCGATACGGGACCGGGCATCCCGGAGCAGCACCGTGACCGCATCTTCGATCCGTTCTTTACGACGCACAGCGATGGCACGGGCCTTGGCCTTTCCATTACTCACAGCGTGATTAAAGAACATAACGGGACGATTACCGTGGATTCCCAGGAAGGCCGGGGAACGACATTCACCATTTCGTTGCCGGTTGACAAACAATCACCGGGAGAAGGATGAAGCAATGCAACGAATATTGATTATCGATGACGAATCGCTGATCCGGAAATCTCTCAAGGTCGCCCTTGAAGAAGACGGTTATAATGTTTACGCCGCCGAGACGGGTACGGAAGGCATTACTGTCGCCGGCGCCGAGAATATCGATCTTGTGCTTCTTGATATCAAACTGCCCGATATACAGGGGCTCGATGTCCTCACAAAGCTCAAGAATCTGGATAGCGATCTCGTCGTGATCATGATGACCGGGTATGGAACCATTGAAAGCGCCGTCACTGCCATGAAATCGGGGGCCTTCGATTACATCAGCAAGCCATTTAAAGCCAGGGATGTCGCCACGCTCATTAAGCTGGCCCTGGAGACACGGAATCTGAAACGCGATGTGAAGCGGTTCATCGACAAGGATCGGAGGTTTTACGGCCTGGACAAGATCGTCGGTCAAAGCGAGGCCATTAACCATACGGTTGAGATGGTCAAAAAGATCGCACAGATAGATTCGTCGACCGTCCTGATCGAAGGCGAGAGCGGCACAGGAAAAGAGCTGGTGGCAAAGGCAATCCATCTCGGCAGCACACGCTGCGACAGGCCCTTTGTTGAAATAAACTGCGCCGCCATTCCGCCGTCACTCCTGGAAAGCGAACTTTTCGGGTATGAAAAAGGCGCCTTTACCGATGCACGGAAGACGAAAAAGGGGCTTATCGAACAGGCAAATGGAGGATCGCTGTTCCTTGATGAGATCGGGGATATGGATGGGGGGATGCAGGCGAAAATTCTCAACGTGCTGCAGGAAAGGAAGTTCCGACGCCTCGGCGGTGAAAAGGTCATTGAAGTGGATATGCGCATTATCACCGCTACCAATCATGATCTTCGCAAAGATGTCCAGGAAAAAGTATTTCGAGAAGACCTCTTCTACCGGATCAACGTTATTCACATTTACCTTCCACCCCTCCGGGACCGCAGGGGGGACATCCCCCTGTTGGTGAACAGTTTTATCGATGAGTTCAATACCTTGTTTACCAAGCACGTCAGGGGAATCGCTCCCGATGCACTGCAGGTGCTCATGGAATATTCCTGGCCCGGCAATGTGCGGGAACTGAGGAACATCATCGAGCGCGTCATGATCCTTGCCGATCCGGAACTGATCCAGCGGGAACACATCCCTGCGGAGATTCTCGGAGTTTCAGGCGATCAGGGTGCTGCTGAAATCGTGCCTTCAGAAGGGTACGATTTCGAAATTCCCGACAGCGGGATCGATTTCAAGGAGGCAACGGAACGATTCCAGGCACGCCTGATTGCACAGGCGCTTGAAAAAGCAAAGGGCCACAAGGGCAGGGGAGCGGCGCTCTTGAACATGGATCGTTTCGCTCTGCGCTATCTGATGAAAAAGATGAACCTGTGACGTCATCTTTCCGCCCCGGACATCCGCCACGTTTTGTGAACTATTTCCACCCGTGATGTGCAATTATTTCACTTATTCCAGCGGCAGTATCTGCCGAGCGCCATGGCTGCAGTATTCTCACGACAAAAAACCAGGAAATCATTATCATCCTGAATAGATTAACGATACCCCCCCTCAGCCGATCACCTCCGCTACTCCTTTCTGCTCATCAATCCGGCCGGTGCGGTCGGTCCTCCGGTGGTGTGTGATCGGTGCACACACGAAGACGGAACCGGCAAGTGATTATTGCCATATTATAAGTCAATAATAACGTACGATTATAGAATTTCATGCGGGGTGGTACGATGATTGCAATCTCATGAATTATTGGATGAAACAAAGTAGTTCATCCGGAAAACTTGGATTGAAATTTTAAAAGAAGGGGGGTTACATGATACGCAACGAGTATATCACCGAACTCAAGTCCAGGACCGATGCCTGGCGTACCGAATGCCACGGCAGGAAAAAAGAATTTAAGGAATCATTTCAGACCCTTTCAGGTATCCCCATAGGGCCGCTCTATACGCCGGCACATATTGCCGACATGGATTATCTGAGGGATCTGGGGTTTCCCGGCGAGGAACCTTATATCCGCGGGGTCCATCCGACCATGTATCGGGGTCGAACCTGGACGCACCGCCAGCTTGCCGGTTTCGGACCGCCTGAAGAAACGAACAAGCGCTATAAGTTTCTGCTCGAACAGGGTGCGACGGGTATCAACGGCGTCTATGATTATCCGTCGCTTCGCGGTTACGACAGCGACGACCCGGAAGCCCGGGCCGATGTGGGGCGAGGCGGCGTGGCCATTGATACCGTTCAGGACATGCAGATTCTCTTTGACGGTATACCTATTGACAGCGTCAGTGTTTCGCTGGTGAGCTGTCAGCCGGTGGGTAATATCTCACTTCAGTCAATGTATTTTGCAAACGCCCGGGACAGGGGCATCGCATTCGATAAACTTACCGGTACAAGCCAGAACGATTTTCTCCTGGAGACGGCGATTACCATCGCTCCGGGCGTGCTGCCGCCGAAGGCATCATTCAAGCTCAGTGTCGATGCCATTGAGTACTGTATGAAGTACGTGCCCCGGTGGAATCCCATCAGTTACGCCGGTTATAATTATCGCGAAGCCGGATGTACGGCCCCGCAGGAAGTAGCCTTCTGCATCACGAATGCCATAGCCTGCATAGAAGAGATGATACGGCGAGGATACGATGTGGATGGTTTTGCCCCCCGATTGAGTTTCTTCAACTCGGCGCACAATGATTTCTTTGAGGAGATTGCAAAGTACCGAGCTGCCCGGAGAATCTACTGTCGGATCATGAAAGAACGCTTCGGGGCGAAAGATCCCCGGTCGTTGATGTATCGATTCCATGTGCAGACGGCAGGTGTGGCGCTGACCGCCCAACAGCCGCTGAACAACATTTCCCGGGCTTCGTATCATGCCCTCGCGGCAGTGCTCGGCGGCGCCCAGTCTGTCCATGTCGATGCATACGATGAAGCACTCTGCACACCCACGGAACTCTCATCGCTGACGGCACTGCGGACTCAGCAGATTCTGCAACTTGAAACGGGCGTTACCAAAACGGTCGATCCCCTTGGCGGTTCGTACTTTGTTGAATATCTCACCAACGCGATGGAGGAGCGTATTCTCGAGATCATTGCCACCATTGACGATATGGGCGGTATTGTGAAAGCCGTCGAACGGGGATGGGTGCACAGTGAAATTTCCACGGCCGCTTCCGACTACCAGGCGGCAATCGAGTCGGGTATGATGCCGGTCGTCGGAGTTAACTGTTACCAGATTGAGGATGAAAAACTCCCCATTGAGCTTTTCTCGTCGCCTGAAACACGGGAACGACAGATTGAAAAACTCAGAAAGATCAAAAAGGAGCGAAGTGACAGCAAGGTCCGGAAGGCCCTTGACGCGATCAGGCGATGCTGCGAGGAAGACAGGAACCTCATGGAAGTCAACGTCGAGGCGGTTGCGGCATATGTGACCGAGGGAGAGATCACAAAGACCATGAAGAACCATTACGGGGTCTGGCATCCACCACTGTTTTAATTTTTTTTGTGGGTTAATTCCCCGAAGCTCGCTTCGAGTAATTTCCGCAAAGTTAGTCCTCGATTCCGATCGGGGAGCGGGAATCTATATTGTCCGGTCAAGCCTGACAATGACATGGTATGATGCCCCGTTGCTTGGTGCAGGGGCTGATCATTTGTACCTGACAGTGAAGAAAAGGAGGACGATCATGACTAAAAGAAATCGGATGTTGATATCGCGTCTCGGGATGGATGCTCACTGGCGCGGCAGCATTGTTGTTGCAAAGGCATTGCGCGATGCGGGTATGGAGATTATTTACGGCGGCAACCAGATGCCTGAAAAGATTGTTGATGTGGCCATCCAGGAGGACGTGGATATAATCGGCCTGAGTTCTCTTTCGGGTAATCACATGATTCTTGCCCCCGAGGTTATCGAGCGTCTCAGGAGCAGGGGGATAAATGACATAAGGGTTGTGTTCGGCGGCACCGTGCCGCCCGATGATGTTCCCAGATTGAAGGAAGCAGGCATTGCGGAGGTTTTCGGACCGGGAACCTCATTGAAGAAGATTGTCCGGTACTTCAGGGATCAGGGATATCTGTAGGATTCATTTTCGCCGTTCTCAAGAGGGACGGGTGTTGGGACGACATCAGGTTTCCGGTGCCCGGCCCCGGGTAAAGGCAGAAAAAAGCAAGCCCCGTAATAATATGGTCAAATGACATCCCCAATCTCCATGTCAAAGGTCAGACCTGGGGGAGGGTGCAGCGAGGAGGAGGGGAAAAGGGAAAGTTGATCACTGTATGAACAATTTAGTTGAATGCATGGTATGTTTCCTTTATACTTCACAGTAAATCTGCTCGATTTTCAATCTTCGTAATTGCTCGGGTTCCACCGTGTCTTTAGCTGACATGCTCTTGCCAGGCGGAAATTCATGTGAGCAACAACCTCTTGATTGTAAAAACTACTCCGTTTCCCTGCTTTGAAGTATCTCAATAAGGGGAGGTGCATCGTGAAGACCTTGAAGTTCCTTATTGTCATCCTGGCAGTTGTGATCGCATTTCCGTCCTCGGCCGTGGCATACGGCGAGGGAACGACGCAGGGGGCAGTTAGAAGCGGAATCGATTCGGGGAAAATATGCCGGTGGTGAAACCGTTGCCTATCGGAGTACTCCCCTGGAAACACTGCCCGAAGTCAACCGGGAAGTCATTGCCGCCGTTGAATCGGCAAAGCGCGGGATGATGCTGCAGTCGTCGCAGCATGTAGAGGTGGAACCGCAGTCGGTGAAACTTGAAAACACCGTGGATTATCGAATGTTTGTGCATCGCAATACGATCATCTGGGATTTTATCGGCGAGCCCGGCGGGATGTATGTCCAGGGTATGCTTTCCGAGTCGATGGGTCGAATGGGCAGGATTGATGTGAGCCATGAAAGGATCGAGAATGCACACAGGGAACACGTGGAGGATAAGATCGTGTCGATGTCGTGAATGATCCACCGCCAGTGAGACACGCCTGAGATATGGCGGTCGGTGTTCATCGTTTCAGGAGGTATGTCATGATGAGACTGATTAAACGGGTCGGTGTCGTTGGTGCAGCCATCATCGTCTTGTTCCTTGTTGTCCTGATTGTCCTGCCCATGTTTGTGGACATTCAAAAATATAAGCCCCGGATCGAGGAACAGGTTTCAGCGGCGACGGGACGGCCCTTCACCATGGGGGGTGACCTCAAACTTTCACTTTTCCCGTGGGCGGGAGTCTCGCTGTCGGATCTTCATCTTGGAAATCCCGAGGGATTCAAGGAACAAGACTTCGTCAGTATCAAATCCTTTGAGGTTCAGGTGAAACTGATTCCGCTCCTGTTCAGGGATATCCGGATCAAGCGTTTTGTCGTGGACGGCGCCCGGATTGTCCTGGAAAAGGGTAAGGACGGCCGGACCAGCTGGGGCGGCATCGGCAAGTCGTCTGCTGAAACGGAGGAACAGGAAAAGGAACCCCGGGAAAAACGGATGGGAGGGCTTCCCATCAAGGATTTAACTCTGGGAGAGCTTGCCGTTACGAACGGTTCGGTTCTCCGGATCGATCACGGCTCCGGTGCTCGCAATGAAATCTCCGATGTGACCGTTCGTCTTCAGGATGTATCGCTGGACAGACCCATAACGTTTCTCCTTTCTTTCCTTCTGGACAGGAAGCCCGTATCCCTGGAAGGCAGTATGGGACCCCTCGGGAAGGACCCCGGAAAAGGATTGGTGCCGCTGAGTCTTGCATTGTTTGCAGTCAAGGAACAGGTGATGGTTGTCAAGGGGACGGTCGGCGACATTCCGGCACAGCCCCGGTTCGATCTGGCGCTCGAAGTTCCCGAAGTTTCGCCCCGAAAGCTCATGGCCGGCCTGAATCTGCCCGTTCCCGTCATGAACGACCCGCAGGCTCTCAACAAAGTGTCCATGAAAGCGACAGTGAAGGGGGATCAGACGATGGTGGCCCTGTCGTCCGGTGTCCTCGAGCTGGATGATTCGAAGCTTGCTTTTTCTGCAAAAGTGAAGGAATTTGCAAAGCCCGATGTGACCTTTGACGTTGCCATGGACAAAATAAACGTGGATCGATACCTGCCGCCTCCCGGAAAAGAAAATGGCGAAAAAGAGAAAAGTGTAGAGACAGCGAAAACAACGCCTCCCGCTCCGGTGAAGAAGAAACCGGACTATGGCCCGCTGCGGAAGCTTTGCGTGAATGGACGCATGAAAATTGATGAACTCGCCGTCAGGAATGCCCGGATGAGGAATATTGATGTTACCGTCACCGGCGACAAGGGCGTATTTGTCGTGAAACCGGTGCATGTGAACCTCTACGATGGTTCTGTCATGGCGGAATGTACCGTAAGCGTGGTCAGTAATGTGCCCAGGGCGACGGTGGACGTCAATTCGCACGGCATTCAGGTCAATCCTCTTCTTAATGATGTCATGAAAAAAGATATCCTGGAAGGTACGGCGCTTTCCCGCTTCGACATTACGGCACAGGGTGATGATTTCAACGGGATCAAGCGGAGCCTCAACGGCACCGGGCACATAGTTTTCAGCGACGGAGCAATCAAGGGATTCGATCTGGCGGCAATGGTCCGGAATGTGAAAGAAGCATTCACCGGAGCGAAGACCAGGGAAAAGCCCCGCACGGATTTTACAGAGTTCCGGGTACCTTTTACGATAACAAACGGAGTGCTCAATACACGGGACACGTCACTCAAGTCGCCGTTCATCCGCGTTGTGGCGACGGGAAAGGCTGATCTCGCGGACGAATCGCTGGATTTTAGGATCGAACCGAAAGTGGTGGGAACCCTGAAGGGGCAGGGTGATGAGATAGAACGCTCCGGCATTATGGTGCCCGTCAAGGTGACGGGGACATTTTCGGCTCCACGGTTTGCTCCGGACCTGGAAGCCCTGCTCAGGCAGCGGATTGAGCAGGAAGTCCGGATACCGTCGGAGCTGAAAGATACGCTCAAAAAGGGGATGGATCTCAAGGAGGGTGACACGAAACCCGTTGAAGAAGGAGTGAGGGATTTATTGCGGGATCTCTTGGAGAAGAAGTGATCAGCGGTGAGCGGACGGCGGAATCGGGACAGTTGACAGTCAGGGAGCTGAACTAACGGAGATCGGTCATCGGCTGTCGGGAATTGTTTGTAAAACCGGTGGGCTTGACGGTTGCCAGGCGGGAGAGTAACTTTTCCCAGAGGGTGTGCCATGTCGTCCACGAGTGTCCGCCCGGCGTGGTAAAGACGTTTTCCCGGGGCAGTACGTCGGAGAGGATCCGGCTGGACTCGACAAAACGATCTTCCGTACCGTAACCGAGAAACGTGGATGCCCGCCGTTCGGGGTCTGATACATACGCCCGAATCGACTTCCAGAGGTCGCATGAATACTCCCATGCATAGGGAGGGCATAGGTCCCATGTCTTCAACCCCCCGGCCCGGGTAATAATGTTTGTCACAAAGGGATCGCTGATGTAGGGGGCAAAGAGAAACAATCCCTCGATGTCGTTTGGGTATTCCATCGCATAGAGAAGCACTGCATGGCCGCCCAGCGACGTGCCGAAAAGGTATATGCTTTCATAGCCCCTGGATTTGGCCGGATCGATGACACGGCGTTTCATTTTTTCCACAATTCGCTTGTTAAGGTACAGAGTGGGTTGAACATTGATGGCCATGATGTCGACGATGACCCCGTGTTTTCTGCAGAGGTCGATCAGACCCCGCTGCTTGTACAGTTTGCCGTTCCCGGCAACAGTGGGCAACAGCACGACGAGTGTTTTTCCGTCCCCCGTTCCGGGATAGATGGTGACATCCAATTTATCTTCACGCTGTATCACGAAAAAGACTGCCGGTATGGAGATGACGAGTATGATAGCGAGGATTCGCAGGGTTTTCTTCATGACGGTGTCCTTGTATTGATTGCTGTGTCGCGGGCCTTCTGCAAGAGTGAACGGCAGACGGATATGATTTGCATCGCCGCCGTGTTACAAACGACGGAAACTGACTGTCACACGGTATCTGCAGAGTTCATGGCCTGTTCATTCTGTGGCGATGCCGGCCTTCCTCCGGTGACGTATCATTCCTTTCGATTGCCGGTAAAACCAAGATATTCCAGGGTTGCCTTCCAGAAAACAAGATTATAATGTGTCTTTTCATACAGTTTTGCGTTCATGATGACAATGCCCGCTATCTCTGCAAGCGCTGAAAGGAAGGCCACTTCTTGTTGGCTGTAGTACCGTGTCTCTTCGGTATAGAGCCGCAAAATGCCGATGACTTTTTCTCTCGCGGTAATAGGGAGTGACAGGATTGAAACGATTCCCTCTTGAGCTTTTTCCGCCGGATACTCGATGCGGGGGTCGTTTGTTGCGTCAAGAACGAGAACGGGATGGCCTTCCAAAACCGGGCTGATGCTCCTGTCGATATGGAGCGGTCCCTTTCTCAGGTACTCCTCGCTGAGTCCCTTCGACGCGATCATTTCAAGCTCCCGTGTGGTCTCGTTGATCAGTCGGATTGAACAGGCTTTGACGTTCATGATATCGATAACCTTGTGTGTTATCAGATTGATCATCTGTTGTGAGTCCAGTGTGGAGAGAATGGCCCTGGTTATCATATTGAGAAGCCTGAAATATTCAAGGCTTTTGGTTGCGTCGAGCGGTTCAACCGCAAATAGTTTCAATCGTTGCTCCGGCTGTTTCGCCTCTTCGGGGAATTCGATGCCGACATCCTTGAGGAGCGATGAAAGCCTGATCCCTTCGTCTTCGTAAATTTTCGCGTTGACGATGGCGAGGCCGCCCATTTCGGCAAGGGCGGAGATGAATTCAATCTCTTCGTCGGTGAAGTCCCGCCGTTCCTCTGAATACAGCCGGAGAACTCCGATGACTTTTTCCTTCGCTACGACGGGAGCAGAGAGAATAGTGTTGATTCCTTCGATTTTCTTTTCGTCTTTATACTGGATTCTCGGATCGGCAAAGGCGTCCTTGATGACGACGACTTTTCCCTTGAGAACTTCGGGAATGCTCTGGTCGGTCATTAACGGACCCTTTGCCAGATATGCTTCACTCAGATGATGGGATGCCACCAGTTCAAGGCGATGTGTCGTTTCATCCACAAGCCGCAGGCTTCCCGCTTTCACCTTCAGGGCGTTAACGGTCTGTTTGACAAGGAAGTTGAGGATATCCCGAAGCGACAGCGACGAAAGAATGGTCTGACTTACCTCGAAAAAGGTTCGAAAGTACTCAATAGAACTACGTTGAATCATATTTGCTCTCTCCTTCTCAATAAAAAATTATCAATAGTTAACTGTCACGGGATTTCATACGTATAAACGGATACGTCACTCCGGTTACAGGCGGGAAGTTCAGGCAACGAATGGTGCCGATATGGACAATCAGCGAACCGTATCTTGAATCGAACTGCATCATTTTTGTCTGAATCATTGTTGACGAAAAGCCGTTCTGAAACAACGCTTGAAGAGAAAACGGTGATGCGCGTCTAACTGCCGTATTGTATCAATATACTTTTTTATTTTATACGCTTATGAACAATGAAATGCAAGATCTATCAATATGAAGCTCCAAATTTTTCACGAGGATACGATAGGTGAAAGGTCCGGTGCCGGGCGAAATGTGAACTACGGGGATGCATACAGGGTAAATGCGAACAGGTGTGTACCGATGTTTATATTGCCGCTTGACTTCGATTCCCGCCTTTTTTATAGTTGACCTGCCGGTATCATTTTGAAATCATTTTTTTCTTGCTGAGCTGACCTTGCGCATGTGAAACGTGCCGTTGTCATCTGAGTGGATGATGTTCTTGAAAAACGACTGCCGGTCATTTTCCCGGGAGGTATGTCATGAAGGACTATGAAAAGCTCGGTAGTTTTTATGTCGGAAAACAGTACGATCTTGCCGCCCGCACCCGTCAAGAGGAACTGATTCTGTATGATTCGAAGGATCTTACTACCCATGCGGTCATTATCGGCATGACCGGAAGCGGTAAGACCGGCCTCGGCATCGGGATCATCGAAGAGGCCCTGATTGACAATATACCGGTTATCGCCATCGATCCCAAGGGTGATCTGCCGAATCTGCTGTTGACGTTTCCTGAACTGAATGCAGAAGACTTCCGTCCCTGGGTGAATGAGCAGGAAGCGGTGAAAAAAGGATTGACGGCTGATCAGTTCGCGGCCCAACAGGCCAAACTATGGCGTAAGGGGCTCGCCGGGTGGGATCAGGAACCCGATCGAATCAGCCGCTTGAAATCGGCGGCGGATTTTGCCGTGTATACCCCCGGAAGCGGCGCCGGTCTGCCGGTGAATATTCTCCGTTCGTTTTCACCACCCCCGGCAGCGATCCAGCGGGAACCGGACCTGTTGAATGAGCGAATCCAGACAACAACAACGGGACTTCTGGCTCTTCTTGGCATCGAGGTTGATCCGATTACCAGCCGCGAACACATTTTAATCGCCAACATCATGAAGTCCATGTGGGAGAACGGGAAGGGGCTTGATCTGGCGGGATTGATTCGATCCGTCCAAACTCCGCCGTTTGAGCGGATCGGTATAATGGACCTGGAAAGTTTTTATCCGTCGAAAGATCGATTTTCTCTGGCAATGAGGCTCAATAATCTCCTGGCGACCCCCGGCTTCGAGGCCTGGCTCGAGGGAGAACCGCTTGATGTGGGCCGTTTCTTTCATACCCCTGCGGGGAAGCCGCGAGTCTCTATTTTCACGATCAGCCACCTTTCCGACCAGGAGCGGATGTTTTTCGTATCGATGCTGCTGAATGAAATCGTAGGATGGATGCGAACCCAGGCAGGCACGACGAGTCTCAGGGCGATCCTTTACATGGATGAGATTTTCGGCTATTTCCCTCCGGTCAAGAACCCGCCGTCAAAAACCCCGCTCCTGACGCTTCTCAAACAGGCCCGTGCCTTCGGACTCGGGGTAGTCCTTTCTACACAGAATCCGGTTGATCTTGACTACAAGGGGCTGTCGAATACGGGGACCTGGTTTATCGGCCGCCTTCAGACAGAACGGGACAAGGAACGGGTCCTTGCGGGACTCGAAGGCGCTGCCGCCGGAGCGGGATTCAATCGGGGACGAATGGAAGAGATCCTTGCGGGACTGGGACAGCGGATATTTCTCCTTCATAACGTCCACGAAACGGAACCGGTCATCTTTGAAACTCGCTGGGTTCTTTCCTATTTGCCGGGTCCCATGTCGCGGGAACAGATCAAACGACTCGTGGCGGACCGTAAGACCGATGCACCGGTAACGGATGCTACGTCCATTGCTGCCGTTCCGACGGGGCGAACAACTGGAAGTCCCGTCGACACCGGCATTATTTCTGCGGCGCCGCCGATGGTACCGCCGGGAATTGAAACCTATTACATGCCGGCCTCAGGTGCGGGCCGGGAAGTAATTTATTATCCCGCCGTGATGGGGGCTCTGGATTTTCATTACGCGAGTTCAAAATATTCGGTGGATACCACCCAAACGGCATCTGTCGCCGCCGAGCTTTCGGACGGGCCGGTAGCGGTGAATTGGGACCATGCCGTGGAGGTTGATGTGGATCCCGCCGATCTTCTTTCGACTCCCCTGGCGGGTGCCGAATTTGCTGATCTGCCCGCTGTCGCACGGCGTGTCGGCGCTTACGGAAAATGGAGCAAGGATCTCATACGATGGGCGTCGCAAAGCCGGTGGCTGAGCCTGTATCATTCCCGCCGCTTCAATGTGACCAGCCGGATGAATGAATCAGAGGGTGACTTCCGTGCCCGCCTGGCCCAGTACGCCCGGGAACGGAGGGATCTCGAAGTTGAAAAGCTGCGCAAGACATACGGTTCCAAATTCATGACCCTGAAGAATCGCCTGATGACGGCGGAACAGGCAATTGCCAGGGAACAGGAACAGTCAAAATCAAGAAAAATAGAAACGGCAATTTCATTCGGAACAGCTCTCCTGGGTGCGTTTCTTGGAAGAAAGGCGGTCAGTGCGACCTCCGCATCCCGGATGGGGACGGCCATGAAATCGGCAAGCCGTATCGGCAAGGAAGGCATGGATGTGGAAAGGGCCCGCGAGAAAGCCCTGGTGATTCAGACTCAGATCGACGAAATGGAAATGCGCCTTCAGGAAGACATAGCAACGCTTGAAGCCGGTTTTGATGCTGTACAGGAAGAACTGGAGGAAATTCGAATCTATCCCAAGAAAATCGATATGACCCTGCATGTCTTCGGCCTTGTGTGGATGCCTTATCGGAAGACAGCGGACGGGCGCCTGAACCATGACTGGATTGAAAAGGTGAGGTGAAGGTGTTATCCGGGGTGCAATATGCAGGGTGCCGGTAGACATGATTTACGGATCATCGGCCAGCCAGGTTTCAATTTGTTGTATCGTTGTGTCGATGAGCCTTACATAAGCCTGATCTTCCCGGTCGAATGACGGCGTTTCGCTGCCGGCATGGCCGATAAGAAAGGGCAGGACGGTGACTTCTCCGGGAAAGACCTCGGTGAGAACGGTCGTGGTTGTTTCCTTTCGGGCTTCCACCCTGGCGATGTTTCCATAACCGTCGCCTTCTTGTTCATTGCAGCCGAAATCGTCCACGTAAAGGACCCGCCGGATATTCCGCAGGTCGAGCTGTGATTTTATGACTTTCCAGAAGCGGCAATCCGCCTTAGGGTGTCCGACATCGGCGGAATTGGCTATGACGGCCGCGTTATCGGCAGGCTCGGTAAAGATTTCACGGACGGATTTTGCCGGGATTCCCAGATTCTCCAGAAAACGAGCAATATAATCCGTTGCTTCGGCGTAGTGATCCGTTGCAACGATAACAATGGTCCGGGGATGAAATACAAGTTTCGCCAGGAGCGGCTGCCAGCGCCTGTCCGGCGCCGAGTGAGTGAAATAGGCATTGACGAAACGGGATGACGCCGCGGAGATAGCGGAGTGACGCTCCTGTGCGTCTCCGGATTGTGAAAGTTCGAGGAGTCGCTTTACGATCAACCCGGTATAACCGATGCCGGTAGTGCTGCCTTGTTCCCAGGTGGAGTTCACAATTTCCTCCCAGAAATGATCGAGATTTTCAACACCAAGGTCGAAAAGTCCGCTTTCTTTGAGATGCTTCATCAGGGATTCAGGCCGGGCGAACATGACGGCCTCACGGCTGAGAGTGCCTGAATAATCAAATATGACGAGCTGTTCCTGATTCATGGCTGTCGGCCCCGGCCGTGCCGTTCCTTCAACGCCTCTTCAATGATCTCATGGAGTTCTTTCGAGACGGTGTAAGGGTCCGGTGCAGTGCAGATGGCGGAAACGACCGCTATACTGTCGGCCCCAGCCAGGACTGCCGCTTTCGCATTGCCTGGATTCAACCCACCGATTGCAACGAGGGGGTGACGGGAGAATCCCTTGATTTTTGAAAGTCCTTCCAATCCCCAGCTGCCCTTTGTATCCGTTTTAGTGGGTGTGTCGAAGACCGGGCTTACTCCGAGATAGTCGACGTCGAGTTTTTCCGCCCGTTCCACGTCTTCCCATGTTTCAACGGACAGGCCGACGATGGCGGTGTGCCCCAAGAGTGTCCGGGTCATTTCATATGGCATGTCATCCTGTCCCACGTGGACCCCCGCCGCTTTCACGGCCAGCGCTACATCGATCCGGTCGTTGATGATGAGAGGCACGCCGAAGGGGTCAAGGATTTTTTTTATTCGGAGCGCCTCTTCGATGAACAACTTGGTCGACAGATTCTTCTCTCTGATCTGAACGCAGGCAGCCCCCCCTTTTACGGACTGAAGGACTACTTCTTCCAGCGGCTTCCCGCCGCAGAGATCACGGTCCGTTACAAAGTACAATCCTTTCATAATCCCTCCTCGACGTTCAGGCACTTTCTGATGTCGGACTCGCCGAGCCGGTAAAGTGCATCGATAAGCCGAAACTGTAGCGTTCCCGGACCGGGTGCCCCCTTTGCGGCAAGTTCACCGGCAATGCCCATGACGGCCATCGCTTCAGTAACCGCTCGTGCCGCATCGGGCTGAACCGCAGCAAAGGCGCCACAGAGCGCAGAGGCAGTGCAACCGAGGCCGGTGACCCTGGACATCATGGGATGTCCGTTTCTAACTTGTACGACATTAGTCTTATGGACGACATAATCGGTTTCTCCGCTGATACAGATCACACTTCCGGACAGCCCCGCGAGTCGGAATGCCGCATCGATCGCCCGGTAAGATGGGTCGGTACTGTCCACTCCCTTTGTCGTTGCCGAGTCAGTGGAAAGAGCCCTGATCTCTGATGCATTACCCCGGATAACCGTCGGCGGGAATGCATTGATCAAGTCCCGGAACGTTTTTGTGCGGTATGATGTGGCCCCGGCGCCGACGGGGTCGATGATGAAGGGGACTTTCAGTGCAGCTGCTTCTTCGGCAGCAATAAATGCCGATTTAACCCAGGGCGGGCTCAGTGTTCCTAGATTGACGACCAGCGCTCCGGCGAGGGCAACCATGTCCCTGACTTCTTCTTCGGCATGGGCCATAACGGGTGATGCACCCAGGGCAAGCAGGGCGTTTGCCGTCGTGTTCATGACGACGTAATTGGTGATATTGTGAATAAGAGGGGATCTTGCCCGTATTTCTTCAATTGATAGCAGGATGCCGTCGGCTGTTATGTTTATCATAGATCAGCGCCTTTCTTCGTGTATGTTTTCATGTCGCTCCCGACGCTTCCGTTTGCATGCGTTTACTGCGGTAAGTACGCTTGCTTGCCATATTGTATCTGAGCACCGGCAGGGCATGCGCACAGTTGTATTTCACATGGTGGAATATGTCAAAGAGTGAGGGGTGTGTCAAGAGAGCAAAAGTTTTGGGAATCCTCAAAGAAAAGATCATGCGAATGGTCATGGTGCCGGGGCGAAGGATTGAAGTCGGGAGACGGATGTCGGAACAGTATGCCGTCATCAGTGGGATTGCGGCGGTGGGCGATGGAAGGCGGCTCACAGGCGGTTCGTGGCACGTTGACTATCGCATGTATTCGAACATGGAAAAGTAGAAGTCTTCAAATACTTCGAGCCGCTCCGCCACGTGAACGGATATGCCGAGTCGCGAAGAGATTGGTGCAAGCAACTGCCGGGCATCTTCACGGTTCACAAATATGTCCGCGGGAACGTGCTTCACTTTCTCAAGAAGCGCGAGAAAATGATTCCGGCACTCATCTATTACATGAGGGCCCTCCGCCATATGCAGGGTAACTGCCAGCTTTGAGTCGTGGTCGAGTATCGCCAGCATTTTAGGGCAGTATGGCCGCATGGAACGGTGTTCCTGTATCGGCGTCGGTGCATAGCAATAACCGAGTTCCCACGTTGCACCGCTCCGCTTCGCATTCATCTTGATTCTTTGCACCCGTATCTCATCAATCCTGTCGTCGATGCCCGACGGGCGCTCCGTCAGTTCCGGTTTCATCAACTCATCATGCCATGTTACCGTTTCATCTGCCCGTCGGGCAACCCTGACGAGGTATGTCGCTTCGTCGTCAGGGTAGAGGAGGTCCTCGTTTTTTTTAAATCGCAATGCAACATCGATGACCTGCCGGATAGCGACTGTCATAAACCGTGCCTCTTCGGACGTAATGAACCACGGAACATACCCCGGTTCATAATTTCTGAATAAAGGCCAGGCATTACGACCGCGGAATTTGAGCCCGAGCTGTTTGATGATCAGCAGATCTTCTTTATCAAGCTGCCGCCGGTCATCGAATGACAGCATGAGGCATTTCTGAAGATGGGGAGTGTCGGGATCGTACATGCCGATCTCGCCGGACTGCAGTTGCACATACCCTCTGAGACCTTCGTTGCCGAGATAAATAACAAGTCCGTATACCTGTCCGAGGTTCCCCAATACACAGCACCATCCGATGTCACCGGTTTCAGGGTTCTGAACGCCGAAGAGATCTTCATCGTACATCCAGTTCCAGCAACCGAGGTTTTTAAACTCTTCTGCCGCTTTATAAAGTGACTTATACTCGTCCAAGGTCGGTATCCGATCTTCCATGAGTACACCTCGTGGTTTCGTTTTTGTTTATTGTTGCAGCGATACACAAGTCAGGCATGAACCACTTAACGCTTATGAAATTCCGCCTGAAAAAGCCAGAAAAATATTATGCTCATACCGTTTTGTGCCATGCAGCCGATGAGCTGTCGGCGGTCGGTAAATAAAACAGAGGCGAAAGGTCCGAGACGCAGGGGGGGCGGGAGACGACCGGATTCGGGATGGTGCTGTGAGCTGCCATCTGTCGGCACATAAAAAGCAAAGTTTCGGTTATGAGTGTATATGTTGTTTGTCTCTCGGATATTCCAGGTATTGCTGAGCCAGCGCGTTGTAGTAGTCAATGAAAATTTGTGTGAATTCGCCGAGATCTTCCTTGCTGTCAAACTCTATTTGAGAAAAAAACGGTTCAAAATGACTGAGAAATCCCTTTTCGGTGAATTGATCGGTCGGTATTTTGATAACTTCGATGACCTTGGCTTTTATGTTTAAAAAAAGTGACGTCTTGTCTTTTGCTGCGAGCATGCGGCGAAGGGCGGTTTCCGACTGTCGTTCCACCGATATGGCAAACCGCATCAACTTCTTGGATTCGAAAAGCTGTTCCTCTTTTCTGAGTTGCCGCAATGTTTCTTCGGCCCAGGCAAGGTGGCACTTTTTGAACTTTTTGCCGGATCCGCAGGGACATTGTTCATTTCTTCCGATACGATTGCAGTTGTCGAGAATAAAGTCATTCAGTTCTTCGGTTTTTCCACGTTCATCTTCGTTTTCCCAGCGAACTCGTCTCTTTTCGATTTCTTCCGAACTGTAGAATGATGCAATGTCCTGAGTAAGTTCCGGAGAATAGTTGACTTTATCGAAGAAGTAATCCAGGTCGTTTCTCGTAAGCACGTCGAGATCAACCTCTCCCTTTTCATAGAATTCCTCGAAGAGCGGCCTCAGGTCGGTACGGTTGATCTGGGCGAAATCAGCGATAATATGTGTCTTTAATCCGTAATCCGTTTCCGGTGATATCATGATCGAGAATAAAAACGCTTCAATGTCTTCCCGAGTATCGGGTAATCGTTTCCATATATTCCAAAGGCCAAGAATTTCACTCAGAACATTGGTGGCCTCTGATGATCGCCGTTCAGTGATGTGTTCCTTAAGGCGGGGTATAACGCCGGGTCCGAGGCGGCAATAGCATTCAGGCAGAATTTCCATTATCCAGTCGATACCGTATACATATGAATACTCACTTGCCTTGAGAAGTCCCTCAACGGCGCGGTCATCTCCCAGAATTCCAAGAATGTGAGCGGCATGGACGACGCTCCACCACCGGGCAGTGCCGTCCCACATGTAGTTCTCCTCGTTGGTCAGGACATCGCAGAGCATCGGAACGATGGCGTCGGAACGTTCTCCTGCATTTTCGATGTATTCCATGCCGAGACTGTCTCCTTCAGTAAAAATAAGATTCAGAAAATCCGTATCGGTCATTGTGTGGTAGTTCATGCGGAATCCTTCAAGATTGAAGTGATAACTTTCGTTAGCACATCATGTGGCTGTTGTAAACACGTCTTAAGATATTCAAGATAAAGTTTTCAATATTTTTTGTTCCGCACAAAACCTGCCTGGTCAGACATGTCCGGATTTCCCTCCTGCGCCCGTTTTCACGGGGACGGGCCTGCATCATGCGGTAAAAACCCTCAGAGACGGGTTCAGAGTCGGACGGTGAGCAGTTTTTAACGTACAAGGCACCCGCGCAGGCAGCATGATAAAAGAAGGATTCCAAACTGCAGATCAAGTAATCAGAGCTCGACACCAAGGGCGGAAGGTGCGTGCAGAGAGACGTGTCTGAGATCGTGGTCTGGACAGGTAAACGGTGCGTTATATGGGTCCGGGCGGATGCTGTAATAAGTTTCACATAATATGGGTGAGTCGTTTCATTTCTATCCTTCATGCAATCACGTAACATACGCCCCCAGTCAGGCATGGTGTATTACGGGCCTTTAAAACCTTTTCAAACTCATATCATTCACGACTGAAAAACAATCTGAAATAGTAACACTACCGTAAGGAGAGATCGCTATGAGAGCATATCTAGCTTCATTAACATGGGGTGCCGTCAGAAGTGTGCTTGCTGGTTTCACCAGGAGCCGTCACCACGGGAGATTTTCAGTCCATCGGAGCGATGACATTGTTGGAAAACATCCGATAATGAGGAAAAGAACATCGGCCGACGAGAAAAAAGCCGGATTGCCCGTGGAATCGCCGTTTGAATTCCTTAAACGGGATATTTTTGCCGGTATCAAGAGTAAGTATTCCATACCGCACCTTAAAATACGGCCGATTCATCAGACGAAAGACGCAATTATCTGGAAACACCATATTACGGCTTGGAAGAGGAAATTTATTACCGTGAAAATAGAGAATAAGCGTATGGAAACTGCAGAGCGTTGCACTGCCAGGCTGACATTCACGAAGCTTCCACCCAAGGCTTCACATCTTAAAAAAGAATATAATCTTCGGTGGATCGGATCTAATCAATCGTTTCATGGTGACGATACCGGGTCTATACCTATTACCAAGGGGCTGAGACGCCTTGAGCTCGTTTTTTCCGATTCCGACGAAGTCCTGGCAGGTTGCTGGATAGCATGTACGGGAGCGTTTTCCGATACAGGAAAAGATCAGGTGTTCCTGCCCGCCGGTACCTATCATGCGGTGTTAAGGGTAACCTGCGGAAACGGAAAAGGTGATGAGAGAAAATACAGAATCGAGTCTCCCAAGAACTGGGAAGATCTTCATGTCGAAGAAATGAAATAGATAGTCTCACCGCGTTATAGACTGTTGAAAAGCGTTCGTCCTCGGTGTCTCCATCTCAATCACGCGTCACATGTCGGGAGCTCACGGCTTTTGGTCAAAAGCAAAGGGGCGATGAGTGAATAGGTCGAGACGTGGTCAACGGTATGATCCAGGGGAGGGGCGCCGGCTGAAAATGATTCGCAGCGGTTTTCACGTGAGTCTCCTGCTCCTGAATCTGCCGGTTTAAACCTGCGGTTGTTAACGTATTGACGGCAGCGAGTCGACGGATGGATTCTTTCATAATGGTGTGACTGAGCCCGTTGCCCTGTGCGGCATGGCATCTTCAACGCCGGCGTCAAGATTGGGATTGTCGTTCACTTCCACGATGAAGACTCCTCAACCCGTCTGCTTCACATCGTTGTGTGCAAAAATAATGATGGATGCATGAACCGCAGAGATCCTGTGGATGTTTGAACTTCAAGGCGTAAAGGCCATGCTGCCATGTGTCATTCTTTAGGCTTCGTATAGAGATGTGACAGGAAAGCGCACACCAGACCCGGTTCTCCCTCGAACCAGCCCGAGAAAGTGATCGGCTTGCCGATGTCAGGATCACATCTGATGACTTCTTTTGCGATGTTGAATCCTTTCGATGTTCCTTCAATGCCGTGCCGCAAAAGTTTGTCCATGGTGAGGGACGTCATGTTAAACAGTATGTGACCGATGTTGACGATCTCTCCGTAGTAGTGAACTGTTTCGTTGATGGTTTGTCGATCTTCTTCCCGGTATTCCTCATCGATTTCGTTGATTATTTTTGACAGCGACAGTTCGTCGATCAGGCAGAGATAGGGTAGATCCGTATGAACACCCGGTATATCCATCGACTGTGCGAGAACAATATTGTTTCTCAACTCTTTGTGGTTATGCCAATAGGTCCTGATGGCATCAAGGGGGACGTACTCGGCAAAAACCTGAAGAGACAGATCGTGCTTTTCCTGGAGCGCTTCTTCAAGGTCGTTCATGCTGTCCAGAAAAAGCAATAGAGAATCATGATCATATGTCGTCCAGAAATTTATGTAGGCGCCGAAAAATGTGTTGACTGCGTCCACTTTCAAACCTCCACTTGTTCGCTATGTTTGTGCTTTTCATATCAGACTTGGGGGGGAACGTGCAAGATGCTTGTTACCGGAGGAATCGGCGTCGGGTGGATGATGAAATGACGACGTGGAGATCTTTTATAATAATGTTTGAATATTGTATGTTTTTCATGTATTGACTATGTCATCTACTCTATCCGGGGCAGATCAATGCGACATATATTGGCAGTCGGAGGAGGAAAAGGCGGGTCGGGCAAGAGTTTTATTTCCGGCAACATGGGTATCCTGCTGGCTGCCCGCGGCAAACGTACTCTTCTGATCGATGTTGATCTGGGCGGTGCGAACCTTCACACCATGATAGGAATATCATACCCCCGGGTCAGCCTGTCGGATTTTATCAGCAAAGATGTGGAGTCGCTGGATGATATTGTCATTCCGACGGCGGTACCCAACCTCTTCCTCATCAGCGGGGCACAGAACAGTCTGGATATAGCCAATCTCCACTATCAACAGAAGATGAGGCTCCTGAAAGCCATTCCGAAACTTTCCTTTGAATATATTATCCTGGATCTCGGTGCCGGTACGTCGTTCAACACGATCGACTTCTTCATGGTTTCGAATTATTGCCTTTTTGTAACCACGCCGGAACCTACATCAATTGAGAATGTGTATCGTCTCATTCGCGCCATTTACCTCAGGAAGATAAAGTATGTTCTCAACGAAGACGATTTTAAAGCTTTTCTTGATGGTTTCCTCGATCGGCACAAAGGTATAAAACTTGACTTTCTGGCAGACCTTCTTTCCATGCTGCACAGGAAGGACCCGGAAAAGGCCATGATCATGAAACAGACATTGCAAAGCCTCAATTTTAAATTGATCGTTAACCAGCACCGGAAACAGGACAGACCTGATCTGGGTCAGCTCATGGCCACCCTTGCCAGAAAACATCTGGCCCTTAAAATGGATTTCTGGGGGAACGTCAGTTTTGATGATCGAGTTCACACGGCAATATGCAGCAAGGTGCCGTTCATTCAGAAATATCCCTACACCAGGACCGCCACGGACCTCCGGGAAATCTGTGACAGCATCATGTTGTTGGCTGAACAGACCGAGGAATTCCAATACGCCCAGCAAGAGCTGCAATTTGAGTGACGATCGGAAAGGTTGATCCTGACAATGAAACAGTTCGACCAACAAACCTATTATGAAATACTCGATCTCACCCCGGCAGCGAAACCTCCCGATATTCGTGACGCCTATCGAACCGCCCTGGAAATGTATCAGGATGAGTCACTGGCAAGCTATTCATTTTTTGATGAAGATGAGCGCAAAACAATTCTCTCAAAGCTGGAGGAAGCGTTCCTGGCTCTGATCGACACGGATAGTAAAGCCGACTATGACCAGGACCTGATCAGAAGAGGGCTTATCAATAAAGATGCCCTCGATCCGACAGCGCAGCACGAGCCGATTTTAATTGACGTCTTGAAACGGTTCAGAAGAGAAAACAGAGTGCCTGTTATCAGATCAAAAAACCTCAAATCCAGGGAAATGGCCGACGAACATCTGAATAATCTTCTCAATCATGATGTCATAACCGGAGCCGATTTACGGAAAATAAGGATAAATGTAAACATTTCTCTCGATCAGATATCGGATGAAACGAAGATTCGAACGACATATCTGGAGGCTATTGAGAACGATGAATTCGATAAACTTCCATCACGGTTCCATCTCAAGAGTTTTCTCCGGGCATATCTGAAAAGTTTTGCATCCGATGTCGAACCGTATGTCGAGCGATATCTGAAGCGGGTGGAATAAAGCGTGAAGTCCTCATCAAGGATCCCGCTGATGATCAATCATTTTTCGAAAAGGGTTGGAAGCCTGTTGGTGGATCAGATCACCCATGATATGGCTTGATGTCAAGGATGACGGTTCCGTCGAGCATATCCAGGCCCTTGACGGAAATGATCGCCTCGTTGATACCGGTGACGGTGAGCACTGACATGCCGATGGGATTCGGCCTCACCGGAGAACAGATATCAAACACACCCCGCTTTTCTCTCGTCACGTCGCCCCGGGGATGCTGGGTAAGGTCCTGTGGGGTGAACGGTCTGCTTTTGTGAAAGTGGAAGATCACGACAATTCGATCACCCGGCTCAATACCCATGAGACCTTCGCGATAGAAGTCGTCGATGATGAGCGTGCCTTCCACGTCGGATACAGTCCAGTGATTCGGAACTGACAGCGCATCCGTATGAACCGTTCCGATGGGTTTCATGGTGATTTCCATTGTTGTACATTTCCCCTCAAAGTTCGCCCAAAGAGGCTTTTAAAGGTTCCAACAGTGCGTTGTTTTCATGTATGTCTTCAGAAATCAGCCGGTTCGTAACCCGGGGCCATGATACCGCGGCGTTCCAGGAGAGATCCTTCGAGGTGATAGAGTTCAACGAGAGCCTTCAGGTAGTTGACGATGGACTCGATTTCAGAGATTCGACTTGACAGAAGGTCTCTCTGTGCCTGGGCGACGAGAAGACTCGTCGACTTTCCCACTCGGAATTTTTCCGCCTCGACGCGTGCCTTTTCTTCCTGGAACGCCCGTGTAGCGGCGGTGGCTGTAATCTGTTCCCTCGCCCGTTTCACTTCGACATAGGCGGATCGTACATCGACCTGGACAAGCTGGACAAGGTTATTCAGCGCTTCATCAGCCTGCTCTCGAGTGAGAATCGATCGACGGTGTTCCCCCCGTGCTTCACGGTTGACGAAGGGAAATTCAAGGGAGATTCCCGCCAGGATGTCATAGGATTTACCGTCAATGGCGTCAACCGATCTGCCGAAGGAACCGGCATATCCCGTTTTCCCGAGATCAATGAACAAATCCATCCGAGGAAGGAGCCCGTTTCGCGTCTTGACGATTTCCAAGTCACCCCGCTGAATCTGCAATCGTGCCTGATTGAGATCGGATCTCATTTTAAGACCGATATCAACGTGCGTTTCCACAACTTCCAGCACCACATGGGGAACCACCGGCTGATACAGCAGCACGATATTGCGATTCCACAGATTGGTGCCGGGTGGATTCAGGAGCCTGAGGAGTTGGAGTCGGGACTTTTCCAGGTTGCTTCGGGCGTTGATCAGACCTTCGCGACGCAGGGCTATTTCCGCCTCTGCGGCTGCAAGCTCTGACTCGGCAAGGGTACCGATCCTGATCATTTCTTCCGTTTCTCGTTTCTGCTGGTCCGCCAGTTTGAGAGATTCAAGGAAGATATCGATCTGACGTCGTGTCAGGGCATAGTCCCAGTAGGTATTTTCCACTTGAGCGATCAACGATTCTGCAAAGCCGCGGAGTTCGTACTGCGATGCTTTTGTATCAATCCGTGCCTGTCGAAGAGCGGCAAGGTTGTAATCGATACCGGCACCCCTGAGGAGCGCCTGGGTAATGCTGAGCCCTATACGTGATGCAAAAAGGTCATCGCTGTAAAGATCGGACCACGCCTGGTTGGTCGACGCGCTTAGTTTTACTTCCGTTCCCGTCGGAAGGTATTCAGACATATCGAGCTTTGCGTTGATGTCGTTATCCAGACTTCTCTGACTTCCCTGAACCGGCCCGTCAATTTTCCTCCGATACTGTGAGTATTCGCCCGTCAGCACGGGATCAAAAGCGGCACGCTGTTCATCTTCCACAGTTCGGGTGATGGCTGGATTCAGTTTTTCAATTTTTAAAGAACGGTTATGTTCCAATGCAAGAAGGATTGCATCCTGTATCCTTACCCGTATCGGCCCTTCCTGTTCGATGGGGGTGGAAAGAAGGTTTTCTTGCGATTCTGTTCCGTCATCCGTCCCATGTTGCGGCTGCAATGTCGCGGGACGGGGGCCGACATAATCATTTTCCCTGTTCAGTTCGATGGACATGCATGAGGCCTGCAGACAAGATACCATGATAGTGATAATGAGAATAATGCGACGGTATCGCCGTTGCTTCATTTCTATGTTTCCTCCGTCACGTATTTCTGAATGCCTTTTTGACGTCTCCTTTTCTGATCAACCGGGTATCGAAGAAGAAATACACTGTGGGAATGATAAGCAGTGTGATCAGCGTTGAGCTGATGAGTCCCCCGATAACGGCGCGGGCCATGGGGGCCTGGACCTCACCGCCTTCGCCAAGGCCGATGGCCAGCGGCACCATTGCGAGGATTGTCGTCATGGCGGTCATCAGTATCGGGCGCAGTCGCCGCCGTCCCGCCTCTTCAAGGGCCTCGCGAAGGGGCATCCCATCACGACGGCGAAGCAGATTGATATGATCCACCAGCAGAATGGCATTATTCACCACGATGCCACCGAGCATGATACAGCCGATAAATGACTGGACGTTAAACGTCGTATTCGTGACAAACATCATGACAATGACGCCGATGGCCGCAAAGGGAACGGAGAACATGACGATGAAGGGATAGCGGATTGATTCGTAGAGCGATGCCATGACCATGTAGACAAGCACCAGCGCAAGGATCAGGCTCAACAGGAGTTCTCTGAATGCTTTCTGCTGTTCTTCATAATCGCCGGAAAAGACGATGCTGAAATCACGGGGAACTGCAAGCGACCGGAGTCGCTCGCGAATATCGTCCAGAATGCTTCCCATATCGCGACCGCTGATGTTGGCGGAGATCGTTACAATCCGCTCCTGGTCCTTTCGTTCGATGCGAACCGGGCCGGATTTCGGTTGAATCGTGACGACATTCCTGAGAACAACCGGTTCACCGCCGGCGCCGACAATCGTCATATCCAGAATTTCCCGGACATCCATTTTGTCGGCATCCCTGATTTTGACTCTGATGTCATATTCATCGCCGCTCTCCCGATAACTTCCGGCGGTAGTGCCCGACAGGATCGTCTGGAGCATGTTGGCAATCTGTGAGACCGTCAGTTTCATATCGGCTGATTTCTGCCGGTCGACGAAAATGACTTCTTCGGGGTTGCCCGATTCCCTACTCACCTGGGCATCGGTGACACCGTCCACTTCTTCAACAATTTTTTTAACCCGCTCCGCAAGGGCATCGGCGGTTGACAGATCATGCCCACGAATTTCAATGTTAACCCTCTCCGTTCCTCCTGCGAACATTCTCATGATGAACAGTCCCTGACCGACGCGGGTTCGAATAATTACTCCTGGAATATCGGCGAGTTTTCGGCGAAGATCGGCGGCTATTTCCTCACTTGATTGAGATCGTTCCGCCTTGGGCTTCAGGGCGATGCGCATTTCGCCCGTATGCGATCCTTGAGACCGCCAGCCCGATCCTCCGATGGCTGTTACCATATTTTTTATCTCGGGAACATTCCGACGGACGATCGCTTCGATCAGTTCGAATTTCTCTCCGAGAATGTCGAGTCGTGTGCCTACCTCCATTTCAGCGTTTATGCGGACTTCACCCTCATCGGTGGTCGGCATGAATTCGACACCAACGATGGGGATCATGGCAAGACTGCCGGCAAGCAGGAGCACTGCGCCGATAACGACCAGGGCGGTGCGGTTGAGTGCGCGGTGAAGGAGACGTTTGTATCCGTCTTCCATCCGGGAGAAAAATCGCGCACTGAGCTGATTAAGTCTTCCAATCCACGGAGTGACGCTCTGGGATGCATGTGGATGAAGGAGATACGCCGACATGACGGGAACGAGCGACAGAGCAACCGCCAGGGCACACAAAAGAGCGAAACTCACCACGGAGGCGAGCTGTTTGAACATGATCCCCGACATACCTCGGACAAAAATCAGGGGCAGAAAAACGACAAGGGTCGTCAAGGTACTGGCAATGATGGCTGCGCTTACTTCACCGGCTCCCCCGATCGTTGCCGCTTCGGAGCTTTCTCCCGATTCGCGACGCCGGTATATATTTTCAAGAACGACGATGGCGTTATCCACAAGCATTCCGATGCCGAGAGCCAGACCGCCCAGGGTCATGAGGTTCAGCGTGAAACCTCCGAAATACATGAGAGCGAAGGCTGCGATAATTGAAATGGGTATGGCCGTGGCGATAATAAGGGTACTCATGACATTACGGAGGAAAAACAAAAGGACCAGGATTGCGAGAAAGCCTCCGTACAGTGCCATTGATCCGACATTCGTAATGGAGTTACGGATGTAATCGGACGTATCGATGATCGGTGTAATGGTGACCTGAGGAATATCACGGGATATGTTTTCCACTTCTTTCAGAACATTTGCGGCAACCTCGACGGTGTTCTTCCCCGACTGCTTTCGAACGCCCATGCGAACGCCTGGTTTTCCGTTTACCGTGATAATGCGGGTAATTTTCTTCCATGTGTCGTCCACTGAAGCTATGTCACGGAGTCTTATCGGCGCGTTCTCACGCGTTGCGATGACGTTGTCTGAAAGCTGATCGAGACTGGTGTATTCCCCCTTGGTGCGCATCGTTATTTCAAATTTACCCCGGTCGATTGTTCCCGCCGGAAGAGTGATGTTTCCTTCCCGTATCCGCTTTATGATATCATCAAGGGGTATATCCATCGCTTTGATCTTTCCGGCATCGATATTTACCTGGATTTCCCGTTCATACCCTCCCCAGACATCCAGTGAGGCAACACCGGGAACCCGTTCGATGCGATATTTTACCTGGTCGTCGATCAGTTTGCGGAGTTGAAGCGGATTCAGGCTACCCGAGGCACCGAAGATGAGGATTGGGAAGTTTGCGATATCGAATTTTCTCAGTGTCGGTCGTTCCGCATTGTCGGGAAGTCGGGGAATGACACGATCCAGTCGATCCCGGATATCGTTGGATGCCGTGTCGATGTCGGTTCCCCATGCAAACGTTACCCGGACATTGCTTGAACCTTCCGAGGAAGCGGAATAAACGGATTCCACACCGGGGACGGCACTCATCGCCTCTTCGATGGGACGGGTGACCAGTTCTTCGATCTCTTCGGGACTCGCGTTTTCATAAACCGTTTGAATGGTCAACGTAGGATAGGTAATATCGGGCATCAGATCGATGGGAAGGCGGATGAGGGATATGCCTCCAAGAATAATCACGATAAGCATTACCATGATCGTAAAAATGGGACGGTGAACGGCGATCCGGGAGATATTCATTACATGTTATTCCTGTTGAAGGTTGTTATTCTGCTCCGGGGTGTCTTCTTTTTTCTCTTCCGGCAATATGATTGCAGCATTATCTTCAAGAAGGTGCTGTCCGATGGTGACAACCAAACCGGAAACGGCCGGTTCAAGTATCTCGGCCATGTCGCCGCTGACGATTCCGACCTTTACCGGGACGAGTTTTGCTCTCATGGTTTCCGTATCCGCCACGAAGATGCCCCACTGTCCGTTATGCCTTGTCAGTGCGTTGAAAGGAACGACCGTTGCGTCGGCATGACGGGCGAATTCGATTTCAACCCTGACAAACATGCCCGGTTTAAGAAGATTTTCAGGATTGGGAATGTCGATCTCTACTCTGGCCTGGCGTGAGGCTTCTTTAAGCAGGGGAGCGATACGGGCAATGATTCCGCTGAAGGTCCGGTCAGGGTAGGCGTCAGTCGATACGACCGCCTGCTGGCCTGTAGCGACACGGGGATAATCCCGTTCAATTACATGGATAACTGCCCTGAGGTGACTTATGTCTATAATCGAAGCGATGGGTGTATTTGCCGCCAGCATAGTTCCCTCATCGACAAAACGTTCGCCCACGAATCGTGATGAGTTACCTTTTTCCCATGATGCCGTTATGCGAGTGTAGCCGAGACGAACCTGTGCGCTTTTCAGCTCCGCTTCTTTCTGGGCAACCTGCGCCTGGGCGACCTTTTGTTTGGCAAGCATTGCCATGTAGTGGGCTTCTGAGGCGTCAAGTTCGGACTCGGAGACGATTTTCTTTTCTCTGAGCGCCTTCGACCGTTCAAATTCTCTTTCCGCAAGGTTCAATGCGCTGCGATTTTCTTCTATATTGGCCCGGGCCACATCAAGTTCCGCTTTAGCCTGGTCGACCTGCTGTACGAATTCATCATCGTCAAGAAGGGCGATGACTTGTCCCTGTTTGATGTTGTCGCCGATGTCGACAAGCATCTTGGCCAATCTTCCCGTAATTTTGGGAGCGATAATAAATTGAGATTCAGGAAGCAGCGTTCCCGTAAAGACACCAACCTCCCGGATGACCGTCGTACTGATCGGGGTTATGTCCACAGCCACGGATACACCACGTTCACGGGGCGATTCTTTTGTCGAGGGAGATATTCCGGCATACATCTGCCAGCCGATAATAACAATACCTATGAGTATAATGACGGTGATGGTTGTTCTGTTCATTCAAATCATCCTGCGAATCTGCACACGGCTTTTCATTCTCAGGGGGAAACCCGCAGAGGCAAACGGTTAAAGACGTGTGACGTGCGGTATGGTAAAAGTAATGTTAAATGAGACAATCCAAATGTCAATTTAAATCCAAAATAAATAATTTCCGAAGATCTTGCTGCGAGGTTCACCCTGATGCCGTTCATAAAGCACAATCGATGAATCGCTTCATCCGATTCCGGATATTCCGGTTTCCCGTTACGATACCAAATGCCGATCCCTGTGGGATGTGCCACAAACAGTAAGTATGACATCCCCGCTTCATTCCCTTTCAATGGAAACGGCAAGGTTGCTGTTCATGAAAACATCAGCCTTTTTGTTTATGCTATTTTTCAGCGAACGGCAATGATTTTATCATTAGTCGGTGATCGGGCCTCGCCGTTTGTCGTTCGTGGATGATAAAGTGGCGGCGGCAACAGACATACGATGACAGGAATCGGGCCTCAGAAAGTGTATGGATGTATCGGCGAGGTGTCTTCATGAAACGGAACTGAGAAACGGGCAGGAAGGATTATGAGAGACACATTGAACGAGCAGGCATGGAGTATCCTGAGCTTTGACGGTGTTGTGTCAGGATCCACCGGGTTTCGTTGATGTGCCGTTTCAGATCTGTTTATATGCGTCCGGTGACACGGTATCCGTTTGCTGACCGATACACCACGGAACACAGAGGACGCAGAGCATTTAAATTCTTAACCTTTCAACTTTACGCCATTTTTAACTCTTTTAACAAAAATGCTGCAAATGGAATGAAATCCCGTTTAATCTTGTTTCGGGTCTAATTCCCCGCAGCTTGCTGCGAAAAGTGGAGATTAGATGTTGTCGATACCCCGCTGCTCTGCGGCGGGGTAGTTCATTCAAGCTTTACGATACGGCGCCGCCGATGGAATGGAGCGACGAATCCTGAAAACACAACGGGATGGACTTTGCCGGTACATATGACAGTATCTGCAAACATATCCCCAACTCATTTCTGTCTGCGCTTTCTATGTCCTGTGGCGAAATTGTTACATCATATCATCTGTGCCGACATTATTGCTTCGGCAACAATATATGTCAAAGCCGTGATTCTCGTGACAACGGGAATCCAGAATTGGCCTGGATGCCGGATCAAGTCCGGCATGACAGTTGATATGTTTAATTGCCGCAGTAATAACTCAGTATCTGCGGCCACCTCTTCCGCCCTGTCTGCTTTTTGGCGGACGGGCGGGATTGACTCTGAGTGAGCGTCCCTTGAAATATGATCCATCCAGTTCCTTTTTCGCATTTTCCGCTTCCGCCTGGTTGCTCATTTCGACAAAGCCGAACCCCTTGCCTTCTATAACATTTACATTTTCGACCACCCCATGCGTCGAAAATAATTCTTTCAGATCGACGGTTGTTACGGAAAATGCGAGATTTCCCACATACAGTTTGCTACCTTTCATGGTGTTCCCCTTTTCTTAAAATATTTTTAAGTCGGATGTCTCTGCTGACGTTCGTCGATGAAGATGTTCCGTGACCGTCAAACAATGTGAGCCTGATCCAGACGGCACCGGAAGTATTATCAATCGACGTAATGCTATTGCTCTGTTTCGGCGACCTCATCGAGGTCATGCCATTGTTCCGGCAATGGTTGGGGACCAGGCCTGATCCCCGCAATATCCGGATCGATGCCGCCTGTTCTATCAGGGACATCTGCCTTTTGCTTTTTTCCCAATCTGTTTGCCAGTTTCTTTTCCTGTTTTGCTTTTCGTGAATTTTCTTTCTGGCGCTTCTGGAAAGTATTTCGTTTCCCGGCCATAATAAACCTTTCCGGCTCGTGCCGATCATATCTTTTATTTCCTTTGGTCCGACGAAACAAAAAAATGTGTGGAAATAAAAAAGAGTTGAGTGCTTTGTTGATCGAAAAAGGAGAGACTCTATTGTTCTGATGTTCTTCGCAACTGGGCTTTTGGTGCCCTGTTCCGTGTCGAAGCCTACCTGCCGATTTTCGGAGAGAATGCTGAATTCATCTGACTACATGGACTCATGGTGTCAGAGAACACCGCCACACACATCGTTTTCGATGAAACGGTAATCATGGTTCCGGTTGAACAGCCTTACCTTACCGTATGCCGACGATTATACCCTCCTTTCGCAAGAATGTAACAAAGTTGGATCACAACCGCAGCAGAAAAAAGACCTGCCGTGAAAAATTTTGTCTCAGTCTTCACGGCCATGATGTCTGTAACCAACTTTGCCCTAAAAAGGGATCAGAGTTAAGAAATCGGCTCAAAGCGTATTTTTATGAGCAAAGCTATACGAGAAACTGGAAGAAGTCAATGTTTAATTCCCCGCCGATTCGTGGCGTGATGGATATTGCAATGGGAGATTATCTGAGAAAGCGGATGTAAAGCGGGATGATGCGAACATCATCCCGCTGGAGCGGATTCAAGTCCAGGCTGATCAAAACACCCGCCTGCGGCGCGATCCTATTCTTTATAGCCGCAATGTATATCACGATGGCTCAGGGCTGAGGGTTGAAGGCAGGACCTCCCGCGATCAGAGGTCAATAACAAGGTAGAAAAGGAAGAAAGACCACGGTGAAATGAAGTATGTTACTCCATGCAATCTGGTCGGAGGCAGAAACAGTGTCAAAATAAATGACGGAGGAAGGTGCGAAGGCCACTCTTTTGGGGAACTCTCCATGAGAACGGAAGTAAAGGATGATTGGAAGGATTGAGATGCGGTCGCCATCACGACGGAACGCGAGGGCGACCGCATCAGTGTATTATCAAGGAGAGGCTTTGCCGACGACTGTTGATATAGGATTGCCCCGGTATGGATTTCCTATCCACGAACAGGAATTCTCCGGCGGGACATTGACCGATCACATGGCCTTGCCGACCATCGTCCTGGCAAATGCCGCGGCATCCTCAAGATCCGCCGCATCGGGATTACCGCGGGCCCCCTGGGCTTCCTCCGCCCATGCCTTATGCTCGGGTTTTTTCAGCAGAGCATCAATGATCAGGTCGTCAACCTTCCCCCGGCAACCGAATTGGCCGAGGACCTTCAGATCGGTGGCAAGGCCTGCAGCACTTTCGAAGGCCTGCCTCGGGAGTTGTCCTCCTCGAAGCGAGCCATGGGTTGCGAAAAGAGCCACTTTCTGACCCTTGGGGAGACCCTTGATGAATGCCGCCATCTTCTCGGGAACGCTGTGAGCCATGACGGGAAACCCGCAGAAGATGAGGTCGTAGTGGTCCATCTTCTTTGCTTCGGCCACGGGTAAAATGTCTTTTGGGACATTGACGGCATCATACATCGCCTTTGCAACTTTTTCAGTGTTGCCTGTCTTCGAGTAGTATGCAACAAGAACCTTCACCATGCACTCCTCTCAATCGTTAGTGTGTTTCCAGCGAAATCGACCTGCTCGGATTGTCGTTCCTGGGGCAGATCCGGCTCCGCATCCGTGTTTTTGCAGTGCCGCCTTGCTGACAGGGTTATTCCGTAATATTCAATGACCAGCTCGGTGGCATCCGGTGTCACTAATTTCAGGGGTCGAGAACAGCAAATAAACAAGGTGATGCGAAAATTTGCAGTTGCTGTTTTCGACCCCCGATGTGTTATGTGGAAAATGTGTTTTCACTGTCCATCAATCAAAAGCCATCTCCGTCTTCCACACCTTCCAGACGTTTCCCACAAGATCAGGCCCCGGTTTTAATGTCATTTTGCCGGGGCTCCATCCCGACGGGGCTGCTTCCGTTCCCTCGCTGTTTCTAACGTGCTGAAATGCCTGAATCTGTCGAATTGTTTCGCCGACGTTCCTGCCGACAGGGGGAGTCAAGACTTCGAACCCCTGGACGACCCCGTCGGGATCGATGATGAACCTTCCCCTGGTTTCAACACCGGCATCGTCATCATACACGCCATATATGGTTCCCACTTTTCCTCCCGCGTCTGACAGCATGGGAAAAGGAACCCCTCCTTTCACCATTTTCGACAATTCACTGTCGACCCACATCTTGTGAACAAAAACACTGTCAATACTCATTGACAACACCTCAACACCCAGCTTCTGGTACTCAGGATACTTTTCGGCAACTGCCGAAATTTCCGTCGCTCAGACAAAGGTGAAATCACCGGGGTAAAAGCAGAGCACAACCCATTGACCAAGGTAATCCGAGAGCTTTACTGACACAAACTCCCCTTTCAAATAGGCCGGAGCCTCAAAATCCGGTGCTTTTCTCCCAACCTTTATCATGCTTGTCACCTCCTTTTTTACGATGGCAGGTTGCTCTAATGGTTTTGTTTCAACAGGTTCACCAACGGGCCCTCCCGTGGGCCGCGCACAGCCTACTTTTAATTTTTCCGCCATATAACCTCCTTCTCTTAAGATTCCCTTGCAGTCGATATGCTACTGAAGGGGTTTGCATGTAATGCCACTCTCGTGGCTATCCCTCTGACAGGTAAAACCGGCAAACGGGCCAAAAAATATCTTTCATTGTGCCGTCGCTTTGACTCGTTCCTCCTGGGGCATGGCGGCAAGGCGTTTGATTTCTTTAACATCAATACCAAGGCCCTTGCCGACGCGCGTTCCATAATCCGGGTCAGCCTTGTAAAAGAGTGCCGCCTGCCTGAGCTGGATGCGCTTCTGCGCATTCTTCAGGTGAGACACAATGTTGTTCACCAGGTGCTCTCGATCCATGTCTTTCATTACCTTGCGAAACAGATCGCCCGCCTGCACGAAATCGACATCTCCAAGTTCATAGGCGTGGCGGCCTGTCGGTCCGGAAATATCGATGGGTGGAGGGGCAACTTTCGGGTCCGGAGCCGGACCGCCGAAGCTGTTCGGCCAGTAGTTGGGTCCGCCGCCACCGTTATTGTCGCACCGCATGGAGCCGTCCCGCTGATAGCTGTTCATGGTGCAGGCCCTGGGGGCATTGATCGGGAGGAGGTGGTAGTTCGGACCAAGCCGGTGACGATGTGTATCGTGGTAGCTGAAGAGGCGCCCCTGTAACATTTTGTCTGGCGACGGGCCGATGCCGGGAACAAAATTGCCGGGAGAGAAGGCGGCTTGTTCCACTTCGGCAAAATAGTTTTCCGGATTCCGGTTCAACACCAGTCGGCCGACGTCCATGGGCGGGAACTCACCATGGGGCCAGACCTTCGTGATGTCAAAAGGATCGAAACGATAGTCCCTGGCCTGTTCCGGGGTCATTATCTGGACTTCAAGCCGCCAGGACGGGTAATCGCCCTTCGCGATCGCTTCATAAAGGTCGCGGGTAACGCAGTCCGGATCGATGCCTCGCATGCGCTCCGCTTCCTCGCCGGTGAAATTCCGTATGCCCTGCTCGGTCTTGAAATGGAGTTGTACCCAGAAGTGCTCGCCTTTTTTGTTGTACCACATGTAGGTGTGACTGCTGTAACCGTTCATGTTACGGTAACTATGGGGCGTGCCGCGGTCGGAAAAGAGAATGGTAACCTGATGGATGGATTCGGGAGTCAGTGAAAGAAAATCCCAGAACATATCCGCATCTTTCAGGTTGGTGGCCGGATTTCGTTTCTGGGTATGTATAAAGTCGGGGAACTTCAACGGGTCGCGGATGAAGAACACGGGGGGTGTTGTTTCCTACCATGTCATAATTTCCCTCCTCGGTATAAAATTTCAGAGCGAACCCTCGGGGATCGCGCTCCGAGTCGGCTGACCCCCTCTCGCCGCCGACGGTGGAAAATCGTGCGAAGACCTCCGTTTTCTTCCCTGCTTTCGAAAGAAATTTAGCCCGGGTATACTTGGTGACGTTGTGAGTTACCTCGAAATAACCATGTGCTCCCGCTCCCTTGGCGTGGACCACACGCTCGGGAATCCGCTCGCGGTCGAAATGAGCCAGCTTGTCCAAAAGATGCATGTCCTGCATGAGCACTGGTCCCTTCGGGCCGGCGGTCATTGAATTGAGATCATTGTCGACGGGCATTCCAAAGCCGGTGGTCAAAGTTTTTTTCTTGTCACCCATGACTTTTCTCCTTTCTCAAGTTTTGATATTTACGACTCCGACTTGTTTTTCAAACATTGATGGCAGAGACCCCGGACTTCCACATTAATTTTTTCTCCCTGTCCCAGTGCCTGGATCGCTTCCGGGACTTCTATTTTGTCGAGCTCCCGACTGTAAAAATCATAGATCTTACCACATTTCGTGCAAACGAAATGATGATGGGGCTGCGTGTTTCCGTCAAAATGAACACGTTCTCGTGATGGTCCAACCGTAGAGATCAGTCCCAGATCGAGGAGAAGCCACAATGTTCGATAGACTGTATCCAGCGAAACCGTGGGCAGTCGTTGACGCACGCTTCGATAGATTGTTTCGGCATCGGGGTGATCACCGGACTTGGCAACTTCATTAAAAATCTCCAGACGTTGGTGGGTCAGCTTCAGGTCCCTTTGTTGTAGAACCTGTTTTATGTGGGTCATGCGCTTTCGGAGCCCTTCCACTTCTGGATCTGTTTTCACGATAATACCTTATACTTAGTAGTAATAAATCTTAATTAGGAATCTATCTTTTAACGGTGGTGTTGTCAAGCAGAATTTTCAGAGCTCGTCTTTTATACCTAGAGTTTAGAGTCTCCACGTAAAAAATGGTTAAAATTTATAAAAAATACTTGACTTTGCCGCGCATTCGCGCGGC
>OMKS01000375.1_pt1 | contig 42179 bp, 35 predicted proteins | sample 1674721 | NCBI WGS metagenome assembly OMKS01 (sample SAMN06264996, study PRJEB25208) | sediment metagenome | isolation source: hot spring sediment | place: USA: California | collected 2014-09-02 | reverse complement strand
TTGCGCATACGTCAGAATTCAGGAATAAAAGGAACTTCTATTATATTCACAATCTCAAGTGATCGAAAATTTATAAAAAAAGCACTTTGCCACCAAATAATCCGCTGCCTCACCTTTTAAAGCAATTTGGAGCTTTTTATTTGATATTGGAAAAGAATCGTTTTTTGGGTACTTTTATCAATTAATATTTGTTCAATTTGGAGCAGCTATGGGAATTGATTGGGAAAAATTTATCGACAGAACTCTCAACATTACCATGAATGAAAATTACGGCGTTGTTTACGGTGAGAGGAAAGAACAATCAAATTTTTACGAAATAGTCTTCAAAACCGGCAAACTGCGTGAAGTTTTTGATGACGGGTTGTTACTCGAATCGGTTCGTGATAAAAATCTTGTTATGATTTTCATACCATATTCCTCAATAAAATGTGTTGAGATTTTTTAATTAAAATGAAAAAATATTTTGCATTCTTACTTATTATTACCTCTATCCTTGCACAATCGCTCGAGATAAAAAGTTTACAGGTATACACAATCAACAATAACGAGCTTCCGGTAGTTACTCAAAATGAAAAACTTACAATTGAATTTGACGTTGCTTCATCCTTCGAACCAAATCTTGTAATCAAATTTTCTTTTTGTGATAAAAACTGGGTGCCCTACGAAAATATATTTTTAGAAAATCAAAGTTATAACACAGCCTATAATCTTTGGTTTGATCATGTACCCGTTGTAAGTGGAAATGTTAGGTATCATTTTAAGGATCAGTATCCAAATATTGATGTAACTTTTCCTTTCTCCGGGAAGTGGAAATTTTTTGTTACCGAATCAAATGATCCAACACAAGTTTATGCCGAAGGAAGATTTTATGTTGTTAATCCTCAAATTTCAATAAGGCATGAATTGACAAAGTATAGATTGGATAGTCAATATGAACCGATTACTGAACTGCAGCGCGTTTATGACCTGAGAGTTAATTTTTCAATTCCGGATACATCCTACCCAATGGACCTGGATTATGTTGAAATTATTGAGAACAAAAAAATTGATTACCCGATCAACATTAAAAAAGAACTAAGAGACAACTTCCGGTATTACGAAACAAACGGTGCGAGAAGTTTTACATTCATTGCAAGTGATATCAGACCCGGTAATGAATATCGTCAAGTAAATTTACGGGATCGAAATAAATATCAACCACCGGTTACAAATGCCCATTTTGAAGGCTTTGATTACGATAGATTCCAGCAATTTGGTGCACCGGATTTTAACGGAGGTTTCGAACTTGTCAGGTATGATGATAATTATGCCGACTATATGCAGGTTGAGTTTGAATTTTCTCCCCAATCGATTATTCCCGGTAATTTATTTTTAGTCGGTGCATTTAATAATTGGATAGTTCTTCCCGAATTTCAACTTGAAGCAGATGGAGGAATTTATCGCGTTTCCACGGAACTCAAACGCGGTATTTATGATTATCAATACGTAACCGGTGAAATTAAAGGAGATGAAGTTCACAATATTGATTGGTATCAATTAGAAGGAAACTTTTGGGAAACAACAAACAACTACTACATTTTTGTTTATTACAAATCGCAGAATTATGGCGGGTATGATCAGATAATCGGTTACCTAAAAATAAATAGCGGAAATCTTTAATGAGTAAATTAAAAGTCGGTGTTATCGGTACGGGGCATCTTGGCAAGATTCACACAAAATTATTTAACGAAGTTGAAACTGCAGAATTAATTGGTGTTTATGATATTGATGAATCTAAAGCTGAAATTGTTGCAAAAGAATTTAATACAAAAGCTTTTAAAAATTTAGAAGAACTTCTTTCCCAAATTGATGGTGTTTCGATTGTAGCAACAACAAGCGCACATTACGAATTGGTAAAAAAAGCTTTTGAGAAAAATGTAAATGTACTCGTTGAAAAACCCATAACAGCTACAATTGAAGAGGCTGCAGAAATTGTAAAAATTGCGGACGAAAAAGAATTGATTCTGCAAGTCGGACATATTGAACGATTCAACCCGGCTCTTCTTTCATTAGAACAATACAAATTAGATCCGAAATTTATCCAGACAGATAGACTCGCTCAATTCAATCCCCGTGGAACAGATGTGGCAGTAGTTCTTGATTTAATGATTCATGACATTGATATAATTTTAAGTCTCGTAAAAAGTGATGTCAAAGAAATTAAAGCCAGCGGTGTTCCCGTTGTATCCGGTAATATTGATATTGCTAATGCAAGATTAGAATTTGAAAATGGTGCGGTTGCTAATGTTACGGCAAGCCGAATTTCACAGAAGAAGATGCGTAAAATGAGAATGTTTCAGCAAAGCGGATACATTGCTTTAGATTTTATTACAGGTGTTGCCGAAGTTTACAGACTGATAGATCAAAAGGAAATGGATGAAAATCATTTTATTTCTTTTGGCGAAATGGGAGTTGGCGAAAAGAAAAAGTATGTTGTATATGATCAACCGGAAATAAAACAAGTAAATGCGCTTAAGTATGAACTGGAATTATTTGTTGATTCTATTATAAATAAAACAAAACCGGTTGTCAGCGGTGAAGACGGACTTAAAGCATTAAAAGTAGCTGCCGAGATAATTAAAAAAATTGAGGAGTCGCAAATTTCATGAAAAATAAAAAAATATTTTTAATAGCTGCACTAACTTTATTAATTGCATCTTGCGGAGTTTATGAAACGCTTACGAATTTTGCGAGACTAAAATTCAAAGTGAATTCTTATAATAATTTTAGAGTTGCCGATGTTGCCCTTGAAGGAAAAAGTAAGATAGGTGATTTTAGTCCAATCGATTATGTGAAATTAACCGGTGCATTTGTAAAAGGTGAATTGCCTTTCAGCTTTTTAATTAATGTAGAAGCCGATAATCCAAATGACGGTTCGGGTGGTTTTCCCGCAACTGATATTTCTATCGAGTCATTTCCGTTCAGAGTATTGTTGGATGACAAACAAATATTAGTTGGTAATATCGAACAAGCATTTACAGTCCCGGGTGTAGGCGAAAATAGGATAATTCCTATCCGTGTTGATGTTGATTTGCTTAAGTTTTTTAAAGACAAGAGCTTCGATGAATTAACAAATTTTATTTTAGCTGTCGGTGGTAAGGATGGAAGTCGGTCAAGAATTTCTCTATTTGCAAAACCCGTATTGGGGACACCTGTCGGTAATATTGATTATCCCGATGAAATAAAAATAAGTCATGAGTTCAATTAGAGGATTATTATTATGAAATCTGATGTATATGCAATAGGTGTTGATCTTGGCGGTACTTCCATAAAATTTGGGTTGGTAAATATTGCCGGCAAAATTAAAAAGAAATTCTCACTTGAAACTCATGCTGAAGAAGGTCCGGATGCGGTAATCGGTCAAATAATAAAAGGCATTAAACAATTACTAAAATCAAAACAAAAAATTGTCGGAATTGGAATAGGAACACCCGGTTCGGTTATTCAGAAAAAAGGTACGGTTGAGAATCCCCCTAACTTTAAAGGATGGGAGAGTATCCCGCTGGGAAGTATTATCAAAAATGAATTCAACAAAAAAGTATTTGTAGAAAATGATGCAAATGCCGCTGCAATCGGCGAGATGATTTTCGGTACGGGAAGAAAGTACGAAAATTTCATAATGGTAACCCTTGGCACTGGTGTAGGAGGCGGAATAATTATTAACGGGAAAATTTACAGGGGTGAAAGTGGTGCAGCCGGTGAAATCGGTCATCTTTCAATCGAAGAGTACGGTAACCAATGTAAATGTGGTTCAAGAGGTTGTATCGAAACATACATAGGTAATAATTATTTAATAGAACGTGTAAAAAAAGAATTACCGCTGCATAAGAATTCTAAATTGAATGAATTAGTGCAAAATGGTGAAACCCTTACTCCTAAACTTATTCATGATGCTTATCGTTTAAATGATTATTATGCTGAAATGATAATTACCGATGCCGCTTTTAAATTAGGAGTTGCTCTTTCTTCTATTATAAATGTTTTAGATATACCGAATATAATTATCGGCGGTGGAGTTTCCGGTTTTGGTAAAATCCTTTTCGAAACAGTTAAGAAAACGATAAAAGAAAGAGTAATGAAACCCAATCAACCCAAGATTGTTGTGAAACCTGCTAAACTTAAAAACGAAGCTGGTATCAAAGGTGCTTCGGCTTTGGTTTTTTACCGATCTTAAAAATGAAGAAGAATATTGCGGATGAATTTGAAGCTATTAATATTTTTGTTTCTATTAGCTGTTTATATTAATTTATCTGCACAAGTTAATATAGAGGATACAACGCAATTCGTCTATTCCGATACACTTTCTGTTTTAGATTCCGCTTCAGCAGATACTCTCCAACAGGTTTCTCCAAGGACAGATGTTGACGATGTAGTAACCGCAATCGCTACCGATTCACTTACATTTGATGTTCGTAATAAAAAAATGAATATCTATGGTAGTGGTGAACTGAAGTACAAACAAACGGATCTTAAATCAGGGAAGATTTTAGTCGATTTTCCAACCAATGAATTAGAAGCCTTCGGTATAATTGATACTTCAGATACAACCGGGCAAAAGCTTGTTCAGACTCCCGAATTAACCGAAGCAGGAGACACTTACCAAGGTACAAGTATCAAATACAACTTTAAGACTCAGCGCGGTTTTATTTCACTTGCAAAAAACGAAACCGAGGGTCAGACTTACAGCGGACAAAGAGTAAAAAAAGTTGATAAAGATATTTACTTTATTGAAGACGGAATATACACAACGTGCGGCGGTGATGAACCGGTTACTTATTTCTCTGCAAAAAAAATGAAAGTTATTCATAAAGATAAAGTTATAGCACAATGGATATTTATGTATATCGGAGGTGTTCCCGTTCCGGTACCGATTCCTTTTGCGGTATTCCCGGCAGAAAGCGGAAGACGCTCAGGTATAATTGCACCAAGTTACGGGCAGATTGGAGACCGAGGTTGGTACTTCAGAAATTTCGGTTACTTCTTAGCAATAAGTGATTATATGGATTTAGCTGTAACAGGTGATTATTATACTCGCGGAGGATGGGGAACTCGTAGTAGATTTCGATATGCTAAGCGATACAATTTCAGCGGGAATGTTAATGCAAGTTATTCGGTAATTAAAACCGGTGATGATTCTGACCCTTCAAGGACAGAACAAATAGATTGGAATTTATCTTTATTCCATAACCAACAATTTGATCCGAATACAAGATTAGATGTCAACTTGCAATTTCAATCTTCTACTTATCTGACAAACAACAGCGTTAGTTATAATGATCTTCTTCAAAAAGATATTATTTCAAATGCTACATTGAATAAGAGATGGGATAATGGGACAAGCATGACAGTTAACTATAGTAGAAGACAAAATCTTCAATCCGGTGATATTTTTGAAATATTGCCGAATATAAACTACAATGTTCCGGTTATTTATCCTTTTCGTCCAAAGCACTCAACTTCCCGAGATCAAAATTGGTATGAATTAATCGGCGTTAATTACTCAGGTCAATTAATGAATCAGCGTGACAAAGTGGACGGTAATTTGAATATAAGAGGCGGTATTCAGCATAAAGCATCTGTTAAAGCTTCACCGAAAGTCGGATACTTTAATTTAACACCATCAATAAACTACACTGAAAAATGGTACAACAAGAAAATAGAAAAATTTCGTGCCCCCGAATTCATTACTGATACAACCGGAGTAGTAACTGATACAACTTATAGTGATGAAGAACGCGATATAAAAGAAATTAATTTTGTGCGAACTTTTGATTTCTCGCTTTCAGCACAAACAAAAATTTACGGCATGTTTAACATTAACGGACTTGGAATTGAGGCACTTCGGCATACAATTACACCAACAATAAGTTATAATTATCGACCGGATTTCAGTGAAGATAAATTCGGTTATTACAGTGAATATATCGATAGGAACGGAAACTTAGTTAGATATGATCAATATCAACGTGAAGTTTTTAGTGGAGTCAGCAGTGGTGAACAGCAGCAAATCAATTTATCGGTTGGTAATATTTTCGAAATAAAAACAATGAAAGACCCTACAGATACAACCTCTAAGCAGCAAAAAATTCAACTGCTTAATTTGAATGCAAGTCTTGGTTATAATGTTGCAGCGGATAGTTTAAAACTCTCCGATCTTAGATTGAGTTATAGAACACAAGTTGGAGATTTACTTTCTTTCAGTGGATCGTCTTCATATACATTTTATGATTTTCGAGAAGGCACAAAGGTCAATGAATTTTTAGTTGATAAAGGAAAAGGTTTGTTCAGAATGACAAATCTTAATTTCTCTATTTCTACAAATTTAAGCGGCGATAAAATTTCCGGCGAAACAAGAAGAAGCGGTTTCGGAATAGAAGAAGAAAGTGATTTTGCCGCATTTAATAAAACTGATTATATCGGTTTATATGATGAAGTACCTTCGGATTTTTCCATTCCGTGGAATCTAAATCTTAATTATAATTTTAGTCTTAACAAACCTACTCCGGATGAATCAACAATTCGTTCAACAATCGGTGCGAGTTTAAGTGTAAGCTTAACTCAAGCTTGGAAACTTACATTCAGAGGAAATTATGATTTCCAGGCAAATGAAATTACCGCACCTCAAGTAACGATATTCCGTGATCTCGATTGTTGGGAGATGAATTTTACATGGAACCCGCTTGGTAAATGGCGCGGTTTTAGATTTGAAATTAGAATGAAAGCTCCTGAACTCAGAGATATTAAAGTAACAAAGAGCCGGGATATTTTCTCCGGGAGATAAATGCTTCATTATATCATTGACGGAAATAACTTAATAGGTAAGCAGAGCAGTTTAAAATCATTGCAAAAATCCGACCCTCAGCAATCGCGTGAAAAATTAGCGTTTATTTTAGACCGATTTTTTACGAATAAAAAAGTCAATGTAACTCTTCATTTTGATGGTTTTGAAAAAGATAAAATTAGAACAGCAAAATTGAAGATTGTTTACTCGGATAATAAAACAGCTGATGAAAAAATTCGTCAGCAAATTGAGTATTCTAAAAATCCGAAAAAACTTGTAGTTGTAACATCAGATTTCCCTCTAAGCGAGTTTGCAAAGAAATGCAGTTGTGCTGTAATTAAATCGGAAGAGTTTCTTAAAAAACTTTCTGATAAAAGCGATTCCAAAAGTGAAAATGAAATTCAAAAAGAAATTGATAACGAAGAGATTAAAAAATTGTTTGGGATTTAAGTGTGGATTAATTGTTTAATTGTCCAATTGCCTCATTGTTCTTGGGCGTTATTTAATTTATAAAAAAATATCAACTCCTTTATAGTTTTGCGAATAATTGTCTTCAAAATACTTTTCAAAAACATAAACACAACCATTTAGCAATTTAACAATGCAGCAATTTCTAATTTCTCCATGAAATTGAATTTAAGATAAGATATCTTTGTTTAGTAATAATAAATTGGTTTCGTTATGGAAAAGAAAAAAGCTGTAATAATCGGTGGTGGTTTTGGTGGATTAACTTTAGCCAAAAAGTTAAAAAACTCGAGTTACGAGATAAAATTAATTGATAAAACAAATCATCACTTGTTCCAGCCACTATTATATCAAGTTGCGGCTGCGGCACTTTCACCGGGTGATATAGCAGTCCCGATTCGCTCCGAATTTTCAAACCAAAATAATGTTGAAGTTATTCTAGGTGAAGTAACTAATATTAATCGTATCGAGAAAAAAGTTTATGTATCCGATACAATTTATGAATATGATTTTCTTGTTGTGGCAATAGGTAATAGACATTCATATTTCGGGAATGATGAGTGGGAGAAATTTGCTCCGGGACTAAAAACAATTTCGGATGCTATAAAAATTCGAGAAAAAATGCTCTTAGCATTTGAAAAAGCTGAGATAGCCAAAAGTGAATCAGAAAAAAAGAGAGAGATGACATTTGTAATAATCGGGGGCGGACCGACCGGTGTTGAAGTCGCCGGCTCAATTGCAGAAATTTCAAGAGAAACTTTGCTGAAAGATTTTAGAAATATAAACACAGCAGATACAAAAATAATTCTCATTGAAGGAATGAATAGAATTCTTCAATCCTTTGATGAAGATCTGAGTATTAAAGCAAAAGAAAATTTAGAAAAACTTGGTGTAGAAGTACGAACTAATTCTATGGTAAATGATGTAAATGAAAATGGAGTAGTTGTAGGAGATGAATTAATAGAAGCATCAAATATAATTTGGGCTGCCGGGAATAACGTATCTCCACTAATCAATACATTAAAAACCGAAACGGATCGTAACGGTAGAGTAATTGTTGAGCAAGATTGTTCATTACCGGATGACCCAACTGTATTTGTTATAGGTGATGCAGCATTATTCATTGAAAATGGAGAACCACTTCCGGGAGTAGCTCCTGTTGCTATGCAGCAGGGAAGGTATGTAGCGAAAATTTTAAAAAATAATTTTGCCAAAGAGAAAAGAAAACCTTTTAAGTATTTCGATAAAGGAAATCTCGCAACAATTGGTAGAGCAAAAGCAGTGTTACAAATTGGAAATCTAAAAGTATCCGGATTTATTGCGTGGTTAATTTGGGCATTAGTTCACATAGCTTTTCTTGTTAACTTCAGAAAACGTTACCGTGTGATGACTGAATGGATTTGGTACTACATGACTTTTAAGAATGGAATAAGACTGATAACTAAATATAATGGGAAATAAATCCTAAACCCTAATTCGTTATCAACGGATGAAATGCTAAACAAATCAAAAAATAATTAATACAAAATTCTAAACAGTTGGTGATTGTTTTGATCATTCTAATTTCAGATTTAAATATTGTTTAGGATTTCGAGTTTCGAAATTAGTGCTTCGGATTTAGTATCCCGGATTTCCCATTTTAGATTAGTTTAATATCATCCAAAAACGGAAGCTTTCTCCTAACTTCTTCAACTTTACTTAAATCAATTTCAGTTGTAAATAAACCTTCTTCATTCGGACACACCAGAACCTCTTCACCCATCGGGTCATAAATTGCGCTGCTGCCGCTGTAATCATTAAACGGATCTGAGCCAATACGGTTTACTCCAATCATATAACATTGATTTTCAATCGCACGCGATTTCAAAAGATGTTTCCAGTGTTCTATTCGTTTAATTGACCAGTTAGCAATGTTGATTATTATTTCATTTCTTTCTTTACCATACAGTCTATATAGTTCGGGGAAACGCAAATCATAACAAATTGTTAAACCGATTTTTATTTGGTCAATTTTTGTGGTGACAATTTCTTTTGCGGCATCATAGAATTGGTCTTCCTTTGCATAACTAAAAGGGTGGATTTTTCTATACCGAGCACGGATTAGACCGAAATTATCAAAGTGAACGAGCGAGTTATAAATTCTATCGTCGTCGAGTTCGATTATTCCGGCAAAGATATGTTTTTTTAATCGCTGTGATAAAGAAATAAAATATTTTGTACCGGTTCCGTCTAATTCTTCCGCAAATTTTTTTGACTCCATCGTAAAACCGGTTAGAGTCATTTCGGGAAAAATTATTATATCTTCATCGGAAACATTTCTCGTTAGAATCGATTCGATTATCGAAATATTCTCTTCGACGTTTTCCCATTCGGGTGAATATTGAAACAGACTTATCTTCATAAATTTTTATTTGTAAAATACAAATTACAGTATCTATTATAAACACTATGTTTTTTGAAAAAAGATTTTTAATTTCACTTATCGTTTGTGCCTTACTAAAACAGAGAACTTATGCTCAATTACATTTGGATGGCTTTACTCTTTTTAGGAATTGCCACTGCTCTTACAACGGACATAATTGATGAGTCATCAAATAAATTTCGTAATGGTGAATCGTTAAACGTAATTATTATTTCAGAAGAACCAATCAATCAAAATTCCGAAAAACAAAAAGTATTATTAAAAATTCATCCTGAAGTATTTAATTTATTTTACAAAACTGAAGTTGATGATACTGTTGTTCACCAAGCTCAGATTTCTTACAACCTAAAGAAGAACAATTACTCTCTCTTTATTAAAATTGATGAAAATTCTCCGAATATCTGGAAACAAATGGCAAAGGGTTCGGGTGCTGAAGACGATTTAGTTGGAACACTGACATTGATTTCACAAGATGCACAATTTCCAAGAAATGCTGAAATTATTTTTGAAGATATCAGCTTTACAAAGATGAAAGAAGTAACCGGTGCAACATTAGATTATGCAACTACAGCAGTAAACATTGCATTAGGACTGATCGGAATAATGGCATTGTGGCTTGGTATAATGAAAATCGCCGAAGAAGCAGGATTGATACGAATGATTGCAAAAGGTGTAAGACCAATAACAAAATTTTTATTTCCTTCCGTTCCGCATGATCATCCGGCAATCGGTTCAATTATTATGAATCTATCAGCAAACATGCTTGGCTTGGGAAATGCCGCTACTCCATTCGGTTTGAAAGCAATGGAGCAGTTAGATGAATTAAACACTGAAAAAGGAACTGCAACTAATGCAATGTGTATGTTTCTTGCTGTTAATACTGCGGGGCTTACTTTAATTCCGGCAACTGCAATTGCTGTTAGAGCCGCTGCCGGAAGTAGTGATCCGACTATAATAATAGGCACTTCATTCTTCGGTGCGTTCTGCGCAACTACGGTTGGAATTTTATCGGCTAAAATATTTGCAACATTTTCACTACGCAATTTAAGATTTAGAGAATGGCTTCAAACGAAAATTAAATCGATTGCTGTATTTACAGTAATATTTATTGTTGGATTAATATTTATACTCAGCGGAATGTTTGCTGCATTATTTAGCGGTATTGATGCTGATTCATTTAAATCCATTATTCAAATATTTTCAACGCTTGCAATCCCATTTATAATACTATTATTTGTCAGTTATGGTGTTATTAAAAAAGTTAAGATATACGAATCATTTGTAGAAGGAGCTAAAGAAGGTTTTCAAATTGCTGTAAGAATCATTCCGTATTTAGTTGCAATGCTTGTTGCAATAGGAATATTTAGAGCCGGCGGTGCAATGCAGTATTTGATTGCTTTAGTATCTCCTGCAACAGATTTAATCGGAATGCCTGCTGAAGCTTTACCAATGGCTTTCATGCGCCCTCTTTCCGGAAGCGGTGCGCTTGGTGTTATGGCTGAAATTCTTTCTGTTCACGGTGCCGATTCATTTATAGGAGTTTTAGTTTCAACAATAATGGGAAGTACTGAAACTACATTTTATGTTATTGCCGTTTATTTTGGTGCGGTTAATATCAGTAAAACAAGATATGCATTAGCAGCGGGTTTATTAGCAGATATTGCCGGAATTTTAGGCGCACTATTTATTGTAAGATTTTTATTTGGTTGATATGAAAGTATTTATAACAAGAAGTTTACCCGGAAACATCGAAAAGTTATTGCGTAAAAATGGTCACACTGTTGTCACTTTTAAGAAAGAGTATCCTATCAGTAAAACAGAACTAATTAAAAATGCTCGCAATGCCGACGCTTTAATTTCTTTATTAACGGATAAAATAGATTCGGAGATAATTGACAACTTAAAAAGTTGTAAAATTATTGCTAACTATGCAACCGGTTATAATAATATTGATATTAATTATGCAAAGCAGAAAAATATTATTGTAACCAACACGCCGGATATTTTAACTAACGCAACTGCCGAGATAGCTTTAACCCTTGCACTTGCCTGTTCACGTCGGGTAATTGAAGGGCACGAATTTGTAAAGAAAAAAAAATTCAGAGGATGGGCGCCTAAACTTTTATTAGGTATTGAAATGACAGGTAAAACTATCGGTATTATCGGAGCCGGTAGAATAGGCTATGCTGTAGCCAAAAGATTTAAAGGATTCGATACAAATATTATTTACTACAATCGTTCTAAAAAAAATAAATTTGAAACAGAATTCGGTGCTAAAAAAGTTTCACTAAAGAAATTAATGACAGATTCTGATATAATTTCTATTCAAATCCCTTTAACCAAAGAATCCTATCATCTTATCGATAAAAATCATTTATCAGTTTTAAAACCTAATGCAATTCTTATAAATATTGCAAGGGGAGAAGTGGTTGATGAAAAGTATCTTATTCAATTATTAAAGAAAGGTAAAATTCACTCTGCGGGATTTGATGTTTATGAAAATGAGCCTAATATTGATCCTGAGTTATTGAAATTGCCAAACGTGGTTTTACTGCCGCATATTGGAAGTGCAACGGTTGAAGCCCGCACAAAAATGGCACAGCTTTGCGCTGAAAATGTACTCCGTGTCTTAAAAGGAAAATCGGCTAAAACACCGGTTTAGAATTACCCCATTCTTTGTTTCTAAACGGATTTATAAGTATTTTTTACTTCATTATTTAAATAAATTTAGACAAAATATGAGAATAGGAATACCAAAAGAGACAGTACTCGAAGAAAAACGAGTTGCAATTGCACCAGCCGGTGTTGATGCATTAGTAAAAGCCGGTCATACTGTTTTTATTCAAACTAATGCCGGTATTGACAGCCATTTTTCGGATGAGGAATACAGACAAGTCGGCGCTAATGTTGTTTATACTGTTGAGGAAGTTTATCAACGGGCAGAGTTAATTGCAAAGATTGCGCCTCTTACGGAAGTTGAAGCTGGCATGCTTCAGGAAGATCAAATAATTTTTTCATTTTTACATTTAACTATAGGTAAGAAGACAATTATTGACGAACTCTGTAAGAAAAAGATAACTGCAATAAGTTATGAATTAATTGAAAGCAATAATGAGCTTCCTGTTCTCGAATCTATGAGTGAAATTGCCGGACAATTAGCAATTCAACTTGGTGAAAGATTTATGGCAAGCGATGTTCCAAACAGCCGTGGAATTTTGATGGGAGGTATTACCGGCGTTGCACCGGCAGCGGTAGTAATTCTTGGTGCCGGGGTGGTTGGGTTTAATGCCGCACGTGCTGCTTTGACAAGAGGCGCTCATGTAATTGTATTGGATAAAGATTTACAAAGGTTACGCAAAATTGAAAATCATTTTGGGAAAAATATTACTACTGTTGTTGCTAATCCATATACCATTGCAAGAGGATGCAGGTTTGCTGATTTATTTATCGGAGCCGTACTTATTAAAGGTGAGAAAGCTCCTCATCTTGTAACGGAGGATATGGTTAAATCAATGAAAAAGGGAGCGGTTTTAATGGATGTTTCGATTGATCAAGGAGGTGTAGTTGAAACAAGCAGACCCACAACTATATCTGACCCTATTTTCATTGAACATGATGTTATACATTGCTGTATTCCAAATATGCCCGCTTTGGTTTCGCGGACAGCAAGTTATGGTCTGACTAATGCATCGATTGATTATATTCTAAACATTGCCGATAACGGTTTGACTAATGCATTATTAAGTGATACCGGTTTAGCAAAAGGAGTTTGTACTTATAACGGTTTCTGTTCTAATGAAACATTAGCAGAAAAATTTGGTATTGAATATAGAAGACTTCACTTTTTTTCAACTAACTAATTATGAAAATTGATATGACTTACGAAGAAACAAAGATTACTAAGAATAATAATCCAGCTTGGCTTGTTAAATACAACTCAAAAATTGTAAAAGCAGAGGAAGCTGTAAAAATTATCAATTCCGGTGATAAAATTGTTGTCCAGCCAGGATGTGCAGCCCCCTTGGAATTAATACGTGCTATGGTAAAACGCAAAGATGAACTTGAAGACGTACAGATTTACCACATACTTATAGTTGGAGATTTACCTTATGTTCAACCCGGTATGGAAAAGCATTTCAAACACAAAGCGTTTTTTATAGGAGGAAATACTCGTAAAGCAGTCAACGATGGACGAGCAGAGTTTATTCCAATTTTCCTATCTGAAGTTACAATGCTTTTCAAGAAAGGATTGTTAAAAGCTGATGTTGCATTAATAAATGTTTCACCTCCGGATGAACATGGATTCTGCAGCTACGGTATTGATGTCGGTAACATAAAAACACCAACAGAAAAAGCTAAAACAATTATCGCACAAATAAACGATAAAATGCCTCGTGGTTTGGGAAACAGTTTTATTCATGTTAATAAAATTGATTACATAGTTGAACACAGCGAACCTTTAATGGAACTTCCGCAAATTGATCCGAATGCAACTAAGGAAGAATTAGAAGTTTATAATCACATAGGTAGTCATATTGCCGATTTGATTGAAGATGGTTCAACATTACAGATGGGTATAGGTGCAATTCCAGATGCTGTTATGTCTTATTTGAAAAATAAAAATGATTTGGGAATTCATACCGAAATGTTTTCCGATGGTTTAATTGATCTCGTTGAAATGGGAATTGTTAATGGCGAAAAGAAAACTCTGCATCCGGGTAAAATTATTGCCGGTTTTGTTTTAGGAACTAGAAGATCTTACAATTTTATTGATAACAATCCTATTTTTGAATTTCACCCGCAGGAATATGTAAACGATCCTTTTATAATTGCTCAAAATCATAAAATGGTTGCAATTAATTCCGCAATTGAAATTGATTTAACCGGTCAAGTATGTTCGGACTCAATCGGTACTAAATTTTATAGCGGTATTGGCGGACAGGTTGATTTTATTCGCGGGGCTTCAAGAAGTGAGGGAGGTAAACCGATTATTGCATTACCTTCGGCAGCTAAACACGGTCAAATAAGTAGAATTGTCCCAACTCTTAAGCCTGGTGCCGGTGTAGTTACATCACGCGGAGATGTTCATTATGTTGTTACTGAATTCGGAACGGTTAATCTATACGGCAAAAGTGTACAAGAAAGAGCTGCGGCTCTTATAGAAATTGCTCATCCGGATTTTAGAGATGAACTTAAGCAATTTGCTAAGGAGACTTACAAAATTTAATGGTTGCTGTTATTGGAGATATTCACGGTTGTTATCATACTCTTGTCGAGTTATATAATCTAATAAAAGAAAAATACAGCCGCATTCCGATTTATACCGTTGGTGATTTAGTGGATCGCGGTAATCACAGTTATGAAGTAATTAAGTTTGTACTTGATGAAAAAATACTTTTCACACCCGGCAATCATGATTATATGTTTTATCATTTCTTTAAAGATCCTACTAGCGTTTTTGCAAGATCGTGGATTTATAACGGGAATGAAATGACACTTGAATCTTATGAAGAGCATGAAGAAGCATTATTCCAGCATATAGATGTTATTAAAGCCGCTCCTTTATATTATAATTTGGATGACTGTTTTATTTCTCATGCTGGTATCTCTCAAGATTTTAAAAACTTTCTTCCTACTAACTTTAAAGATAATTTATCGTTTTTGGATGAAATAATTTTTGGTAGTTACCGAAATGATAACGGTGTCTTATGGACTCGTAATCAATTGCTCGATATTGGTAAAATGCAGGTAGTTGGTCATACAAAACAAAAAGAAATAGTATTTGATGAATCTGCCAATGCTTTATACATCGATACCGGTGCGTGTGTTGGCAACAATCTAAGTGCCGTTATCATTGAAAAGAATGAAGTTATTGAAGTACTATCTCAAAAAACTAATTTGAACGATATAATATAAATCCATCCCTAAATTTATCTCTTAAAAAAATAAATTGAATTTATTGATTGAAATCAATAATTTTTCACTACATTTTGTTGACAAATTAGGGAGGTTTGATAGAAAAAATTTTACTGTAATTACTATTAAATTTAGATAGGTACATATTCTGCGATATCTAAAATATTTTATGGCTATTGGAATCAAAAATTTATTGATTCCTATTTTTGTTTTAGGAGTGATTTCAATTTTTTCTATCTTTTCCGAAAGTAAAGGAAAAACATTAAACCTTTCTTTATTGGATGAAAGATTAGAATTTCAAATCGCACCTTTTGACTCATCGACAAATGATATTAAATCAAACCACTCAGATTCAATATCTGTTGTTGATTCTCTTTATTTGGTCAGTGATACTCTAAATTTATCACCTTCCGATTCACTTGCACTAATTGATACAGTTAAGTTAGATTCGTTATCCATAGATTCTACCGCACGTCTTCAACATTTTCGATATAGTCTTCAACCAAATTATATTTATAATTTAACGAAGGGGAGAAGAACTAGATTTTTTGCTTATCCTTCTACAATTATTGAAGAAAGAACAGTAGAACTCGATTCAACCGGTCAATATGTACTTATTATGGAAAAAACACCCGAAGGTAAAAAACGGGTTTTTCTAAAAATTCCCTTATCAGAATACATTGAAATTAAACTTAGAGAAAATGAAGCAGATAACTGGGCAAAACTTGGTTATGCTTATACATTTGATGATGGGAAACGCGGGTTGGGAGATTTTTTCTCCGATATTACAAATATTGAAATTCCGCTTCCGAGCACTTCATTTTTAAGTATTTTCGGACCGCCTAAAATTAGTCTCAGAATTAGCGGAGCTGTTGATATTAGAGGAGCTTGGCGTAACGAAACAATTGAAGGTGTAACTGCATCCGCATTAGGAAATACAAGAAACGAGCCTGATTTCAAACAGCAGGTTCAAATCAATGTTGCCGGAACTATCGGTGATAAATTAACAATTTCAGCCGACTGGAATACCGAACGAACCTTTGAGTATGAGAACCAATTAAAAATTCATTACAAAGGTTACGAAGATGAGATTGTTCAAAGTATCGAAGCAGGTAACGTATCCCTTCAAACTTCCTCCCTGGTCGGTGGAAGTGAAGCTCTTTTCGGTATTAAAGCCTTGTTTCAATTTGGACCTTTTAGTTTAACTGCTTTGGCTTCGCAGAAAAAAGGTGAAGTTCAAGAAGTTACAGTAACCGGTGGTTCCGAGAAACAAGAATTTGAAAGAAGAGTTTATGATTATTCAACAAATCACTATTTCTTAGATACCGTTTATGCTGATACTTCTCCCGAACTAAATATTTTTAATAAATACTATGGAGAAAATACACCAATTGTTCTAAACGAGTATAAAGTTAAAGATATTGAAGTTTGGAAAACTACTAAGGCAATAGTTGATAAAAGTAAAGAACGAAGAGCAAATGCATACATTGATTTACTACCTCGCAGTGCACAAGAAACTTATTCAAACGATCTAAGAAGTACGTCGATAGATGAACGTGCCGGGCGAAGTGTAATCGGGGGTAGATTTGTAAAACTTGAACAGGAAATTGACTATACTCTGCATGCTGAGACTGGCTATATTAGTTTTAGATCCAATGTACAAAGAGAAGATGCTATTGCAGTTGCATATAGAATAGAAAACGGACCCGGCGCCGCTGATGACCTTTATTATGGAGAATTTCTTAGCGATATAAATGCACAGGATACTTCGTTAGTAATGGTACTCAAACTTGTAAAACCTGCTAATCTTCAACCCGATGGAGACTTTGCAACTGCATGGAAACTTCAATTGAAAAATATATACCCGATTGGTGGTAGAGATATTAAGCAAGAAGGTTTCGAGTTTGAGATTAAATACCAGGAAGAAACCGGTGACCCGAAAAATGATTACCAGGGAACACCTTATGTGCAGTTATTTGGGTTGGATAAAACAAATCAAGATGGGACAAGTGATCAACCGGATGGCGCATTTGACTTTAAACCCAATATTACAATCAATGCTTCAACAGGAGAAATTATATTCCCGGTACTACAACCATTTGGTGAACAATTCCCAAGCGCTCTTCCGCAGGAAAGAAAATTCGAAGAAGTTTATACAAAGCAAGTAACATTTGCACAGCAAGAAAAAACGAAAGATAAATTTATTCTTACCGGTGTTTATTCCGCAGCAGTTTCATCAACTTTTAATATCGGCTTCAATGTTGTTGAAAATTCGGTAGAGGTTTTTCTCGGTGGAAGGAAACTAAACCGTGGTTCCGATTATACTGTTGATTATAATATCGGACAAGTAACAATTTTAAATAGTGATGCACTTGTTCCAGGTGCGGATTTACGAATTACATTCGAACAAAATGATTTATTTCAGCTTGCTTCAAAAACATTGTTAGGTTTGCGAGGTATTTATCAGTTTAATAAGGATTCTCATATTGGTTTTTCATTCCTTAACTTAAACCAGCAAACACTTAGCGATAAAGTGCGTATAGGTGAAGAACCGTTGAATAACACTATTTATGGCGTGGATTTAAAAACAAAATTTAATCTACCGTTTTTAACAGATGCTTTAGATAACATTATCTCAACCAGTGAAATGTCAAGCATATCACTTAATGCCGAATTTGCTTATATGAGTCCCGATCCTAATACTAAAAAAAGTACTGTTGCAAGTGATGAAAATAAAAGCATTGCATACATAGATGACTTTGAAGGATCAAAACGAATCATACCTGTTGGAATCAATTACGGGCAATGGCGTTATTTATCGCCTCCGAATAAAGTCCCAGGACATTCCGAATCGTTATCGGCGCTCGAACTGATGGATTATAAAGCATTTGCTTACTGGTTTAACCGTCTCCCAGCAGTTGATAATGTAAATGATATTTGGCCGGAAAGAAAAGCATCAAGAGATAATCAGACAATTTCTGTTTTAGATTTTGTTTTTGAACCAACAGAACGAGGTCAATACAACTCCGTAAATCCTACGTTAGATGTACCGGAGTTGAATTGGGGCGGTATGATGAAGCCGCTTTCTTCAACGGCAAGTAACCTAATTGAAGAAAATATTGAGTTCCTTGAGTTTTGGATGCAGATTGGTTCTGCACCGGAAAATGCTGTTCTTAATATTGATCTTGGACAAATTAGTGAAGATGTTATTCCAAATGGTATCTTAAATTCAGAAGACCGCAACCAGAATGATTTGATTGATGAGGGTGAAGATACAGGTATTGATGGTTTGTTTGACCAAGATGAACCCGGATATGACCCGGTTACTAATCCGGATCCCAACCGTGATAATTTTAGTTTTACTCAAGGTTCAGGTGATTATCGGTTTATTAATGGTGTTGAAGGCAATGCAGCACTTACAGATGTTGGTAGGTTGCCAGATACTGAAGACTTAAATAGGAACTTAACTTTAGATAAAATTAACAGTTATTTTAGATATACCATTCCCATTGATACGGTTAGGGAAAATAACCCGTTTATCCAAGGTGGTGGGGATAATAAAAGCTGGTACTTATTCAGAATTCCATTAAGAGATTTTACGGATAAAGTTGGCAATCCATCTCTTACTTTAGTTGAGACAATTAGATTATGGATAAGTGGTGTGAACGAAACTGTTCATTTACGTTTTGCTGAAATGAATTTAGTTGGCAACCAATGGCGAAAAGTTCTAAACCCGCCGAGAGTAACCGAAGATGATGAAGTATTAGAAGTTACAACCATTAACCTGGAAGATAACCCGGAATACTATTCGCCTCCCGGAGTTCAGAGGGAAAGAGATAGAACTAAACCTGATGAAGATGTATTGAAAAATGAGCAATCTCTTAACCTTATTCTAAACAATTTAGAAGACGGCGATAAGAGAGAAATTGTTAAATATTTATATAAACCGTTAGACTTGTTTAATTACAGAGAACTTAAAATGTTCTTACACGGTGATAGATATACCGGTAGGGGATCAGTATCTTATTACGAAGATGAAAATACTTACGGTGCAGAAATTTATTTTAAATTCGGTAGCGATACATTAAACTATTATGAATATCGACAACCGGTTCGAAGTGGCTGGAATGAAGTAAGAATGTTATTCTCTGAACTTACTGCAATTAAAGAACAGCGAGAAAATGAAAGAGAGGTTTTCAGATATTATCTTGAAAATCCTGAAGGAGCTTCTTATGCTGTAAGGGGCAGTCCCACTCTTACTCGTGTTACTTATTTTATTATTGGTATCCAAAATCCTACTTATGCTCGGGATGGTTCAAGACCAAATAATTTCGGGGAACCTGTATCCGGTAGCGTTTGGGTAAATGAATTAAGAGTCCTTGATGCCGAAGATACTCCCGGGTGGGCTTATACTGCTGCGACTTCACTTAAATTTGCTGATTTGCTAACAGTTGACGTTAATACGCAACAAACAGATCCGTACTTTCACAGGTTAGCTGAAAGATTTGGCAGACGAATTGATGAGCGAAGTTGGGGAGTAAATGTCAATTTTGATATATTGAAATTAATCCCGGTTAATTTACAAGGCAGTAATCTCAGACTTAATTATTCCCGACGCGAGTCGATTTCTAAACCATTATACTTACCCGGTACTGATGTAAATGTTGATCAAGCTGCTGAACAGTTAAGAAAAAAAATGATTGATGACGGACTCAACGATAAAGATGCAGAAGCTGCAGCTGAACGTATAAAGTTCGAAAGCCAAACTTTAAGTGTTACTGATACTTGGTCTCTAAGCAATATTAAATTTATTATCCCGTCTGATGCATGGTATATTAAAGAAACTATCAATAACCTAAGTTTTGGTTTTAATTATAATATTACTACAATGCGAAATCCAACCACAATCAAAAATGAAAAATGGGTTTGGAATGCCAACATGGGTTATAATCTCAACTTTAGTAAAGAGAATTACTTTAAGCCGTTGGATATACCATTTATCGGCGACGTACTAGAAATTTTTAGTGATTATAAAGATGTAAAGGTTTTCTACTCACCAACTAAATTTGATGCTGCTTTTACGGCTTCTCGTAATAGGTCGTTTAATCTAACACGAACAGATAGTGCTAAACCCAACATCCAGCGAGATTTTACTACTACTCGGAAATTCGGATTTGGCTGGCAGTTAACTGAAGGAGGTATCTTAAATCTTAGTTTTAATTATTCGGCTGATTTTCAATCTTCTTTAACAAATTTATTAACCGAAGAAATTGGTCGTGATAAAAACGATCAACCTATTCTCAGAGAAAGAACCGAAAGTGAAATTTGGGGTGACATTTTCAGTAGTGCATTTTTTGGACAAGATTATAATTTAAGGCAGTCTTTCGATGTTCGGGCAGCACCAAAACTTCCTACAATTTTTGATCTGGATAAGTATTTTAACTTAACACTGAATTATTCCGCCTCATATTCTTGGAATAACAATTTTACCCAGCCTATCATCGGACGTTCAGCTAGCTGGGGCAATAGAATTGGGGCAGGCTTGAATCTTAGATGGAAAGCACTTTGGGAACCGCTGTTTAAGGACGCACCCTCATCAACCCAAACGAAACAACCAAGCGGTAGAACTCAGGATACTAGAAGCAGGGGAAGAGGTGAGAGAACAGAAGACAAAGTACCGGAGCGAGATGTTGATAAGGAAGTCGGTGGTAATAATAATCAAAAAGAAGGTGATGTTAAAAAAGAAGAAAGTGATGATGATTCACCTTCAACAATCAGTAAAGCATTCTCGTATATAAAAGCTACTCTAAAATATTTCCTTGTGGATTATGATCAAATTCGTGTGAATTTTTCTCAAAATAATTCCATGGCAAATACCGGATTAGCAGGTGAGGGTTCAGGTTTCAATAATTTTTGGGGATTTAGTCAATCATTTAATAAGGGACCGAGTCGTGCTTATATGTTAGGTTTCTCCTACGATGTTGGACCGCGTGCGCCAAATGGAAATTTAAGTGATAATTTTTCGCAAAAAAATAGTGTTGATTTTTCAACTTCAAGACCACTTTGGGAAGGAGCAACATTAGACCTTAAATGGAATGTTGGATGGGGTATCAACAAAACAACCTCTATTGAAACAGATGATTTTGGAAATGTTACCATTACTAACTTGAATTCTAGCGGAACAATTGATAGATCATTTTTATCAATTCCCAATTTCTTATTCTTTAATTTCTTTGATAATAACATAGAAAAGGTTGCCGCATTATATAACCCGGAACTTCCAAACCGTAGTGAAAATTTAAGTAAAGCTTTCTTAGAGGGGTTTGAGACTGTGCCATGGCTCTCGAATATTCCTTTATTAAAAGATTTTATGAAATATATACCAAGACCTAATTGGTCAATTACCTGGACCGGCTTGGAAAAACTTCCGCTCTTTAAAGAATTTGCACAACGTGTTCAGTTTAAACATGCATACAATTCCAAATATTCGGAAGGTTGGAAAATTGATCCTGACGGAAACAAACAAATTCAAACACAGAAAATAAGTTACGGGTTTGCTCCACTTGCCGGACTTAGTATTACATTCGAAAAATTATTCGATGGAAACTTAACCGGCTCTGTTCAGTATAATACAACCTCCAATTATGATTTGGGAACAACAACTAGAAACATAACTGAAGGATTTAGTAAAGATATTTCATTTACTGCAAGCTATTCTAAATCCGGATTTGAAATACCTTTATTTGGCTTATCATTAAAAAATGATTTAGAAGTTTCTCTTTCATATACTACAAGCGAAAACTCTACAGTTATTTATGAAATGGATAATTTTACCGAGGAAGGTACACCTCAAGACGGAACTACCAGAACCAGTATTGAACCAAGAATTAAATATGTTATGAGTTCGAGAGTTACTGTTTCACTATTTTATAAACGGACTTCTATTGAACCGAAAGGAGCTGCAAGAATTCCTCCTACTACTACAAACGAGGCGGGTCTTGAAGTTCATATATCTATTCAATGATTATTAAATATAAGGATTATGATGACTCAAAAAAAAATCTTATGGGTTGATGACGAAATTGAATTATTAAGATCTCATGTTATTTTTCTTACCGAAAAAGGTTATCAAGTTGAGACTGTTACCAATGGTGAAGATGCAATAGATAAAGTAAAAAATAATAATTATGATTTAATATTTCTTGATGAAATGATGCCGGGCAAGGGCGGACTTGAAACACTTGCTGAAATTAAGAGTATTGATGCACACATACCGGTAGTAATGGTTACCAAAAGTGAAGAAGAAAGTTTAATGCATGATGCAATTGGAAGTAAGATTAGTGATTACCTCATAAAGCCTGTAGTGCCATCGCAAATTCTGCTTGTTTGTAAAAAGATTTTCGATCGCCAGAAGATTTCGGGTGAATATGTTGCAAGAGATTACTTGAACGACTTTAATCAAATCTCACGTAGATTGCTTGATAACCCTAACTTTAATGATTGGATTGACATTTACAAAAGATTGGTTAATTATGATTTGGAACTCGATGCTCATCCTGAAGTTAACCTTCGCCAGACTTTAACGGATCAAAAAAAGGAATGTAATCAAGAATTCAGTAAGTATATTGAAAAATCTTATACAAAATGGGTAAATAATTCAAACGGTGACAGACCTACTTTAACAACAGATATAGTTGATAATTTCGTTATCAAGCAAATACAAAATTCAGATGGTCCGATATTCTTCTTTGTTTTAGATTGTCTTCGTTTAGATCAGTGGAAAGTAATGGAGAGGCATTTAATTAATCTATATAATATCACAACCGATTATTACTATTCAATTCTTCCAACAGCAACTCCATATGCACGTAATACTTTGTTTAGTGGTTTGTTTCCCTCGGATATTGAGAAGTATTATCCCGATTTGTGGAGTAAGGGAGATGACGACGAACGAAGTCAAAATAAATATGAGAAAGAACTTCTTCAATTATTTTTGGATAGAAAACAAATAAAATTGAAGAATGATTTAAAGTACATGAAAATAATCGATCCTGACGTTGGCAGAGCATTTGAACAAAATATTGGGTCTCATCACAAAACACATTTTATGGCTGTAGTTGTCAACTTTTTAGATATGATTGCACACGGAAGATCCGATTCGGCTATTCTTAAAGAAATTGCTCCCGAAGAATCAGCATATCGATCTTTAACAGATAGTTGGTTCAAGCATTCTTCATTGCTCTCCATATTTCAATCAATTTCAAAAATGAAAAATGCTAAAGTGATTATTACTACAGATCATGGAAGTATCAGAGCACTACGCGGGGCAAAAGTATTAGGTGATAGAGAAGCATCAACAGGGTTAAGGTTTAAATTTGGGAAAAACCTTAAAGTCGATGATAAACATGCAGTGTTTATTAAAAACCCTTTGGAATACAAACTCCCCAAAAGAGGTTTAACCGTCAGTTATATTATTGCAAAAGAAGATTATTATTTTGTTTATCCGACTGATTATCATAAATATCTTAGTTATTATAAAGATACATTTCAACATGGCGGAATATCTATGGAAGAAATGATTTTACCGGTGATTACTTTGGAAAACAAATAAATGAAATTTCCTTTTGTCGGTGATGTTAAATCGGAAACAGAAACCGAAAAAATTGCTCAGGAGTTTGCGCGGTTATTAAAACCTGGTGATGTTATTGGGTTAACCGGAGAATTAGGAAGCGGAAAAACTTTTTTTGTTAAAGCAGCATGCAAAACCTTTGGAATTATGAATGTATCCAGTCCAAGTTTTGCTATAGTTAATATTTATAACGGAATTGAAAAAATAAATCATTTTGATTTTTTCAGGATAAAAAAAATTGAAGAATTATTTGATATCGGATTTGATGAATACATTGATGAGAATTCAATTACTTTTATTGAGTGGTCTGAAATGTTCCCCGAATTAATGCCGACAAAGTATTATCAGATAAATATTGTTTTTATTAACAACGACAATCGAAAAATTACTATAAGTAAGAATGAATAACCTATTTCCAATATTAGCAATTGAAACAAGCGATCGATTATGCAGTGTAGCGATTTTGATTGATGATAAATATTATTCTGAGATTAACATAAATGGCAAACATATCCACTCGGAAAAACTAATTCCTATGGTAAATGAAATATTGAATTCCAATAATATTGATATTTCTCAAGTAAACTCTATTGCTATTTCGGAAGGACCCGGTTCATTTACCGGATTAAGAATTGGTATGGCTGCAGCAAAGGGAATTGCAGCCGGTTCAGGTTTACCGATAATACCTGTTCCGACATTTATTGCATTAGCAAATAAAATTGCCGATTATCTGTTAGTTGGTCAAAGGTTTGCTATTGCAAAAAAAGCATCTAAAGATGAAGTTTATTTTGTAAAGTTTGTTAAAACGCAAAAGGGGATTGAAGAATTAATCTCTCTCAGTTTGTTGAACAAGGAAAAAGTATCATCCTACATAGAGAATGATGATTTAGTTTTTTCGAATACATCCAATACGGATATTAAAGATATCGCAACTCCGACAGCTATTGATATTGGGCGTTGGGCTTATTTATTTGGCAAAGATTTAGTAATTTCGAATTACGATTTGCTCGAACCAAAATATTTTAAAGAATTTAAAGTGAGGAATATATAATGAAAACATTTGCAAACATTTCTTTGTTTATTGTACTTCTTGCAGTATCAATAATTGCTCAACCCAAAATAGAATTCTCCGAAGAAAATTATGATTTTGGGAATATAAATCAAGGTGATGTAGTATCTCATGAATATATTATTAAAAACGAAGGCACCGAGAAACTTAGTCTCACAAATATTAAAGCAACATGCGGCTGTACCGCTGCACAACCGGATAAAAAAGAACTTAACCCGGGCGAATCAACAAAGTTAAAAGTAACATTTGATTCTGCGGGCAGAAGAGGAGTCCAAAAAAAATATGTTTATGTATTTTCTAATGATCCTGAAAGACCTCAAGTGAGATTGTCTTTTGTTACCCAAATACTTATTGATGGTGAACTTGATGCTAAAGTTGTCAAAGAACCACAAATTGCATTAAGTAAAAAAGAAATTGATTTTGGAAATGTTATACAGGGTGAAATTAAGACGGAGCAAATTAATGTGATGAACAGAGGCAAAACAGACCTTCACATCAAAGGAGTTGTATCAGCAGCTGATTTCTTTGAATTATCAATTAATAAACAAAACTTAAAACCGGGTGAAGTTGCAAGTATTAGTGTTAAGTTTAATTCTAAGGATCTTTCCGGGGTAATAAACACGTCTATTACAATTTTATCTTCGGACAAAGTTAGGCAGCAGGAAAATATTATTGTAACGGCTAATGTTATTAAAGGAGAAGAATCTTAATGGCTTGGTTTAAACGTTCAAAGCACAATATTTCACCGGATAGTATAAAACTCGAAATGCCCGATGGTCAGTGGATTAAATGCGAAAGCTGCGGTGAAATAATTCATAACAAACAACTTGAATTAAATCATTGGGTTTGTTTGAAATGTAATTATCATTTCAGGATTGGAAGTAAAGAATATATCAATTTATTATTTGATAAAGGAACGTTCAGAGAAACCGATAAAAAAATGAAATCAGCCGACCCGCTTGAGTTTGAAGATACAAAAAAATATAAAGAGCGTATCAATTCGACTATAAAAAAATCTGAATTAATGGACGCGGTTAAAACCGGTACAGGAAAAATTAAGAATCAGAAAGTTTCTTTTGCATGTATGGATTTTAAGTTTATCGGCGGTAGTATGGGTTCGGTGGTTGGTGAAAAAATTGCACGTGCAATCGATCGAGGATATAAAGAAAAAATTCCTGTTATTGTAATTAGTCAAAGCGGCGGCGCAAGAATGATGGAAGGCGCTTTTTCATTAATGCAAATGGCTAAAACTAGTGCAAGACTTGCTCGCCTTGCAGATGCTAAATTGCCTTTTATTTCTGTAATGACTGATCCTACAACCGGAGGTGTAACTGCAAGTTATTCTATGCTTGGAGATATAAACATTGCAGAACCCAACGCACTAATTGGGTTTGCCGGTCCTCGTGTTATTAAGCAGACTATCGGGAAAGATTTGCCTAAAGGTTTCCAACGTTCGGAGTTCCTCCAGGAAAAAGGTTTTTTAGATTTTATTGTTGACAGAAAAGACTTGCGCGATAAGATAGCATTATTAATAGAATATTTTTCCGACGAGAAATAATTATTTGCGGAATTTCCTACTCATCTTTTCAAGTGTTTCGATTGTATAATTTACTTCTTCAATTGTATTGTAAGCACTAAAAGAAAATCTAATAGTTCCCATAGCATCTTCTTTTGATTTGCCCATATTCATAATTACGTGAGAAGGTTTTAGTGTACCCGAAGTACAAGCCGCTCCATTAGAAGCAGCAATTCCATTTATATCAAGAAACATTAGCATTGCTTCAGAATCATTTTTATAAAAATTACTATCGAAAGTTAATGATAGGATATAGTGGAACGAACTATCCTTACAATTAATTGAATAGTTTTGCAGCGAAGATTGCTCTATTGCGTTGATAAAATACTCTCGTAACTGACTCACTGTTTCAAAGTTATCATTCATTTCTTTTTTTGCTATTCTTATAGCTTCGGCAAATCCGATTATACCGGCAGCAAATTCAGTACCGCCTCGTCTATTTCTTTCTTGTGAACCTCCTAAGATCATCGGAGAAAGCGGAGTCCCGGATTTTGCAAATACCAATCCAATTCCTTTTGGTCCGTGAAGTTTATGAGCGGATGCAGATAATGAATGAATACCCATTTTCTTAACATCAATGTCAATCTTTCCAAAACTTTGAACTGCATCGGTATGTAGATAAATATCCTTTCCACTGCAAAGTTTTGAAATTGCTTCAATATTATTAACCGATCCGGTTTCATTGTTTACATGTATTATTGAAAGTAATGAAGTATCACTCGATATTTGCATTTGAAGTTTATTAGTATCAACAATGCATTCATTTGTTACATCAATATTTTTTGAGTTGAATCCCAGCGTGGAGAGTTCTTTAAAACTTTCTAATACACATATATGTTCAACTGATGAAGTAATAATTTCATTTTTGTGCGATTCATTAAAAACAGTTTTAGCAATTCCGAGTATTGGAAAATTATTTGCTTCAGTTCCGTTGCTTACGAAATAGATTTCGCTTGGGTCTGCATTGATAAACTCTGCGGCAGTTTCCCGCGCTTCTTCAATTGCGACTCTTACTTTTCTTCCGTATGAATGAATTGAAGACGGATTTCCAAACTCTTCATTGAAATAGGGGAGCATTTTCTCTAAAACTTTCGGATGAAGTTTTGTTGTTGCGGCGTTATCGAAATAAACTTTCAGATTTGTCCTTTCAATTTATCTTAAACTAACATCACCAAAATGAATTCGTTCGGTTTTTTCGCCGGTTTTCAGAATTAGAAATCCTTCTTTATCAATATCATCAAAAATTCCGAACTTGGTTTCTTTTGCACCTTCAACTTTTACCTTTCCACCAATCATATTGCATCTTTCTTTCCAATCTTCCAAAACATCTTCGGGATTCTCGTCGATTTTGTATAAAACTTCTTCAAAAAGATTTAAAACTTCGCTTAACAATTTTTCACGGCTGACTTTGTTCTTAAATTCTTTTCTAACTGAAGTCGGTTCAATTAAATACTTACCCGGGAAATTAATCTGGTTCACATTTATACCAATGCCTATTACGACTCTATCTAATTCGTTTGCTTTTGAAGTTGATTCAATTAAAATTCCGGCGGCTTTTTTATTATCTATTAAAACATCGTTTGGCCATTTTAATGAAGTATTTAGCTGAAACAAATTTTCAATAGCTTGTGCAACAACAAGTGAAGCTGCAAGATTTATAATATTAACTTTCTTGCCGTCTACTTTTCGCAGTAAAATTGAAAAAGTTAAATTTTGTCCGGGATGGCTTTGCCATTCTCGATTTAATCGCCCTTTTCCTTTTGTTTGCTCTTCGGCTAAAACTACGGTACCATGAGTCTTTAGTTCTTTATTAGTAAGCAAAAAAGCATTTGATGAATCAACTTGCTGAATGTAGACAAATTGTCTTCCAATTTCTTCGGTATCGAGCTTAATATCAAATTCTTCAATTTGAAATTCTTTGTTTTCCATGATTTCCCCTTGTGTGCAAATTTGTCATATACTATTACTATAATTCATTTATATAAATATATTTGTCAAATTGTCATAAAGCCATATTTCTCGTTAGATTTATAAGTCGTTGTAAATAAATAAGTTAACAGTTTCTCTTTATTGGCACATTCATTGTATCAAAAGTAGTCAGCATTATATAAATGCCAAAATAACTATATCTAAATTAGAGTAAAATTTGTAACTGCAAAGTTACTATAAAAAGAATAATTCTGAAATGAAGTTTTGTTAAATAAATAAAAGGAGTGATATAAAATGGGAAAAATAATTGGAATTGATTTAGGTACGACTAACAGTTGTGTAGCCGTAATGGAAGGTAATGAGCCGGTTGTAATACCAAATTCTGAAGGTGGAAGAACTACTCCATCAGTTGTAGCTTTTACAAAAAACGGAGATAGACTTGTCGGTCAACCGGCAAAAAGACAAGCGGTTACAAATCCTCACAATACCGTTTTTTCTATCAAAAGATTTATGGGAAGAAGAATTGACGAAGTCGGTACTGAGATAGAAGAAGTACCTTACAAAGTTGTTGAAGGTGATTCAAAAACTGCAAGAGTACAAATTGATGATAGAAAATATTCTCCACCGGAAATTTCTGCAATGGTATTACAAAAAATGAAAAAAACTGCCGAAGATTATCTTGGTCAAGAAGTTACAGAAGCTGTTATAACAGTTCCTGCTTATTTTAATGACTCGCAAAGACAAGCTACAAAAGATGCCGGAGAAATTGCCGGTCTAAAAGTAAAAAGAATTATCAATGAACCAACTGCCGCAGCATTAGCTTATGGACTCGATAAAAAGAATAAAGAACAAATCGTTGCAGTTTACGATTTAGGCGGTGGTACATTCGATATTTCTATCTTACAGTTAGGTGATGGTGTATTCGAAGTTAAATCTACAAATGGAGATACTCACCTTGGTGGTGATGATTTCGATCAAAGATTAATTAATTATTTGGCAGATGAATTCAAGAAACAAGAGGGGATCGATCTTAGAAAAGACCCAATGGCTTTACAAAGATTAAAAGAAGCAGTAGAAAAAGCTAAAATAGAACTTTCATCATCAACATCAACAGATGTTAATTTACCGTTTATAACTGCAACACAAGACGGACCGAAACACTTAACAATAAATATCAGCCGTTCAAAATTTGAACAGCTTACAGAAGATCTTTTTGACAGAACAATTGCACCATGTGAAAAAGCAATTAAGGATGCCGGTTTAACAGCTTCGCAAATTGACGAAGTTATTCTTGTCGGTGGCTCTACTCGTATTCCGAAAGTACAAGAACTTGTGAAAAAGATATTCGGTAAAGAACCACATAAAGGTGTAAACCCCGATGAAGTTGTTGCAATCGGTGCGGCAATTCAAGGCGGCGTTCTTGCCGGAGATGTTAAAGATGTTTTGTTGTTGGATGTTACTCCACTTTCACTCGGTATCGAAACTCTTGGCGGTGTTATGACAAAACTAATCAACGCTAACACAACAATACCGACAAAGAAGAGTGAAGTATTCTCGACTGCATCGGATAATCAACCTTCTGTTGAAATACATGTATTGCAAGGTGAAAGACCAATGGCTGTAGACAATAGAACTCTCGGCAGATTCCACTTGGATGGAATTCCACCGGCTCCAAGAGGTGTTCCTCAGATTGAAGTTACCTTCGATATTGATTCAAACGGAATTTTAAATGTTTCTGCAAAAGATAAAGCAACTAATAAAGAACAAAGTATTAGAATTACTTCCTCAAGCGGATTAAACAAAGAAGAAATTGAAAAGATGAAACAAGATGCAAAAGAACATGCTGCCGAAGATAAAAAGAAGAAAGAAGCTATTGATACTAAGAACCAAGCTGACAGTTTAGTTTTTCAAACAAAGAAACAGATTACTGAACTTGGTGATAAATTAGCCGCTGATGATAAAGCTAAACTTGAAAGCGGTATTAAGGAGGTTGAAGATGCTATGTCAACAAATGATACCGATAAAATCAAGTCAGCTTCCGATAAATTAACGAAAATATGGAATGAAATATCACAAAAGATTTATCAACAGCAAGGTGCTCCAGGTGCTCAGCAAGAACAAGCACAGCAGCAAAGTACCGGAACTACCGGCGAAGATAAATCAGCCGATAAAGATGTTGAAGATGCATCTTATGAAGTGATGGATGAAGACGAAAAGAAAGATAAATAAGTAATAAAGCACTTGCTCTTTCAATGGAACCCCGCTAAGACAGCGGGGTTTCTTTTTATATACTTACTTCAGTCTTTTTTTTATATTACTTATATGAAAAGATTCTTATTCATAATTCCGCTTTTTCTGCTCTCATTATTGTTATATACAATTGAACCATCCCGTAATTCATCTCAAACAATAAAAAATGATTTTGAAAGTCAAAATTCTTATGTGGGAAATAAGAATCGAAACATTTCTACCAGTTATAAAATTTATGTTGATTTCAATCCGGACAAAAAATTATTAACAGTAGAAGAAAAAATTATTTGGAAAAACTTAACTGAATATTCAACTGATGAAATTCAATTTCATTTGTATGCCAATGCCTTCAGTAATAATGAAACGGAGTTAGGCAAAAAATTTGGTTTTGATGAATCGGAACGGACAAAAATTCTAATTCACTCATTAGCCGTCAATGGAATCGTTAGCCAATTTGAATATTTTCAACCGGAGGTCTATAATCCACACGACAGCACCGTTGCAAGAATTAATTTAGATAAACCGGTTTTGCCCGGGGATTCAGTATTGATAGATATTGAATATGAATTAATCATTCCCAGAGGAAGATTGAGGTTTGGTTATGCTGCGGGACGCGAATTCTATTTTATTGCTCAATGGTTCCCAAAACTTGGTGTCTTTAAAGACGGTCATTGGATTTGCAGTCAATACCATCCTTATACCGAGTTCTATTCCGACTTTGCCAATTATGATGTTATAATAAATCTTCCAACCGATTATATAGTTGGTTCAACTGGTCAATTAATTAATGTAGTTATAAGTGATTCGATAAAATCTTGGACTTACTCTGCAAAAAATGTAATTGATTTTGCTTGGACTGCATCTCCCGAGTTTTATGTTCAGACAAAAAAATATAAAAGCAATTTTGGGAAAGACATTGAAGTAAATTTTTTAATTCAACCCGAAAACAAAAATTTAATTGATAGAAAATTTAAAGCCGCTTTTAACACTGTTGAATATTTGGAGAAATACATTGGTGAGTTTCCATATTCTCAAATAACATTGGTTGATGCACCACGCACGGCTAATATCGGTGGAATGGAATACCCAACGATAATAACATATTTTACTCCGTTGTTCAGCCCAATTGAAACACAAAGACCTGAATCAACAATTATTCACGAGATTGTCCACCAATATTTTTATGCCGCTGTAAGCAGCAACGAAGTATATGAAGCCTGGCTTGATGAAGGCTTAGCAACTTATCTGGAAGCAAAAATATTATCCGAATATTATGGAAACCCGATTCTATATTTTAGATTTATTGACTACTACCCGATTTATGGAATAAGTTTCTTATCATTCAGAGAAATTCCATTAATATATTCTTTAAAAGCATTTGAATTCGAACACTCATCATATGCACTTTCAAGTTATTATTTAAATAATGAAATAGGAAGTATAAGAGATACAAGCTATGCATTACCTAATCGATTATCTTATTTGGTAAACGCATATTCAAAGCCTTATTTAATTGTGCAAGTCCTTGAAAACTATTTAGGTAAAGATGAGATACTGGAGATTATCTCCGAATACTATAATAAATATAAATTCTCGCTTGTAACCGCAGATGACTTTCTAAATGTGTTAAAGAATTATGAAAACTTGGACTTAGAATGGTTTATAGCAAACTTTATTAACGGCAGCAAAAAATTTGATTACAAAATTAGCTCAATAGCTAAAGAAGAGAGTACATATAAAATATTTGTTGAAAGACTCGAAGGGGGAATTGCACCGACTGAAATTGCCGTCTATTCCGAAGTTGATACTACGTATATAGAATGGGACGGCACAGATAGATGGAAAATTTTTAACATAGAAAGTGAACATAAAATAATTGCCGCAGAAGTCGATCCGTTTAGAAAAAATATTCTTGATATAAATTATGCAAATAATTCTTACACGGTTGAACCAAAATATTGGGCGTCTTTATCAATAGCTATTCGCTGGTTTTTCTGGGTTCAAAATTCGTTATTAATTTTTGGAAGTGTCGGATGACAATCACAATAAAAAATGCACTAATCTTTGGGATTCGTTCCGTATTTAAGAATACAAAATTTATATTTCTTTTGTGGGGTATAAATGCCTTAGCTGCTTTCCTTTTATCTATGCCAATCTATTATTTACTTATTGATAACCTTAATCATTCTTTAATGAGTGACGAACTTGCACTTGGGTTTGATTTTACTTGGTATATCCAGTTCCGAAATATTTACGAATCAAGTATTGGTGAAATACCATCGATGATTTATAGTATGTTCGGAGTTTATATTTTAATCCAAATATTTTTTGTAGGCGGTTTAATTTCAATTTTTAATCTACCCGAAAAAAATCACATGGTTGATTTCTTCTTCGGGGGAGTTAAGTACTGGTTTCGGTTTACTAAAATTGTATTGATATCGTTAATATTTTTTATGATGGCATTTATTTTCCATGATTATCTTGGTCTATTTATAGAGTGGGCATTTTCAGAAACCGAAAATCAAATGGCTGATTTTATTATTCGCTTAGCAAGATACATTCTACTTGTGTTTTTTATCGGATTAGTAACTTTAGTTTCCGATTACACAAAAGTTCACATGGCGGTTCAAGACACAACAAAAATATTTCAATCAATTTACTATGCGTTGGTATTTATAAAGATTAATTTCAATAAAATATTTACAGTCTTTCTAATCATAGCATTAATTGGTGCAGCCGGTGCAATTCTTTACAACCTATTAGAAGTATTTATACCAAGAACTCCATACTATTTTCTTTTGCTTTCGTTTATTCTTCAACAAATGTTGATTATATTTCGGCTGTTTATAAAAATGTACTTCTGCTCAACGGAAGTTTTACTTTATAAAGATTTAAGTGCAGATGTAATTGAAGTAAGAGCTAAAGAACAAAATATTGGAGTTAGTTGATGTCGATTATACCAATCACTGTTTATGGTGATTCTATTCTACGTAAGAAAACCGAGCAAGTTCAGAAAGTTGATGATGAACTGATTCAAAACATAAGAGACATGTTTCAAACAATGCGGAATGCAAGCGGTATCGGTTTAGCCGCAAATCAAGTTGGTCTCAATAAATCTGTTTTTGTTATTGATTTGAAGGAAGTAGAAGGTTATGAAAAATTTAAACCGGTAGTAATGATAAATCCCGAAATTGTTTTAGAATCCGATGAATTAGTAACTATAGAAGAAGGCTGTTTAAGTTTACCGAATTTACGCGCCGATGTTGATCGCCCTGCTTTAGTAAAAGTCAAGTTTTTGAATACGGATGAACAAGAAGAAGAAATTGAAGCAGACGAATTATTCGCAAGAGTAATTCTTCATGAATACGACCATCTTATTGGGAAAATGATTCCCGATAGAGTTAATGAAATCATAAAAAAGAAACTTCAAAAACAACTGCGTGATATTTCAGATAGAAATGTTGAAATAGATTATCCGATAACCGAAAAGTAATTCATCAAATGAAAATTGTATTCTTTGGCACTCCCGATTTTGCAGTAACTTCACTTTCAAAAATTTTCGAAAGTCATCATAAATTAGAAGCAGTTGTAACCGCACCTGATAAAGAAAGAGGACGAGGAAGAAAAGTAAGCGTTACTCCTGTAAAAGAATTTGCACTTAGTAAAAATATCCCGTTTCTACAACCCGAAAAACTAAAGGAAGAAAAATTCATCGAACAATTAAAACAAATTGAAGCCGATTTGTTTGTGATTGTTGCTTTTAGGATACTTCCAAAAGAAGTATTTACACTGCCGAAATATGGATCGATAAATTTACACGGATCCTTACTTCCCAAATACCGCGGTGCTGCTCCTATTCAATGGGCTATAATTAACGGAGAAAAAGAAACCGGGGTAACAACATTTTTCCTAAAAGAAAAAGTTGATACCGGGAATATGATTCTTCAAGAAAAAATTGTGATTGAACCTGAAGATAATTATGAATCATTACACGATAAGATGAAAAATGTCGGAGCCGAAGTTTTGGTTAAAACTATTTCTTTAATTGAAAGAGGTGAAGTTGATGAACAACCTCAAAATGATTCACTCGCTTCACCGGCACCTAAAATTACCAAAGAAATATGTAAAATTGATTGGACAAAATCTGCTGTTGATATTCACAACTTAATTCGCGGGTTGTCTCCTTATCCCGGGGCATTTTTTATTAAGGATGATAAGCAGTACAAAGTTTATAAATCAAAAGTAGTAGAAGAAACGAAATTACAACCGGCTGAAATTTTAGAATCAAAGAATGAAATATTTATCGGCTGCGGAGAAGGCACTCTACAAATATTGGAAATTCAACCCGAAGGTAGAAAACGTATGACAGCCGATGAATTTTTAAGAGGGTATAGTTTAATAAAATAAATGTATTGGCATTCTGACTCTTCTTTAAATAAAATTATTGATAGGATTTAATTTTGCGAAGCAAAACTTACAACGTACTCGATTCGATAGGGAATACACCCATTGTTCGCCTTGATAATATCTCAAAAGGATTAAAAGCAAAAATTTGGGCTAAGTTGGAATTTATGAATCCCGGCGGAAGCCTAAAAGACCGAATTGCTTTATATATGGTTGAGAAAGCCGAACGCGAAGGTAAAATTAAACCGGGCGATACAATTTTAGAAAACTCTTCCGGAAATACGGCAATGGGATTAGCTATTGTTGCCCGGCAAAAGGGATATAAATTAAAAATTGTCATCCGTAATACAACAAGCAAAGAAAAAATTAAAATGCTGCAAGTACTTGGAGTTGATGTAATTTTAGTCGATGCAAACTTACCACCGGAACATCCTGAATCTTACAATAATTTTGCAGAAAATTTAGCCAAGCAGCATTCGGATTATTACTATATCGATCAACATAATAATCTTGATAATAACGAATCACATTACAAAACAACCGGACCGGAAATTTGGGAACAAATGGAAGGGAAAGTTGATTATGTAGTTGCCGGAGTCGGAACAGGCGGCACTCTTTGCGGTGCGGGTAAATACTTGAAAGAAAAAAATCCTAATGTAAAACTTATCGGTGTCGATCCGATGGGATCAATTTTCTATAATTATTTCAAAGAGAGAAAATTGATTCAACCATATCGATATAAAGTAGAAGGAATTGGTGATGAATTTTTAATTAAAACAGCTCAACTTGAATTGCTTGACGATATGTACCAAGTGGAAGATAAAACTGCATTTCAATGGACAAAAAAATTAGCAAATGAAGAAGGGATTCTCTCAGGTGGATCAAGCGGTGCAAATATTTGGGCTTCAGTTAAACTCGCAAAAGAAATCGACCGTGAAGCAAACATTGTAACAATAATTTGTGATTCAGGTTATAAATACTTCAGTACGATTTATAATGATGAGTGGCTGAAGGAAAATGATCTTCTTTAGAAATTCTTTGATTGTAATTTTATAAACTGCTATTTTTATTACAAATAGATGCGGAAGCTACGATGCAAGAAATTATTTTTATGATTCAAGACTCATTAGACGGTGGATTTGAGGCAAAAGCTGTTGGATATTCTATTTTTACAGAAGCTGAATCTATGGAGGAGCTTAAAGAACGCATTATTGAAGCTGTCGATTGTCATTTTGAAGAAGGGAAGAAACCAAAATTAATTAGACTGCATTATGTTAAAGAAGAGATTATTGCAGCGTGAGATTGCCTCGTGATATCTCAGGCGATCAGCTTGTTTTAGCTTTAGAGCAATTTGGTTATCAAGTTTCTCGACAGAAAGGAAGTCATATAAGGTTGTCTAAAAATTTAGCTGGAAGGAACCACCACATAACCATCCCAAATCATAGTCCCATAAAAATTGGAACACTCAATAGTATTATTAATGATCTGGCTTCATTTCATAGATTGTCCAAAAATGAATTATTAGAAAAATTGTTTGATTAATTCTAATTGCCTTATTAAGAATTACTTCTCAATCTATAGCTCTTAACTTTTCATTCCCCAACAATTCTTTATAAATTTGTACATCAAATCTTATTTTAAAAGGTAAACGTTTTGGAATATAAAAACAGTATAATAGATTTAATCGGCAACACTCCATTAATTCAACTAAATAAATTAAACAAGGGATTGAAACCAAAAATATTCGCCAAGCTTGAATCACATAATCCCGGCGGAAGCGTAAAAGATAGAATTGGTTTGGCAATGATTGAAGATGCAGAACGCTCCGGTCAACTCAAACCCGGAGGAACCGTAATTGAAGCTACAAGTGGAAACACCGGGATCGGGTTAGCTTTGACTGCATTAATAAAAGGGTACAAATCTGTTTTCGTAGTGACAGATAAGGTAAGCAGTGAAAAAATTAATTATCTACGCGCACTTGGCTCAGAAGTTATTGTTGTTTCAAATGCAGTTGAACCGGATCATCCTGAATATTATGTAAATGTTGCGAAGAGAATTCATAACGAAACACCAAATTCAATTTTTGCTTATCAATATTCGAATCCGGCTAATCCTGAAATTCATTACAAGACTACTGGACCTGAGATTTGGGGGCAGACAGACGGTAAAATAACTCATTTTATTTCAAGTATCGGAACAGGTGGAACTATTAGTGGAACGGGGAGATTTCTTAAAGAGAAAAATCCGAATATAAAAGTAATTGGAGCAGATCCTCTTGGTTCGATTTTCAAAACTTATAAAGAAACCGGCGAACTAATTAAAGGAACTCCGTATTTAGTTGAAGGAATTGGTCAAGATTGTCTGCCGGAAAATGTTCACTTCCAATATATCGACCAAATTATAAATGTAAGTGATAGAGAATCTTTTGCAATGGCAAGAAGATTAACTAAAGAGGAAGGAATATTTTGTGGAGGTAGTACCGGAACAATCGTTAAAGTAACTTTGGATATTGCAAAAGATTTGACAGAAAATGATGTTGTTGTTTTTATTGTATGCGATACCGGAGAGAGATATCTTTCAAAAGTACATAACGAAACCTGGTTAAAAGATAATCGTATGCTTGAAGTTGAAATGAAAATTCTGCGTGATGTTTCCGATGAGAAGAAAAGAAAAGGAATAGAAAATATTTGTTACGTTAACAATAATGACATTGTGAAAGATGCAGTAGAGATATTCAATAAAAACGGATTTACTCAAATCCCCGTATTTGATGAAAGACTTAAACCGGTCGGATCAATTCGTGAAAATAAATTGATGGGAAAACTTGTTGAAGATTCGAAATTACTAAATGCTAAAGTTAGCAAGGTAATGGAAGAATCTTTCCCGGTTATTGATGCAAAAACCGAAATCGCAGAAGTAAAGAAAATTCTAAAGAATACAACTGCTGTTTTGGTAAGTGACTTTGGCAGAATAACCGATATAATTACAAGATATGATTTGATTGATTTTTCGTAATTGAACTTGAATAATGGAATGGAGTCCTTTATATTGGGTCTTAAAATAAGAACTAATTTTCGGGGCATTAAATGAAACAATCAAAAATTAGCTTTTCCGAAGAGCAAATTCAATTTATTAATAAATATTCAGAAATGGGATTTAAGGATAAAAGTGAACTTGTAAGAAAAGCACTAAAAGAGTATCAGAAAAAGGTAGAAGAAAAAGAACTTATCGAATCCGCTAAGTTATACACAAAGATTTATAATGCTGATAAGGATTTAAGGTTATTAACCGACTCTGCGATAAATGAATGGCCCGAATAATGAATTTCGAAAAAGGTGATATAATTGATGCTAATTTAGAGCCAACTATCGGTTCCGAAACCGGGAAAATTCGACAATGCATTATTGTAACAAATAATGTTTACAATAAATATTTACCGGTAATTCAAGTAGTGCCAATTACTACATGGTCTGATAAAAAATCAAATATAAAATCGAATATTGAGCTTTTACCTGATAAAGAAAACGGATTAACGAAAAAATCTATTGCAGATTGTTTACAAACGAGACCGATAGATATTGAAAAAAGATTTGTTAATCGACGTGGTCATATTAGCAAAAGTACACTTCAAAAAATTGATGAAGCAATTAAAATAGTATTTGATTTGACTTAGCATGTATTATGAAACAAACTTTCCAAAAGTTACACAGATATGCAAATTCTTAGAAGAATAAATAGTCAATAGAAAATAATAAATAGGAAATTAAAATGGGTTTTCAAACAGATGCAGTTCATGCCGGACAAAAACCGGAACCGTTAAGCGGTGCAATAACAATTCCGATTTATCAAACATCTACATATCATCAAGAAGAACTTGGGAAGCATAAAGGTTACGAATACGGAAGAACACACAACCCGACTCGCGAAGCAATGGAAAAAAATATTGCAACTCTTGAAAAGGGAAAATATGGTATCGCCTATTCATCGGGACTTTCTTCAGTACAAGCGCTGATGGGTTTGTTAAAGCAAGGTGATCATGTTGTTATATCAAATAATGTTTACGGTGGAACATACCGTCAGCTTGAATTGAATATGACAAATTATGGATTGTCATTTTCATGGGTTGACACATCCGACTTAAAAAATATTGAAGATGCAATTAAAGAAAACACAAAAATGGTTTTTATCGAAACACCGACTAACCCAATGCTGAACTTAACCGACATAAAGGGAACGGTTGAGATAGCCAAAAAAAATAATCTAATTTCCGTTGTCGATAATACTTTTATGAGTCCTTATTTCCAAAATCCGTTGATTCTTGGTGCAGATGTTGTTTTACATAGTACGACAAAATATATTAATGGTCATTGCGATGTAGTAGGCGGAATATTGATTACTAATAATGAAAAAATTCATGAACGATTAAGATATTTACAAAATGCAATCGGTGCAGTACCGTCTCCTTTTGATTGCTGGCTCACATTGCGTTCAACAAAAACTCTAGCACTAAGAATGAAACAGCATAACGAAAATGCAATCAAAATTGCCGAATACCTCGAAAGTCAAAGTTATGCGGAAAGAGTGATTTATCCCGGATTGAAATCTCACCCGCAGCATGAATTAGCAAAAAAACAAATGACCGGTTTTGGCGGAATGATTTCTGTTGATTTCGGAACATTTGAAAAAGCAAAAAAAGTTCTTAATAGAGTAAAAATCTTTGCATTAGCCGAAAGTCTCGGTGGAGTTGAAAGTTTAATTTGTCATCCGGCTTCGATGACCCACGCCGCAGTTCCAAAAGAGGAACGAGAAAAAATTGGTATTACAGATAGTCTGGTTCGTTTTTCAGTAGGGATTGAAGATGCCGAGGATTTGATTGCTGATATTGAATTAGCGCTCAAATAAATTTAAGATTTTAACTGACTACAGAATAGATCGCAGATCTCACAGAAAAAACTGATACACACAGATTTTTTCTGTGGAAATCTGAATTTTCTGCGGCATCTGTGTCCTATTCAACTCTTATTCCTATTAGCTTTTTTTATGCAGATTCCTTTAATTTGTCACAAATTCAAAAGAAAATTTTAGTATACAAATTCAACTCGCATATAAAGTGAAGGATATCCCTTTTTCTATTTTAAAAAGAGATTATTATCCTTAATTTAGTAGTGGAAAAATTAAACTAGGGAGGAAAACCATGTCAGATGAATTAACTACAAAGAGAAACAAGATAGACGACTCTAAATATTCGATGGAGACTCATGTAATTTACGGAAAGCATGTAACAGATAAATGGGATTACTCACATCATGTAACTGCGCCGATTTCATCCTCAACAACTTTTCGCTTGGATTCGGTAGAAAGGGGAGCGCAAGGATTTCAGCAATTTGCGCAAACCGAAAAGTTTGGTGATGAAGCACCGATATTTATTTATGACCGTCTCGGTGAACCTAACAAAGATATGCTAGAAGAAAATCTTGCATACATTGAAAAGGGAGAGATGGCAGTAACTTTCGCCAGCGGAATGGGAGCAATTTCTGCTGTTCTTGGTGTATTGACAAAATCCGGTGACGAAATTATAACTCACTCAACACTTTATGGCTGTACAATTTCTTTATTTAATAATTGGTACCCACGTTATAATATTTCTGTTCATCCGATTGATTTGACTGATCCGAATAATTTCTTCAAAGTTGTTAATGATAGAACTAGAGTTGTTTATTTAGAATCACCGGCTAACCCGAATTTGGATATTCTAAATTTAACAGAAATCAAAAAGATAGTCGATGATATAAACAAAACAAGAGTTGAATCGGATCATATAAAGATTGTTGTAGATAATACTTTTGCAACTCCATTCTGCCAAAGACCAATTGAACTTGGAGCTGATTTTGTTGTTCACTCGTTAACAAAGGGTATCGGTGGTTTTGGAACTGATATGGGGGGAGTCGTTGTTGGTCCGAAAAAATTCCGTGATATGATTTTGCTTTATCGAAAAGATTTCGGAGCCGTGTTAAATACAAAAAGCGCTTGGGCAATTTTAACTTATGGTTTGCCGACCTTGCCGCTTCGTCAAAAACAGCAAATTAAATCGGCGATGAGAATAGCGGAATTTTTGGAAGCACATCCGAAAATTTATTTTGTAAACTATCCAGGTTTGTCAAGTTATAAATATCACGAGCTTGCAAAAAAACAAATGATCGACTTCAATGGCAACTTTGCTCCCGGCAGTATGATTTATTTTACCATTAAAGGAGATACTGCAGCGGAAAGAAAATCAATCGGTGCAAAGTTTATGGATTATGTTGCCGATCATGCATATACGATGACGCTGGCTGTTAGTTTGGGACATACAAGAACTCTAATCGAACATCCGGCTTCAATGACCCACTCCGTTGTTCCACCGGATCAGCTTGAAGAAAGAGGTATTGATGCGGGCGGTGTGAGAATTGCCATTGGTCTTGAAAATACAGATGACATTTTAATGGATTTGGATGAGGCTTTGAAACAGTTGTAATTTTGTAAAGCGACCATCCCTGGTCGCTTGTTCTGGATTTATATAAATCACAATCTATAAGCGACGAAGGATCGTCGCTATATAGAGCAACTTGACTGACGTAGTTATGATTGCGGGAAACTTCTTCTGTAAAGCGACCATCCCTGGTCGCTTGCTTTGGGTTTGAATAAATTGTGATCTATAAG
>OMKS01000374.1_pt1 | contig 42204 bp, 49 predicted proteins | sample 1674721 | NCBI WGS metagenome assembly OMKS01 (sample SAMN06264996, study PRJEB25208) | sediment metagenome | isolation source: hot spring sediment | place: USA: California | collected 2014-09-02 | reverse complement strand
TCACGAAACGCCTCGTCAGAATACTCGGACCGCCCGCAGCCAATGCAGTAGAACCGCCGGCTCATCAAATCGCGGCGAAATAGTTCGTACAAACCGGGAAACAGTTTGCGATGAGCCAAATCCCCCGATGCGCCGAATACCACAAAACCGCACGGCCCGGCCGTCGTTTCAGCACAGAGCATTTCCTGTTGTTTCAGCACCGCCTCGATTCGTTTCATAATCTCCCCCGGCATGGATAAGGCCGCCGAACCGATTCCACAAAAAAGCCCCGGGACTCATCCCAAGCCCCAGGGCCGATTCTACTCCGTTAGTCATCTACCGGTTCAAAATCCTCCTTGCCGGCGCCGCAATCCGGACAGACCCAGCCGTCCGGTAAATCTTCAAACGCCGTACCCGGCTCGACGCCGTTATCGGGGTCGCCTTGGGCCGGATCATAAATATAACTGCACAACGTACACCGGTATTTCTTCATAACATCTCCCTTTCACTGCAATTCAAATAACATTCTTTTCACTGCATTCATTATCGCAACAAATACGGCCACGTCAAGACTTCAATCCCAGTCTTTCTCAAAAAGCATCGCCGCCGCCTGATCCGGTTCCACGCGAAACGCCGAGCCTTGGCCTTCAAAAAAACCATGGGCTTCAATCAGATGAATATTCAGATCCGACCAGGTCAGCGTTTGTCCCGTTTCAGGACATTCGACAATCGTAATCCGTTTTGGGTAATGACCGGCATGTCCCCAGGGGCACACCAATACCCCCTTATAGTCCTCACTCATCACGCGAATCCGTCCATGATCAACATCGACCCACGTCCCCAGTCCCGCTTGTGCCGCGGCGGTCAGCTCGCGCATCCGCCGGGCGACCATCGACGCATTCAGACCGGCCTTCTCCAGCGTCGCGGCATCCGACTCAATGACCTCAAACACACTCCGGCGGTCGCTGCCCATAAAGCCGCCGGCCACCAGAGTTGACGACCGGAGCATTTCGTCCAGCTTTTTGTCCTGCGGCGACATCTTCATAACGACCTCAACGTCTTATGCAAATTTATCATAATAAATCTTATCGTCCGGCATTCCCAGCGACGTAAACACCTTGATCGCCGCATCAATCATTCCGGGGCTGCCGCACAAATACCCCTCATAACCGCTTAAGTCCTCGTATTTCCGCTTGACCGCGTCGGTCACCAGTCCCGTTTCGCCGTCCCAGTGGTCGTCTTCCTCCGGACGGGCAACCACCGGTACAAACGTAAAATTCGGCAGCGCCTTTTCAAACGCCTTCATCTGCTCAATCAGACACAAATCACGCACGGCATTGCCGCCGAAAAAATACACCGCTTCTCGCTGAATGCCGTTATGTTTCATCTGATGCAGAATCGATACAAACGGCGCCATACCGCTGCCGCCGGCGACGAACACCATCGGCGCATCCGATTCACTCAGACGAAATTCGCCATACGGGCCATTGAGTTTGACCGTATCCCCTTCTTTAAGATACTCAAAACACCACGTCGTGCAAATCCCGTTCGGCACGCGCCGAATAATCAGCTCAACGACGCCCTTTTCGTTCGGATCGGAGGCGATGGAATAAGCCCGATAGACCTCTTCGCTGCTGCCCTTGTACCGCGGACAGAGCAACTGCACATATTGGCCCGGAACATAGTCAATGCTCTTCGGCTCGGTCAATTCAAAACGAAACCGTTTCATATCATAAGTCAACTCTTCGATGCCCGCACATCGGGTCGTATATTCCCGAACATTAAACAGTTCATCGGGTATTTCAATCGACAAATCGCCCCGCACCTTGACCTGACAGGACAAACGAACATCGCCGGCGATTTCGTCTTTGGTCATAAACGGCGTTTCAGTCGGCAGAATCGGCCCGGCCCCGTCAAGCACCTTGACCTTGCACACGCCGCACGTACCGCGTCCGCCGCAGGCGCTGGGGATAAAAATCTTCTCTTCCCGCAGCACCGACAGCAGCGGCTTGCCGCCCTCAACGGCGATTTTACGTTTATCGTTGAGCGTGATTTGACACTCGCCATAGTCGGCGATATACCGCTCGGCCACCACGAGTGCCAGCGCCAAAACGGCGGCGATGAGACTGACAATAAAGACCGTAACCAGAAAGCTTATCAACGTCGGAATCCTTTTAACTCAAGACGCCCGTAAACCCGACAAACGCCAGTGCCATCAGGCCGGCAATGATCAGCGTAATCCCCGGCCCGCGCAATCCCACGGGCACACGGGACTCATTGAGCCGCTGTCGAATACCGGCCATCGCCAAAATCGCCAGCAGCCATCCCACTCCGCTGCCAAACCCGTAGCCGATCGTTACGATAAAAGAATGCTCGCGAATCACCATAAAAAGGGACACACCCAGAATCGCACAGTTCACCGTTATCAGCGGCAGAAAAATCCCCAGCGTCTGATACAGTTTCGGCGAATAGCGGTCAATGACCATCTCCACAAACTGCACAAACGCCGCGATGATAATAATGAACAGAATAAAACGGAAAAACTCCAGCCCCAGCGGCGCCAGCACATAATAATACACCAGCCAGTTCAGCAGCGACGTAAACGTCATCACAAAGACCACCGCCCCGCCCAGACCCGCAGCGGTCTTAACCTCGCGGGAGACGCTCGTAAACGGACACATTCCCAAAAACGTCGTCAGCAAAATGTTCTGCGTAAAAACGGCCGCAAAACACGTCACCACCGCCATCCACAGTTCCTGTCCAATCCCGTTCATTTCTTCACCTCCCTGTCGCCGATGGAGCGAAAGACCCACAAAATCGACGCCAGCATAAAAAACGCCCCCGGCGGCATCACCATAATGATCCATTTATCCCAGTACGGCGATGAAAAATACGGCATCGAAACGCCCAGAATCGTGCCCATCCCGAACAGCTCGCGCGGTACGGCAATCGCCAGCAGCACAAACGAATACCCCAGGCCGCTGAACAGTCCGTCCAGAAACGCCGCCTTCGGCGGATTCGTCCCGGCAAAGGCCTCGCAGCGTCCCATAATGATACAGTTGGTAATAATCAGACCGACGAACGGGCCGAGATTGCGACTCATTCCCGGCCAGTACGCCTTGAGAATCAAATCGACGATAATCACATAAAACGCGATAATCAGCGTCTGCACCATCATTCGGATATTCCGCGGCGTCCAGTGCCGCAGCAGCGATACCGTCAGACAGCTCAGCGCCGTCACCGACGTCAGCGATACACACATCACCACCGTATTCAAGACCACATTGGTCACCGCCAGTGTGCTGCAAATCCCCAGAATCTGCCGAAAAATAGGGTTATTATGCCACAGGGCGTCCATCATAATCTCGCGCGGAGCCGTCGAAGTCGAGCCGTTCATTGCGCATCTCCCTGCTGCTGCATCTTCTCCAGCCACGCCGAAAAATCCTCATTGATCAGCCTTTCCAGCCGCACACTCGTTTGCGTGGCGCCGGTAATAGCGTGGACTTCATTGTCCGCAGGCGTCACCGACGTCGGGCGAATGCCGATCGGCGTCGGTATCTGGCCGATGCGCAAGCCCTCAAACTGCCGGCGGAACTGCGGTTCGGTAATCCGCGCCCCCAGGCCGGGTGTTTCAGTTTGTTCATAAAAGGAAATGCCGACAATCGTATCCAAATCCTGCGAGACCCCCACAATGCCGCGTATCGGCGCCCAGAATCCCTGCCCGGCCACCGGCACGGCGTAGCCGACAACCCGGTCGTCTTTGCGATAGACATACGCCCCGCCGGCCTGCTCGGATCGTTCAAACAACTGCACAAACCGCTCGTGGATCTGCGGCGTCGGCGGCACCTCAATCTCAGCAAACGCCTCCAGCACCGCCCGCTCAAAGGCAATCTCCTGGTTGGCCTCGACACGCTCGCGCGTCAGACGCGAAAACCCGATCAGCACCGTACTGAAGCACGCCGTAACAACAAACATATACGCCACCGGAAACCAGGGTTTGTCCTTCATCATGCCGCCTCCGGTACAGTCCCTTTTTTGCGTTCCTGCCAGGCCTTGACGCCGTAATCAATGATCGGCGCAAACATATTGCCCAGCAGAATACTGAACATCAACCCGCCATTGAAGATTGAAAAATTGCGTATGACGATGGTTCCCGTCCCGATGATCATGCCAAAGAATATCCGGCCCCACTCGGTCTTGGGAGAACTGACCGGATCGGTCGCCATAAAAAACGCACCCAGCAGAAACCCGCCGCCCAGCGCCGCCGGCCAGGCGCCCGGAACCGGCTTGACCCCCAGCCAGAACAAGACCTGATTCAAAACCGCATAGGTAATCACCACCGACAAAATAGTCGTGCGGCTGGCCGTCTTGGTCCAGAACAGATACACCCCGCCGATCAGAATCAGCAGCGCACTGGTCACGCCCATCGTCCCGCTCATTCGGCCGAAAAATTGCGCCTTAAACAGAGCCGTATTGCTGATTTTGATGCGATCCTGATCGCCGACCTCAAAGGGAATGTGATCGAGTGCATCGGAATCGGAAGAACGCACGAGATGACCGGCCTTCAGATGAGCCATTGTGGACGCCCCCGTCACGGCCGCGGTCCCGTCCGGACGCACGGCCGTCGTCCAGCGCCCCAGTGCCCCCGACGGGCCTGACGCGGGTTCTTGCCAAACCCCCGTCAGAGCCACCGGAAAGCAAATATACACAAAACACCGCCCCGCCAAAGCCGGATTAAACACATTGCGGCCGAAACCGCCGAACACCTCTTTGGAAAAAATGATCGCAAAGCCCATCCCCACCGCCAGCACATGCCAGCCCACCCCCGGCGGCATCGCCAGCGCAAAAAGCGTCGCGGTAACGAATACCGCCTCGCTGACCGGCTCGCCGCGTTGACGGCAAAAGAGCCACTCCAGAAAAAAACCCCACACCCAGCAAAACGCGATCATCGCCAGTGACCGCCAGCCGAAATAGTAGATGCTTCCGGCCGCACAGGGAATCAAGGCCAGCAACACCTTTCGCATAGCGGGCTGCTTACGCAGCAGATTGGATTTTGACCGCGTTTGTGCCATCTCGATCCAAAAATAAAAAAAGACGCCGTAAAGGCCTGATCGCAGACCTCCCCTTGATTCTGCAATCAGGCCGTCGCCTTAGCCGATTCCGTTATTTGAGCGATTGCAGTTTGGCGCCCAGCGTCGAGACGTGGGCCATTTCTTCAATGATAATGGCGTGGATTTTGTCCTTGCCCGACTTGCTCGGAACCACGTCTTTGATGCCCACATAAAACGCAATGGAATTCTTCTCAGCCTGCAGTGCGATTTTGAGAATATCCTCCATACTTTCCAGACCGCTGAGCTTTTCCGTCGCGCTGATTTTACCTTCGGCGCCGTGGAAATCCGCCATCGTGCGAAGATACAACGCCACCTCATTGTCCGGATCAAAAGTGGTCGGCTCTTTTTCCGCAGCGCTCAACTCCGTGCGCATCTGAGCAAAGGTTTGTTCGTGACCTTTTTCCATAGCGCTGAGGTCTTTGAGCAATTTTTTGGAATCCGGATCGGGCGCCTTGTCGGCCGCTTCGTAATAAAACTGCGCGGCATTGCGCTCGATCTGTTCGGCAATTTCGAAAATCTCATCCGCATTGAAGGTAATCGTCATACGCTGTCTCCTAAGGGTCTTGTTATTCACTTGCAGGCGGCACAAACACACGCTGCGCCATTTCTTTATCAAGCATATACAACGCCGCCGAGGCGGCGCCGACAATCTTCAGCTTGCCGAGGATGTCTTGGGCGGTCGCTTCTTCTTCGACCTGTTCGCTGACAAACCACTGCAAAAACATCACCGAGGCATGATCTTTTTCCGCCATCGCCAGGTCCATCAGTTGGTTAATCAGAGCGGTCACATGCTGTTCATGCTCAAGGACATGGCTGAAAATCGCGTCAATGTCCTTCTATTCGGCGGGCGGACCATCAATCGCCGTCAGCTTGACATGGCCGCCGCGCTCAATAAGATAGCGAAAGAACTTATCGGCATGGGTCATCTCTTCCTGAGCCTGAATTCGCATCCAGTTGGCAAACCCCGGCAGATTCATCGCCTCCAGTGCCGCGGACATCGACCAGTACAGATACGCCGAATAGGTCTCGGCGTTGAGCTGTTGATTAAACGCCTGTTCAATCCGAGTAGGTATCATCGTGTGGTTTCCCTATTCTGAACACCGTGCGAACGTGACTTACGCCTTCCAGAGACCGTGCAGATTGCAGTACTCGCGTGCGCCGACCTTGTCGGCCTTGACGCAGAAGACCGCTTCCGGTTCCTGTCCCGGCGCCAGATACTGCTTATACGACTTGCCGTCGGCCGTCAGTTCGATCCATTCAATGTAGTGCTCCTCGGTCATCGGATGCGGCACACTGCCGATTTTGACTTTGTAGCCGCCTTCCACTTGTTCGATGACCGGCACGTGCTTTTCTTTGGCCGCATCGACGGTGTTCTCGGTCATTTTGTTCATCGGCTGGTTGCAGCAGACCAGTTCGCCGTCGCCGCCGTGCACTACCTCCACGATATTGCCGCATACCATACATTTGTAAATTTCGTGTTTTGCTGCCATTGTTGCATTCCTTTGCAAAAAAGTTAACGTTTTCTCAATGTCCCTCACCACATCACATCAGCCCGAGGGCGTTGTGTTTTTGCGCAATCTTATCCGCCAGCGCATCCAGTTCCGAATAGGCCTGTTCACCGGCCATCCCTTTGGACAGAACCGGCTCAAAAATCTCGGCCTTGACATTCGTCAGCATACCGGTAATCTGATCGACCATCTTGCTGCCCCAGCCAAACGACCCGATAATCCCCAGATGTTTGGTCTTGGGACGCAGGACATTCACCAGCGCCGCACAATACAGCGCCGACGGATGCGCACCGACCAGCACCGTCGGCGAACCGATCACCACCGTCGCCGCATCCACCAGATCAATGACCAATTCGCCGATATCCGCAACGGTCAAATTATACTGCTTGACGCCGACGCCGCGTTCCATCAGGGCATCGACGAAATACTCGGTCATCCGCTGCGTACTGTCATGCATCGAGACATACGCCACAATGACATGGTTTTTGACCTTGTCTTCGGCAATCCAGTCCCGATAGGCATCCAGAATCATAGACGGACGATTATAGACCGGACCGTGGCTGGGCGCAATAGTCGCAATATCCAGCCCTTCGAGCTTTTTCAGATTACCGCGAATCGACGTGCGAAACGGCATCATAATCTCGCCGTAATACCGCTTGGCCGCTTCCAGCACGAGGGCTTCATTGTCAACATACAGGTTGCTGCACGCCTGATGCGACCCAAAAAAATCACAACTGAACAGAATGCGGTCTTCTTTGACCCACGTGCACATGGTCTCGGGCCAATGCACCCACGGCGTATAGATAAACTGAAGTGTCTTATCGCCCAGCGACAGCTCCTGACCATCCTGAACCTCGATAAACCGATCATCCTCAAGCTGCAAATGGTCAATCAGCATCGCCTTGCATTTGGGATTGGTCACAACCTTGGCGTCCGGATACATCAGCAGCATATCCGGGATGCTGCCGGAGTGATCCTGCTCGGCGTGATGGCTGATGATGTAATCAATCGAGTCCGCTCCCGCCCGCACCAGATGGTCCACCAGCAATTCGGTCTTGGACGGATCAACCGTATCCAGCAGCGCCGTCTTTTCACTGCCTTTGATCAGGTAAGCGTTGTAACTGGTCCCGTCCGGAAGCGGAATCAGCTCATCAAAGAGCCGGCGATCCCAGTCCTGCACGCCCACTTCATAGATGCGTTCTGTCAATGCTCTCATCGCAACACCTTTGTACCTCTAAACCCAATCACCTCTGAGAAACTTAGAGGGCAGGATTCTGTCTTCTGTTTCATAACACGTCGTTGACGGCCTTGAGCACGGCGTCATAGTCCGGTTCCGTTGCAATTTCCGGCACCACCTGAACGTACCGCACAACGCCGGCTTTGTCAATCACCAAAACCGCCCGCGCCAGCAGCCGCAGCTCTTTGATTAGCAGGCCGTACTTTTGCCCGAAATCCGCCGTCTGATAATCCGACAGCGTCGTCACATGAGTAACCCCCGCCGCGCCGCACCAACGCTGTTGAGCGAACGGCAAATCCATACTAATAGTCAGCACAACGACCTCGTCGCCCAGCTTGCCGGCCTCTTCGTTAAAACGGCGCGTCATCACATCGCAAACTCCCGTATCCAGCGACGGCACCGAAGAAACCACAATCACCTTACCCGAAAAAGACGACAGAGTAACGGGTGAAAGATCATTCCCGACCACGGTAAAGTCCGGGGCCTTTTGACCGACTTTGACCTCTTGACCTGTGAGGGTCAGAGGATTGCCCTTCATCGTGATAATACCTTTTCGTTCCCGCATAGTCTGACTCCTTTCGCAACCGGCTATCGCGAAACTGATGATTATAAAGATAATCAAAAAAGGCGCAAAAGCCAGTGTGATTTTAACAATTTCCGTTAATTTTTTGTAACCGTCGTTTCCCATACAATTCAGGATTTCCCATCAAAATAGAGATGTCCGGGCGTCGTATCTCCCCTCCGAAGCCGAACGCCCGGACATTAAAAAACAAAACACGTTCCGAACATATTAGCCATTTACCGTACCGTCGGCATCGTGTGCGGCAAAAACCGCTCAAAAAGCCGACCGTCAATCAATAATTGGCCGCTTCCAGCTCAAAATGAGCCTGAGGATGGGCGCAGGCCGGGCACGACTTCGGCGCTTCTGTTCCTTCGTGCACATAACCGCAATTGCGACAAATCCAGCGCTGCGGCTTTTCGCGCTTAAAGACCTGACCGGTCTGAATATTTTTGCGCAGCGCAAGATAACGATCGCGGTGGCGAGCCTCGGCCACGGCAATCTTGCGAAAAACCGCGGCGATTTCCGTAAAACCTTCTTCCTCAGCCACTTTGGCAAAACCGGGATACATCTCAGTCGTTTCGTAATTTTCGCCGTTGGCCGCCTCCTGCAGGTTCTCCTCGGTGGCGCCGATCACGCCGGCCGGGAAACGGCCGACGATCTCAACCTCGCCGCCTTCAAGAAACTTGAACAGCCGTTTGGCGTGCTCCTTTTCCTGGTCGGCTGTTTCCGAGAAAATGGCCGCAATCTGCTCATACCCTTCTTTTTTCGCCTGCCCGGCAAAATAGGTATAACGATTGCGAGCCTGGGATTCACCCGAAAATGCGGTCAACAAATTCTTCTCCGTCTGTGTTCCTTTAACTGACATACAAACCTCTCTTTCTTATAAATGTGAACGTTATATGTTTTGAACAATCAGTTGTCCTGACAACACGCTGGACAATAACCCTCAAAATAGACCGTTTTCCGGATGACCTTGAAATCGCCAAGGTGTGTCGGCGTCTCAATTTGGTCATACGGCTCATAATGAAAATCAATGATTTTACCGCATTTCAGACAGCGAAAATGCTGATGTTCTTCCATCCCGCCGTCATATCGGCGAGGCTGTCCGGTCCCCTCGACGATGAAGGCCGCGCCGATTTCAGCCAGCGTCAGCAATGTCCGGTTGACCGTATCCAGCGAGATCGTGGGAAGCTCCCGACGCACCGTTTGATACACCTCTTCGGCGGTCGGATGCAAATCCGTCTGAATCAAGGCCTTGTAAACGGCCAGCCGCTGCGGCGTCATCTTCAGCCCCGCCTGACGGCAGCGGTCATAAAACGCATTGAGCTTCGTATTCCAGGTCTTGTCGTGTTCTTTTGTTTCCATGAGCTTATTCCTGCTTAATTATCAATACTAAATAGTATCAACTCCTATCTGTCAAGCAAAAAAACAGAGAAAAGCACATTTTTTTCTGAATTTGCAATGCCTCGGACCAAAAAAACACAAGTCGTTATTTTAAAATAACTTACAAACATACTAATGGCCCCCGTGTTGGTATCCGCGGTGCCGCATTCAAGACAAATCAATAAATCTTTTCACGGCGTTTTGGATTTCAAGGCATCAATGACGACCGATCGGATGACCTTTTCGTCCGGTTCGGCCCCGATAAAGACGTGGTATTGGGCTATTGCCTGTCGGATGAACATCTCGGCGCCGCTGATGGTTTTGGCGCCGACTTCTTCAGCGGCCTCAAGCAATCGCGTGCGAAGCGGATTATACACCGTATCAAAAACCGTCATATCAGGCCGCAACACCCCTTTTTCCACGGCACACTGTTCGACATCCGGATACATCCCCAAACTGGTGCAATTGATAATCACCGCCGGATTGGCCCGCTCCAGTGCGTCCAAACCGGCAGCCTTGCAGCGAAACTCCTCGGCCAGCGACTCGGCCTTTTTAGCGGTGCGATTATACACCGTCACATACGCACCGACATCCACCAGACCCGCCACCACCGCACGGGCCACACCGCCGGCCCCGACAACGGCAACTTCCATTTGATGCAGGGCATGGGGGTCAACTCCGATCGACGCCGTCAATGCATCCATCGCGCCGGCATAGTCGGTATTGTAGCCGCACACTATGCCGTTAAAGCCCACTTTCAGCGTATTGGCCGCCCCGATGGAGGTCGCCAAAGTATCGACAAACTCCCCTTTGCGATTGACGTAATCCAGCGCGTGCGTTTTGTGAGGAATCGTGACGCTAAACCCCCCGACGCTCAGCCACGGCCGTTCCACCATCGCATCAACAAACGCGGAAAACTGCTCCTGGTCGCCTTCAACCCGAAACGGCAGATAGACCGCATTGATGGCTTCGGCCTCAAAGGCCGCATTGAACAGCGCCGGACTGAGCGAATGGGACACCGGATTGCCAATCAGGCCGAACACTTCGGTCTCGTTATCCAGTCGATCCCAGCGGTACAACTGTTTCATCTGCCCGACGGGAATCTGCCCTGCCGCCGTCGCACTGTTCTCATCCAGTGAGGCAAACGTCAAAAACGCCCCCAGCTTTTTGGCAAGAACGCGGGTCATCAAACCGGCCTGACCCATACAAAAAACAATCATATCCTTGCCGGCCCGATGCAGCAAATCAAGCCCCTCAAAACAATCATTGATATGCCGAGCCGGATAGACCAGCTTACAGATCGCCATCGGCCACAGACTCAGCATGGTTTCATAGAGGATATTGATATCCTCAAATCGTCCTTTCATTCGATGGGCCGACAAAATCAATCGACAATCGGGATGCGCCTTGAGAGCCTCTTTAAGTGGTCCAAAAGCGTCTTTTTTTGCAAAAACTTTCAGCTCGCAGTCTATAAACTCCGCCCCGGCTTTGATACATTCGGCCAGAATCGCCGTCTTTTCGGCAATCGGAAAACTGCGCGCCCCGCCCTCATCCTTTTCACGACAAGTGGCAATCACCGGCAATTTGCTCTTGCGGGCCTGAGTGATTAACTGCCCCGCCAAATCCGGCGTCAAATCCGCCAGACCGTCCAGACGCACCTCAATGGCCTCGGCCCCCTGGGCCTTGGCCTGCTTAAACCGCTCGGCGAACTGGTCGGCGTCGATGCCGGCTATGGATACCGTCAAGTAAGTCATAATGCAATCTATACCCTCAAAATCCGTGATTATCAAGGATAAAAATGCCTTTGTTTTCGGGTCAGACTCGCCCCGAATGAGGGGTTGACTATTGATTTTCGAAAGACTGAGCGTATAATGACCGGACTTATAATTTGAATTCAAGAGCGAGGTCTCAAGATGCAATTTACCAAAATGCACGGCTTGGGCAATGATTATGTATATGTCGATTGCTTCAGCGAACACATTGACAATCCCGCTGATCTGGCGGTGCGGATCAGCAACCGGCATTTCGGCGTCGGCTCGGACGGACTGATCCTGATTGAACCGTCCGAGATCGCCGACGCGCGGATGCGGATGTTCAACGCCGACGGCTCCGAGTCGCCGATGTGCGGCAACGGCATCCGCTGCGTGGCCAAATATGTCTATGATCACAATCTGGCCCGCACCGATACGGAGTTCTCGCTGCCGGGACAAACAACATTTCCCACCTCCCTGCGGATTGAAACCGGACGGGGGATTCTGACGGTCGGACTGGATCTGGGGCAAGACGGCCTGGTCAGTCGGGTGTGCGTCAATATGGGCCAGCCCATCCTCGAATCGACGCAGATTCCCGTGGCCGCCGAGACACCGACCGTAGTCAATCTGCCCCTGCACATCGAGGGCCAGGACTTGTCGATGACCTGCGTGTCGATGGGCAATCCGCACGCCGTCTTTTTCTGCGAAGACCTGGACGCCATCGATCTGCCGCATCTGGGACCAATTATCGAACGGCATGAGCTGTTTCCCCAGCGCGTGAATGTACATTTTGTCAAGGCCGAGGGACCGGACGAATTGACGATGAAGACCTGGGAACGCGGCAGCGGCGTCACCCTGGCCTGCGGAACCGGCGCGTGCGCGTGTGCTGTGGCGGGCGTCCTGATCGGCCAGTGCGACCGCATCGTCACCGCCCATCTGCCCGGCGGCGACCTTCAGCTCAACTGGCGGCAGGAAGATAACTGCGTCTATATGACCGGCCCGGCCGCAGAAGTCTTTGCCGGCATCTGGCCGGAGTAAAACCCATCAGCGGACAGAAAAATGAATTCATCCTTTCACATTGGACAAATCAAGGTCGGCCTCAATGAGTCGCTGTTTATCATTGCCGGGCCGTGCGTGATTGAAAGCCGCGACGTATGCCTGCGGATTGCCGAGACGCTGCTCGGCATCCGGGAGCGTACCGGCGTGGATGTGATCTTCAAGGCCAGTTTCGACAAGGCCAATCGCTCAAGCATCGACAGTTTTCGCGGTCCCGGTCTGGAAAAAGGCCTTGCCATACTGGATGACGTACGCACGAAGACGGGCCTGCCCGTCCTGACCGATGTCCACGAGCCGGCTCAGGCCGAGACCGTCGGCAAGGTCGTCGATTGCCTTCAGATTCCGGCGTTTTTATGTCGTCAAACTGATTTGCTGGTCGCCTGCGGCCGGACACAAAAGCCCGTCAATATCAAAAAAGGCCAGTTCGTCAGCCCCGACGAGATGAAAAACTGCGTCAAAAAGGTACGTTCCACCGGAAACCAAAAGATTCTCTTGACCGAACGGGGCACCTTTTTCGGCTACAACCGCAATGTCAACGATATGACCGCCATCCCGCTGATGCAGCAAATCGGCTGTCCGGTCGTCTTTGACGCCACACACAGTACCCAGCGGCCGGGCGGATTGGGTACGGCCAGCGCCGGCATGCCCGATATGGCCCCGATATTGGCCCGCGCTGCAACAGCAGCAGGCGCCAACGCCCTGTTTATGGAAATCCACCCCGACCCGGCCAACGCCCTTTGCGATGCGGCCTGTATGCTCCCGCTGAACGAAGTGGAATCGCTGGTCTCGATGTGCGACCGTATCCATCACCTGATTCGCGACCCCAAATCATAATGGCCAAGTCAACCTATCACTATCTGTTCGGGCCTGTTCGCTCGCGTCGTCTGGGCCAAAGCCTGGGGCTGGACATCGTCCCGATGAAGACCTGCACACAGAACTGCCTCTATTGCCAACTGGGCAAAGACGCCCCGCTGACGCTCGAGCGCAAAGTCTATGTGCCGACCGACGCGGTACTGGCTGAATTGCGCCAACGGTTAGACGAGGGACTGTCCGCCGACTACATCACCCTCAGCGGCTCAGGTGAGCCGACCTTGCACAGTGAGCTGGGCGTCATCATCGACGGCATCAAAAAACTGACCGACATTCCCGCGGCCGTCATCACCAACGGCACGCTGCTGTATCAGCCGGACGTTCGGCGGGACTGCGCCAGGGCAGATGTCGTACTGCCCTCGCTCGATGCCGGCGACGAAGCGACCTTTCGCCGCCTGAACAACCCGCATCCCGACCTGAATTTCGAGGTCTTCATCGATGGCTTATGCCGGTTTCGCGACGAATACGCCGGCCAAATCTGGCTGGAGGTTTTTTTCTGTCGGGGGATCAACACCGACGAGGACCGTATTCGAAACATCGCCCGACTCGTCGCAAAAATCCGCCCGGACAAAGTCCAGCTCAACACCGCTGCGCGTCCGACCACCCACGCCGAGGCGATGCCGGTTTCGCCTCAGGAATTGGAGCAGATCGCCCCAAAACTGCACCCGCAAGCCGAAATCATTGCCGATTTCAGCCGTCATCAAGCCCCCGCCGCATCGGCAAACCTCACCGGCAACACCGAAACGATTCTTGCCATGCTCCGTCGCCATCCCTGTTCATTAGAAGACATCGGCGTCGGGCTTTCCCTCAGCCCCGATCAAGTGCGTCCATTACTGGACACTCTCCTGAAAACCGGCCAAATCTTGTCTGATACACGGTCGGGCACGGAATTTTATAAGATTCCCTGATTTTTCCCCCGTCCCGATCCATCCCCCTCCTTCTTCAAGTTTTTGCTGTCGGACAACGAGAATTTTTATGGGACGTTAAAAAGAATTGTCAGAACCGCCTTTTTGCATGCCGATTTCTTCTGAAGAAAGCTTCGTTATCGGTCGATAATAGGAATGGCTGTTTTGCCTGAATCTGTCTTTGGCTGGTTTTTTCAGGGAAAAAGACTTCAGAAATTCGTATTCAGCCCGATAAAAAAGATGTGTGGATTCTGTTTCAGGATGCCTTATGGAAATTGTAAAACGGCAATTCGTTTTGAATAAAGGTTCAGAAAAGTATATTTTTCGCTATGAGCCGGGCCAGGAAGGCCTTCTTTTGGATGCACTGGTGGCCGCGGCCAATGATGCGCGTACGGACTTTGACTGGTTTGACGCCGCGGTGGTGAGCTTTAAGCTGACCCAATCGCTCATCCATCAGGCAGATGAAATTCTGTATAAAGATTTGACCGATCCGATGCAAAGCTGCCGGCGCGACGTCGAATGAGAGGGCAGAACGCGGCTGGCAGTAAAATGCAAACAACTAAAAACAAGGGAACAGACTTATGGACAACTCGGCGATTATCCAGGATTTTGTCAATTATCTGAAATTTGAAAAACATTTTTCCGAACATACCGCCAAGTGTTACGAGGCTGATCTTGAGCAATACAGCGCCATTCTGGCCGCCCACGCAGACGCGCACGATACTGACGACACCGGCCAAAATCCCTGGGCCGCAGAGAACGCTTCGGTCGCAACACAAACCCAGACCCAGGCACAAACCCAGATAGATGCCCTGCTGCTGGCCGCGGACGTCAATACGATACGCCGTTTTCTGGCGGAATTGAACGGCCACGCCTATTCCAAATCTACCACCGCACGCAAACTGGCCACAGTGCGCAGCTTTTACAAATTTCTCGTCAAGCGCAATTATGTGTCAGGCAATCCGGCCGTCAATATCAAAACCCCCAAACAAGACAAAAAACTGCCCAAGTTTCTTGAATACGAACAGGTTCAGCGGCTGCTGAATACACCGCCGGCCAATACCTGGCTGGGCGCCCGCGACCGGGCGATGATGGAAGTGCTCTACAGCACGGGAATGCGGGTCAGCGAACTGGTGGCCCTGAATATGGAAGATGTGGATTTCCTCGGCGAAGTGATTCACGTCCGCGGCAAAGGCAAAAAAGAACGGATTTGCCCGATTGGCCTGACAGCGCTTCAGAGCATTCAGAATTATCTGGAGTTTCGCAATCGCCGTCTGGCTAATGACCCGGGCTTTGACAGTAAAGTACTGTTTGCCAACAAACACGGCAAACGGATGAGCGCCCGCAGCGTCCGCCGGAAAATGGACAAATACCTCATCGAGGCGGGTCTGGACCCGGACATCAGCCCGCACACGCTGCGGCACAGCTTCGCGACTCATATGCTCAACAACGGCGCCGATCTGCGAAGCGTTCAGGAACTGCTGGGGCACCAGTCGTTATCGACGACCCAGATTTACACCCATATCACCACCAGTCGGATGCAGGAACAATATCAAAACGCCCATCCGCTGGAAACAAAGCCGACAACATAAGTCTTTTAGGATGCAGCCTCAAAAGCCCGCTGACAATGTCCGCGGGCTTTTTTCTTTGGCAGCCGCCAATGATCGACAGTAAATCATTTCGCACAGAAAGGTCATTTACAAACGCATTCCGATGTGCTATGATCGCACGGATATGATGGAGTCGCTGAAGATCAAAATGGTATTGGTGCTGCTGTTTATCGGCGCCGGTCTGATGGCCTTCGGACTGAAGTTTCACACGCAGCCGGTCTTTTCGGAACACAACGACAAAGGCCTGGCCACGCCCGAACCGCAACTAATGAAGGAAGTCAGCATCGGCGGGCTGGAGCGTACCAGCGACGGTCGATTGCAGTTAACCTACACGGGCAAGCCCCCCGAAGCCTGCCCGACCTGAGGCAGCTAAAGGAGGCTGTGGTGTCCACGGTCAATCAATCTCCCTTGTCCCGTTTTTTCAAAAAGCTCCTGCCGCATCGGCTGTGGGTACAGACGGGGTTTTTGCTGGTCTAGCTCGATCCGTTCGGGCTGCGGATGCACACAGTGTGTGGACCGGTGTTCCATTGCTATGCCTGTCCGCTGGCTCTGTTCGGCTGCCCCATCGGCGTCATCGCCCAATTCAGCGCGCTGCACCTGTTTCCCTATTTTGCCGTGGGACTGTTGGTCGCGTTCGGCGTGATGATCGGCTCGCTGGTGTGCGGCTGGATGTGTCCGTTCGGCCTGCTTCAGGATGTCGCGGCCAAGGTCCCCGCGCCGCGTTTCAAAGTCCCCCGCTGGATGGGGCATTTTCGCTATGTCGTACTGATCGGGACAGTCCTGGCCGTCCCCTACTTTTTCGGCGAAGGCCACCCGCTGTTTATCTGCCGTATCTGCCCGGCCGGCGGACTGGAAAAGGCCCTGCCCGATGTGGTTTCCGCCGCCGTCGCCGCCATCTTTTTTACCATCCGCCCGTGGTGTCGAATTCTGTGCCCATTGGGTGCGATTTTCGGTTTTTTCAATCGGTTTTCTCTGTTTACACTGGACCTAAAAGAACACCAATGCACCCAATGCGGCCGCTGTCGAACCCTGTGCAGCTATGGCGTCCAGCCCGACAAAACCCCCAACGCCGACAACTGCCTCCGCTGTCTCGAATGCACCCGCTGCGGCCCCGGCGCATTGAAACCGGCCACCCTGCTGGACGAAACGACAGAACTCAGCGATCAGAAATCAGACGTGAACGCCTCGTGAGCTTCCGTCTCGGATACGGCCACAGCGCCCAATCCCATGACCGCCGTAAACCGCTGCCGCCAAAAGTCATTGACAAAAAACAGCGCCAGAAACGGCAAGACGCCTACCCAATAGATTGCGGCATAAGTCAGCATCACGCCCAACAACATCCAGAACAAATCTGCACTGAAATAGGAAAATGTCAGAATCGCATAATAAACAAAAAACAGCACAAAAGTCGCCAATAAAATGCCCACACCGAACCATAGCAAAAAACGCACCGGTCCAAATCGCTTCCGGCTCAGGAAACCGCCGACAATAAAGCCCGACTGAATGACCGCCGCACTGACCACGCCGAAAAATGCGATTTGAAACACATATGCCGAAGAGAAGATTTCCACCAGCATCAGGGCACAGCACCCCAGCATAATACCGCCCGCCAGAAGCGTCGTTACCAACCGATGGCGATGGCCGATCCGCTCGCCCAGAAGCCAGACAATCGAAAGGCCCGCCAGCAATGCCATCACCACTGAATTTAACAGGCTGACCATCTCTTCAGGAAAATACATCAGCCCGGCAAACCCTCTCCACATCCCCACCACCAGCAGCATAGGCGCCAGAATCAGAAACGCCCTCGGTCGCCGGTTTTCTTTCAGGAACAAAAACGCCGCCGCAACCGGAACGAAATAGACAAACCCCGACGCATGATGCAGCGGATTGAAATAATACGTCGTCGGCTCGGCGCGAATCGGCTCGCCTTCGCCTGTCGGCACTTCGGTCTCGATTCTGAATGTGCCCCAGGCATACATCGGTACTCGCCACGAGTACGCACAGACGCCGCCTCACCCAAAGACAAACTGCCCCGACGCCAGCAGCAGATCGCCCTTGTAAATCGCAAGTCTCGGCGAATGCTCATAACGCGCGCCGAACAGCAATTCCGCCTGCTCACGCGACGCGGTCTTAATCGCCACATTCAACACTTTGCCCGTGCGCGACACCTTGACGGTGTAGGCCGGTTCAGCGAGAACCACGGCATTCGGATCTTCCAGCTCGGACGCGCCAAACAGATCAACCGTCTGCTCCGAAACCGTCAGCGCCATCGCCCCGGCCGCCGCAAAAACTACCCATAAAACCATACCTTGTCTCATTTCAACTCCCTGAACAGAATCACATCAACAGCCGAATAAAACAGCCCGGCCGGACAACCAAACCGGACAACCACACCCAATCAATAACTTCTCAACACACATCCGCATCCCCATCGGGCAGCTCGCGCTGCCGCGCTGTCGTCTTATTGAAGTCCATCCAGCCTTTCGGTCAACTCGGACAGCGCAAACCCTTCAGCAAGGACGTTGCGCTGACCATCCGTCAAAATCAGCCACGGCATCGCCTGGACGCCAAGATTAAAGCGGGCGTTCTCAGGATCGATGGTGATGACGCCGCAGACGAAGGGAATGTCAAAATCAGCCAACCACGCATCGAGCGGCTCGCGTTCAGTCGATTCGCCGTTGAGCAGCACGACCTGTACCGACCGCTCGGCCAGCGCACCGGCCCGCTCGGCCAGTTGCCGCACCATATAACGGCTCGGCCGCTGCCGCCAGTCCCAGACGCACACCAGCGCCGGCCCGGCCTGTCCCTCAAGCTTAATGCCGTACCCCGACAAATCCGGCAACGGCTTGCCGACCAGCGAGGCGGGCTGACGCGGCACAAACCGCCCGCCGGAGCTTTGCGGACTCAGGACGATAGTGACCTCCTGCGCTCCGCCTTCGGTTCGGATATTGGAATACATATACTCGCCTCCTTTTTGATAGTTGGCCTGGACCGACAGATCGCCTTGGCAGACCGCATCAAACACAAATCTTCCATCCTTGTCTGTTCGTACATTGGCGCTGGGCTGGCCGGCGCCGTAACAATGCAGATTCACCCCCTCCAGCGGATTGCCGTCCTCATCAACCACCTGACCGGTCACCGTCAGATTGGCCAATTTCAGGGCGGTATCCGGAACGGTCGTTTCGAAACTGTCCTGCGACAATTCAAGAGCCTGCGACCCGGTGCCGTAGCCCCTTGGCCCCGCAATTGACAAAAAGTACTGCTGCTCCGACGGAACAGCGGCAATACGATACAGTCCATCCTGATCGGTTTTGGCGGTGTAGCCCTGAAGGGACGAAGACCAGCTTGAACCGCGAAACTGCACATTGACATTGGCCTCGGCAACCGCATTACCGTGAATATCCTCAATTCGCCCGGCCAATGTCTGCGGCGCGGTCAGTTGAAGCGACGTGGTATCCTCCGAAACGTCTTGCAGCAAAGAAAAGCCGATGGACAGGCCCGGCTTTTCCGCAAAAAACAGTCAGCCTCCCTCGCTGGACGGCATCTGAACATCCGTCTCTACCGAAAACAGTCCCGACGAACACGTCGTCGTCTGACCGACCGGCTGAACCTCAAAAGCAAGCGATTCAACCTTTAACTGGGCCGCATAGACACTCACCGCCGCGCCGTCCACCGGTGTGCCGTCAGGCCCGGTTACCGTGCCTTTGAGCGTTTTCGCCTCAGCCGCACCGAGTACCGCCAAGACAACCATAATCCACGTCCAACCGTTTCTGCTTATGACTTAACGCATCCTGAAACCTCCCTTGCAGTACGGGCACGACCGCCCTTCAATACGGCCGGGAAAATCGTACCGTAAAATAGAAAATTCTCTGTTTAATGTGTGAAATCTGACGTTTCACTGATTATTCTGCGGTTTATGCGGACTTCCTACCCAAGACCACCGCCGCGGCGGCTCATCGGCGGCAACCTCGGCAATCCACGGCCCGACGACCGGTATCGAACGATGCAGCGGCTTAAAGACATAGCGCATTTGCCGTATATCAAACGGCCCCTCGACCAGCGGCGTTATGACATACGGACGCTCAATATTTCTCGGCTCTCGCCACGAGAGCGAACAGGTACCGCCTCACCCATACTCCAGTGAAAACGTCCGATCGTACGCGCCCGTTTGGCTGCGAATATGCACCTTCGGCGCCGGCGGCTGCCGACCGTTTCGCAGCACACTGACCTGCTCGTTCATCTTGCCCTGAAGTTCCTGATTGATTGAGTAGATCCCCTGCCGTTCGGAAACCGACAACCGAGAAAACACCGGCTCGCCGACAGCCACCCTCGCCGGCGTATCGGCGCTGACCGTAAAACTCTGCTGACGCGGAAAATTGCTTCCCCGCAAGGTCCAGCCCTGCCCTTTGTCTTGACGAGCAATCTCCCATTGATACACCCGATACGTCCCTTCCGGCAGGCGCACGTGCCCGTTTTCCGGCGTCATGTCATACATTCCGTTGACGCCCCCGGCCGAGAATTTCGTCAAACTTTCAGGAACCTGAACGACCCCAAATGTGACGTCCGGCGCCGCCGCAAGAGACACAAACGCTCCGTCGCGTGCAATCTGAAGCCGATACAACGTCCCTTCATAATCCAGATAACGGCCCACAAAATACTCCCGCCGATCCCGTCCTTCGCCCAGCAAAATCCGGTCGGCGTTAAAGTCCTCGGCCGTATCGTCAAACGTCCCGTTGCCGTTGCTATCCACCAAAACACACGCCGCCGGTTCGCCGCCGATCAGCACCGTTCCTTCATAATAACCGCCCGAAGACATCATCAAATATCGACTGCGCTCGTCATAGCTGTAGAATTGACACGCCAGATGATAGGTAATCGGCCCGTCCTCGCCGGTCAGATAGACCGGAAACGGGTTAAAGGCCATACGATACTGATCGCTTCGCCGCCCCTGATACGGCGTCTCGTCGTCCAGATGCCCGTCGCCGTTTGAATCGATATACAGCAGATCGTACTGTCCATACGGCGTCGAACGATCCAACGCGATCCACCGAAAGCCCTGCCCGTCCATCGGGGTGTCCCATTTAATAAACAAAGGACTGTCGGATTTGAATTCCGGACACCGCACGTGCGCCGGACGCTGCGACTCAAAACTGCGATAATACCGGTTCACCGAGGCGCCCACCTCCTGGCCCACATCCTCGCTGGTCCGATAACGCAACCATTGCACATCCCCCAACGCACCTATCGAAAAAATCATAAAAAAAAGACGCAATAATGCCGGTTCTTGGAAATATCATAACCGTCTCCTTGACTAATGGATATAGTATGTCCTCTGGATTATCCCGTTCGTCTTGTTAAAGAGGACGTTTCTATTATACCTCCGTTACAGGAAAAAACATTATTTCATAAAAAAATTGCTTTTTCTCCCATTCACCCGGCATCTCGCAAACAATTTTCGTGATTGCCCCCGCCAATGAACACAACAGCCAAGCCCCCTCTCGTCAAACACAATGCCAGCGGGCATTCAATTCACCTCGATATACCGTCCGCCGCACACCTGCGCCAATCGCGACAGAATGCCGCTGTCCCGCGCTTCCGGATAGATCCCGATGGTATGGACGACCGTCCCCGGCGATACCGATTGTCGAAGGGCCTCAATCCGTCGGATAAACGCCCGACCGTCACCGTCCATCAGGTCAAATCCATCGGTTACAAAATAGAGTACCTCCGCCCGGCGTCCGCTTTTGTCGCTCATCCTCATCGCCGCTGCGAGCGCGTCTTCGGCAATCGTCTGTCCTCCCGGTCGGATGCGTCCGAGCAGATTCAGCGCCTCGGCCTTGGCCGACGGGCTTGCCTTCTCAAGCGTCCCCTCGAACGCCTGCAAAAGCTGCCCGTTTTCCATAAAAAACACCACATTAAACGACTGCTCGGCCGACAATTTCAAAATCGACTCGCGCAACTGCTCGCGCACCAGATACATCAGCCCGAACATACTGCCCGAACCGTCCACCACATAACACACCCGCTTGGCCGCGACGGTCGTACCGGAAAAAAACACCGTATCCGCCGGACGGCTGTCCGTTTTCGATACGACCGGTGGCGCCGGTTCCTGCTTAGGCGCCGGCGGCGGTGTAACCGGCTCCGGCTCAGCGGGCTTGGGCAAAGGAGGCGCCACGGTCGGAGCGGGTGTCGGCTCAATCCTGGGCTTGGGTTTGGGCGACGGCGGCGCTTCAAGAATCCGTTCAACTACGTGAACGGAAATATCCGCCGAAACCGCTTCAGCCGGCGCCACGGCATCGCGTCGGAAATGCACCGATCCCAGCACGGTCAGCGCCGCCAGATGAACCGCAACGGACAGGCTCAGCGCCCCGACCCGCACGGAATCAGACGTCGAGCGTCTTGTGAAAAATCGCCCTCTCGACACCGCCGCACATCCTCAAATAACGCCAAAAAAATCCATCTGACCTCCGACCTCAATCGGTCACCTGCACATTCGAATGCCCCGGCTCCAACACCTCATACACTTCAATGACATCGCCGTTATGCAGGCGAATACAGCCGCGGCTGGACTGCGTGCCGATGGTCTCCGGCTCATGCGTGCCGTGCAGGGCAAACCCCGTGCGTCCTCTGGCGTTGCCCTCAATGCCGTCCAAAGCGATCCACCGCGACCCCAGCGGGTAATCCGGATCGCTGCCCTTGTAGGTCTTGCCGGTATCCGGATCCGTCCAGGTGGGTTTGATCATCTTGCCGCCCGGCGCAACAACCCAGCGCCCGGTCGGCGTGGTATGCTCAGATCTGCCCAGTCCGACTTGATAGCTCTTGACGTACACATCCTGAAGATACAAGTCCATTGTGTATGTTGTGCGATTGACAACCGCATGAAACGGCCCGTGAATCACTTTGATCCGCCGTCCGGCCTGAAGCAGTTCCGGTCGCTCAATCCCGTTCAGACGCATCAGAATCTCATAGGGCACTTTGTGTTCACGACCGATCTTGGCCAGCAATTCGCCCGGCTTGACCAGATAATACCCCGTCAGCTTGTCGCCTTCGAGCACATCACGACTGAACAGCCACTTATCGGCCAGACTGGCCAACTGCACTTTGACACCGGTACGGATCTGAGGGCTTAACTGCATCGTCAGTGCTTGATTGAGCTTATCCCGCGCCGCGATGATCCGCCCCCGGTCGCGCAACGTCAGCGCCTCTTCGATCAGGCGCTGGGCCTCAAGACTGGTTTTATCCCCCGACTGGCGTTCAGGCGAGGCCTGGCCAGCCGTCTGTTCCGCCGAGGTCTCGGAGGACGCAACAGCCGCAGACGACTCCGGCTCCGATGCCGACACAGCCTCCGGCGCCGGTTCCGGCGGCGAAACAGGCGGCGCATTGACCGGCGGCGCAGCCGTCGGCGACTGGACTTGAGCGGATGGGCCGGCGCTGCGCGACGGCGGCAGTATCTCGTCAAGCTCAACCTGCGGCGGCGATGAGGATTCACCCGTCGCCGGCGCCTCAACGGTCTGACTTTTTATCAAAATCACGACTCCCACAATCACCACAATCAGCGTCAGCATCAGCATTTTCACGCGACGCCCGCGACGCTGACGGCTTGCGGTATAAGGTCTGAAAACTTGTGCCAAAACGACACCTCCATACGATTATTGATGCGATTTTACGTTACCCAAATGGAAATCCTGAAATCAGACAGGTCTATTCATAACTCAATCAATTCACGAATCAATTAATAGGATGCCCTGCTCGGTCACCACCGCGTCCACTGGCACATCGTTTTCGTCATGCGGGATCTCAGGGCAAAGCTGCTCGGAAAAACCGACGCCCCATTTGGCCGCCCTCACAGGGTGCATCGAAAAAAAACGGTCATAGTACGCCCCGCCGCGACCCAGCCGATTGCCGTGCCGATCAAACCCCAGACCCGGCGTCACCACCAGATCAATATCCTCAAACGGCACGGGCGCACCGGATACCGGATTGCGAAGCCCCATCCGATCTTCCTGAAGTCCCGTTTCCAGCGAGGTAATCTCGACCGGTATCATATGACGCTGCTCCCAGGACATCTTCGGCGCCGCTACGGTCTTACCCTGCTGCCAGGCCGCTAATATCAACGGCGTCGTATCCACTTCATGCGGAAGCGACAAAAACAACATCACCACCGACGCGGACTGATACGGCTCGGAATCAAGAATATAGCCGCATATCCTGCGGCTTTTTTCGATGCGGTCTGCAGGGGGAATCTGAGCCAGTCGGCTTTTCAATTCTCGACGCATTTGAGCTTTATCTGTCATCGGTCCTCTTTTCTACGGGTTCAGAGCGGTTTTCGCCCATCTGTTGTACATAATTTTTCAGTTTTTGTAAATAATCGGCAATGATTTTTTCACGGCCGATGGCTTTCGGCTGATAGTACGGCTTATCGAGTTTCTGACCGAGATAGTCCTGTTCAACATAGCCGACCGGGCTTTTGTGCGGATACTGATAGCCCACGCCGTGGCCGAGCTGTTTGGCCCCGGCGTAATGCGCATCCCGCAGATGCGGCGGCACCGGAATCGTCCGCCCCGACTGCACATCCGAACACGCCTGCCAGATCGCATTGGCACAGGCGTTGGATTTCGGCGCACAGGCGATATAAATCGCCGCCTGCGCCAGCGGAAGCTGCGCCTCGGGAAAACCGACAAACTCGGCCATTTGCATCGCCGAGGCCGCCAATATCGTCGCCATCGGATCGGCGTTGCCCACATCCTCAGCCGCACACACCATAATCCGGCGGGCAATAAAACGCACATCCTCACCCCCGACGATCATCCGCGCCAGCCAATACACCGTCGCATCCGGATCCGAACCGCGCATCGACTTTTGCAGCGCACTGGCCAGATCGTAATGCGTATCGCCGGTCCCGTCATATTGAATCGACTTTTTTTGAACGGATTCTTTAGCAATATCGAGCGTCAGCCGCACTTTTTCGGACCTTTCGGCCCGCGCCTGCGACAACACCGCTACTTCCAGCGCCGTCAGGGCCTTGCGGGCGTCGCCGTCGCAGATCGTCGCCAAAAAATCCAGCGCCTCCGGCTCGGCGGCCACCTGCATCTTGCCCAGGCCCCGCTCGGCGTCGGTCAGGGCGCGATGGAGCAATTCCACAATCGCCTCACGGCCAAGCGGCTCAAAACGGAACACCGTGCTGCGGCTGATCAGCGGCGAATTGACCGAAAAAAACGGATTTTCCGTCGTCGCCCCGATCAGCGTCAATATCCCGTTTTCCACATCATCCAGCAGCACATCCTGCTGTGCCCTGTTAAATCGATGGATTTCATCGATGAAAAGCAGTGTCCGACGTTTGGACGTAATCAGCCGGTCTTTGGCCGCCGCGGCAATCTCGCGCACATCCTTGACCGAGGCCGCCGGCGCACTGAGAGTGTGAAACTCCGCCTGAATCGAATGGGCTACAATCCGCGCCAGCGTCGTCTTGCCCACGCCCGGCGGACCGTAAAAAATCAGGCTGGTCACCTGACCGGCCTCCAGCATCCGACGCAGCAGCTTGCCCGGCCCGACAAAATGCGACTGGCCGACAAACGCATCCAGCCGCTCCGGTCGCATCCGCACCGCCAGCGGAGTAAAACCCGCCAGCGCCACCCGTTCCGATTGCGAAAACAATGAATTCTCCGATAATTTCGCCATAACAACTCATTATAGCCGCTCCTGCCGGCATACACAACCCCCACCGTAACACGGGCATCCTGCCCGTGAGCCGAGCCGTGCAAGCAGCCGGATAAGGAATACAACAACAGCCGAGCCGCGCAAGCGGCCGGATATTTGACACAACAACAGCCGAGCCGCGCAAGCAGCCGGATAATCGCCCAAAAGCCGAGGGGCGCAAGCCCCCGGATAATAACACGCCTTGAAAACGTCTCACACATTCGCCCCCCCCCTGTCGGGCGCCCTCGCGCCGCCGCGCTGTTGTCAAACACCCCTCCTTTCCAAGGAGGGGTGTCGCGCAGCGACGGGGTGGTTGCGCCACCCGGCCAAATGACTTCCCGGCCTTTCAGGCCGAATCTATTCAACCCCGGCGAAAGCCGGTTCCACACTTTTCCCTTTTTCCTTTTACCCTTTAACTTTTCTCGCCTTCACATTCGATGTGTCTGCACAACTGCATTGACACATGATCCGCCGGATTATCGGCCGCACTTGATCTTTCAAAATTTCTGAAAAAACGCCGCTGAAAAATTAACCCCCGCCCCATTTTGTTTCTTACATTTTTTGTAGAAACCAACGCGGCACAAACCAAAACGCCGCAACGATCTTTGACAACCGAATATCGGCCTGAAAACCAGACATCAGACGTCAGAAGAAAATAAAGACTCTGTACCCACTGCAATACGACGCACGACGAACTACGAACTACGAACTAAGAACTAAAAACTAAGAACTACGAAAACCGATACCGAAAACAGAAACACAAAACGAAAGGAACAGAACAATGAGAACACGAACACAAAAAGGTTTCACACTGGTTGAAATTCTGATCGTGGTGGTCATCCTGGGTATCCTGGCGGCCATCGTCATCCCTCAGTTCAGCGAGGCCAGCACCGAAGCCAAGCTCAACAGCTCGATGAGCAGCCTGCAGACGCTGCGGTCGCAGATTTCGCTGTACAAAATCCAGCACAATGACAACCCTCCTTGTCATGGAACATTTGACGAGGCAACATTTATAAGTCAGCTCGAACAATATTCAGACGCTGCTGGAAACACACAAGCAACAAAAGATGATACCCATATTTATGGACCTTATGTCCAGTCGGTTCCCAGAAATCCCTGGAACAACTCCTCCTCCGTCGCTGCTGCAGATGGAGCTGGTGTCGGCTGGGTTTATGATGCTGCAACGGGCAATATCCATCTGGCCGTCAACGACGTAACCAACGACACTGCAAAGCAGACCCTGATTGACAACGGTGCGGCTAAATAAAGTTTGTTGAGTTCTAAAAAGTTCAGCCGGCCGGTCCGCCCTCACGCGGCCGGTCGGCTTTTTCATTGACGATTGCGTTTAAGTTTTTCGTTTTTCCCGATTGTCATCTCGGCAGGTTATTCAGGCCGAAAGAAAAAACGCTTCGTGTGAAGCTCATTTAACATTTACGTATTCAAGGAAAAAGACTATGAGGACGAACAACACATTCAAAAAGACCGAGGTCATCATCGTCGCGGCGGTGCTGTGCGTCGTGGCGGCGATGTCCCTGCCCCAATTCAGCCGCGCCGCTGCCGACGAGCGGCTCAACACCCTGTGTGAAAACCTCCAGACGGTCCGTTCGCAACTGTCGCTGTACCATGTTCAGCACGACGGCCAATGGCCCCGTCTGGCGGCCTTCGCCGAACAGATGACCCAAAAAACCAACCTCAAAGGCACGACCGACGACGCCGACGGGCCTGTCATATTCGGCCCCTATCTGGAGCGCATCCCCGCCAATCCCTTCACCGGCGGCAACAGCGTCTCCGGCGGCGACTGGCTGTATGACCAGCAGACCGGACGATTCATCGCCGACGACGGCGGCGTAACCAAAGGCATCCGGCACAAAGATTTGTAGAAAATCTAAGCACTAAGCACGAAATCCTGAACACACTTAAAAAAAAAGAAAAAGATCAAAACGTTTTGAATTTCTGATTTTGATATTTTGAATTTGTTTAGAATTTAGTGCTTAGGATTCAGAATGTTCCAATAAAGGTGAAACGATGACACGACGACGACAATCCGGCTTCTCCCTGCTGGAGGCGCTGATGGCCTCGGCGCTGCTGGCCATGGCCGCGGCGGGCATTCTCCTGCCCATCACCGCCGCCGCCGCCGCCCAAACCGACGCCCAACGCCGCGTCATCGCCACACGCTTCGCCGCCGACGTCATTGAACGCTACATTGCCGGTGAGCAATTCCAAAGCCCTGTAACCGCCGACGATTTGGGGTATCCTGAATCAACTTATAAGCATATCAAGGCTGCCATTGACACCGAAGAGGTACCTGTCGGCAAGGAAGGCGCCGGGAAATTGATACTGCTGACTGTCGAGGTCTCCGACAACAACCGACCGATGATCACGCTCAAAACATTGATCGGCAGCGGTCGTCTGTAAATGCAGTATAGCAACAACCAAAAATCCAAAAAGTGGATATGAAAAACAATAGACCGGCACAATATAGACCACAGGACAATCGTCCATCGTCCATCGTCCATCGTCCATCCAGCGGCTTTACGCTCACTGAGCTGCTGCTGGCGCTGATGGTCGGGGCGATTGTGCTGGCCGCGGCAGCGACGATGGCGGATGCGATGAGCTGCGGCAAGCGGGAAACCGAAAACATGACCCGCACCGCCAATTACCTGGCCCAACTGAACACCCGCCTGGCCGACTTGATTATGCGGGCAAATAACATTGAATCACTTTCCGAAACCGGTAAAACTGGAGTCACCATCCACGATCCTGATGGACCAGTTAAGATATACACCGATGCCTTACAAAACATTCTTTACGTTAAAGAAGGCGACAAAGAGCCTTATGAATATATCTACAAAAAAGAAGAACAATCCGAACCTGCCCAAACAAATGTTGTAGTTAAAATCGATGACAACAATGTGAACCGCGTCATCATAACATTCGATATAGAAGGCGTTTCTTATACGATAACCGCCACCCGCCGCGGCGGGACTTAATCTGAAATTTCAAATGTAACAATGGTTAAACTCAAAACTCAAAACTTAAAACTCAAAACTCAACATTGCCGCCGGCAGGGCATGGCGATGCTGGTGGTGCTGTTTATGATTATCGCGGTAGTGGTGATCTCGCTGGGCATCCTGTACCGCGCCGATATGGCCGCGGCCGGCGGACACAACTACGCCCTCCGCACCCAGGCCGACTACATCGCCTGGGCCGGACTGGAACACGCCCGCGCGATGATACTGGCCAATCCCGATGACCCCAACGACCCTGCAAACCCAAACAACAAAGCGCCTTACACACTTGATGACAATGGAACTTATTACTATTACCTTTCTCCAATCGGTGAACCCAATCTATTGGCAGATCCCAATTGCCGGCGATACGACGACATTGAATGTATAGTGTACTATAATAAAGACAACACGCGGACCAACCCTTGCAGCGTCCTGACTACATCCATCCTTTACGATCTCAACTCCAAAACTGCCTGGTTCACCAACATTCATCGCCCGGCTTTGCCTGAGGACGCCGCCCCATGAACCGCACATCATCGGCGTCACCGTTCACCGGTTTTTTTACCGTTCGACCCGTTCGTGTAGAAACGCACTGAAGGTGCAGTCTAACTACAGCCCAGGGCAACGCCCTGGGTAAGTCAGAAACGTTCCATCGGATTCGCTCTGAAAGAGCAGCATACCCTGCCGCCATCCTGTCCTTTCAGGGCGATGGTTGTCGCATGCATTTCCAACCTGCACCCGCAAGCTTCGCCTGAGGGCGCCGCCCGATAAACCGCACATCATCAGCGCTGCGTCCCATAACCTGTGCCCCGCAAACACCAAAAACTCCATCGGCAGACTCTTAATTTATGACGCCCCGACAGGCCGAATTGTTTTGTATGTTTTATAATGCATCAGGCTTCTTTGGGGGTAAAAGGTGTTTTTTAATACTGAAAAATACCTTTTCAAGATGAAAACCGCGGCGACACAAACAAGCCGCACCAAACAGAAAAACAAACGGACACCGCCGCCGGACGGAAAATTAATGGGCGGTCGGCAAAATCTTTTGCAGCAGATTAAGCCGAGCCAATCTTCTGACGACATCAGTACCGGCAGAACAACTGTAAAGAAAGGCATTGTGATGGCCAAACGGACAAAAAAAGTGAACAGACGCACGGCGGCGTTTACACTGATCGAGATTATAATCACTGTCGCGATTCTCGCCATCGTCGCGCTGATCGCCGTGCCCATGATGAGCGGCGCCGCCGATATGCAGGTCCGCAGCGCCGCCAACCGCCTGGCCGCCGACCTCGAATACGCCAAAAATATGGCCATTACCCACCAGCGGCCCTTTACAGTGGTATTTGACGATTCTACCAACACAAATGGCTATAAAATTTTAAACAGTACAGAGGATCCCATCAAAAACCCAATCAGCGGCAGAGATTTTGAAGTCCGATTTTCCAACGACCGCAGTCTCAAACGGGTTCAAATAAGCAATCTGGATCTTCAACCCGGCAACTCGCCCGACTCAGTTACCTTCAATTATATGGGAACCCCCCTGATTGACAGTGCGGAATTGAACAAAGGCGAAATTACCCTGACTGCCGATGGTTTCAGTCTCATCGTCAAAATCGAACCGCTGACCGGTTATGTCACGATTGAAAGCCCAACGCCCTGAACGACAGGATACACGTATGTTTGAGTTTTTGTTCAAACGCAGCAGTTGTCCCATCGGCCTGGACATCGGCCATACGACGATCAAGATGATCCAGCTCAGTCAGCGCAACGAGAGCTGGCGCGTGGATGCGGCCGACCAGGTCCATCTCGATCCGCAGCTTGAAGCCGGCTCGGACCCGTGGCGCAGCGCCGTGGCCGAGGCCCTGGTTCATATACTTCAGCACGGTCGATTTTCCGGGCGTCAAGTCGTTTCGTGCCTGCCGGGCGATATGCTCAAGATCAAGAGCCTGCGGCTGGACAGCCTTGACCCGACCCGGATCGAGACAATGATAGCCAGCGAAGTCGCCCCGCGGCTGGGTCTGGACGCCCGAACCGACGAGATTCGCTACAGCATCGCCGGCAGCGTCTTCCAGGGCGACGACATCAAAAATGAAGTCATCTTTTTCGGCATCCGTCGCCGGCAGTTGGCCGCCCATATTGAAATGCTCGAGCGCGCGGGACTGGAACCGGTGTCCATTGAAACCGTTCCCGGCGCGCTGTTTCGCAACTTCCAGGCGACCCTTCGCCGACGCGAAGACAAAGACGTCGTCAGCGTCTTCGTTGATTTGGGCGCCAAATACACCACCGTCATTATCGGACGCGGCCAAAGCGTCGCCTTCGTTAAACAAATCCCCCTGGCCGGACGGCAGTTCAACGAGCAGGTCGCTCAACGTCTGGGCATCAGTCTCGAAGAAACGATGCGACTCCGCAGCCGCCTGCACGAAGACCAGGACGACGGCGTTGACGCCGATACCGTTCGGGCCGTCCGCGATGCAATGAGCGCTTCGGTTGAAGAACTGGCTCATGAAATTTCACTGTGTTTCAAATATTACGCCGTCACGTTTCGCGGACAACGTCCCGGCGAGGCGGTCTTTGCCGGCGGGGAGGCGTATGAGCCGTCCCTGATGGACGCCCTGAAGCGTCATCTCGGCGTGGCCATCCGCATTGCCGAGCCGCTGCGGGGCTTTGACCTGAGCCGCACCGGATTTGACCGCCGCTATAATCCGCAGTTGTGCGAGTGGACGATTGCCGTCGGCTTGGCGCTGAAAGGCTTTGATCAGGCCGACAACCCCTGTCAACAGCCGCAACTCACGGGAAGCGACGTATGAAAGAGCTTGATTTCCTGCCAGACTGGTACCGAGCCGACCGACAGCGCAAACAGCGCCAATACCGCCATTATGTCCTGTTCGGACTGATTGTTGCGTTGCTGGCCGGCTGGAGCTTTATGCTCGGCCGCTCGGTCGTCGGATTGCAGGCTCAAAGCCGCCAAATCGAATCCGTAATTGAAGAAGGCCGTCAGACGCTCCAGGCGGCGCAGGAACTGCGGCTTCAAATCGACCGGCTCAACCGAGAGACCGAGATTCTCGAGGCGCTGACTCCCCGAACGACCGTCAGCGCCGTGCTGGGTGAACTGTCCCATTGCGTCAATGAACGGATCATGTTCAGCCGCGTGTCGCTGATTCAGGAATCGATCAAAGACGCAAAGACTGCCTCAGCCGCATCCCAGACCGGCGTCATTCGTATCGGCGGCTCAAAATCCGACGGCCCCTCCCCGCTGCCCAAAGAACCGCAGCAAACCAAAATCACGCTGACCGGCATCGCCGCCGGCGGAGCCGATGTGGCCGGACTTATCGAACGGCTTGAAATATCCGACTATTTTACAGCGGTTTCGCCCGCTTTTTCGCGGGCTAAAAAGATCGGCGACAAGACCGTTACCGAATTTGAAATCATCTGCACCGTTGCCGATTATCACATCGTGAGGTAAAAACCGATGAGACGACTTGATAAACAACAATGGATTCTCATAACAGCCGTCCTGCTCTGTGTAACAGGAATCGGCGGCTTGCGCGTCGTCCCTCTGCTGCAACAGCGCCGGACGCTGGACGAGACGATACAGCAGCATCGCCAAACCCTTGAAGAAATCCGCGCCGACGGTGTCCGGCTGCCCGATCTGGCTCAACGGCTCGACCAAATGCAGTCGCAGGCCGCCGTGTTTGACGCCCGCATCCCCGCCGGCAGAGGGTTCGGCGATCTCTGGCAGCAAATCGCCGACCTGATGAACCAATACAACCTCAGCGAACAGCATGTCCAGCCGGGCCCGGCCGTTGAAGCCGATCAACTGGGGGCCATTCCGCTGACGCTGGCGGCGGTCGGCTCGATGCAGGATCTGTTCGCCTTCTTTCGGGCCATCGAACAATGGCAGCGTCTGATCCGCTTTGAACAGGTGGAACTGGTCAATGACAGCTGTTTCGACGGCAGCGTCAAACTGAACGCCAAAGCGATACTGTATTATCAGATTGAACCCAAACAGGGATAATGACAATAAATACGCAAAAATCTATGGGCGTCAAATTCGAAAATGGCATATATGCAGAATAACACAAACGGTGTCTCTTCGGCAGCGAACCCGCTTCGGTCGCTCAGCCCCAAGACGATCACGGCTATCGTGTTGATGGCGCTGATGGGGATGTTGTGGCTTCGCGTTCTGACCGGCGGACAGACGGGACCGTCGGCGGCTCAGGCCGCCGAAGAAGCCCTGGCCGCCGCGGCGTCAAAACCGATCGATACCGCCGTGCACGTTAAACCGGTTGACCTGCCGGTCATGGAAGGAAGACACGATGTCTTGGCAAGCGACTTTTTCTCATCGTCCAATTGGCCGGATTTTCGCGCTGCCGACAAAACGCACGAAACACCGGATGAAAACTCAGAACAGCAGCGGCGACAAAAAGCGTTCGTCGATGAACTGACCCGCACGCTCAATCTGGACGCCATACTGCATACCGACAATAATCCGGCCCCGCGCGCCTGCATTCAGGGCCATGTGCTTTCACAGGGACAAACGCTCATCGTAAAAAAAGATAATGAAACCTATGAATTGACGGTCTCGGAAATCGGCGAGAACCGGGTTGTGTTGACCTGGGACCAATGGAGCGTCGTTTTGAAAATGGCGGAATCCGAACACGTCGATTAACTTGAAAGGATGGTGTCTTATGTTGTCACACAAAAAAAATCGAACACACACAAAAAAACGGCTGGCTGAAGCGGTCGTCGCGATGACGGTGCTGGCCGTCTGCGCAGCGGTGGTCTTGGCGCAGGACCCGGCGGTACAACCCGCCGAACCGGTCGCCGCCGAGCCGCTTCTCGTGCAGGCGGATTCGACGACGACGCCTGTGCAGCAGCCAGCGGCGCAGAATGCCGAGCACGACGACGAAACCGTAGTACCGGTCCTGGCCGGCCAGTCGATTCAGACCATCAGTTTCCGCAAAGATATGCCCATCAGAGACGCCCTGCGGATGCTGGCTCAGATGTATCAGAAAAACATCGTCCCCTCGGCCAAGGTCGATGGCATTGTCACCGTGTCTCATCTGTACGATGTAACCTTTGAAGAGGCCCTGCAGGCTATCCTCGGCACCCACAAGTACGAAATCAAAGGCAACTTCATCAAGGTCTATACCAACGAAGAGTTTATGCAGGACAAGACACGGCTTGAAAACGCCATCATTGAGCTGTATTACATCAATTCCGATGAAGCCAAAAAGCTCGTCGAACCGCTGCTCAGCGATATGGGACGCATCGGTGTCACCACACCCGCCGTGCGCGACATACAGGCCGGCAGAGGCGGCGACTCGCTGGCGATTCGGGATATCCTCTCGATTTCGGATTATCCTGAAAACATCCAGGCCGTCAAAGAAGCGCTGGCCGCCATCGACAAACAGCCCCCGCAGGTGCTGATTGAAGTCACGATTCTGGAAGCCAGTCTGGATGAAACAACGAAATTCGGCATCGATTTTAGAAATCTGAATCTGGATTTATCCACCTCCGGTGTGCTGGATTTAGGCGACAGCGGCGTCACTCAGACCGGTTTTGCCCAAGGCGCCGACGCCGGCGGACTGCGAGTCGGCATCGTCAACGGCAAACTCGACGTATTGCTGACGGCCCTGGACAGCATCACCGATACCACCCTGCTGGCTAACACCAAGATACTGGCGCTCAATAAACAGGCCGGCCATGTAATGATCGGCGACCGCAGAGGGTATGTGACGACGTCTCAGATCAGTGCCGACGGCGCCATTCAACAGGTCGAGTTCCTCGAAGGCGGCACGCGGCTGGCCTTTCGCCCCTTCATCAGCGGCGACGGACTGGTCCGGATGGAGATCAATCCCAAGCAAAGTGAGCCGGACGTGGACATCGAAGGCAATTTCGTATTGCCCAGAGAAAAAACCACCGAAGTGACCACCAACGTTATGGTTCGAGACGGCAAGACCATCGTGCTGGGCGGCCTGTTTAAGGAAAAAACCACGCTCGGCCGAACCCAGGTTCCCCTTCTCGGCGATTTGCCCGGCGTCGGCGATCTGTTCCGCAGCACGAACGATCGATCCGAGCGCGTCGAACTGATCGTTCTGCTGACGCCACATATCATCACCGAGCCGGAACAGGCCGACGGCGCCATGCGCAAAGAAGATGTGGAACGGCTGGCCTGGAATGCTCGGCACAATCTGATGTGGATGAGCCGCGCCCGCATCGATGAAGCGCGGTACGCCAAGGCCGTGCGGCTGTATCAGGAAGGCCGTTTCGATGAAGCCATGGCCGAATTGAACAGCCCCTTTGCCATCAAACGCAATTATCTGGACCCCATTCGGCTGCGGGAACGCATTCTGCGTCAGCAGCAGCCCGACCGGTTCGACCAACTCGAACGCATTATGCTCCGCAAACTGGAGCAGGAAGAATCCGGAAAATGGATGCGTAAATAACACATTCACACAGCGCCATGTCTCGACCGGTCAACAGCCGGTCGAGGCCTTTTGAACACAGAACGGACTTTTTCAGGAGATGCAAGATGGATCTGAAACAACGATGCGTGTTAGCCGTTACGTTTACAGCGAGTCTGATCCTGGCGGGAGGATGCGCACAAACCGAATCGGCAAAAAAAGAGGCGTTAAGGCAAAAATACGCCGACGATTCGCTCGCGGTCAGACTGCCGGTGGCCGCCGATCTGCTCGAACGCGGACAGGTCGCCCAGGCGCGCAAAACGCTTAATGAGTGCATGACAGCCGAACCGGACAACCCGATGGTCCATGTCCTGGACGGCCGGATTCTCTGCGCCGAGGGACGCCTCAATCAAGCGCGACAGGCCTTTGAACAGGCCATCGCCCTCGACGCCGAGTGCGACGCGGCGTGGTTCCACCTGGCGGCGCTGGAACAAAGTCAGGACAATCATAACGACGCCCTTGAGCATTATCAACAGGCCGTGCGTCTGAATCCGGAACATGTCGGCTATACGACCGCCCTGATTGACACACTGGCCCTGCTGGATCGCTGCAGCGAAACGACCGACTATATCCGTACCACACTGTCTCGAAGCAAAGACAGTACCATATTGGCTCAGGCGGCCTCTGTCTGCGCCCGATGCGGACGGCTGGACGAAGCCGTCGATCTGTACAAAACAGCAATCCGCTTTACGCCTCATGACATCGGTATTCTGGAGGCGCTGGCCGACTGCTATCGACAGCAAAATAACTGGCTCAATGCGGCCGAAACATATGAAACACTGTTGCAGGTCGCCCCGCCGAAAACCGCACAAGAGACCTATTTAACCAGCCTTGCGTCCTGTTACTTCAACGCCGGGCAATACGGACAGGCCCTGAAAAGCTACGACCGCCTCTCAACGATACGCCGCGACGATCCGGACGTGTGGCTGAATATGGCCCAGGCGGCGATGGGAGCGGACAGGATTGACCGTGCCGCCGACAACGCCCGCCGGGCGCTGACGCTCAAGCCCGGCTGGATACAGGCATACGCCGTACTCGGCGCCGCTCAATACCTCAAAGGCGACTACAACGAAGCCCTGCGGTCATTTGCCTATCTTCGCGGAGATGACCAGTTGGCCGGCTTTGGCTGGTTTATGACCGGACGATGCTATGCGCAGCTCGACCAAACCGCCAAGGCCCAATCCGCCTATCAACAAGCCGGCAGCCGCAACACCGACAGCCCGCTGGTGTCGCATTTTCTCAACGCCGAACAGACCTCCCGCCCGTGAACACCGTCGGGATGACCATACGGCAAAAGCAAAGTGATGCAACGTGTAATTATAGTGTCAAACGTATGCGTAACGAGCAAATCAAATACGGCGGGCTAATCGCCCTCGGATTGATCGGCGCCGGATTGGCCGTCGTGTCGGCGGGGCTGTCACACCCGGCCGCGGCCGCCCTGCCCGCCGCGGCGATGACGTCCATAGCCGTGGCTGGACTGGCGATGCTGGCTCGCGCACAACAACACAGCAGCCGGCATCAACTGACCGAACGCCAAAACCGCACCGCCGCGATGAACGACAAGCTGAGCGACGCCCAGCGACAACTGGCCGATATGAAATTGAAGGTTCAGCTCATCAATCGCCGAAAAAACAGCGTCGAGGCCATCCTCAACAGCATCCGCGACGCCGTGCTCGTCACCGACGACCGCGACCGGATCATTCTGGCCAATCGCGCCGCCGAACGGCTCTTTGGCTTTCACTTCGACCCCGACGCAGCCGTGTTAGCCGCTGAAATACTCGGTACGGACGCGCTGCTTGTGCTCATTCAAAAAAGCCGAACCGGCCGCATCGCCCATGTCCGCCACGAAATCGCCCTTCCGCAGGACGGTCGAGAGGCAATCTTTGACGCCGTGCTGTCCTGCACCGAAGACGACGCCGACCACAACAGCGCCGTCGTGGCCGTACTGCACGATATCACCCGCGAAAAGGAAATCGCCCAAATGAAAAACGATTTCGTCAGCCACGTCTCGCACGAACTGAAAACGCCCCTGGCCTCCATCAACGCCTACGCCGAAATGCTCGTGGACGGCGAGGCGCAGGACGCCGAAACACTGGCGAACTTCTGCGGCGTCATTCAAAGCCAGGCCCGGCGTCTGACCCGGCTGATTGAAGATATCCTGAACATCTCCCGCATCGAATCCGGCCTGGTCAAAGTCCAAAAAGCCAACCACAGTATGGCCCTGATCATCCGCGACGCGGTTGAAATGATCAAAAGCTACGCCCATGAAAAAAACATCACGCTCAACACCCAGGCCCCCATCCTCTACGATCAGGTCTATATCGACCATGATATGCTCTCGCAGGTCATCGTCAACCTGCTCAGCAACGCCGTCAAATACACGCCCGCCGGCGGAACCATCACCGTCCGCTCAGAGGTCAACGAATCGGACAACCGCATCACCGTGACCATCGCCGACACGGGCGTCGGTATCCCGCCGGAAGACCTGGAACACATCTTTGACAAATTTTATCGGGTCCAGGCCAACAACAAATGCGCCAAAGGCACCGGATTGGGACTTAACCTGGTCAAACAAATTGTCGAAACAGTACACGGCGGACAGGTCTTTGTGACCAGTACCGTCGGCAAAGGAAGCACCTTCGGCATCGAACTGCCGCTGGCCGCCGAACCGGCGGGACTGCCGGCATGAACGATAAACTGATCGAATACAGATTGAATCAAGGAGAATCCAATGACCCAACGCAAAGCCCTCGTCGTTGACGATGAATTTCACATCCTCCAGGTCGTCGCCATCAAGCTGCGCAACAACGGCTTTGACGTTATGACCGCTGAAAACGGCGCCCAGGCACTGCAAATGGCCCGCGAACACAAGCCGGATATCGTCATCACCGACTATCAAATGCCCGTCATGAGCGGCATTGAACTCATTGAACAGCTTCGTAGCGACCCCGACACCCGCTCAACGCCGGTCGTGATGCTCACGGCGCGCAACTTCTCCATCGACCAGGAACAGCAACAGCGTCTGTCCATCGCCGACTGTCTGAGCAAACCCTTCAGCCCGCGCGAAGTCCTGCAAACCGTTGAGAATGTCCTGAATCACAACCCCGCCGTCCAGGCCTGATGATCTGTCTTATGAATGACGCGACCCACAATGTAATTCAACAGCGACCCGCCGAGGCGTTGGCCGCCTCGTACATCCCCGGTCTAAGCGATCTGGCCGATCGGCTCGAACAACTGGACTGTCAATGGAGCGTCTTCAACGCCGAAGGGATCCTCCTGCACGCCGCCGATGAAAACGCCGCGCAGGAAGGCGGCTTATACGTCCGGCAAGCCCTCGAACAGACCGCCGACAGCGGCCGGCCGGTCGCGCCTTGCGGGCCGGACGCGGCGGCCCTGGCGTGTGTACTGACCGCCGAGGCCCGACCACAGGCCGTCCTGATCATTCAGCCCCCGCGACAAATCCATAACCGTGATTCACGGCGGCGAGAACAAATGTACCTGACCTGGATTCTTGAAGAATTCGCCGACGCATTTGCCAAATCTCAACGTGTCATGGGACAGATTGAAAAAATCGGCGATGAACTGTCCCAGGCGTATGAAGAAATTATTCTCTTGTACAACCTCAGCACCCATATGAAGGTCACCCAATCGATCCCGGCCTATCTTCAGATGGCCTGCGACGAGTTGACCCAATTGGTGCAGGTCGAGGGAATTGGACTGTTCCTGGAGAAAAAACAGGACGGACGAAAACAGTTAGCCCTTACCGCCGGCGCCGGCGTCATGCAGATCGAACCGGCCAAAGCCGATCTGCTGCAAATGCAGTTGACCTCCGAACTGGCGCGCGGCAGAGACGCCCTGCTGGACAGCGCCGTTGACGGACCATTCCGATACACCTGGCCTCAGGGAATCAGCAACATCATCGCCGTACCGCTGGGCGATAAAGATCGCATGCTCGGCATGCTGGTCGCCACCAACGTCCAAAACAAGCCCGATTTTGACAGCACCGATATCAAGCTGTTCAACTCCGTAGCCAATCAATGTATGGTCTTCATCGAGAACAACCGTCTCTTTGACGAACTCAAGGAGCTGTTCGCCGGCTCTCTGAAGGCCCTGACCAACAGCATCGACGCCAAAGACCAATACACCCGCGGCCATTCCGAACGCGTGGCCTTCATCTCACGCTGGATCGCCGAACGCATGGCGCAGACCCATCCGATCAGCGAAAAAGACATCCATCATATTTATCTGGCCGGCCTGCTGCACGACATCGGAAAAATCGGCGTCAGCGAAGCCGTCCTGCGCAAACGCGGCAGACTAAGCGATGACGAACGCGCCGCCATCTGCGCCCATCCGCGCATCGGCGCGGCCATTCTGTCCGAAATCCGCCAAATGGACGACATCGTCCCCGGCGTCTTGTGCCACCACGAACGCATCGACGGCAAAGGCTATCCCCAGGGACTGGCCGGCGACCAAATCCCCCTGATCGGCAAAATCATCAGTCTGGCAGACGCCTTCGACGCAATGACCTCCAAACGGGTCTATCGCGACGCGATGAGCATTCGACGTGCGCTGACCGAAATCGAAAAAGGCATCGACACCCAGTTTGACCGCGACACGGCCCGCGCGTTTCTCAACAGCGACATCGACAAACTCTGGCACATCATCCAGGACGGATTCATTGAAAGCTGGGATTTCAGTAATTTCGACGAATACGGCATCGAAGCCGTGGGAGCGTTGATCCGATGAGAATCGAAACCCAAAATTACAACGACATCACGGTCATCCAGCTTCAGGGCGAGTTTACCGCCGAAGCGGTCAAATCGTTTGAGGACATTGTCTCCGGCGCCTTTGTCTCGCAAATTTCCGGCATCGTCCTCGATATGAGCAAAGTCGTCCAACTGGACAGCCGAGCGCTGGAACAGTTGGTCGAACTGAATGAACAATGCCGCGACCGGCTGCGTCCGCTCAAACTGGCCGGACTGGACGAAACCTGTTCCAAAATTCTGGAAGTCACGCGGCTGCTGCCGCAGTTCGATACCTACAGTGAACTGACCGAAGCGGTCAAAAGCTTCGCCTGATGCGCAGCACATTAAAAACGATATGATACAGTCGCCCGTACATACAAAACTGCCGTTGGGACAAGTCCTGCTCAACCGCGGCGTGGTCTCGCAGGAGCAGATCGATCAGGCCCTGGCCAAACAGCAAGACCAGGGGCACAATCGCCTGCTGGGCGAATTGCTCGTCGAGCTGGGGTTCTGTTCCGACAACCAGATCGCCGCCGCCCTGGCCGAGGCCTACGGCCTGCCCTACGCCCAGATCATCCCCCGCCTGTGCGATCCGGAAGTCGTCGAACTGCTGCCGCGCGATTTTCTTGAAGAGCACATCGCCTTGCCGATGTTCAAGGTCTTTGACACCCTGACCGTCGCCCTCAGCGAACCGGCCAACGTCTTCGTCATCGACGAAATCCGACGCCTGACCGACTGCCGCGTCCAGATCGTCTGCGCCACCGCCAAAGACATCCGCGCCACGCTCCAGACCTATCTGCCCGCGGCCAATGTCTTTGTCATCGACGAAATCATCGACGATGCGGCGCTGGAAAACTTCTCAATGATCGAGAATCTGCCCGAAGACATCACCGATCTGGAAGAAGTCGCCGGCCAGTCCCCCGTCGTCAAACTGGTCAACTACATCATCTACAGCGCCGTCCACGAAAATGCCAGCGACATCCATATCGAACCCGACGAAAAAGTGCTCCGCGTCCGCTATCGCGTCGATGGCCGTCTGTACGAAAAAATGCACCCGCCCTGGCAGATGCACGCCGCGATTGTCTCGCGCGTCAAAATCATGGCCGATCTGGACATCGCCCAGCGACGTCTCCCGCAGGACGGCAGCATCCACGTCCTCGTCCAGTCGCGCCCCATTGACCTGCGCGTCTCGGTCATGCCCGGCACATACGGGGAAAAAGTGGTCATCCGCGTCATTGATTTTCGAAAAATGCTCAACAACCTCGAGGCGCTGGGCTTCAGCTACGATCATCTGACACAATTCAAAAAGGTCATCAGCCATCCCAACGGCATCGTGCTGGTTACCGGCCCGACCGGATCGGGTAAAAACACCACCCTCTATGCCGCCCTGAACGAACTGAACAACGAACAGGTCAACATCTGCACCGTTGAAGATCCCGTCGAGTGCAACATCCACGGCATCAATCAGTTCGAAGTCCACGACGGCGCCGGTTTCAACTTCGCCTCGGCCCTGCGCAGTCTTCTGCGGCAGGACCCCGACATCATTATGGTCGGCGAAATCCGCGACCGTGAAACCGCCAACATCGCCGTCCAGGCCGCCCTGACCGGCCACTTGGTGCTCTCGACCCTGCACACCAACGACGCCCCCGGCGCCGTAACCCGTCTGATTGATCTGGGCGTTGCGCCGTATCTGGTCAGCGCCTCGCTGATCGCCGCCCTCAGCCAGCGGCTCGTACGCAAAATATGCCCCAACTGCAAAGACCCTTACGAACCGTCCCACAGCATACGCCGGCTTGTGGAAAAATGGACCGGCCAGACGCCGACCTTCTTCCGCGGCATCGGCTGCAAAAAATGCCGCAATACCGGCTACAGCGGCCGCATCGCCGTCCACGAACTGTTCGTGCCGGATGACAAAATACTGGATATGATCACCCACTCGGTCCCGCTGAAGACCCTGCGTGCGGCCGCTCTCGAAAACGGCATGGTGCCGCTGTATCTGGACGGCCTGCAAAAGGTCGTCGCCGGCATCACCACCATCGATGAAATCCTGCGAGTCGCGGCCGTCAATGAGGAGGCCGTATGAGCGCCACGACACTTGAAAAAACCGGCTCAATCGCCGCTCGGCGAAACGCACCGCCCGGCGGCGACCGCTGTCCCGCGGCGCCCGGCCCTGTCGTTTCAGAGGTGCGTGTTCGCCAAAATGAAGTGATTATGTTCACCACCCAGTTGTCGGTGATGCTCGACAGCGGCGTCGTTCTGACCGATGCGATGGAAGCCGTCTCGGCCCAGATGCGCCCCGGCGTCTTTCGCGAT
>OMKS01000373.1_pt1 | contig 42210 bp, 38 predicted proteins | sample 1674721 | NCBI WGS metagenome assembly OMKS01 (sample SAMN06264996, study PRJEB25208) | sediment metagenome | isolation source: hot spring sediment | place: USA: California | collected 2014-09-02 | reverse complement strand
CAACAGCATAAGTTTGATTTTTAAAGCCCCCTATGGGGGCGACTCAAAGCCACCTTCTAAGAAGGTGGATATTTACTTCAAAGATATTACGCGGTCATTCCCCCATCGATCGGGTTGATGGTTCCTGTGATGAACTCACTGTCGGGTCCGGCCAGGAACAGGGCCAGTTTTGCCACTTCCTCATTGGTGGCATATCGTCCCAGCGGGATCATTTTTTCGAAACCTTCCTTAGCGTTGGTGCCCTGGCCCGGTGCAAATCCTTCTTCCAGGGAGCGCATCATCCGGTTATCGACCGGCGACGGATTGATGGTGTTTACCCTGATCTTGTATGGAGCTCCTTCCAGGGCAGCCGATTTCATCATTCCGTTCACCGCATGCTTGCTGGTTACGTAAGGTAAAACATTGGGCGTACCCGAAATACCGGCCACCGAAGAGGTTATCATGATGCTTCCCCCGTTTTTCTTCATATGGGGAAAAACATAACGCAGTCCGTAATATGCTCCTTTTACGTTCACATCGATTACTTTGTGGAATTCGTCCATAGGGTATTCGTCGAGGGGCTTTACTTTGCCTTCCACGCCGGCATTATTAAAGAATACGTCAATTTTTCCGTATTTCTCGATGGTTTTCTCCACATAATTTTTAACCTGGTCTTCCTTGCTTACATCGGCCACCACGTATGATGCCTTTTCTTCGCCAATTTCTTTCACGGTTTCCTTCAGGGTCTGCCCGTCAATATCTACCAGCATCACTTTTGCTCCTTCTTCGGCAAATAATTTTCCTGCCGTGGAACCGATGCCTCCCGATCCTCCGGTTATCAATACTACTTTGTCTTGAAATTTCCTCATGGTTTTCTTCTTTTTCCTGTTATACTTATCACATGAACAAAAAAAAGGGGTTTTTGTTCAGGTTGACGCAACCGGCAGAGCCGTTTATTCATCTTACATTCAAAACGATTGTATGAAGCGTCTGGTTGCGGTTTTTTTTGTTTCTGTTCTGTTTCTGTCATCCTGTGAAAAAGAAGCGCTTGTTTTCACCGGACAGGTTACCGCATCCATTCAGGGTGATGATCTGAAAATTTCCAACGGCACCCATTACCGTATATATTTTATTGTGATGGAAGCTTCCTGCGCCGATATCTGGCCCTGGCAACCCATGACCGACGGACCCAACTTCATTGAAGGCGGGCGTTACCGGCTAAGACCCCTTTCCAATATTCAGTGCTGTTCTACCCGCTCCGGCGTGGAGGTGGGGGATGAAATACTGGTATACTGGTGGGAAGACGACTGGGAAGACGGCCAGGAACTGAACCGGATCAGACTGGTGGTAAGATAAATTCCCTTTGTGCGGGGAAGAAGGGCTCCGCACCAAAATATATTCCCATACCCATATCTCTGATTTTCCCGCATTCTGTGACATTCCGTTCACAGGGTGGTCTGGTTATTTGCTTGTGGTTTGCAGCCTCACTTGTTTTATCACTGGCAGAACAGAAGCCGGTAATTGTTACGGGCCTGCAGAACAAGGGATGCAATATTCCATGCTCTCTTATGCAATAATATGGAAAAGGATAGGGGAAAATTATATAATTTCTATATTTGTTTCATACAGAACCACGAAACATTATTGGTAATTCCTAAAAATTCACTTTACATGGAAAAACGCAACAATAATTTGCTTGTTGGCATGACCGTTTTTGGAGCCATCTTCTTCATTTTCGGCTTTGCCACCACGTTTATTATCACACTCAGTGCGCCGGTAAAAGCCATTTTCAATCTTTCGGAATTTGCCGCGCAGCTCCTCTCATCGGCCTTTTTTCTGGCCTATCCCCTGATGTCTATTCCTACAGGGAAGATCATCGACCGGATGGGTTACAAATGGACCGTTGTGGCCGGGCTGTTACTGATGGCCCTGGGAAGCTTTATTTTTATCCCGGCTGCCAGGATCCCATCTTTCCCCATCTTTCTGCTCGGTACCTTTATCCTGGCTGTGGGGGTTGTATTCCTTCAGGTGGCTGCCAATCCCTATGTAACGGCTATCGGACCTGACAGTACTGCTTCCAGCCGTCTGAACCTGACGCAGGCGCTGAACTCGGTAGCTACCATGGTGGCTCCCTGGCTTATTTCCGTTGCCATTTTCAGGGGGCTGAACCTGCCTGCCGACGACAGCCTGATCACCCCGGAACAGGGTTTGATGGCGGCCGAAAGGGTTCCCCTTCCTTTCATTATGATGGGATTCATTGTCATTGCCGTGGCTATTGCCATTCTGGCCATCAAGCTGCCGGTACTTGAGAAAGGGACCGGCGTGAAAAAAAATGTGTGGAAATACCCGCATGTAGTACTGGGAGCCTTTGCCATTTTTGCCTATGTTGGGGCCGAAGTGGGTAATGCCGGTCTGATTGTGAACTACCTAAAAAACGCGGTGGAAGGTGTTGATGCGGAAATGGCTTCCACTTATGCAGCCATATACTGGGGAGGAGCGATGATCGGCCGGTTTTTCGGTTCGTTCATGTTCTCGGAAATGAAGCAAACGAAAAAACTGGCCTACATGTTCCCCGTTCTGGGTCTGGCTTTTATTTCCGGCTCATTTGTCACCGACTGGAACTGGTCGATCGGGCTCACCTTTACTATTGTGGCCCTGGTGAATTTTGTGATCATGCAGATCGGTACCGGGAAAGCGGCCCGTACCCTGGCTATTTTTGCCCTGGTAACGGCTCTGCTGGATATTACCACCACCTTTACCACAGGACATATCGCTCTTTGGACGGTAATATCCATCGGCCTGTTCAACTCGATCATGTTCCCGAACATCTTCTCGCTGGCGGTGAAAGACCTTGATAAGGCCGAGCTGAGCGGTGCTTCGGGTCTGATCAATTCCCTGATCATCGGCGGAGCAGTCATTCCACCCATCATGGGCGGGATTGCCGATAATTTCGGTTATACCTGGGCTTTCCTCGTTCCCGCGATATGTTACCTGTATATATTCTACTATGCAGTGAGGGGGAATTTTATCAGGAAACAATAAGTTCGTTTTATGTACCAAATTAAATAGCGATCAATATGAAAAAAGTAACCATTGGTGTAGATATCGGAGGAACCAATACCAAACTTGGCATAGTGGACCAGGAGGGAAATGTGCTGGATAAGGATAACATACTGACCCCTGCGCATGGAGATGCACAGAAGTACATCGAAGAGCTGTCAGCTGCCATAAAAAAACTGATTGAGGCGGTTCAGTCAAATGAGCCCATCGACGTGTTGGGTATAGGAATAGGGGCTCCTAACGGTAATTATTATAGTGGGACTATTGAATATGCGCCGAATCTTTCTTTTAAAGGTGTGGTGCCCTTCATTGAAATGCTGGGCAGGCAATTTACCGGACTCACCCTGGCCATGACCAACGACGCCAATGCGGCTGCCATGGGGGAAATGGTATACGGAGGTGCACAGGGAATGAAGAATTTTGTCATGTTTACCCTGGGTACGGGCGTGGGAAGCGGCCTGGTGGTTAACGGCGATTTGGTATACGGTCATGACGGTTTTGCCGGTGAATGCGGCCATACCACCCTGGTCCCGGGAGGACGGTTGTGTGGCTGCGGAGCAAGGGGACACCTGGAAGCCTATTGCTCGGCGCCAGGTATGAAACGGACGGCATTCGAGATCATGGTGCGTGACAATGCCACCGACAGCCTGCTGGCAGGAATCTCTTTCAATGAAATGGATTCGAAAATGATCTATGAAGCAGCACAGAAAGGCGACAGGGTGGCGCTGGAAGTGTTCGAACAAACCGGCAGGTGGCTGGGTCAGGGACTGGCCGATACGGTGCACCACCTGAGCCCGGAAGCCATATTCCTGTTCGGAGGGCCCACAGCCGCCGGCGACCTGATCTTCAAACCCACCATTGAAAGCATGGAAGAACATCTGCTTCCTGTATTCAAGAAAAAGGTGAAGGTGCTTCCATCCGAACTGTCCATGGGTGATGCCGCCATTGTGGGAGCCAGCGCTCTGGTGTGGAAAGAACTGGAAAAATAAAAATGCCGGCACATTATTAAAAGAACGGGTTCCGCAAAAGGATCCCGTTCTTTTTTTATCCGGCAGCCCACTGCTGTTATATAGCCGTGCGGGCCATGAATTCCTTCAGGGAACGGATCAGCCGGTGCACTTCGGCATCCAGATTCCTGGCATTGTCATTCAGGCTGTCCAGATCGTAAATATTGAAATATTCATTTTCTTCCAGGGGGCCTTCATAAGGTGCATCCATGTGGGGAACCAGCAGGGTGCTGGTGAAGGTGTAGAAATCAGAAATTTCGTATTCCAGGAAGCCGTCGCCCGCGTGCGCTTTGAAACTGGCGTTTACCCACCAGAACCGGATCCTGGCGGAAGAGGTGATGTTCATCTGCACCGAAGCATGCAGAAATCCGTGTTCGGGAATCTGATAAACCGGACCGAAACTTCCCCTGAATTCATGGAAATAAGAAAGCCATATATGCACTTTATCCAGTATTTCTCCGGCGGAATATCCGGGAATGTCGAATTTTCCGGCATAAGTTACCTTACCGGTTTCGGAGCTTACCGGAAGACTCAGAGAATCGCTCTGGGCGAAACCCTGCAGCTGAATCCAGGCAAGAACGGCCAGCAGGCAAATCCGTGTACTTTTCATATCGGGTTATTATTACATTATTCATATCGTAAGGCCTGCACGGGATCGACCCGTGCAGCCCTGGCCGCCGGATACAGTCCGGCTGCGAGACTGACCAGAACGGAGAACAGGACCGATCCGGCCAGCAGCCACCAGGGAAAATAAAACAGGTCAACCGGTTCCTCCATTTCAGCTGCCAACTGGATCCGGATAACGAGGTTGGCCCCCCGGGTAACCAGCCATCCCAGCGCCAGTCCGAATATTCCTCCGAAAAAGCCGATAGTGGCAGCCTCGGCAAAGAACGACCACCGGATCATTTTTCTGCTGGCGCCCACCGATTTCATGATGCCGATTTCTCGGATCCTTTCCATGATCGACATGATCATGGTGTTGATAATGCCCAGGGCCGCCACGAACAGGGCGATGAAGCCGATAGCCCCCAGCAGCGACTGGAAGATCAGGAATTGTTGTTTGAATTCTTCCAGTTGGTCGTTCATGCTGAATACCCCCAGCCCCATGTTTTCCACAGCCTTGAGGACCGGGGTGGTGAAACGGGAATCTTTTACCCTGACATACAGGGAAGAATAGGTATTCTGCCCCGTTGCGGGATTCAACAGGTCCCATACACTGTTGAATCCCAGGCGGGGCATGCTTTCTGCCAATCCGGGACTCACCATGACATCCCCTCTGAACCGGTTGAATCCCATGTCGCTTGAATAATCCATAATACCTGCAATCCTGACCGGGGTTTCGTATTCTTTCAGCAGGTCCTTTCCGCCGGGTATGGCTATGTGGCCTGAGGCCAGGGATATGCCGGAAGGATCGAACGACACGCTGACCAAACCGGCCGGCTGGCCGATCAGGGAATCTACCGGAAGAAAACACATGTCTTCAGTTGCTTCCTGGGGTGCCCGGTCGTTTTTTAAAACCGGCGTGATCTGTATGTTGTGGAGTACTTCCCTGCGAACCACAATCTGACCGGATGAATCGGAAGAATAGAATGCTCCGGCCAGCAACCTGTTGAACGGGGGGTATCCGGCCATACGGGCCGGGATCATCTGTAGCTGTACCCGGGTTTCCCTGTCGCGGAAGCGGATCCTGGCCGGAATGATCACGTCGGGGATCACAATCTCCACGCCGGGAAGGCGGCTGATGGTATCGATCACCGAATCGGTAAGGAATATTTCAGGTTGCCGGGCAATCTCACCTGGCGAGGGAATGCTTCCCGACATAACCGCTTCTATTCCCGAACCGGAAGGGAAAATGGTAAGGCTGGTAAACAGATCGTTTGCAGAAAAAGCGTCGGTAACGTTTTTTCGCAGACCTGTCCCGAACGACATCATGGATGAAAGGGCTCCGATGCCCACCGTTACCCCCAGGAGTGTCAGGAACGTTCGCAGCCTGCTTCGAAAGAGGTTCTCCATTCCCATCATGATCATATCAATCCATCTCATGGGGCAGGTTTTTCAAAACGGTTTTCCAAAGATACCTTTTCCGGTGAATATTTTGTGTGCAGCCAGTAAAAAAGCCTGCCCCGGTAAGGCAGGCTTTGATACGGCATCGGCAATGCACTTTTTTTATTCGAACTGTTTGAACGTTCCCTTGATCCTTTCCATGGCATCCCGCAGTTCTTTCTCTTTGATCACCAGGGGAGGAGCGAAGCGGATAATGTGTCCGTGGGTGGGCTTGGCCAGCACGCCGTTTTCTTTCATGGCTACACATACATCCCAGGCGGTTTTTCCACCCTTCGGCCTGATCACCACGGCGTTCAAAAGGCCTTTTCCTCTTACCTTTACGATCATTTCCGAGGGAATGCTGCTGAATTCTTTCCGGAATATTTTACCGAGCTTTTCCGCCCTTTCGGCCAGTTTTTCTTCTTTCACCACCTCGAGGGCGGCAATTGCCACCCTGGCTGCAATGGGGTTTCCTCCGAAGGTAGACCCGTGTTCGCCGGGCTTGATGGTGAGCATGATCTCGTTGTCGGCAAGTACGGCCGATACCGGATACACACCTCCCGACAGGGCTTTTCCAAGGATCAGGATATCGGGACGGACCTCTTCGTGATGGCAGGCCAGCAGCTTACCCGTACGGGCAATGCCGGTCTGCACCTCATCGGCAATGAACAGTACATTATGTTTTGAACAGAGGTCCCTTACTTTTTTCAGGTAACCGTCGTCGGGGACATTCACACCGGCTTCTCCCTGGATAGGTTCCACCAGGAAGGCGGCGATGTTCTTATTGTCCTCCAGTGTTTTTTCCAGGGCATCCGGGTCGTTGTAAGGAATGGTGACGAAACCGGGTGTGTAGGGTCCGTACCCTTTCCGGGCGTCGGGATCGGTGGAGAAAGAAACCACGGTGATGGTTCTTCCATGGAAATTCCCTTCACAGGTTACGATCACAGCCTCGTCTTCGGCCGTACCTTTTACATTATAGGCCCATTTGCGGGCCAGTTTCAGGGCCGTTTCCACCCCTTCCGCTCCCGTATTCATGGGAAGCACCTTGTCATATCCAAAGTATCGGGTAACGTACTCTTCAAATTCCCCCAGTACGCTGTTGTAAAAAGCCCTGGAGGTAAGCGTCAGCTTTTTGGCCTGTTTGGTCATGGCCTTGACGATCTTCGGGTGGCAATGACCCTGGTTCACCGCCGAATAGGCGGAAAGAAAGTCATAGTAACGCTTGCCTTCCACATCCCATACATAGGGACCTTCGCCTTTATCCAGCACCACCGGCAGAGGATGGTAATTGTGTGCTCCGTAACGTTCTTCCCGTTCAATAAATTTCTGTGTTTTCATAATTGGTTACTATTTGCTGTTCATGATTCGGCATTTCCGGTTGAACCGCCTGCAGACCTTTCACGGAATCCGGAGAAGGTTTTTTGACGGCAGGTGACCCGCAAAAATACTGATTTTTTCGGCTGTTCCAATTTTTCAGGTGGGGATAATGCAGGCCGGGCTTCAAAACATTTTTTTGCCCGCTTTGTTTAATTTTCATAGATTGATGATGATTTCTGCAAATTGTACCGTTCAAATTCATGAAACAGATGAAGAAACCAGAGAAAATAAATCAGGGGATAAGGGAAAGGCGCAGTCACGTGATTTTTTCGCCGGAATCCCTTTCCCATGAAATAATCCGTTTACTGGTTGAAGCGGCCAGGTGGGCCCCAAGTTCTTTCAACCAGCAACCCTGGCGTTTTATCTATGCCAGGCGGGAAGAAAATGATGAATGGTTGCATATGTTCGATCTGCTTCTTCCGGGAAATAGAGAATGGGTTCAGCACCATGTGCCTGTTCTTATGATGACCCTGGCCGAAATGGTGCCTTCCGGAAGAAAGGAACCCAATATTTATGCCTGGCATGATGTAGGGCTGGCTACTTCGCAGTTGCTGGTACAGGCCGCTTCCATGGGGCTGGCTACTCACCCGATGGGCGGATTCGACAGGGAGAAAGCCATGGAAGTGATGCGTATCCCCGAACCTTTCCGCCCGGTGGCCATGCTGGCCCTGGGATATCCCGGCCGGCCGGAAGATGTGCCTGAAGGGCTGGTGCAACGCGACCGGAAAGAGCGAACCAGAAATCCTCCGGAAACCATGCTCTTTCGTGGCCGGTGGGGGACGGAAACAGGCCGCTGATCAGAACCTGACAGTGAGTTTAATATTGATCCTTCTTGAGGTGAGATAATTCGGAACCGCATACATGCGCGTTTCTCCGCTCAGGTTATTTACTGTACTGATCCAGTGGTATGAAATGGTGTTGTTGATATCGAGCAGGTTGAACACCTCGGCACTGACGGAGAAATGCCGGATACCCTGAAATTTGCCCTGAAACCGTTTTCCCGTTCCTTCTCCCACCCATACTTTGATAAATCCGATATCCACCCGCCGGTAGGGAGGCATCCGAAAATACAGGTCGTACCGGTCGGTGTTGGGGTAGTTTACCGGCAACCTGGAACCATACATCATGGTAAGCTGCACCCGGTAAGAGGGATCTCCCGGCAGATAATCCTGAAAATGCAGGCCGAAATTCACCAGCTGGTCGGTGGGACGGGGATAGTATCCCGGATAAACGGTACCGCCTGTTTCGTCGGTGTACGAATCACCGGGAATATCTTCCCGGGTGCGCATCAGGGAGAGGCTTGCCCATGATTCGGTTCCGGGTACAAATTCCCCGTTCATCTTCAGATCGAGGCCCGTGGCATACCCTCGCGCCAGGTTTTCACCTGCATACCGGATGCGTACGTTTTCTATTCTGTAGGGGATCAGCCGGTCCATCCATTTTAAATAGGCTTCCGCGCTGAACACAAAGGGCCTTTCCCAAAGTGTGAAATACCGGTCGGCCCCGCCCACAATATGAACCGAACGCTGGGCCTGGATACGCAGGTTGCTTTTTCCTTCCCGGTTGGTGTATTCCCTGAACAGGGGCGGTTGGTGGTAGGTTCCTCCCGAAAGATGGAGCCGGTATTCTTTTTCCCATAGCGGTTCGAATACCATGGAAAACCGTGGACTCAGGAACCATTCACCGGTCAGGTCCCAGTAATTGGCCCGTATCCCGGCGTTCAGTGACAGGTTGCCGGCTCCGGTCATAAACCGGCGGCTGTACTGCAGAAAGGAAGTCAGCCGGCCCGACCGCAGATTCAGTTCGCCCTGGCTAACATAGGCCAGGTTTACCGTTTTGTTGTTGTATGGAATGGAAAAACCGGCGGAATCGACCATTTCCCATTCATGAACCCGGTTATCCACCGCTTCATACTGGTATTTCAGTCCCCATTTCCAGGTAGTGCCGCCCGCCAGGTATTCTCCCCGGTGCTCCGCAGATGCAATGGTTCCCGCAAGATCATTCCGGGCATGATTCAGAAAGCTTCCTATCCCGATGTTCAGGATACTGTCGCCCAGGTTTTTCGATCCCATTTCTTTATCCAGCTCATTCAGGGAATAGCTTCCCCGGATATCGAAAGTTTCGGCTTCCATGGTGTGGAAGGCTGAAGCAGTGAATTTCAGGACAAGGCGAGAAGAGGGTTTGTATGCCGCTGTCAGCGCCCCGGTCCGGGTGTTGAACCGGTCACGCTCCTGTCCGTCATAAAGCACATATAATTTAACGGCATGGTTTACTGTTCCAAACGAAGTTTCCCGGTCATCGGGCACAAAACGGTAATCATTGAGAGACAGGTTTCCCAGGAAGCTGAATTCCCATCGGTTGGAGGGTTGGTATTGCAGATAGGTCTGGAAATCAAAAAAAGAAGGCTGGTAATCGCCCGCCACATCGAGCGATTGCAGCAGATACCGGTTGGTTTTGTACCGGATGCCGGCCAGCCAGGAGATTTTGTTTTCTGCCGCCAGCCCCTCCATATGTACCGAACCGCCCAGGAAACTTAGGGAAGCGGAGCCCCCGGTTTTCTGCGGGGTGCGGTAGGTAATATCCAGCACCGACGACATCCGGTCGCCGTATTCGGCCCCGAACCCCCCGGCCGAAAATTTGACCGAACCTACCAGGTCGGGATTGATAAAACTTAGCCCTTCCTGCTGCCCCGAGCGGATCAGAAACGGGCGGTATATCTCCAGCCCGTTCACATATACCAGGTTTTCATCAAAATTCCCGCCCCTGACGGAATAACGCGAACTGAGCTCGTCCCGTGAAGATACCCCCGGAAGGGTTTTCAGCAGGGTTTCAAACTGGCCGGAAGCATTGGGGATCAGCCGGTAATCTTTCATACTGACCGGTACGAATGAGCCGGTCCGCCTGATTTCCGCCTCTACAGTTACCTCTTCCAGTTCCCGTGTGCCTTCTTTCATTTCGGGATGGATTTCCCGTGTTTCACCTGGGGCCAGGCGGAGGGGATATTCCAGTGTGATGAAGCCCACCGAGGAAACTACCAGGATGATGTCGCGCCCGGCAGGGACATCGAGACTGAAATATCCCGTGGTATCGCTGGTCGTTCCATGAGGCAGCCCGCGCAGGGAAATATTGGCCAGCGGCAGGGGTTGTCCGCCGGTGGTGATGACTTTCCCGAATACGGTGGCCGTTTCCTGGCCCCTTACCTGGGAAAGGAACATGCATGCCACAAGCAGGGTCGTGATAAATTGCATACCGGATACCCGATGGTTTCTTTCTATAAACTGTTTCCGGCCGGAATTCATTGTGCAATGTTAACCAAAAAACCTTGTTGGCAGGCAATTCCCGGCGCAGAAAAACTTCTGTGTATTCCGGCCGTTTTACGGGACGGTGCATTCTTTGTATATTTGGTTGCTGAAAAAAAATCCCGCTATGGTAAAGCAGTATGAACTGATGCTTCCTGCAATGGGCCGGGGGTATCACCTGGTGACCCGGGCTGTGGAAAAGGAACTGAAAGACCTTCCCGACAGGGGAATATGTCACATCATGATCAGGCATACTTCTGCCGGACTTACCCTGAACGAAAATGCCGATCCCACTGTACGTGACGATTTTGCCTCGTTCTTCGACCGGCTGGTACCCGATGACCCCTCTCTGTTCACCCATGTGATGGAAGGAACCGATGATATGCCTGCCCATCTGAAGTCTTCACTGATCGGTCATTCCGTTACTATTCCTGTGGTGAACGGCCGTCTTGCCCTTGGAACCTGGCAGGGGATCTACCTGTGCGAATTCAGGGATCACGCCGGAGCCAGAAGGCTTACGGTAACTGTGGTGGGAGAATGATTTTGGGTAACGCTCACAGAGGATTTTACACAACATATCATGCGATCATGCGTGTAAAGCAAAGTTTCGTACTTTTGAACATTATCCATCCGAATTAAAGGGACATGAAGAAACTGCTGTTATTAGGAGATGAAGCCATCGCCCAGGGGGCAATGGACGCCGGATTATCAGGTATTTATGCGTATCCGGGAACACCGTCAACGGAAATAATGGAATATGTGCAGGGTTCGAAAATGGCCGAAGAAAGGAATATCCACCGTATGTGGTCGGCCAACGAAAAAACGGCTTATGAGGCTGCCCTGGGCATGTCGTACGGGGGAAAACGCGCCATGGTATGTATGAAACATGTGGGACTGAATGTAGCGGCCGACCCCTTCATGAATTCTGCCGTTACCGGTATCAACGGAGGATTCCTGGTGGTATCGGCCGATGATCCTTCCATGCATTCCTCACAGAATGAACAGGATTCCCGTTATTACGGAAAATTTGCCAACATTCCCATTCTGGAGCCCTCCAATCAACAGGAAGCCTATGATATGGCCTATGAGGGCTTCACCCTTTCGGAAAAATACAGGGTGCCTGTTCTGCTGAGGATCACCACCCGTCTGGCCCATTCCCGATCGGGGGTGAAAAGAAGGGAGGTTTTGCCACAGCATTCCCTGAACCTTCCGCAGGATACGAAACAGTTCATTCTGCTCCCGGCCATGGCACGGGTCAAATACCGGATCCTGCTGTCGAACCAGCCGAACTTCAGGGAAGAATCGTTGCATTCGCCCTTCAATAAATATTTTGACGGGGTGGATAAACGCATGGGCATCATTGCATGCGGACTGGCCTATAATTACCTGATGGAAAATTTCCGCAACGGCTCCATCGACTATCCGGTGCTGAAAATATGCCAGTATCCTATGCCTATCGAGCTGTTGAAAAAGATCACAGACGAGTGCGAAGAGGTTCTTGTTGTGGAAGAAGGGTATCCCTTCGTGGAAGAGCTGATCAAAGGATTACTCGGCACAGGAGTATTTGTGAAAGGAAGGCTGGATGGGACCCTTCCGCGTGACGGCGAGCTGGATCCCGATCTGGTGGCCGAGATTTTCTGGAAAGGGAAACCTTTGCCGCACAAAACACCCGACTGGATATCCCGGCGGCCACCGATGCTCTGCAAGGGATGTGGCCACATCGATACTTTTCTGGCTTTGAACGAAGCACTGAAAGATTATGGCCCGGGACATGTTTTTTCCGATATCGGCTGTTATACCCTGGGCGCCAATCCCCCATATAACGCCATCTATTCCTGTGTGGATATGGGAGCTTCCGTAACTATGGCTGTAGGAGCTGCCGATGCCGGACTGTTCCCATCGGCCTGTGTGATTGGCGACAGTACCTTTACCCACTCGGGAATGACGGGCCTCCTGGATGCCGTGAACAAGAATTCGCCGGTAACCGTGATTATATCCGATAATCAAACAACGGCAATGACCGGAGGACAGCCCACACCAGGACTTAACCGGCTGGAAAAAATCTGTGAAGGCCTGGGTGTGGAACCCGATCATGTGCGGGTCATGGTTCCCCTGAAAAAGAACCATGACGAGAATGTGAAAATACTCCGGGAAGAACTGGAATACCGGGGAGTGTCGGTTGTGATCAGCCGGCGCGAATGTATCCAGACCGCCAGTAAGAAAAAACGGGCTGCAAAGAAATCAAAAAAAACGAATACCTGATCAGGTAAAAACTATACGATTAACCATGAAAACAGATATCATTCTTGCGGGTGTAGGCGGACAGGGAATTCTGACCATTGCTACTGCCATAGGGGCGGCAGCCATTAAAAAGAATCTGTATCTGAAACAGGCCGAGGTGCACGGTATGAGCCAGCGCGGAGGAGCCGTTCAATCACACCTGCGACTCAGCAGCCGACCTGTGGCTTCCGATCTGATACCCAGAGCCCATGCCGATCTCATTCTTTCGGTCGAACCCATGGAATCGCTCCGGTATCTTTCTTACCTGTCGGAAGATGGATGGCTGGTGGCCAATGAGGAACCGTATAAGAATATTGACGACTATCCCGGTATGGAGACCATCATGAACGAGATCACCTCCCTGCCGCATTACGTGTTGCTGAATGCCGATCAGATAGCCCGCAAACTCGGTTCTCCCAGGTCATCGAACATTGTTATGCTGGGAGCTGCCATACCATTTATCAGCGGACTGGATGCCGCACTCATGGAAGATGGTATCAGGCAGGTATTTGCGCGGAAAGGGGAGGAAGTGGTAGAGGTGAACCTGCAGGCTTTCAGGGCCGGATTACAGATATCAGAGGAGAAAATAAAAAAGATTTGATCTATGTTGTTTAATGAGCGTGATCTGGAAGAATTCCGTACCAGAGGAATTACCCCCGAACAGGCACAGAAACAAATTGAACGTTTCGAAAAGGGTTTCCCGGATATCCCGGCTGTGCGGCCAGCCATAGCCAGTGACGGGATCATCCGGCTTACCCGTGAAAAAATCACGAATTACAGGAAATTTTATGAGGAGAACCGGGAAAACCAACGGATACTGAAACTGGTACCTGCCTCGGGGGCAGCTACACGCATGTTTAAAGCGCTTTATGAAGCCCTGTCGGATGGGAAAAAGGAAAAGGAAAAGGACTTTTCTCTGTACCTCCAGCGTGAGGGAAACCGGGCCATCCAGGAATTGCTGAACCGCATCGGCCGGTTTGCCTTTTATCCCCGTTTGCGGAAACGGATGGAAGCGAAAGGAATGGATCCTGACAAGCCGAAGTATGCCCGGGAAACGCTCGAAATGATCCTGAAAGAAGACGGGCTTAACTACGGGAACCTGCCAAAGGGACTCATCCTTTTTCATCGATATACACAGGGAGAAAGAACTGCGGCCGAGGAACATCTTGCCGAGGGGGCTCATTATGCTTCCACACCCGATCATACCGTACACGTGCATTTTACTGTTTCTCCTGAACACATTGATCTTTTTCAAAGGCTGATGGATGAAAAAATCCCACTGTATGAGAAAGAATACGGTGTTACCTACCGGTTGGATTTCAGCCTCCAGAAGCCGTCTACCGACACTCTGGCCGTGGATATGGCAAACCGGCCTTTCCGGGAAAAGGACGGCACACTTTTATTCCGGCCGGGAGGCCACGGAGCCCTTATTGAAAACCTGAACGACATACCGGCCGATGTGATTTTTATCAAAAATATCGACAATGTGAGCCCCGACAGGCTCAAACCGGTTACAGTGAAATACAAGAAGGCGCTGGCCGGAATATTGCTTACACTCAGGGAAAAAATATTCCGGTACCTGCACATGCTGGATGAAGCTCAGGACCATTCCCCCGGCCTGGTAAAAGAAATTCTTTCGTTCCTTGAACAGGAACTGTGTGTGCGTCATCCAGGGAAAATTCACCGAATGAGCCAGGAGGAACGGGCAGACTATTGCAGAATAAAACTGAACCGTCCCCTGCGGGTATGCGGAATGGTGAAGAATGAAGGCGAACCCGGAGGAGGACCCTTCTGGGTGAAAAACCCCGACGGCAGCCTGGGCCTGCAGATTGCCGAGAGTTCACAGTTCAACCTGAATAATCCCGACCAGAGGAAAATTTTCCGGTCTTCCACCCATTTCAATCCAGTTGACCTGGTATGTTCCACGCTCGATTACCAAGGGAATCCCTTTTACCTGCCTGATTTTCGTGATCCGGATACCGGATTCATTTCTAAAAAATCGAAAAACGGCAAAGATCTGAAAGCGCTTGAACTTCCCGGCCTCTGGAACGGGGCTATGGCCAACTGGAACACCGTGTTCGTGGAAGTGCCCCCGGAAACCTTTACCCCGGTGAAAACGGTCATGGACCTTCTGAGAAAAGAACACCTGCCGGAAGATATCAGCTGACCAGCCCGGAAAGGTTCTGAAATTTCATGTTGTTTTAAGATTTGTTTCTCATAAACGTAAGATTGGATTCTTACTTTTATTTCCGGAATCCAAAAACCATGAGAAACACGAACATTATCCTGATCTGCCTGGGTTTTCTGTTGCTCACTGCCCCCGTATCCGCCGATGGAAAGGAAGAGAATGGGGGAGGTGAAACCATGGAAACCGTGCTGGCAGGAAAGATTACCGATATACTGAGCGGTGAAGAACTGGCCGGGGTGAGGGTGCAACTGGATGGAACCGACCTGATAACCTATACCGGATTTGAAGGGGAATTCCGTTTTGAAGGATTGAAACCGGGAACCTACTATCTGGTAACCAGTATGATTTCGTACAAAAACAGCCGGATAAAAGTGGAAACGGGTAAAGATGTACGGAAGCCATCAGGTATTATGATCAGATTGAAGCCCGATTAAAGAAAGGGTTAGGTTGTTTATATATAACAAAAGGCAGGGGCCCATGGGTCGCTGCCTTTTTATTTCTGTACCAATTCGGCTTCAATCGTATTTCTTAAGGGAAATTGCTTTTCCCTGTTCGTTGTATATTTTCCAGGTTCCCGTTTTTTTGCCCATGTCATAAACCATTTCGTAAAGGAGCCTTCCTTTATCATCCCAAATCTTCCATGTCCCGTGTTTCTTTCCGTGGCGGTAACCGGCCTCTCCTGTTTTAACCTGGTTTTCATTCCAGGTGACCCAGGTGCCGTCAACCTGCCCGTACCGGTATGAACGAACCTCTTTCCTGTTCCCGTTCTCATAATACAGAATGGTGGCCCCGTGATATACCCCGTCGGCAAAATCGGCTTCGAGCCGGATCGTCCCGTCGGGATAATATTCCCGGTATGTACCCGTAAAGGCGCTGAAATCATTGCCGTACATCATGCCGTCATTCTCAGCCAGGATCTGGGCATTCAGCGAAGAAAGAATGAAAACACCGGCCAGTAAAGTGAAGATATTTTTCATAGTAAACCTGTTTATTCCTGAATAATAACCGAACAAATTTATAAATAATTTACAATATGTTAACATTAAGTTAACATTAAATTTTTCAAACGGCCGGGGATTTTCCAAATAATTGTATTTTTGGTACATGATTTTATGTGGATAGTTTCCGGTTTGTTAAAAGGGACAACCTTCATAAAACGAAAAGAGCGATGTTCTTCAAATAATTGATTTCATGAACCATTCCACTGCATACCGGATCCTCCTGGTAGATGACGAAAAGGATATACTTGAATTCATAGGGTACAACCTGAAAAAGGAGGGGTATGAGGTGTATTCGGCTACCAATGGAAAAGATGCCATCCGGATGGCCGGTGAAATACTGCCCCACCTGATCCTGCTCGACGTGATGATGCCGGGCATGGACGGGATGGAGACCTGTGAAGAAATGCGAAAAGATGCAAGGCTGAACCATAGCATCATTGCTTTTCTGACTGCCCGGGGAGAGGATTATTCCCAGATCGCGGGTTTTGAGGCAGGAGGCGACGATTACATTACCAAACCCATTAAGCCCAAGGTATTGCTCAGCCGTATCAGGGCTCTGCTGAAGCGGTCAGGACCGGGTCCTGCACACACACCGCCCGGGAAAAAGGTGATTCGTCATAAAGATATTACCATTGATCAGGAACGGTTCACTGTGATCAAAAAAGGAAAGGAAATTTCCCTGCCCAAAAAAGAATTTGAATTGTTGTCGCTGTTAATGGAAAAACCCGGCAAGGTATATACCCGCGATGAAATATTTCAGCGGATATGGGGAGAGAAGATCATTGTGGGCGACCGAACCATCGATGTGCACATCAGGAAACTCAGGGGCAAGCTGGGCGACCGGCATATCAAAACCGTCAAAGGGGTGGGATATAAGTTTCAGGAATAGCTCTTACTTCTGATCAGTTCCTTTCCGGTTTTTCCCCGCGGAATCATTTTCACTTAGCGTACCGGTGTGTTTCAGGGAGCCAGAACGCCGTTTTCCCGGGAATAGATCACAAAATCACGCTGGGCTTTCAGAATATTCAGGGTGTAAAGCATCAGGTTCTTGGTCTCGGCCAGCACATTGAAATACAACAGGCTGGTTTTGGTCCCGGCTTCGCCTTTCTTGATCCTTTTCACCTGTTTCTTGTTCATTTTGGCGATAATATCCAGGATGTGTTTCTGCTTTTCGATGATTTCCGACAGATCATCGAATTTACCCTGTTTCAGGTGATTCAGCACAAAGTTGAAGAAAACGGATATCTCCTCGTTCAGGAAAATGAACTCCTGTTTCTGGTCTTCATTGAAGGGTGCGTGGTTGTTTTCCATATGTTCATGAATATGCTCCATGATGAAATTCACGCAGTGAGCACCTTCCCTGATGTAATCGAGCACCTGAACGTAGAAGGGCCCGCTTTCCACGGAATCTTCCTCCAGTTGCCGGATTGTGATGTATATATTGTTTTTCAGTTCTTTGCTGTGCTGGTTCAGTTCCTTGATCTCATTCCGCACTTTTTTCAGTCCGCGCCTGTCTTGCCTGAAAAAGTTCTCCAACGTGAGATAATACAGTTTCGACATGGAGATGACCGTGCTGGTAACGTTTTTGTTGCACTCGCTGAGCACGGTATCGGCCTTCACAATCTTACGTCCGTACAGGGCTTCCTGCTTCAGTTTCATATCGGCTTCCCGGCGCTTGTGGATCACGTGGGTGCGGAAAATGAAGAAACCGGTGAGCACGATCAGCACCAGAATGGAAACGAACCCTCCGTAATAGATGATAAAACCCATAACCAGGGAAATGGTGAATGCGATCAGTGCAGTAACAAACCAGCCTCCGATCACCGTAAGTACGCCCGAAATCCGGTACACCGCACTTTCCCTGCCCCAGGCTCTGTCTGACATGGAACTTCCCATTGCTACCATAAAAGTGACATAGGTTGTGGAAAGGGGTAGCTTAAGGGAAGTGGCAAACGAAATAATGATGCTGGCTACCACCAGGTTTACCGAGGCCCGCACCAGGTCGAAATAGGCGGTATCCCTGGTGGTTGAATTCTTTGATTTGTATTCGGTCTGGTCAAAGCGTTTTTCCAGTTTTTCTTCCAGGCTTTGAGGCATCAGGGTGCGAAATCCTTTTGACAGGTTCATGCTGGCTCTTACCAGGAAACGGGAAAAAGCATTGGGTTGAAAACGTTCGTATCCCTCATCCTGCCGTCCCAGGCTGATCTCCGTTTCGGTAACCGAACGGGCTTTGCGCGACAACCACAGGGTAACGGCCATGATGATCCCTGCCAGGAGCAGAAAATAAGTGGGGGTTTGAACCGGGCCGTTCAGGGCATCCATGGTGAATACTTCGGGATTCACCCCTTCCGCCATGAAATTCCGGAAAGAAGCGAACCCGGCCAGGGGAACCCCTATAAAGTTCACCAGGTCATTCCCCGCAAAGGCCATGGCCAGGGCAAACGTACCTACCAGCACCACCACCCGCAGTATGTTGACTTTGATCAGCCACATCAGCAATTGCAAAAGCAGGGTCCATCCCAGGAAACTGGTCACCAGGATCAGCATGGTGTGATCCATGATCCAGGTCAGTGTGGCATCGGTTATGAAGGCGGATCCTTTGGCTCCCTTGATCAGCATGAAATAGGTAATAGCTGTGATCGCAACTCCTCCCCAGATGGCTCCGAAATATTTCATCTGTTTTTCGAAATTGAAGGTAAATGCGATCCGAACCAGGTACTGAACCAGCGCTCCCAGTGTAAAGGCAATCACAATGGAAAGCAGGATCCCCGATATAATGAACAGAGCCCCCCCCGAATTGATGTACTCGCTTACCCCGGTTCCCAGTTCAGGATTCTGGCTCGTTTTGATGATGGCCAGGGCTACGGCGGCGCCGAGCAATTCGAATACAATGGATACGGTTGTGGAAGTGGGAAGCCCGAAGGTATTGAACAGGTCAAGCAGTATAACGTCGGTCAGCATCACCGCCAGGAACAACACCATAATCTCGGAAAAGGTAAACATGTCGGGATGAAAGATCCCTTTCCTGGCCACTTCCATCATGCCGCTGGAAAAAGTAGCCCCGATCAGGATCCCAAGGGAAGCAATCAGCATGATCACTTTAAAGGGAGCGGCTTTGGAGCCGATGGCCGAATTCAGGAAATTGACGGCATCGTTGCTTACTCCAACGATCAGGTCGGAAATTGCCACTCCGAACAGCACAATAACAATGAACAAATACAGGTTTTCCATGGTATGCGGTTGGTTCCGGTAATCAGAAGCAAAGGTAATGGCAGGAATTTTTTTTCCATCCATTCGAATATTAATTTTTTCTTAACTTATTGTAAAGCTGAAGCGATTGAAAATCATAATATTATAAAGTAAGATTAACATGGGCTAACGTATTTATTTCTATTTTTGACCTGTCTGTGAAAAACAAATGCATGGCTGAAAATAAAATCCTGATTGTTGACGATGAAAAGGATATTCTGGAGTTTCTGGGGTACAACCTGAGAAAGGAAGGATACAAGGTATATGCTGCCTCCGATGGAATGGGAGCCATTGAAACCGCCAGGCGGATAACCCCCGACCTGATTGTTCTGGATGTAATGATGCCCCGGATGGACGGAATAGAAACCTGTGAAAAAATGAGGGAAATTCCCGGGCTGAAGCAGAGCATGATCGTTTTTCTCACAGCCCGTTCGGAAGATTATTCGCAGATTGCTGGCTTTGCAGCCGGAGGCGACGATTACATTGCCAAACCAATACGTCCCAGGGTATTCATTTCCCGGGTGAAAGCCCTTCTGCGCAGGGCGCAGTACGTACAGGGCGAAAATGTTCAGCAGCAGACGGATCATGTAATCGATACCGGACAGCTGCTGATTGACAGGGAAAAATATGTTGTATATTTTGAAGGGAAAGAATTCTATCTTCCGAAAAAGGAATTCGACCTGCTTGTGTTGCTTACTTCCAGTCCTTCCAGGGTATTTACCCGCGATGAAATATTCAACCGCATCTGGGGAGACGATGTGTTCGTGGGCGACCGAACCATCGACGTGTATGTGAGGAAACTAAGGGAAAAGTTCGGTCAGAACACTATTCGTACAATCAAAGGGGTGGGCTACTGTTATGAGGCGTGAGCTCAGAGAACGGACTTGATTTTTTTTATGACCTGGGTTACATCGATGGGCTTCTCAAAATAATCCACTGCACCCAGTTTCTGCGCTTTCTCTTTATAATTTTCGTTTCCAACCGCCGTGATCATGATCACGGGAAGATCTGCCAGTTTCGGCTCCTGCCTGATCTTTTCGAGTAATTCCAGCCCGTTTGTCTGAGGCATCAATATGTCCAGCAGGATAAGGTCGGGTTTGTCCTTCTCCAGGTATGCCAGCGCCTCCCTGGCGCTGGAAGCCGTTATTACCTCGTATCCCTCTTTCTGCAGAACCACATCAAGCAGTACCACATTGGTGTTGGAATCGTCTATAACCAGAATTTTTGCTCCTTTCGCCATAATGTTCGCTTCGCATGTCTGCAGGTCAAAAATAAAAAACTTTTCCCCAACAGAAAGATAAGCCTGAGGAAATATTGCATATTTCATTGATGTGAATTACATTTAACTGATGATTTATCTCATTAACCTTCCTCATGGAACAGGATGAATACCGGATATGGCAAACACTGACGGAACAGGACTGGATGGAAATGATCCGGGCCAGCAATCTGGTACGTTTTGAAAACCGGGAAACCATTTTCCGGCAGGATACCCGCTCATCCCATTTCATGTTCGTTGAACAGGGACTGGTTAAGGTTTACAAAACGGGAAAAAGCAAAAAGATCCTGACCCTCAAGCTGGAAGGTCCGGGTCATTTTGTTGGGTTGCTTTCGGTACTGGGAAGTGAAATACATCAGTATTCCGCATCGGCCGTGGGACCCGCTTCCATTCGCTTTTTCGACCATGATACATTTCTGAAAGTCGTCATGCGGAACGGGAATTTTTCCCTCGACCTGCTTCGTGAGCTCAGCCGTCATGGCCTGTTCATGTTCGATAAGCTAATCAGCCAGGCCCAGAAACAGTTGCCGGGCAAAGTGGCGGAAGTAATCCTGTATTTTTCAGAAAACATATTTCACAGCCACGAATTCGAGATACCGCTTACCCGCGAAGAAATGTCGCAGCTGGCCGGGACCACCAAGGAAAGTTTTATCCGCACCCTGAGCGAGTTCAGGCACGATAAGATCATCGACCTGGACGGGAAAAAGATCTCGATCAGGAGCATGAAGATCATTCGCATCCTGAACGATCTGGGGTAAGCCCTGCCTGATCGCCCTCAGAGTTTCACGGCCGGTACCTGCAACTCAATGGCCATTTTATTGATCATGGGAACCGCACTGGTACGTATCCTGCTGAAACGGTTCAGTTGCTCCCGGATGGCTTTTTCCAGGATCGCCTTCACTTCCCTGTCCTGCCGGGTGGGAGGATAACTGCCCCGTGAACCGGCTCCTGCCAGCGCAGCCAGCTTGTTGTTCAGCCGGATGGGGTAATTCAGAGGATCCTGCGGGCTCTGGTTCTTTGTCTGGTAAAGAGCTTCTTCCACCTCGCTGATCTCCTTTAGGGTATGGACGATCAATTCTTTCAGTTCGCTTCCTTCATCCGGGATACGTTTCTGAAGTTCCTTCAGATCGCCGCGCAGTTTCCGTATATCCAGAATGGTCTGATGAACTTCCGATAAGGTATCCCTGATTTCCATCAGGAATGTGAACTGTTCTTTCAGACCATCAAATGTTGTTTCCACTGCCGGATCAGGGAGAATTCTAAGGACGGTTTCCCCTGAATCTTTTTCCGTTACCAGCCTGGCTGTGTATTCTCCCGGCAGTGCAAGCGGGCCCCGTGTGGTTCCGCCCCACAGGATCATCCCCGGAAAAGTTCTGGCGCCTGGATATCGCATGTCCCATTCCACCCGGTTTATCCCTTTCGATACTTCCAGTTTTTCGGTGTACAGGCGTACATCCTGTTCTACGGGGATTTTTTCCGTGGTAAAGCGCCTCACCAGCCTGCCCGTCGCGTCGTAAATATCCAGGCGCACGGGATTGGACGAGTCGGGCGCCTCACGCAGATAAAAAAAGATCACCGGGCCGGAAGGCGGATTTTCTCCCAAAATTCCCCGTCCTCCCCGTCCCGCTTCGATGCGGTAGGCAGGAGCCGGTTCGTACAGGTGAAAAAGGCTGTTCACCTGTTCGTTTTTCATCTGATGCAACAGGGCCAGATCGTCGAAAACCCACAGGCTGCGTCCCTGGGTGGCCACGATCAGCCGGCGGTTTTTAATGGCAAGATCGGTCACAGGCACAACCGGAAGATTGAGCTGAAAAGGCTGCCAGGAATTCCCGTCGTTGAAACTGATGTACATGCCCGATTCGGTGCCTGCATACAGCAATCCGCGAAGATCCGGGTCGGCCCGGACCACGCGGGTGAAATGCAGGGGATCGATCCCGTGGGTAATCCGTGTCCATGTTTTTCCGTAATCGGTGGTTTTCAGCAGATAAGGGGTGTAATCGTTCCGTTTGTAAGCAGTGGCTGCCACATACAGGCCTCCTTTTTCAAACGGATGAGGTTCCATACTGTTGATCATGGTCCATTCGGGAAGTACGGCAGCAGGCGGGGTGACATTTTCCCAGTTTTTACCTCCGTTGCGGGTGAGCCATATCAGCCCGTCGTCCGAACCGGTCCAGATTACCCCAGGCTCATGAACCGATTCGGCGGCGGCAAAAATGGTTCCGTAATATTCCACACTGGTATTGTCCTTTGTAATGGGACCTCCCGAGGGTCCCAGGGTGGATGGGTCGTTCCGGGTGAGGTCGGGACTGATCACCTCCCAGCTCTGTCCTTCGTTCTCCGTTACGAACAGCACATTGGCCGCTGCATACAGGCGGCCTGGGTGGTGCCTGCTGAAAAATACAGGAAAATTCCATTGAAAACGGTACCGGTTGTCACCGGCTCCCGATCCCATTGGGTTGTCAGGCCACGGATCGACCCGGCGTCTTTCGCCTGTGCGGTGATCCAGCCGTTCAAGGTACCCACCGTAAGAACCGCCGTACACAATTTCCGGGTCTTCAGGGTCAGGGGCAATATGCCCGCTTTCTCCTCCGGCCGTTTCTTCCCAGTCATCCTCTGTGATGCCGTATCCGCGCGACCGGCTGGCAATACGCACGGTGGAATTGTCCTGCTGGGCGGCATAGATCCGGAACGGGAAATGGTTATCGGTGGCGACCCGGTAAAACTGGGCGGTTGGCTGGTTGTAACAGGTGCTCCAGTTCCTGCCCCCGTCAAAAGTCACCTGAGCTCCTCCGTCATTGCCGACAATCATATTTTCCGGATCGCTGGAGGATATCCACAGGTCGTGATGATCGCTGTGGGGAGTGGATATGCGCTCGAAACTTTTCCCGCCGTCTTTCGACCGGTGGAAGCCGACATTCAGCACATATACCACATCCTCGCCGGAAGGGCAGGCCACCACCCGTGTGTAATACCAGGCCCTCTGACGCAGATTCCGGTCATCGTTCACTCTTTCCCAGGTTTCGCCTCCGTCATCCGAGAGAAAAAGGCCTCCCTCATGCGCTTCTACCATTGCCCATACCCTGCGGTGGTTAACCGGCGAAACCGATACGCCGGTAATACCCAGCGGACCGTCCGGCATACCCGGTTTCCGGCTCAGGTTTATCCAGGTGTCGCCCCCGTCATAGCTTTTCCATAGTCCCGACCCAGGGCCTCCGCTTTCCAGACTGTAAGGAGTACGCGACACTTCCCACAGGCTGGCATACAGGATCCTGGGATTGACGGGATCAATAACCAGGTCGACAGCTCCCGCCTTTTCGCTGACGTAAAGCACTTTTTCCCAGGTTTCCCCTCCGTCGGTGGAACGATATACGCCCCGTTCCGGGTTCGGGCCGAAAACATGTCCCAGTACGGCAGCATACACCCGTTGCGGATCGGCGGGCGATACCCTGATCCGTGGAATATAACGGCCTTCCTTCAGGCCGCAATAGTGCCAGTGTTCTCCCGCATCAGTCGATTTCCAGATGCCGTATCCGTGCGACATGTTCCCGCGCACGGTTTTTTCTCCCCCTCCTGCATATACTATATTCGGATCGGAAGGAGCTACGGCCACCGATCCAATGGAGCCTCCGAAGTATCCGTCGCTGATGTTCTTCCACGAGTGCCCCCGGTCGGTTGTTTTCCATACACCCCCTCCGGTGCCGCCGAAATAATACACATCGGGGTTCCCTTCCACACCGGTTACCGCGGCCGAACGGCCACCGCGGAAAGGACCGATATGCCGGTAATTCAGCCGGTTCAGCAACAGGGTGTCCATCCCCGTGGGCTGGGCTCCCGTTCTTTTGCGTAACTGGGCTGACGCATCATTCGTGCCTGAAGATGCTATGAGAAATACGGAAAAGAAAAACAGGTAAAGTCGATTGGGAGAGGTCTTCATGGCAATTGGTATGTTTTGTTACGAACAGGTCGGTTGATTTTGGTCGGGAGAACCAAAATACAGATTCTTCTTTGATATTCCACGGCATTTTTGCTGAGGTGTTCAAAAAAGTCGTTTTCTTTGATCAAAAAAATGCAAAATCCTCTTTTCATACCGGTATCCGTACTGCTGGCTTTCACCTTCGCCTGTACACCGCAAAGTAAACAGCATGAACCGAAGGGAGTAACCTCCGGCCGGGCCATGGTGGTAACCGCCCATCCGCTGGCTTCTGCCGCGGGTGTATCCGTTCTCGGAAAAGGAGGCAATGCGGTGGATGCGGCCGTGACAGTTGAGCTGTGCCTGGCCGTTTGTTATCCGAATGCGGGGAATATTGCCGGAGGGGGTTTCATGGTGATCAGAATGCACGACGGAACCGCCGTGAGCCTCGATTACAGGGAAAAAGCCCCCATGCGGGCTTCACGTGATATGTACCTCGATTCCCTGGGAAATGTCATTCAGGGTTCCAGCCTGCATGGGCACAGGGCCTGCGGGGTGCCTGGTACCGTTGCCGGGCTTTTCGAGGCCCACCGCAGGTACGGTATGCTTCCCTGGGATGAGCTGGTGGCTCCGGCTGTGCGAATGGCCTCGGAAGGGTTTCCTCTTACGGAAATACAGGCCGCTGATCTGAACCGCGCCGGAAGCAGACTCCTCAGAATAAACGGACGTAAAACCGCCCTGACGGGTAAAGGTTTGTGGCATGCGGGCGACACCCTGGTGCAGCCCGAACTGGCCCTTACCCTGGAAAGGATCAGAGATATGGGGAGGGATGGTTTTTACCGGGGTGAAACAGCCCGGCTGATCATGGAAGAAATGGAACGGGGGAAAGGACTGATCAGTAACGCCGATTTGGATGCATACGAACCGGTATGGAGAACGCCGGTTACAGGCATGTACCGCGGATACCGGATCATTTCCATGCCGCCACCTTCCAGCGGCGGGGTGGGGCTGCTTCAGATGCTTGCCATGGTCGAACCTTTTGACCTGGGGAAAATGGGATGGAACCGCCCCGATGCCGTGCATGTGATGGTGGAATCGGCACGGCGCATGTATGCCGACAGAGCTGCCTATCTCGGTGATCCGGAATTTGTGGAAATTCCGGTGGAAGGATTACTGAACCGGGATTACCTGAAAGACAGAATGGCCGGTTTCAACATGCGGCAGGCAGGAAATTCTTCTCAATTCGGGGAAGGCGACCCTTCAGCCTGGGAAAGTGAAGAAACCACCCATTACTCCATTGTCGATCCCATGGGCAACGCCCTGGCAGGTACCACCACCCTCAACGGATCGTACGGTTCGGGTGTGATCGTAAAGGGTGGAGGCTTCCTGCTGAACAACCAGATGGACGATTTCAGTATCAAACCCGGTTTTCCCAATCTATACGGACTGGTAGGAGGGGAGGCCAACGCCATTGCACCCGGAAAACGAATGCTCAGTTCCATGACCCCCACGGTGGTGGAAAAAGAGGGAAAACTGTTCATGGTCCTGGGAAGCCCCGGAGGCTCGACCATTATTACCAGCGTTTTCCAGGTTCTGATCAACGTGATCGACCATCACATGAGCATGCAACAGGCAGTGGAAGCGGGCAGGTTCCACCACCAGTGGCTTCCGGATACCCTCTACTGCGAAAACCGGGCCCTTGACCGTACCTGCCTTCGTACACTGACAAAGAAGGGACACCATGTGAGGCGCCGGGGCGCCATAGGCAGGGTGGATGCTGTGCTGGTGTGGCCCGGAGGTATACTGGAAGGGGGGGCCGACCCGCGGGGAGATGATACGGCCATGGGTTTGGAGCCCAGATAAATAGTTTGAAAGGCAGATTTTATGAAAGTGCTATTATATTTGATGAAAAGTAAATGAAAATTGTCTTTTTTTTGAGTACTTTGCTTAATATGAACAGATGAACTATATGAAAGGTGTCTTTTTTAAAGGAGCCTTGCTTGTCCTGTTTTCCGGAATACTCTGGCAATGCAGCACGGTACCCTTTACGGGAAGGAAACAGGTGAATTTACTGCCCGAGTCGGAAATGGTTTCCATGGGGATAAGTAATTACCGGGCATTTCTTGATACCACTCCGGTGGTAACCCGTGGGACCGAACAGGCACTGGTGAAAAAGGTGGGTGGAAAAATCGCCGCTGCTGTTGAAAACTTTTTTCAGGATAACCAACAAAACGACCGTTTGCAGTATTTTGACTGGGAGTTTCAACTGGTAGAGGATGAAGTGCCCAACGCCTGGTGTATGCCCGGTGGGAAAGTGGTTTTTTACACCGGTATCCTTCCGTATTGCAGGGACGAAGAAGGCATGGCGGTGGTAATGGGCCATGAGATAGCACATGCCGTGGCCAGGCATGGGAACGAACGGATGAGCCAGGCTTTGCTGGTACAGATGGGGGGCATTGCCCTGTCGGTAGCCATCGATCAGAAACCCGAAGAAACCAAACAATGGTTTATGGCCGCTTACGGCATTACAAGCTCACTGGGCGTGATATTGCCTTATTCACGTGCTCACGAAACCGAAGCCGATCAACTGGGACTGATCTTTATGACCATGGCAGGCTACCATCCGGAGTCGGCCATTGATTTCTGGGAAAGACTGGCTGCTGCCGGGGGCCGGAAACCTCCGGAATTTCTGAGTACCCATCCGTCCGATGAAAAAAGGATCAGGGATATGAAGGCTTTTCTGCCCAAAGCAAGGAAATACCAACCTGTTCATTCCGAATGAAATCGGCCGGAAAGATGAAGGCTGCCGAACACATAACAAACCGCTTCCCGTGGCCGGGAATATGCCTGTTGATGCAGGGTGGAAAATTTTTTTTATTGAAGAAAATTAATACATTTATGCTGAACTATTCAGGGCAAAATGCAGAGCCGGATGAAAAGACAGAGTTATGATTCAGGAATTTATACAACAAGTCATTATATCTAATAATCCATGAAAAGATCGGTTGTCATTCTGATTGTTATCCTGGTGATCCTTCTGATCCTCCCTGCCTATAGTTTTTTTAAATGGGCGTTCCAGCCAAAGAAACCGCTTAATGTGCTGGTTATTGACAAAACAGTACCGGATCTGGAAAAAGAGGAACATCGTTCATTTTTCTGGATACTGAATCAAAACCGGTTCGTCAATAAAGAATCCAACAACGGGTATAGCTTCAGGAAAGATTATTTCGGCTTTATACCCCAGAAGCCGCTGCGAAATAAAATGTATGATATTGCCCGGGTTAGACTATCGGAGATCATCAACCTGGCGGAACAAAATGACGTGATTTATGTAACCGATACCTATGGGGTGTATTTCAATGACTGGTACCGCGGGATAAACCGCAGCCGGCGGTCGCGTATGATCTACGGTGGCCTGAACAACAGCGATTACCTGTTGCTGAAAGAGATGCACGACAGGAACAAGCTGGTGATTGCCGAATACAATACCCTGGGACACCCCACGCCACCACTGGAAAGAAACAAGTTGGAAGACCTGCTGGATGTCAACTGGTCGGAATGGTCGGGAAAATATTTTTTCAGCCTCGATACCATCAAAAACCCGGATTTTCCCAAATGGATACTGGAGCTGTACCGAGAACAATACCACAAAAGCTGGGATTTTACACGCTCAGGCATTGTCTTTGTAAAAAACGACGACCGGGTGGTAGTGCTCGAGAACCAGACCCACCTCGATTTCGATGCTCCCTATATCATCACACCGCATGAATACATGGAAAAATATGAACTGCCCTATAAAATTGCCTATTCCCACTGGTTTGAGATCATAGAGACCGATGACAACGATGTGGTTAGCTGGTTCAGGATCTATCCCAACGAACTGGGCGATTCCATTATGGTAGCCAACATCATTCCTGATGTATTCCCGGCTGTGGTGAAAGGACCCGGAGAGCAGAATTACTATTATTTTGCAGCCGATTTTGCCCAGAATCCCATCGGGATGTTCTCTGCCCGTTTCAACGGATTTGAAAAGCTGAATTTTATCAATATCCGTACTGATTACAAATCCACACACAACTTTTTCTGGAAATACTACAATCCCCTGATGCGTAATATTCTGGAAGAGTACTGGGAGAAAACCTATTCCGGAGAATGAATGTAGGGTGTGGTTCAATCTGATCATTCACGGATCCATTTTATATCGTTAAAATGGATTTTTCTTATATGAAAACAGGCTGGTTTTTAGTATAGTATTATTTTATGTCTTTGCCCAGAAAATCAAGAAAAGGTTATTATGATCTGAAATATGTATTGCAGGTTGCCGGAACCGATGAAGGGTTTGTACTGGAAATGGTGAAATATTTTGTTCAGAATACGCCGGTGGTTCTGCAGCGATTGAAAAAATACTGCCGGGAAGAAAACTGGAACGACCTGGCTGCCGAAGCACACAAATTTGCACCGGGCCTGAGCTTTCTGGGCATAACAGTCCTGGAAGAAAAGATCAGGCGGGTGGAAGATTGTGCCACGGAAGGGGCACGGCATGAATCCCTTCCCCGGCTGGTGGAAGAGATCGATAAAACGGGAAACGAAGTGGTAAACGTGCTAAAGCAGGATTTTTCTCTGGAATGAATAAACCTGTCAACATACTGATCTGTGAGGATGATTACCTCACCCTCAAAGCTCTGGAACATACCCTGAAGCATGCAGGGTATTCCATTATGCTGGCCAAAGACGGGAAAGAAGCCAGAGAACTGCTCAGCCGGGGGAATATCCAGGTATTGCTTACGGATATTCATGTGCCCTATTTCAGCGGCCTGGAACTGATCCGGTATGTGAGGGAAGAACTCAACAGCCCGATCCCTGTCCTGGTTCTTTCCCGTGTGGGACTGGAAGACACCATCATGCATGCATTCGAACTGGGCGCCAATGATTACATTACCAAACCCTTCAATCCCGGCGATCTTTTGCTGCGCCTGAAGAAGATGATGTCACAGGAAAAATGAGATGGAATCCAGCTAACATTCTCCTGCCGTTTTTACTGACCGTTGCCTTTTCCCCGGGGGAAGTAAAGGCCGGCCGGTTTACACACGGCGATCCCGACAGCCTGTTCTTCCTGGCCAGAGAGCTCGCTTTTCAGGGGGAATACAGCCTTTCCAGGGATTGCTGCTACCGGCTGATCGACAGCTTCCCCGGCTATACCGATGCCTATATCCTGGCCGGCAATACCTGGGCCTGGGAAGAGAAATTCGATTCGGCCCGTTACTGGATAAAGGAAGCGCTTCGTATTGATCCCGGCCGCACCGATGCCATTGAGGCCCTTGCCCGGGTGGAATACTGGGCGGGGGCTCCCGGCGAAGCGCTGCCGGCCATTGAGAAAGGCCTGGAAATCCATCCCCGGCGCCCCGATCTCCTGTATCAGAAAGCTCTGGTGTATTTCCGTGAAGGGAAACGGAAAGAGACCCGGACGGTTCTGAATGCCCTGGCCGATACGGTACCGCAATATCCCGGCGCTGACAGCCTGTACCGGCTGGCACGTGCAGTGGTTTTCCCCTCGTCTTTTACGGCCGAATACTATTATGATCATTTCAGCCGGCCATACGTGAGGAACTGGCATATTCTCTCCCTGGCAGTGGACGGGGAGACAGGCAACAGCCGGTTCACCCTGAAGCTGAACAACGGCTACCTGGCACGAAGGGAGGAAAATTTCGGGGAGAATACGGAAAAGCAGCTGGAACTGGATGCCTATCCATCCCTGGGAAAGAAAAGCTACCTGTATCTCAACGCGGGAATTTCACCCGGGAAGTTTTTCCCCCGTTACCGGGCAGGTGGGGAATGGTTTTACACCATTCCGCACGATATGGTAGTTTCGGCAGGCTTTCGGTACCTGAAGTGGGCCGACGGTTTTCTGTTCTATACAGGATCGCTCGAAAAGTATGCCGGCAATTACTGGCTGGCCCTGCGTCCCTATGTGTTTCACAAACCCTACGGCTGGTCGTCGGCCTGGTTTCTCACAGCCCGCCGCTACCTGGGCAATGAGGAACAGTACCTCCAGGTAATGGCCGGAACCGGAACTTCACCCGATGAACCCATGCTGGCATCATCCGACCTGGACAGGCTCCGTACCGCGGTATTCCGGGCAGGCGGCCAGTGCCGGCTGGCAGGGAACTGGAGGATACATCTCCTGGCAGGCTATTCAAGGGAAGAATTTACCGACGGGGAAAAACGAAACCGGTACGACCTGAGGCTGGGGTTGAGATATCATTTTTAGGAGGTTTTACAGCATGAGGAAACAGGTTGTCGCCATATTGTTCCTGATCCTTTTTCAGGGATATTCCCTTCCGGAAAGGGAACCACAGGTAGCTGACACCCTGCTTACTTCCGGTCATCCCGTTTTCCTGGTCCGGATCTCTTCCCGGAAGGAAAAATTGCCGGCAGGTTTTGTGGCCCGGCATTTTGGCCTGGACCGGCCTGTTTTTACCGAGTTTCGCGACCGGCACTACCGGTATTATACAGGCCCCTTTCCCGGCCTCGAAGAAGCCGAAGCATTTATCGATTCCCTGGGCGTTGACGATGCCTTTGCAGTGGTTTTCCTGAGAGGAACCCGGGTGACCCGCTCGGGAAGACCCATCCCGGGAATGACCCGGGGAACGTGGATCTATCCGCCCGACAGTACCGCACCGGCTCCGGATACTGTCATTTCCGTTGTGGAAGAGGAACCGGCGGCCGCCGATACGGTGGCGGCTGAGACCCTGCCATCCCGTCCCGCACCGGAAGGAAACCGGCTCAGAAAGTTCATTGCCAAACGCGATTACGGCCGTTCCACCCTGTTTGTGCTGATCCTGTACGGGGTGATTATCTATTCCATCTTTACCATGATGATCCTGCTGGTGGTGATCCTGATCAACCGGAACCGGAACGAGCGGCTGGCCAGGATAGAAGAAGACCTGAAGGAAAAATACCAGCGGGTGCTGATGAATTACCTGTTCGATCAGGAACTACCGGAAGGAGTGCCACTGCGGCTGCAGAAAATCGCTTCCAATTCATTCAAACGTAAAATCCTGATCGACCAGATGATCGACCTGAGTGTGAACCTGAGGGGAGAAGCCGCCGAAAAATTGCGCGACCTGTACATTCGCACCGAATTGCACCACGATTCGATCAGGAAAGCCAGGAGCCGCCGCTGGCATATCAAAGTCAAAGGCTTCAGGGAACTGGCTTTTATGGATATCCGCGACGCCAACGATGAGATCATCCGCTGCCTGCACTCCCGGAACGATATCCTCCGGATGGAGGCACAGCTGGCGCTGGTGAAGCTGGGCGACGAACATCCCTACGAATTCCTGGATTACCTGAAAATGCCTTTTTCCGTGTGGGAACAGATGACCGTGCATGAGATGCTGATCCACCATGAACTCAATCCTCCGCCTTTCAGCCGCTGGCTTCGTTCATCCAACACCTCGATCGTGATCTTTTCACTGAAAATGATCGCCATTTTCAAACAGGAAGATGCCTACCCCCTGATCATCGAGCTGCTCGACCACACCGACCCCGAGGTGAGGAAAACAGCCATCCGTGTGCTGGGGGATGTGAAATACCGGGAAGCCATTCTTCCCCTGAAACGAATGTACAAACAGGAACCCTATGAAAATTGCCTGGAAATTATTAAAGCCATGGGCAAGATGCCCGATCAGATGGTGCTGAAGTTCCTTCAGCTGGTGATCGACCGGGAAGACGACGTTCAGCTTCAGATCGAGGCCGCCAAGGCTATTCACCAGATGGGACCGGTGGGTGAGGATACCCTGGAAAAAATGATGCATTCCGATTACAAGAATTACCAGATCATTATCAAACACGTGCTGGACAAACGCATTTTCTGATGGAGAAATGGATCGACATACTGGAATTCATACTGTACAACTTCATCTTTGTCCTTACGGTCATTATATTCTCCGCCTATGTGATCCTGGCCGTGTTTTCAGCGGTGATGCTAACCCGCTACCTGCGAAAGAACAGCTATGTGGATTACAACTCCATCATCCTGGCCCCGTTGATCCCCACCATTTCAGTCATTGCCCCGGCCTACAACGAAAGCAAATCCATTGTGGCCAATATCAGGGCCCTGCTTTCGCTCTATTATAACGATTTCGAAGTGATCGTGGTGAACGACGGAAGCAAGGACGATACACTGGAAAAGATCATCGATGCCTATGATCTGGAACGGGTGAATTATTTCTTCGATTACCGGATTCCCTGCAAAAGGATCCGGGGAGTGTACAAATCCAGAAACCGTTCTTTCAAAAAACTTACGGTCATTGATAAGGTGAACGGGGGCAAGGCCGATTCCCTGAATGCCGGCATCAACGTATCGAAAAACAAGCTGGTGGTCAGTATCGATGCCGATTCGATCATGGAACCCGATGCCCTGCTGAAAATGGTTAAACCCTTTCTGGAGGAAAAAGGCAAAAAAGTGATCGGTACCGGCGGGGTGCTCCGCATTGCCAATTCATGTGAGATCGAGGGCGGACTGGTACGCCGGGTACACCTTCCCGGTAATTTCCTGGCCCGGGTGCAGGTGCTGGAGTACACCCGCGCTTTCCTGATGGGAAGGATGGCCTGGGCCAGGCTCGACGGGTTGCTGCTGATATCGGGCGCCCTGGGGATGTTCGACAGGGAAGTCATGATCCGTGCCGGAGGATATAGTACCGAAACGGTGGGCGAAGACATGGAACTGGTGGTACGGATGCGCCGGCTGATGGCCGAGGAAAAAGTACCCTATGAAGTGACCTATATACCCGATCCCCTGTGCTGGACCGAAGTGCCCGAAAGAATGCGCATTCTGGGCCGGCAACGGAACCGCTGGACCAGGGGCACCGCAGAAACCCTGTGGCTGCACCGGAAGATATTCCTGAATCCCCGGTACGGCAAGTTCGGTATGCTGGGATATACCTACTGGTTTTTCTTCGAATGGCTGGCTCCCCTGGTGGAGTTCTTCGGGCTGATCTATTTCGGTATACTGGCCGTGCTGGGGCATATCAACTGGTCGTTCTTCCTCCTCCTGCTGGGGTTTGTCTATACCTTTGCGGTTTCTCTTTCCATCTGGGCCGTGCTGTTCGAGGAAATGACCTTCCATAAATACGAAAAAAAACGCGATGTGTTCAAGCTGATCGGCACGGCTTTCCTGGAACCTTTCTTTTACCACCCGCTCACCGTTCTCTGGGCTGTGAAGGGCAATTACGACTTCTTTATCGGTAAAAAAAGCTGGGGGAAGATGGAACGGACCGGTTTTGAAAAACCGAAAAATACTGTCTGAAAACTTTACCAGATGAATATCCTGAAAATATCCATCGTACAGGCCGGTCTTTTCTGGGAAGCCCCGGAAAAGAACCGGGAACATTTCAGCCGGGTGTGTCAGCGCCTGGCCGGAAAAACACACCTGATCCTATTGCCCGAGATGTTCACCACGGGCTTTTCCATGGAACCCGCCAGGCTGGCTGAAACCATAAACGGTACCACCGTAAAATGGATGCAGAAAACGGCTGAAAAAACGGGAGCCGCCATTACCGGAAGCCTCATTATCCGGGAAAACGGCAATTATTTCAACCGCCTGGTGTGGGCTTCCCCGGGGGAAAGGATAGCGGTTTACGACAAACGTCACCTTTTCAGGATGGGAGAGGAACACCGGCATTATTCGGCCGGAAAGGAACGTCTGGTGGTTTCATACCGGGAATGGAGAATCTGCCCCCTGATCTGCTACGACCTGCGTTTTCCGGTATGGTCGCGTAACCGGGGGGAGTACGACCTGTTGCTGTATGTAGCCAACTGGCCGGCACCACGCAGGGAGGTATGGCTGACTTTGCTAAAGGCCCGGGCCCTGGAAAACCAGTGTGTGGTTGCCGGAGTGAACCGTACCGGGAAAGATGGCAGGGGTATTGAATATTCAGGCGATTCCATGGTGGTGGATGCCCGGGGGAAAATCCTTAGCCATTTGACAGAGAAAGAAAACCGTGCGGAAACGGTTTCCCTTTCCATAGACGAACTCCGTGAGTTCAGAAAAAAATTCCCCGTGCTTTCCGATGCCGATGACTATGTCCTGAAAGTTTAAAAGAAGAATTTGTAAACTTTTCGATCAGTAAATCATAAAAAGCAGCATTCATAAATAATACTACGTAGTTAACTACGTAGATAACTACGTAGGTTACTACGTAGTTAGCTTTTGCCTGCCGGAGGGGTGTGGAGTGGGGGCAGAGGTATCCTGGCGGCCCGATGATGGGGTTCCTGAGTGATGAAAAGACTGTGGAACGGGCGATTGAGAATTAGACGGCAGGCCGGTGTTATACGGGCACGGGCAATTATTCCGGTATGCCTGCCATAAAATCATGGATACGTTCCGCCGCCAATTTGGAACTGATAACCGCCATAGGCAAACCAGCTCCCGGAATGGTGGAAGCCCCAACATAAAAAACATTCCTGAATTTTTCGTCATAATTTTTCGGGCGGAAGGCTCCTATTTGCCCCATGGTGTGCGATAATCCCAGTCCGGACCCCAGATACAGGTTAAACGCTCTTTCCCAGTCTTCGGGAGTGTATTCCATCTGACAAACAATATTTTCCGAAATATCTTCATGAATTCTTTCTGAAAAATCATCCAGAATACTCCGGATGATTTCCTGTTTATCAGACCAATCCGGTTTATATTTTAAATTCGGTACAGGACAAACAAAAAACAAAGCTTCATGTCCTTCCGGGGCACAACCGGGATTGTGTTTTGAAAGAATATTGACATAATAATAGGGTTTTTCCAGGGTGCCCGGATTTTTCATTACGTCTTGCGCATATTCTTCGTAATTATTGCCCAGAAAATAATTATGGTGCTCCAAATGGGGCAGCTTTTTATTGATCCCTACATAAAAGGTTAAATAGCCCATGGTCCAGCTCATTTTATTCAATCTTCCGGGAGAGAATTTTTTCCGCCTGAACACACTCCCCCTGAAAAATGCGGCATCGGCATTGATCACAAAAATATCCGACTTCCAGTCTTTGCCATGCTGGTCGGTTAATGACACCAGTTCACCCTTGTGGCTCTGGTAACCCACAATTTCCGTTTCGTAATGGAACGATACATCGAATTTTGATAATGCGTCAATCAGGCTGGTTACAATGGTGTACATTCCCCCTTTCACATTGTAATACCCGGTGTGAGTAAACTCAATATGCGAAAGCAAAGTGTATATCGCATTCGTATCAAAAGGGGTCCTGCCCAGAAAGAAGGCAATTAACGATACGATCTGCCTGGCTTCTTTCGAATCAAAATAGGTGCTCACCTGTTTCCAGAAGCTCTTGAACAACACCGGAACGTGTTTAGGATTTACCTGCATTAAGGCTTGAAAATAAGCTGGAATACTGTTGAAATTTTGCTTTATCACAATATCCACTGTATCGTTATACAACTGTTCGCACTTTTTTAAATAAGCCGTGAACTTTTTTTTAAAATCCGGCTCAATTCCTTCAAACTGCCTGCTCAGTTTACCGATATCTTTATACAGAGAAAATTTTTTGTTACTTCCCCTGAAGTGAACGGTATACAGCGGGTCGAGCTCAACAAACTCAAAAGGCATTTTCAGGCCGCAATCATTCACAAGTTCTACAAATTCATAGGGCATGCTAAAAAAGCTTGGGCCAATATCAAAAGTAAACCCATCTTTTTTCAGCTGATTTAACCGCCCGCCCGGCTGCCTGTTTTTCTCAACAAATGTTACCCGGTACCCCCGGGAGGCCAGTCGTAAACCGGCAGATAGTCCGCCTAATCCGGTTCCAACGATTATTACATGTTTATTCATCGTTTAATTTTTTTAATACCTGTGGATAAAGCTGATATCTGACCCAATGGAAACGGGGTTCTGCAGAAAGTGTCTTTTCGCAATAGTACTTCGCTGTTAGATAATCTTCCATCTCCATACTGGCATGAATGATGGTGGCAAAAAGATTAAGATAATTCCAGTTATGAACTGTTTCACCGGGTCGGCTTTCCATGAGCTTCAATGCATGTAAATAATGCTGCATGGCTTCTGTTTTCGATCCTCCGAATATTCTGGGAGTAAAATAGGCAATATTGCCAAGCTGAATATGTCCCAGTGCATTTGACGGATCGGATTTTACCGCTTGCTTGGCATATTTAATACTTTCCGAACCGATAAAGGGAGCTTTTTGAGGGGATAATCCTATTTTATATCCGATAAAAGCGGCTTTGTATGCAAGCAACATGGATTCCTGATACTTCTGTTTCTGAAGATACCCGATCTGTTCTTCCGCTTTTTCCATATAGCGTTCGGCTTCCTTTTTTTTGTCACGATCTATGCACCAGGCAACGTAGCCATATTGATAATTGATCAGGTCAAGCTTATCTTTATTCGTTTTACGCTGTACAGCATCAAGGGAATCCATCGCGCTTTTCCATGCAACCATGTCGCCGTTGATGTATGCGTGATAGATTGTTATATGGCTTTGCCCCACCGAAGGAACCAGCAGAATACCGAAAAAAACTATGAGTAGATATTTCTTTCTTTCCATGAATATTTTTTTTGTGTTTTAACCAGAAGGGCATTCACCATGATCTGTAAAAGAAAGATCAAATGAAAAGGGAACAACAGGGTATTCCGAAGGGCATTTTGCCTCGAGGTAAAAGAATAGAGAAACTGAACTGAAATGATGCCCAGTATGTAATACAGGAAGGTTTCCCGCAGGGTGATGAGCACAGGAATAAAACCCTGCGCAGCTAACACCCAGAATAAAAAAGCCAGAACGGGGCTGTTCCCGAAAAACATGAACACGTTTTTGGAAAAACCATGGAATGATTCTCGATAGGATCGGTACATCCTGCATTGTATTCTTTTCTCCCCTGTTAAACAAGCGATTTTGATCTTTTGTTCTTTCAGAAAGCGGGCAATGGAAATATCTTCCACAAAGGAACTTTTAAACAGCCTGTGGGGTTGCATTGTGTCATACGTGGCGGCATGAAACAACATGAACTGGCCGTTTGCTGCAGCATGTGATTTAAACGGCGAGATCCTCACAAAGATCAGAGGGAGGAGGGTTAGCAGAATGTAATGCATGACCGGCACAGAAAGCTTCTCTCCCGGGGTTCTTTGTATTTGTGTGGGGAAAATGGAAAGCAATCCCAAACGGTGCTTCTTCATAAATGCAACGGCATCCGCAATCATTCCTCCCTCGATCCTTACATCGGCATCAATGAACAGGTAGTATTTGCCGGTTGCCATTTGAGCCAGTTGATAACAGGCATGATTTTTACCCAACCAGCCCCGGGGCAGGCCCTGTGATTGCATCAGCCGGATCCTTTTATCCCGCCCTGAGAAATCCCTGACAACGTTTACCGTATGATCGGTCGACTGGTCATCAAAAACAAGGATCTCCAGATGCCGGTTGGGATATTTTTGAAGGTCGGAAAGCAAATAGCCAATATTCTCTTCCTCATTGCGGGCCGGGATTAATACTGAAATTACCTCTTCCTTTTCTGCTTCTGAAGAGGTGAGTTTTTGTCTGAAAACAAAGTTTATGAATACATTGATGAACTGCATACCCAGGAAACACAATGATATATAGGCTGCATACAGCATTACGACACTTTTCCTTTTTGAATTTCTTTTGCCTGTGCATAAAACCTGTTGTATTCCTGTTCAACAGGCAACTTTACTAGGTCTTTTGCCGGGAATGCCTTTAAATAGATAAAAAGGTTGGGTTTTGGATCAGAAAAATAATCAACCATATTGGCCACAAATAATACCTGTGTTTCTGGCAAGGTGTTTTTCAGGATTCGTTCCACGCCTTTTTCAAATTCCATAGCATCTTTATACAATGACTGGATCCGGCCCTGAGGAAACATGAAAACCATATTTTCCTTTTGATTTAGTATCTCAATGGTATAGTTGAGGCTTTCCATAATGCCCCGGGTTTTCTTTTTGACGGAGTAGCCCCCTGTATATTGAAAATACCAGTGTTTTTTCAGTTGTTCCTCCAGCATCATAAAATAAAACCTGCGCCGGATCACTTTTAAATTCAGGAACATGATCCAGAAACCATCCCACCAGCTAATGTGGTTCGCAATGACGAAAACAGCATGACCGTTGTCTTTGAATTCCCCTTCAACAGCCACCGAATGAAAATTACGTTTCAGTAAAAAACGGGTAAGCCACTGAAACAGGGGGTATATAATAAAATGGTGCTTTGCTTTGATCATGATTTCAGGTAATAAAAAAGGAAAGAATCAGAAAAAATACCAGCTGGCACATTAACAAAATGGCTGACAGGGGATTTTTTGTCTCAATATTCAGAATCCTGAACAGCAACACAAAACACCATCCTGTGACATACCATGCCACATAGTTCTTTATTGGTACGGTACCATTCTGCCAGAACCACATTTCCATTTCCGGTGCTACCTGCTCCAGAATAACATCATAAAGCAGCATGATCAGCGGAGCTACAAACAGGATCCCCCCCTTTTTTATTTTCAGGAATTTTGCAATACCAGCAGAGGTGTATGTTAAAAACAGCCAGTTAATACCAATCAAAAGGGGCGTGTGCAAAATTTTGGGTCCCAGAGCACTGCCATAATGGTAAGATCCAAAGATATGGCCTGTATTGACACCGATTACTTCAATAAGAAACCCCAGAAGAAAAACCAGCAGGAACGCAAAAATATCCCTTTTTGAATACCTTGTATGATATACAGCCAGTAAATACGTGCTTAAACCAATGGCCAGAGGAGTAATGCGTATGAATACATCCCGGGTGAAAGGGATCAGAAAACCGGTCAGAGCAACGGTATAAAAGATGAGAATAAACTTTTTTACTTCTGCCAGTGGCAATTTATTTTTAGGGTACAGATCCATCTGCATGATGTAACAGTAACGTTTACTTTGCCCAATTTGTGCCCGGTTTGATGCCTTGCGTTATATAAGCCGGGTTACATACATGAATCCCACTTTGACAATGATCAGGTACTTACGCAGGTTCGAAAGGCGTATCCTTTCCGAAAGCAATTTCTCGGGAGAAGTATGCCTGATCTTTCGCAATAATCCTTTGAAGTAAAAATAGGCCAGTGCAACAGACAGCTTTGACCTGCCCGGCAATTGCCTTACGCCGGTCCATGCCTCCCGGAAGTCCATTTCAATGGACTTTTCAATGATTTGTTTTGTATGCGTATCAAGCTGATTGATAGCTGCCTCAGGAAAATACTTCCTGCCCAGTTTCATGGTATCATCCCTTATATCCCGCAGGAAATTGACCTTCTGAAAGGCAGAGCCCAGTTTCTGAGCGGAACACTCCAGCCTGTTGTACAAATCCTGGTCCCCGTCGCAAAAAACCTTCAGGCACATCAAACCCACCACATCGGCAGAACCGTAAATGTAATTGTTCAAATCATCTGAACTGGTATAAGTTGTTTGTGACAGATCGTTTTTCATGCTTTTCATAAAAGCCTGAATGTGTTCCTGTTTGATATGGTATTTTTTAACCGTATCGGCAAAAGCGGTAAGGACGGTATTGATGCTGATGCCCTGTGTAATGGCGTAATTCAGTTCTTTATTCAATTCATCCAGTAAAAACGTTTGATCATATCCATGGAAGCTGTCAACAATTTCATCGGCCAGGCGCACAAATCCGTAAATGGCATAAATGGCCCTTTTCTTTTCGTCTGGCAGGAATGAGGTTGCCAGTGAAAATGATGTGCTGTACTGATTTGTGATCAGTTTGGATATTCGGTAACAATTTTCAAGGTAAAAATCTACACTCATGATAACCTGTATATGGAACTTTCATGTTCCCTTATTTAATAAGGTGAATGAAAAGAGCTTTTTTTTAAACACTTTAACACGCCTTATGTTTTTACTGAACGTTTAATTTTATATTAAATGTAAGTTATCAGATTCAATTAGGCACATTTTAACCGTTTTTTTTTTCATTTTCCTGTCATTCCAGATACGGCCAGGACCCTGGAAAACAAGCCGCTATCCGTTGCGGGAACCAGGAATTTCCTGCCGTTTCCCTGCCTTGTTTTTCTCATAAAACCCTCAGAGGCCGGTCCTTTTGATGAAATACTTGAAAATCCTTGAACAGAAAATACTGATGAAATATATCCCAATGAGTATTGTAGGGACGGCAGGATATTTTTTGTGTTTGATGAACGGGTTAATCAGCCCCTCAGGCCGGTTTCGTTCGCCGCCCTGTGGCGAACGACCTGCTTTTTTCAGGGATGAAATACTGATGAAATATATCCCAATGAGTATTGTAGGGACGGCAGGATATTTTTTGTGTTTGATGAACGGGTTAATCAGCCCCTCAGGCCGGTTTCGTTCGCCGCCCTGTGGCGAACGACCTGCTTTTTTCAGGGATGAAACCCTCACCATTAAGAGAATTTAAAATATGAGGTACAAAGACAAAAGGACATGAATAAAAGGAACAGCCATCTAACTTTGTATTTTCAAACAAAAAAAATAAAGAAAGATGGCTGTAAAAAAAGATTTTATCCAGTTCGAACAAGTTGTTGAACGTGGAGCAGGGATGGATGTCCATAAAGAAACAATTGTGGTTACCATCCGAGGCAAAGGTATTAAAACTGTAACAAAAAGTTTTAGCAGTTTTACAAATTCTTTGATAAAATTGAAAGAGTGGCTTAAAGAGCATGGCATTGCGCACATTGCTATGGAAAGCACAGGGGTTTACTGGAAACCTGTTTTTAATGTTTTGGGTGATGATTTCCAAATTTGGTTGGTAAATGCCCGGCACGTAAAAAATGTACCTGGTCACAAAACCGATAAAAAAGACAGCCGGTGGTTGGCAAAGTTACTATTGAGCGGCCTGTTAAAAGGGAGCTTTATCCCAAACCAGTCTATACGGGAGCTACGGGATTTAACCCGTTACAAAAAAAAACTTACCAACCAGGTCTCGTCAGAGAAGAACAGGTTCCAAAAAATACTGGAAGATGCCAACATTAAACTATCTGTTGTCCTGAGCGATGTATTAGGTTCAACGGGCAGGAAAATCATAGCAGAAATCCTGAAAGGCGATTACAATCCTGAACAGCTTTTATATTTGGTTCATGGCAGGGTAAAAGCAAGCAGGAAAAATATAAAAGAAGCCCTGACAGGGTATGTAACAGACCATCACAGGTTCATGTTGCGCACCATACAAAGCAATATTGCAAGGATTGAGGAAACAATAGCGGAGCTTGAAGCTCGAATAGCGGAAATGACAAAAGATTACCAAGACATAATTGAGTTATTGGAAACAATTCCGGGGGTAGGCCATGACGGAGCCATTGGTATTATTGCAGAAATCAGCCTTGACATGGATAAGTTCCCCACCCATAAGCACATCGCTTCGTGGGCGGGAATGAGCCCGGGCAGTAATGAAAGTGCGGGAAAAAATAAGAGCAGCAGGATAACCCATGGGAATAAGTATCTCCGGGCACTTTTAGTGGAGCAAGGTTGGGCTGCATCACGCACTAAGAAAACATATTTTAGT
>OMKS01000372.1_pt1 | contig 42248 bp, 43 predicted proteins | sample 1674721 | NCBI WGS metagenome assembly OMKS01 (sample SAMN06264996, study PRJEB25208) | sediment metagenome | isolation source: hot spring sediment | place: USA: California | collected 2014-09-02 | reverse complement strand
AGCATCAGCAAGATATGAGCCCGTGTCAACGCTCGTGCACTTTTCCGGCCTTTCTTCACAAAACCAGTGAGATAATCTACCTCGTCGGGAGCAAGGGAAAATCTGCTCATGAAACCAGTATGGAGTACCCCACATATAAATATTGACTGGAAAATAAATTGTCAAGACACTAGTAGGAACTGTAAGCGGTGCATGTGTAGTCCCAACAGATGATTTGTATATCAATCCGGACACCACTCTTTGCCATGGGCATTATGATATTGCAGATGCAACTGCAGCTGGGGTTATAATAATCAATGCCTCTAACATAGTATTAGATTGTAATGGCTCAACGATAAATGGAAATGGTTCTGGCTATGGAATTTATAATCAAGGATTTGACAATGTCACGATAAAGAACTGCAATGTGATGAATTATTTATATGGGATTTATGTGAATGATTCAACTAACAGTAAAGTAGAGAGTAACATCATTGTCAATAATGGCTATTGGGGCATCTATTTGAAATATTCACACAATACGAGCGTAACTGGCAATACACTTAATTCGAACCGACAAGGGATGAGGTTGGAAGATTCATCAAATAATACGATTTCAAAAAACAGTGTGGATACTTACGACGATCAAGGGATAAATATTTATCATAATTCTCCATACAACCGAGTGCTCAATAACACTATCAGTGGAGGTGCAAGTTACTCAGGTAATATCGGAATATCTCTTGATTGGGCTGACCATACTATAGTCATGGGGAATAACGTAACAAATAACCGGGGAAGAGGGATATCAATCAGTGGCAATTCCCAGCATGTTGTTGTTGATCATAACAATGTAAACAACAACAGTGGTTATGCTGGTTGTGGAATAACAATTACTTCTTCAAATAATATTGTAACTAACAACACTATTATTTTTAACGATTTAGGAGTTTGCCTCTTCAATTATCGCCGTTCTAATATAATTTCCAATAACATAATAGAAAATAACAATGAGGTTGGTATAGATCTTTTTGCAATGGATGATACTTTGATCTTCAATAATTCAATAAAGAACAATGGGGGATATGGGATAAAAATCTTCGAGTACAGTAAAAACAATAATATTAGTAACAATATAGTTTGTCAAAATTCTATCAGTGATTTTCTTGTTGATGTGAATGCTACAGAAAATTATGGTGATAACAACACCTGTTATAGTCCAGATGGATGGAACGATAATGGAACTACGGGATGTACTTTTATTTGTGAGTTGCCACCTAAACCTCCGGTTGCGGTGGTACCAACCCTCACACCCGTCGGCCTCATCGCACTGGTCGGCCTGCTATCGGCAATCGCTGCTGTAACCATAACGAGCAGAAAGAGGCGGTAAGCCTCTTTCAATTTTTTCGCGGGATGAGCCGCCTCGATAGAGTTCATCAACGGCCAGCGGCACGAGGGCCAGAAACCGGCGATACGGCTGAGCTGAGAATAGCAGAAAGGTTTTCATAGAAGTAAAGCATATTAGAAAAGAATGACATCAATGATCTAGAAAAGAAGCTACATGGATTTAGGAAAGACTGTAAAAGTAAAAGATAATATAAATTATAATTTATTGCCCAGTATTCTCATATTGTGTTATTTATTAGGAGTACGGGCGTCTTATCGCTTGTTTTGAGATGGCATACGATTGAAACTTCATCCCCATAAATCGCTCCCGTAAATATCTTTCATGGTAGTGAAATAGCGGCATAAGTATTTAAGTCTAGGGCTCTACACCTTTATTAGAAATCCCCTCCCTGCGCTCTTCTTTACCATGACGATCCGGATTTACAACACGCTTACACGGAAAAAGACACCGTTTGTACCGCGAGAGGGCGGCGGTAACGGCATGTACATTCGGCTCTTCGTCTGTGGGCCGACCGTCTACGACTATTCGCATATCGGTCATGCACGTACCTACGTCGCGTTCGACGTGATCGTGCGGTATCTCCGCTATCGGGGCTACGAGGTCTATTATCTGCAGAACATCACGGACATCGACGACAAGATCATCGCACGGGCACGCGAGACCGGCATGAACTGTCAGGAACTTGCCGGGACGTTCACCCGCGCGTATCTTGAGGATATGCGTGCTCTGCGCGTCACGAGCGTGCGGAAATACGCGCCCGCGACCGAATACATCGATGCGATCGTCGGGCAGGTGCAGCAGCTGCTCGAGCTGGGCTATGCGTACGAATTGGATGATGGCTACTATTATGACGTCTCCCGGTTTCAGGAGTACGGCAAGCTCTCGGGCCGTACCCTGGAGGACGCCGAGGATACCGTCTCACGTATCGATGATGCACGGGGAAAGCGGAACAAGGCGGACTTCTGCCTGTGGAAACGGTTTAAGCCGGGCGAGCCCTACTGGGAATCCGAGCTGGGCAAGGGACGACCGGGCTGGCATATAGAGGATACCGCGATTACCGAAACGGAGTTCGGGCCGACCTACGATGCGCACGGCGGCGCGCAGGATCTGATATTCCCGCATCACGAGGCTGAGATCGCGCAGATGGAGGCGATCAGCGGGCAGAAGCCGATGGTGAACTACTGGTTGCATACCGGGTTCCTGAAGGTCGGCGGACGGAAGATGTCCAAATCGCTCGGGAACTTCATCACCATTCGCGAGGCGCTGCAGTCATGGGACGTCGATACGCTCCGGCTTATGCTCATCTCCACGCACTATCGCAGCCCAATCAATTTTACGGAGACCGCGATGACCGAGTCACGGGACCGGTTACGGTACATACGCGAGGCCCGGAAGGCCGGTGTGAAAGCAGGAGACATGAAGCCCTGGATTGCGCGGTTCGTTGCGGCAATGGATGAGGATTTCAACACGCCAAGTGTCGTAGCGCTCCTGTTCGAGCTGGCAAAGCAGATGCATAAGACCGGAGAGGATCTCACGCCTGCGCTCGACGAAATCGGCGAGGTGCTTGGTATCGATTTTCATCCTCCTGTGGATCAGCTCCCGCACGAGCTTCTAGCCATGATCAAGCACCGCGAAGAGCTGCGGCGTCAGAAGCGCTGGGACGAAGCTGATCACCTGCGAACGGAACTAGAGAAGCGTGGGATTTTAGTAAAGGACACACCTGAGGGCACGGAGTGGACGGTAGACCGCCCCGAGTCGCGCTCTAAATAAATGCACTCCGGGTATTGAAAAAGAGCAGGGAAAATAAAGCTGAGGGGGATGTACTGCTTTTCACACCCCTCGCTCGCTTAGCTCAGTATCGCGCAAAAAGGATTCACCAGCCAGGCGCACCGGCCACCCGTTTGCCCGCATCAGGGCCCGAAGACGTGACGAAGATCTCCTGGACATCAACGACCAACGCGGCCTTCGGCTTGAGCTTGTCTGTCCTCGCCTTCACCATGGCGATCGCAGTGTTGAAGATCGGTCCGGAGTCCTCAAAATGCGCTTTGCCCTTGAACTGGTAGCCCTTACTGGTTGCATCATCCCAGACGGAAACCGCGATGCGGGGGTTCATCAGAATGTTCGCTCGGGTCTTATTCAGGAAAATGTCGACCATCATGAGCTGGTTCTTCGAGAGCACCTTCGCGAAGGCCATAGGCACGACGTTGGGGACGCCCTGATCAGAGACCGTGGCGATCGCCCAGCCGCCCGCTTTCGCGATGACCGCCTCCATCTCTTCCGTAATCTTCACCTCTTCGCCCGTTGCCCTCAATTCTTCCTCACGCTTCGCCACGCGCGCGAAATGAGATTCCTTCCTCTCTGCCATATGTTCCATCCACCTCCGGACATCTCCAAGGTCGAAGTTGTTTATATAACTTGCGATTTCGTTAGTGGGGGAAGAATGTCGATCAGCATGCTGCCTGACGGACCATGAGGTGCAGGACTGGCGGGATTGGATCAGCGGAGCATGGCTGCGGAGCGCCCGCCCGCCGTGTTTATTTCCCGTAGCAGTTAACGCCGGCGAACTTCTCACGGTATGCTGCAAGCAGTGGCGTCAACTTCCGCGCAGGCGCCGTCACCTTTTTCAGCCGCTCCTGGATATCCGCGTCGCTCAGCTTCACCTGCAATGAGCGGTTCGGGATATCGATCCCGACGATGTCACCGTTCTGAATGGCAGCGATAGCGCCGCCGTTGTACGCTTCCATCTCGATATGGCCGATGCACGGGCCTGATGTACCGCCCGAGAACCGGCCGTCGGTGAGCAAGGCCACTTTTGTGTAGCCTGCGCCCCTTATAGCATCCGTTGGCGTGAGCATCTCCGGCATACCCGGCGCACCGGCGGGACCCTGGAACGGTAACACGACAACGTCACCTTCCTTGATCTGCCGCGCTTCGATCGCGTCCAGCAAATTCTGCTCGGTATAAAAGACCCTCGCCGGCCCGGAATGCACCATCATCTCGCTCTCCACGGCCGTCTGCTTGATGACTGAGCTGTGCGCGATATTGCCCTTGAGCACCGCGATCCCGCCTTCCGTGAAGAACGGGTTCTCAAGCGGCCGGATAATCTTATCGTCCAGCACCCGCCCGGCCTCCGCGATCTCCATGATCGATGTGCCGTTAACGGTCGGCGAATCCTTCAGCATCGTTCGCAGGCGATTGAGCACCGCGGGAATACCGCCCGCACGGTCGATATCCGCCATCTCGTACGGCCCTGCAGGGATGATCTTACATAAATTCGGCGTCTCACGTGAGATCGAATCGAACAGATCCACGTCAATGTCCACGCCGGCTTCCTTCGCGATCGCGGGAATATGGAGCACGGTATTGGTCGAGCCGCCCATCGCCATGTCCACGCGAATGGCGTTCTCGAATGCTGCCGGAGTCATGATCTCGCGCGGCTTCACGTCCGCCTGCACCAGCTCGACGATCCGTTTCCCGGTCTCGTACGCCTGCTCCTTCTTCTTCGGGTCGATCGCGAGCGTGGTCGCGCATCGGGTGACGGACATACCCAGCACCTCGGTTACGGTTGCCATGGTGTTTGCGGTAAACAATCCGACGCAGGAGCCCGCGCCGCAGGCCAGCTGCGGGAGCAGTGCTTGCGCCTCCGCCTCGCTCAACTTCCCGCCTTTTACCTGTCCCACGATCCCGAAGCCTTCTATCGGGTGATGCTTCTGACCCTCAACGACATTGGCTTTCATGGGTCCCCCGGTGAGCATGATCGCGGGGATATTGAGCCGTCCCGCAGCCATAAGCATACCGGGCGTGATCTTATCACAGTTGGTAACGCCGACCCAGCCGTCCAGGGAGTGCGAGAGGGTCATGATCTCGATGTTATCAGCGATGTGCTCACGGCTCGGGAGGCTCAGGCGCATCTCCACGAACATCGCCACACCATCGCAGACACCGGGAACGCCCCATTCCAGGGGCACGCCGCCCGCATCTCGAATACCGCGCTTTACTTCCTGCGTCAGCTCGTTCAGCAGAATATGACCGGGCACGATAGTGTTGTAGCTGTTCGCCACCCCGATGAAGGGCTTGTCCAGCGCGAAATCCTCCTGCTTCAGGCCCGCGGACAGCAGCAACGCACGGTGCGGTAAGGTCTCAATCCTCTCCTTTAAAATGTCTGATCGCATGCTTACGTATCACCACACTAAGAACATCAGGCGTTTGTACTCTATAAACTTGGCCTCGGCGATGCACGACCGAGCCAAATCGTGGATGATCGGAAGCTTGAAAAATCACGCTCGCTCTGTGCCGCGCCTTCTTTCTGATAACACCCTGCAATAAGGGCGAGGAGTACGCAACAAAGATGCGACCTTTCCGCTCATGAACGCTTTACCATGCGTCAGTATTCCGTGCAGACCCCCAAAGAAGTCGGAGCAAAACCTGCAGGTTGTCAGCCGCGTTCGCTCGCGGTGGCCACAGAGCCCCTGTATCTTTTCGAGGTTCGAACTTCCGCGTTTACCTGCATCCTGTGCTAGCAACGCTCGCGTGCGCATTTTTATGCCGGCAGGCGCAACCATACCTTGATAACACCAGAAAGCTCTTTATGATCTTGAGGTATATCTCCATTCAGAAGAAGCACACCAGCGTGAGTAAAACCCAGAGAGGATAGCGAAAAGATGAATCAGGCAGTATTGATACTCATCAAACCAGATGGACTGAAAAAATCGTTGACCGGGAACATCTTAACGAGACTGTCGGAGATGAAGCTGGAGATCGTGGCCGCGAAGATGGTGCGGGTCTCACGCGAGTTGGCTGAGGCGCACTATAGTCACCTGCGCGATAAACCGTTCTTTGAGGAGCTGATACGGTATCTCCGGGGTGAGTTGCACGATCGTCGAAAAGTGATGGCGCTGGTTTATTGGGGTGACGAGGCGATAAGGAGGAGTCGCGAGCTTGCTGGTGCTACAAACCCCGAAGAAGCGGAGCCAACCTCTATTCGGGGCTCTTATGGCAGAATTCTGAGATCAGGTCTGTTTGAAAATGTCATTCATGTCTCATCCGATGAAGCCGAGGCGGAGCGCGAGATAAAGCTCTGGTTCATGCCTGATGAGATTATTGTTGATCTTTATCCGACCGAGGAGGTCGTCATCGAGGCGTACAAACGGCGTGCATGGGTACGCCCGACCGAGCAAAACGATGATGCTTACGTGAAGACGGTACGGGAAGAGACGGACGGGCACACAGAGACAACAGTATGAGGCGTAACGAAACGTGCTTTTTGTGATCCGTTTGTACTCCCGATGTGGGTGAGGAAGAGGAGCACCATACCACACCACACCACACAGACATCATGCGCTCCTCGTTCCCATTTCACGCCTGCTTCACCTAGCCAGGCGGTAGTAATCCGGTGCAGCGCCAGTTCACTTCCGCCGTCTTTGTGGTGATATTCACGACACATGCGGGGTTGCAGCCCTCTTTGGGCTCATAAGGGCCGAGATCGAGCCACCAGGTACCCGTTACCGCGTTGCAGGATGCGTTCGTCGTTATCCTTCCCACAGTGCTGCACTCGCTTGCTGCGGCGATCTCTAACGCTTCAGACAGGCTCATGCTCGCGCCGGTGCCGGTAACGCAGACGGTTTGCTGTGTCTCGCTGCCTCCGTCAGACTCAGACGGTAGTAATCCGGTGCAGCGCCAGTTTATTTCTGCCGTGCGCGTGTCCTCGGAGACGACGCAGGCGGGATTGCAGCCCTCATGCGGCGTGAAGGGCTCAAGATCGAGCCACCACGTGCGCGTGTAGTCGTTGTAGACGTAGGTACCGGTCAACGTCCCCTCCTGTATATCAGGTGCTGTTCTCTGCGATTGCGCGTGCTTCTTCATACGTCAGTGGTTCGAGTCCGCCCTGCGCATAGACCACGTCCATGATCTCCCAGTTTTCCAGCCATACGGTAACCGTCGCTCGATCGATCCTCGAGGGATCCTTCTCGGAGATCAGGAAGAAATCGAGCTCAACCTGCCAGCAGCCCGGACCGCGTGCCTGCACAACTTCCGTCACCTTCAGATCTCGGCCCTCGTAGTTCCTGTACGCGTCCAGGTTCAGTACGTAACTCCGTGCGATTTCCCGCGCCTCAAGTTCCTCGCGACCGGGTATATCCGCAATCGGTGCCTGTTTGAGCATGTCCCACTGCTCGTCGAGCGTCGCATAGGTCACCAGTCCCTGATTCACCACCACCAGTGCCGTGTGCGGTGTGATTACCTGCGCGAGCACCTGTCCTGTGCGGTTGCCGTAGCCCGCATGCCGCGATGTGAACTCAAAGACGAACAGCCAGCAGCTTGGGCAGCGTAGTGGCTCTGATCTGATAAACCGCAGATCAAAACCATCATACTGGTAGGTTGGCGAGTTCGCGACGAATGCGTGTGCGATCTCCCTGCTTTCCGCTTCCGTGACCTCTATGATGCTCGGCGCGGGGGAAATCCCATACTTCTCAAGGTCTTCGATCGGGTCGATACTGCTCGCCCAGAAATCGTTCGCCGCGCGGTGCACGCCCGCGCTCTTCAGCTCGCCCCGGACGAGCACCCAATCACCGTTCTCGATCCCCTCCACACTCACCGCGGGCCGCTTGGAATCGTCGTCCTCAACCATCTGGTCGTACCAGACCTGAACGGTCTTCCTGCCCGAGGAGAGCTCAAAGCAGGGGCAGAGCAGTTCGCCCAACAGATCAACCTGCCCGTAAACGATTACTTCCGTATCGTATACGGGATTCGCCAACAACTCCGCGACACTCACCATGCCTGCAGGCCGTTCCGGTCCCGGGGCGATACAGCCCACCATGAAGAGTGTTCCGACCAGAACACAGAGCACCGGAAGCGGCGCAAGCTTTACGAACAGAACATCTCGCTTTTCTTTTTCGGTTCTTACCACTACATTCTTCCCCTGTTTCATAGTATGCTCACCATTTTTCAGGTTCCATTGTATGCTCAGGTTCGTTTATCAGATTAAAAGGCTTTGCTAAGCTACGAATCGGTTCGTAGCCACGGAAAAGGCTTTATACCACCGCACGCAAGGTTCTGTACAAAGCGCGCTGATCAAGGCGCACCTAGTAGCATCACCAGGCATTGAGGAGGTGAGAGAGTAAGAAGATGAAGAAACTGGGAACGATAAGCGTGATCGCACTACTGGTGGTTTGTCTGGCGGCGGTCGGCTGTCTGGGCACGAGCTCGGAGGGTGATGCCGCGAACGCAGCGAGCAATACCACCATCGCCGTCTCGGGCACGGGGCTCATCAAGGTCGTGCCGAACAAGGTGACGGTGAATCTGGGTGTGGAGACGCAATCTGAGAATGTGACCGATGCGGTGGCGCAGAACGCGGCCAGGATGGATGCGGTGATCGCGGCACTGGACGCAGCAGGCGTACCGAAGGACAACCGTGAGACGAGCTATTTCCGGATCTTTCCGGTACGGTCTTATGAGCGGCCAGATGAAGGGATCCTGGGTTACCGGGTCACCAACGAGATAACGGTCGAGGTGCAGGATCTGGAGAAGGTGGGACCCGTGATCGACACGGCCATCTCTGCAGGAGCCAATACGGTGAATCACGTTGTATTTGGGCTGACCGAAGAGCGGGAGCGGGATCTGCGGCAGCAGGCGCTCACGGAGGCCTGCGCGGATGCACGCACGAAAGCGGACGCAATCGCCAGCGGGCTGGGTCTGAAGATCGTCGGCGTCGCCACGGTCACCGAAGGTGGGGTGTATACCTACCCGTATCGCGCAGGCGGCTACGATGAATACGCCAAGTACGCTCCAGCACCCTCGGTCGTCCCGACACCGATTGAGCCGCAGGACGTGACCGTCAGCGCATCCATCCAGGTCGTATACCGATGCCTCTGAGACACATTCACAGCGGGCACGTGAAACGTGAGTGAAAATGTGAAGCGATAAAAAAGCGGGCGTAGCTGGTACGTACGTACCGCACGCGAGCGGGCTACGCCCTGTTATTTTTTACTGCTAGCGCTAGTGAAACGTTGAGCGCGTTTCTACGGTACATCTCACTCAGAAGCTTATTTATAGCCCTTTCCAGCCTTCCTGCTCCAGCTTCAGGAACCGCTGAAGTGCTTCCGGATCCATAATGACGACCTCAAAGGCGACCTCGGCACCCCGCTGCTCCAGGGGCTCCCGTAACGAGTTCATGAGCATCTGCCTGATCGGCACAGGCACGCCAGCGAACGGCAGCGCCAGCGTGATCGTGACCTTGTTCCCGTCGACCTTCACGTCCTTCGCAATACCGAGCTCGACCAGCGTTCGATCGATTGCAGGATGTTTGACCGGTGCGATCGCAGCGCGAGCATTCTCTTCCGTTAGTGCTTCAGCCATGCTTCTTTTCTCTCCGTCTCTTTACTCACTACCTTCGGTTATAGAAAGGGCAACGAACAACATAAACGTTGGCTCAGTTCACCCGTGGGGATTCGTGGTGTGAACATGATGCTCTTTCAGCTCGTTCACGTGCCCCTGCGCCTTCGCCCAGTAGGACGCGGCATCTTCCCGTATGTCCGCGATCTCGTCAACGGTGAGACTGCGCACGACACGACCGGGGCTCCCGAGAATCATACTCCCCGGCGGATAAATCTTTCGCGGAGGCAGCAGAGCGCCGGCACCAATGATGCTGCCAGCACCCACGATGACCCCGGTGAGGATAATGGAGCCCATACCAACGATACAGCCGTCCTCGACTGTACAGCCATGCACGATCGCACCGTGCCCCACCACGCAATATTTGCCGATATGCGTTGCATGGCCGGCATCACCGTGCACGATACAGCTGTCCTGGATGTTCGACCATGCGCCGATATGAATCTCATAGGGATCGCCCCGAATCACGGCATTCGGCCAGACACTCACATGATCGCCCAGCTCCACGTTACCGATTACCGTGGCCAGCGGGTCAATATATACGGGCTCCGCTAAGTTCGGATAGTGGCCCTCGAAGCCACGAATCCTCACGCGCTCATTCACGATCACGTTACCATTTTATCGCCGCCAGCGTTTAAGTGTCGGAATGAAGGTAGTGGTCAGCGCTTTCGCCTGGTCCTCAGGCATGATATGCATGGTGATCATCAGTCCCGCGACTTTCTCGATCATCTCTTCCATACTCAGAGTAGGGTCGGTGAATGCACCGTTCTGGAAGCAATAGGTGCAGTATTCGTAGTTTGGTGAGCCGTCGACGTTCGTGCCGAAGTCGCTCTGTTTTTGCAACGGCATGCCGCAACTCTGACAGAAAGGGCCCGGTGGTTCTTCCATAAACGTTCTAGAAAACCTTTGAATCATGCCCATATAAAAAAGTAGCACGTGGGCCCTGCGGGGACGTGATGGAGCTCATCTCCACTATCGAACGTAGCAAACTAAGGCGGGTATCAAGAAAAGGGTGAATCCGCACAACTTCCGGCACTCGTGGTCGACGCATCTTGCCTCACGGTTGACGGAATCGCAGATGGAGGAATATTCAGGCTGGGTGCAGGGTTCGAAGATGCTCTCGATCTACGTGTACCTGTCAGGCCGGACCTCGATGGAGACCTGCTCAAGAGGTACGGGTTGGAGCCCCGGCAAGAGGAGCCCGCCAAGCTGAGGATCCCGGAGTGCCCGCATTGCTGCACCCTGAATACCGCGGGTGCCCGCGTCTGCGTGAACTGCCGCAAGCCGCTCGCGGTAATCTATGATCCCGCCCTCCATATACCTCTCTCTATGCCCACGCCAGGATCAGGATTCGAACCTGAGCGTCCCTAACGGGACAGTGACTCTCGAGGCCACCGCATTTGTCCACTCTGCCATCCTGGCCTTCTCGCTCTTCACGCTCGCGGTCAAGCAGAATCACATAAAAATACTGAGTCATGCTTAATAAAAGCGAGCGCCCACGCACAAGCAGGTTCGTTAGAAGAAGGACAACACGCCGAGATAAATGAGGGCGGCCACCGTCGAGCGGATAAATGTACCGATGATCACCGCAAGTAACGTCATGAGCGGCTGCATACCAATGAGCTGGCCGACAATGGAGCCGACGCCTGCACCGGTCCATTGTAGCGGAAAGATAACGAGCAGGACGACGCCGATGAAGCCAAGGCGGCTGGCCCACTTATGCTTCTGGAGCGCCTGCTCGCCACGTTCATTCACGCGCTCGACGAGCTTGCCCAGGCCAGGTATCTTCTTCGCATAATCAAAGTTCCAGACGAGGAACAGAGCGAGCATCGTATCAGTCCAGATAATGAAGGCGATGAGTGGTACCGGGGATATGCCCAGCCTCAGACCGGTGGGAACCACGGAGAGTGTTCCGAGCAGCGGGACGAAGGAATAGACAGTGAAGACCGTCATATAGTCCCCGAAATCATCAGGAACGACGAGCCAGAGGAAGAGCACCGTCGCACCACCGAGCGCCCAGGGGATGAGGAATTTGGCCAATTTGATCTTGTTCATGACCCTAACCTCACGAATACCGCCCCGCACGTTCATCTCGATCTCTTTGATCATCTATCTATCTACTTGCTCCGGGCTCCGCCAAGCAGCACAATCATTAATAGAGCTATACCAAATATAAAGCTGAAGGATCGTGCGAGTGCGTATTGTCATTGACAACGAGGCTCAACCGGGTTTTAAAAGCGATTGGGGCTTCTCATGCTTGATTGAGACCGGTAATCAGAACCTTCTCTTCGATACCGGCTATTCAGGCGACATTTTGGCCTTCAATCTCCAGCAATTTCACGTGCAGCGCGAGACAATCGATACGATCGTGCTCTCGCACGAGCACAGCGACCATGTCGGCGGGCTCAACGCGGTGTTGCATCCCGGTGTGACGGTATTCATGCCCCGCTCGTTCTCCCGGCGCTTCAAGCATGCAGTTGCACAGGTAGCTGAGGTGGTTGACGTCACGCTACCCCGAGCAATTGTTCCTGACGTGTACACGACGGGTGAGCTCGGTGCAGGGCAGAAGGAGCAGTCACTGGTGCTCGAAACGCCAAAGGGCATGGTCGTGGTTACGGGTTGTGCGCATCCTGGTTTAGAGGCAATCATCGCGGCTGCTGCTACTTTTGGTAAGCTCTACAGCGTCATCGGCGGGTTTCACAGCTTTAATCAGCTGGAGCTCTTACGCGAGTTTGACCTGATCGTACCCTGCCACTGTACCGCACACAAGCGCGAAATTCTGGCGCGGTACCCAGAGAAGACCAAACGGTGTGGATCAGGCATGGTGCTGGAGCTGGGCTGAGATGCAGTACCTCTACGGGCCCGTAGCCTCGTGGCGGCTCGGCAGGTCGCTGGGCGTGGATATTCTGAGCACTGCGGATAAGACCTGCTCGTTCGAGTGCCTCTACTGCGAACTCGGTCGAACGGTCAACAAGACAACTGAGCGGAAGGTGTTCGTACCCACGGACGTGATCGAACGAGAGCTTCACGCGCTTGCACCGTTCGTTGAGGAGACTACCGACGTGATCACCTTCGCGGGCATGGGCGAGCCGGCTCTGGGCGCGAATCTCAGTGAGGTAGTTGCGGCTATTCGCAGACATACGCGGAAGCCGATCGCGATCCTCACGAACGCCGCTTTGATCACCGATCCCGAAGTACGTAATGATTTGAAGAAGCTGGACATCGTTGTTGCCAAATTGGATGCGCCCGACCAGGCGATCTTCGACGCGGTGAACAGGCCGGTGAGCGCAGAAATCAAGCTCGACGAAATCATAGCGGGGCTCACAGAGTTCAGACGCGAGTACCGTGGTAGGCTCTGTCTGCAGCTGATGTTCATAGCGGAGAACAGAGCTTCAAGCGCGGCGCTCACCCGAATTGCCGTGGAGATACAAGCCGACGTGGTGCAGCTGAACACGCCGTTACGACCGTGCGGCGTAGCACCGCTGTCGGCCGAGGAGATGCAACAGATCGAAAAGCAGTTTGATCAGTTAAAAGCAGGAATCGAGGTAGTATCGGTCTACAAGAAGCTGAAGCCAGAAGTACGGGTGATTAACAAGGGGGCATTGATCAGGAGGCGGGGTGCAGAAGATTAGTACCGTCCGAGCGATTAATTAGTTCGCTGATTCAGTACCTTCGAGCAGCCCAGGTTCTGAAAAGAATCTCTACACGATCCTTGCTCTTGATCAGAAAGCTGGGCAATCCGTAATGTCTGCTGCTAGCTAAGGGTCATGAATTGACCGTCTTTGAGCCACCGCTCGGCCTCTTCTGTCCGTCCGGAACGAAGCTACCGAGCCCGCTCGTCAGTGGAAATAACCCGTCCTGCACGAGCGTCTACCAGCCCCCGCACAACCATGCGCGCGAAGGTAACGCAACGCATGCATCATCTCTTCGTTGGTTGCATCTCCCCCTTGCGCTCGCTCTGATGATCTCAGCATACACCATTCAGATTTTTGCCGATGACTGCCAACCGTTATTCCCAGTCTGCTTTGATTCGCTTCGGTTCTGTTCGGTTCAGTTTAGTTTCACAGTGGCAGCACACCAGTAGCAAGGAACAGCGAGGAGAACAGGATTGCGACCATGTTCATCGCCTTGATCAGCGGATTGATCGCCGGCCCCGCGGTATCCTTGAAGGGATCGCCGACCGTATCGCCAACGACTGCGGCCTTGTGCGCATCGCTACCCTTACCGCCGAGATAGCCGTCCTCGATCATCTTCTTCGCATTGTCCCAGGCAGCACCACCGTTCGCCATCATCAACGCGAGCATCAAGCCCGAGATGATCACACCGATCAAGAGCCCGCCGAGCGCGATCGCACCCAGGATGAGCCCCACCGCCACCGGCACGACCACCGCGATCATACCGGGCACGATCATCTCCCGTAACGCGGCAGCGGTAACGATATCCACGCATTTGCCGTATTCCGGCTTCGCCGTGCCGTCCCAGATGCCCGGGATCTCCTTGAACTGCCGCCTTACCTCTTCGACGACCTTGAACGCGCCCTTGCCCACGGCACGCATCATCACCGCACTGAAGATAAAGGGTAACAGCCCGCCGATCAGCAGCCCGATGAGCACGAGCGGATTGAAGAGGCTGAAACTCTCCGGCGGTAAGTTCACCTTGTGCAGGTAATCCGAGAACAATGCTAATGCCGCAATTGCCGCGGACGCAATCGCATAGCCCTTCGTCACCGCCTTCGTCGTGTTACCCACCGCATCGAGCTTGTCGGTCGTCTCCCTCACGCTGGCCGGCAGGTCTGCCATCTCCGCGATGCCGCCGGCATTGTCCGTGATCGGCCCATAAGAATCGAGCGCGACCACGATCCCGGTCGCCGAGAGCATGGCAACCGCGGTAATCGAGATCCCGTAGAGACCTGCGGTCATCGAGCCCGTCACTATGAACGGCATGAGATACGCGACCAGAATACCGCCACAGATGATGATCAAGGGCCAGCCCAGCGAGATCATGCCCACCGCAAGCCCTGTAATGAGATTGGTGCCCGCGCCCGTTTTGCTCGCGTCTGCTATTGATCGTACGGGCGCATGATCCTGCGTATAATACTCGATCGCCACGACCATGAACGCCATGATAAGGATCCCGATGACCGAGGCACCGAAGAGCGAGTACGCTGCTGCATTAGACCCGAAAAGAAGTAGAGTGACCGGGAAGAAGAGCATGACACTGAGTATCGCGGCGGTGAATACGCCCTTATACAGCGTGCGCATAATCTTCTCCTCCCTGCCCATTCGGACCGCGAAGACCGCGATGATCGAGGCGAAGATCGCGACTGCGCCCAGAATTAACGGATACTCGATCACCGTTAACGCGCTCGCCACACCCGGGAAGATGCTCGAGACATTGCCCGCATTGACCATCAAGCCGCCGATGAGCATTGCCGCCAGCGACGTTACCACGTACGTCTCGAAGAGGTCCGCGCCCATGCCTGCGCAGTCGCCCACGTTGTCGCCCACGTTGTCCGCGATAACGCCGGCGTTACGCGGGTCGTCTTCCGGAATGCCCGCTTCCACCTTGCCCACTAGGTCTGCACCAACGTCGGCCGCTTTCGTGTAGATACCGCCACCGATCCGTGCGAACAACGAGATCAGGGACGCGCCGAAGCCGTAGCCCACGACCAGGTCGACCGCGTGCGAGCCACCGCCGAAGGCGATGTAGAACAGGCTCGTGCCCAGTAACGCGAGCCCGACGACCGAGAGCCCGGTAACCGCACCGCCCTTGAACGCGATATCGAGCGCACTCCGAACGCCCGAGAATGCGGCCTGCGCAACGCGCGTATTGCCGCGGGTCGAGACGGACATGCCGATATAGCCCGCAGCCGCAGAACCCGCTGCACCCACCAGGAATCCGAACGCAACCCTGCCGGAATCCAGATACCCGCCGTCAAACGCGTTACCGAGTGCAAGCACTAAAATGACCGCGATAATGACCGCAACGATCGCGATCGTTCGGTACTCACGGTTCAGGTACGCGGACGCGCCCTCCTGTATCGCGCCTGAGATCGCGTTCATCTGCTTACTGCCCGAGTCCTGCTTCAGTGTGTAGAAGGCGAAGTACGCCGCGAATGCCAAACTCACCAGTCCCGCGAAGGGAGCCAACCATAACAAATTCATATTTAGTATCACCTACTTACTTCACGTTACTTCAGTTTTTCAGGGGCCATTCAAGCAATGCCACCGCAAGATGAGCTTCTGCACTTTTTTTGTGCGAGCTCATATATATACATTGCGGTTTTTACTCGCTCTTCGCGTGCGCTCTCTCACGCTCATCGCGTTGACGACCGCTGGCAGGGCTGGTAACGTGACATGAAGAAACGTGAGCTGGAGATCATCCTGGAACGCGTCGAGGATATTGAGCAGCCGGAGGTCGAGAGCGAGCAGTACGCGACACCCGCGCCCGTTGCTGCTGAACTGCTCTTCTTCGCCTTCAGTCACGGCGATATCGCCGACCGGGTCGTCTACGATCTCGGCTGCGGCAACGGCATCCTGGGCATCGGTGCTAAGCTCCTCGGTGCTCGTGCGGTCATCGGCATAGACCGTGATGGAAAAGCGCTTGGGACCGCGCGAAAGAATAGTGCGATGTTCGGGGTGGAGGTGGACTTCAGGCAGTGCGAGATCCATGAAATTAAAGTGGCGGGAGATACGGTGGTGATGAATCCGCCCTTCGGCGCACAGCGGAAGAACCGGCATGCGGATCGCGCATTCCTGGAGAAAGCGCTTGTGGTCGCGCCTGTTGTTTATTCGATCCATAACGCAGGCAGTGAGGCGTTCATCAGACGTCTGCTCCCTGCAACCACCACCATTGACCGGTTCCCGGTCGCATTCCCACTCAAACGGCGGTTCGCCTTCCACCAGAAGGATCGGAAGGTTATTCCGGTAGACATCTATCGGATCGCACGACCGGGCGAATAGAATAATGCACGGTATGCCATGACCGCGGCTCAGTCATTACGTCTGCAAGCCAGCCAGTGGCTTGCTCACTGATCGATGTTCTCTGACTGGTAGATCCCGCAATACCCATTGTCAGGAACATCGGCGAGTTTGACAAAGATGAGCTGGAGAAGACGCGCATTCCGCACCACCGCAAAGCCCTGCTCGTTGTGAACCACCAGCAGTGACTCGCTCCGCCCCTCGTAGCCCGCGTCCCAGAACCCCGTTGCCAGAGTAGCGCCACAGCGGATGAGACTTGTTCGCGGAGCGCCAAACGCCATCACGTCCTTCGGGAGATGAACGATCTCGTTGTATATGATCTTATAAGCGCCAGGCCGCAGGAAGACCTGATCATCGACAAACCCGAGCGGCTCAGTCTTCGAGAGTGTCCGTTCTGCGTTACTGAAATCCACGCAACCCGCACTCGTGAGGCGCTCTATCCGCCGCACCGTCAAATCCACACCATTTGGCTGTGTCTGCGTGTCCGTATCAATCAGGTTCTCGACCAAGGGTGGTTTGAGCTGTAGCCGCGCTCGTATCTGCTCTCCTGTAAGCACGGCGCCATTCGCGAGCTTTGAGCGCTCTTTCGGCATCGATCGGGTCATCGTGTTCTTTTTATTTTCACCGCTTAAATCTTACGTACCGCCAGAGCATTTTTCTAAACTAAACCACAAGTAGCTAGCTTGGCTAGCTCGGCGCGAGCATGAATGAGGACGACGTTGCACGAAGCGCGCAATTGGCGCTGCTCCTTGAAGTGTCTGCGTATCCGAAGCCCGGGAACGTAGATCGTACACATGATTTCACCGATACGAGCTACGAGCATTTCCTCGCCTCCTCTGTTGCGCTTTATCCGGTCTTCAGAGATGCCGCGGTGCGGGGTAGCCGCAGGGGCACGGGCCTGGGAAGCCTGGTGAAACGTGGCGTCGAAGAGAGTCGTGCATGGCAACATGGTGGGAACACGCATTTCGGCGCTTTACTCCTGCTCATCCCGTTGACCATGGCTGCCGGCGCGTGCAGGCGCTACGACCCCCACGAGCTGCAACGAACAGCGGCGGAAAAAATGCGCCGCACCACCATGGAAGACGCAATCGATGTGTACCAGGCATTCCCGAAGGCCAGGGTCAAAGTGCGCACAGCCGTGCCCGAATTCGATCTTACCAGCGATGCGGCGATCGACGAGATACGAGCAAAAGAGTACACGCTCTACCAGATATTCAGTATCTCCGCAGCTTACGATATGATCTCACGCGAATTGGTGGGTGGATTTGAACGGACATTTAAGAGTGCCGCACTCCTGAGCGAGCTGGCGCGAGCAGAGCGCATCAATGAGGCGATAACGCATACGTATCTCCACTTGCTCGCGGCAGAGGTGGACACGTTTATCACCCTGAAATTCGGCACTGAGCGGAGCAGCTACGTGCAGAAGAGAGCGAAAGAGATTGTGGATAACGGCTGCAAACATGAAGAGCTAGAGGCTTTCGATAACGAGCTTGTACGTGCGAGGCTCAATCCCGGCTCGACAGCAGACCTCATTGCCGCCGCGCTATTCCTCTGTATCCTTGGCGGGCTCAGATTCTGAAGGCAGTAAGCGATCATGCCTGAGCTCTTTCCAGCGACCCTGGACAGGTACGAGCCTCACGGCACCGGGCAGTATCATGCCGATCGCCATCGGTGCGCCATCAGGGTTCGCAACGGGCACCGGCGTGGCAACGACTGCCGTGCCACGGTCAAGAACCATGGTTTTAACGATCCCGAGCCCGCAGACTTCCGCGCTACCGCTGGAAGTAGCTCCAGTGCGATATAGCCCTGCAATGCTGCCCTCTGCTGGTGGCCACGCGAAGACCCTGAGTTCGAAAACGCGGGTTCGTGCCGTTTTGAAGTACGCCGTGTACGCACGCTCGCGTAGCGCCCGCCGCTCCTCGCGCGTTCGCGTTCGTACGTGTTCCGAGCTGCGTATCCGGAGCACGGGACACGTCAGCTGGGATACTATATGAGCCAGCTCATCCCCGCGCTCAATCGCCAGAACCAGTGTTGGCTGTATCGCGGCAATCTCCTGGAGCTTGAATGCCGTTGCTGCCTCGCCCTCCACCCAACCGGTCGAATCCACAATCACCACCGCGGCCCCGAGTGCGGTGGCCTTCCGTACCGCTGCCCCGGTTCCCTGCACGCACGCACGGGTACAGCTCCCGGGCGAGGTATCGCCAACAAAGTAGAGCCCACGAAGCGGCACCTCAGAAAGTCGATGCAGCTGCTGCTCTACCAGGCCCATACCGATGCAGCACGGCGGCCCGATATCACTCTGGCCGACATCTGCATCGACCACGGCCACACGGAGCTGCTGCGCGTGAAATCGGTTCGCAAGTGCCGTAACCGTAGAGGTCTTGCCAACGTCGACCGTTCCGAGCAAGAAGAGGATAAAGGGTTTCTGATTGCTCGTAAACGCATCGTGTATCGCTTCTTCGTGAGCTTGCCGCTCGCGTCCCATCACATAGCTATTTTTATTGCGGAACGAAATAGGTTAGTTAGTGAGGCTTCTTTAGCACGCTTATTTACAGCGCTCTTTTTCCAGTTACACGGGCGGTGATACGGGATAGTATGGAACCGGTAGAGAAAGAGGGGGTGGTACATCGCTGTATTGAGATGCTGGATGAGATCCTAAGCGATACCACCGTGCCGCGAAACCTGCGGCGGTCAACGGGCGAATTAAAAGACCAGTTGCTGAACGGCGCAGGCTCGCTGGCCATGCGCGTCGCTCTGGTGATCTCTGATTTCGATGAGCTGAGCTCCAACCCGAACACTCCCGCACATACACGAGCGCAGATCTGGAGCATAGTCAGTCAGCTGGAAATGATCGCCGGCGAGGATTGAGGTAACTGATGATCACGATAGCAATTGCGGGAAAGCCGAACTCGGGCAAATCGACCTTCTTCAAAGCGGCCACGCTCGCAGACGTTGAGATCGCCTCGTATCCATTCACCACCATCAAGCCGAATACCGGGATCGCGTACGTGAAGGTGGACTGCCCGTGTCAGGATCCAGCGATTCAGCAGGAGCTTGGCGGTAAATCGTGCGATAAGTGCATTGATGGTATCCGCTTCGTGCCGGTGGAGCTGCTCGATGTCGCGGGTCTGGTCAGAGGTGCGCATGAGGGCCGCGGATTGGGCAACGAGTTCCTTGATGAGCTCCGACAGGCAGCAGCGATCATTCACGTGGTCGACGCCGCTGGGGGGACAGATGCGGATGGCAATGTAGTAGATCTTGGGAGCCACGATCCCCGCGAAGATCTCGTGTTCTTCAAAACCGAGCTGACCCTGTGGGTCTTCGGGATAATCAAGCGCAACTGGCGTAAGATAGAGCGGAAAGCGGAATTAGAGGGCCTGAAGATCGAGCGACTGCTGGCTGAGCAACTGACCGGTGTCGGCGTCTCTGAGGAGCAGGTGAAGGCCGCGCTCATGGAGCCTACGAGCCCAGACCGCGCGAATTTCAGGTCCTGGAGCGACGATGACCTCCACACACTGGCAGCCGCAGTGATCAGGCGGAGCAAGAAGATGGTCATTGCGGCGAACAAAGCTGATGTCGCGCCTCACGAGAACCTCGAGCACCTGAAAGAGGTGTCTGCGGCGAGCGAGGGCGAACGGGTCATTCCCTGCTCTGCGGCCGCAGAACTCGCGTTACGAACCGCAGCAAAGAACCAGCTCATCACGTACGTGCCCGGCGATGCGGATTTCGAGATCACGAGCGAGCTCACGGATAAGCAACGCAAGGGGCTGGAAAAGATACGCGCGTTCTTGCATGACCACGGTGGTACCGGCATTCAGGCGATCATCAATTACGCGGTCTTCGATCTGCTGGACTACGTCGTCGCCTATCCGGTGGAGGACGAGCACAAGTTCTGCGACTCCAGTGGGCGAATCCTGCCTGACGCGTTCCTGCTCAAACGCGGGAGTACCGCACGCGATCTGGCCTTCGCCGTGCATTCTGAGATCGGCGAGAGCTGCCTTTATGGCGTTGATGCGCGCACCAAACTCCGGCTTGGTGAGAAGCACGAATTGGTGAACCGGGATATTATTAAGATCGTCTCTACAAGGTAACGTGATGGTGCTGAACGAGCTAGCTAGCGCGACCGTGATGCCGGGCCAATGCTCAGTTCAGTTCAGTTCATTTCTTTTCGCTTGCCGCACCGCCTGGTGAAGTGGCAGGGATTATCAGTCGCAATGCCTGCGACACCGAGAGCCTCGGCACACTTACAGTCTTCGCGCGTGTTGATCACCCAGGCATAGATCTCAATGCCCTGCATCGCCGCCGCATCCACATACTCACGGGTCAGGCGTGGATACCGCTGGAAGATGATCTCAGCCCCGGCATCCCGCGCCACCTGCAGGGGGAAAACGGGCAGCGCAGAGAGGATGATCCCCGTTTTCACCTGCGGTGCATGCGCTTTCACGGTGAGGAGCGCGGGATGGAAGAACGAGGCGATGATAACGCTTTGCGTCATACCGCCTGAAACCACGTCATGCACAACGGCTTCCGCGATACCCGGCTCTTTTAATTCGAGCACCAAGCCGATTCCCCGGTGATGGCCGAGAGAAAGGACCTCGGATAACGCGGGAATATGCTCACCTTTGCCCGCGTCCAGTCTCTGAAGCTGCCGCAGTGTATGGGCCGCAACGAGGCCAGAGCCGTTGGTCGTTCGCTCCAGTGTGGCATCGTGAATAACCACCAGCTCGTGATCCTTGCTCTGTCTGAGATCGAGCTCCACCAGATCCGCACCGCATTCGGCAGCCCGTTTGATTGCACGGATCGTGTTCTCCGGCTCTTCGGCACGTGCGCCACGATGCGCTATGATTCTCATCTCCGCGCTTTTAAAAAGGAAGGGTCTACTTTAACTATGGGCATAACGCGAAAGGCATGGATAACGTACCACGATACGCTTACACTGAAGCTAACGGACCCGATAGCGATCGTGGGGGCGCCAGGACTGCGCTCAGTGGGCAAAATCGCGGTCGAGTTATTAATTGAGCAGTTACAGCCGCGGTTATATGCAGAAATCTACTCTTATGGGTTTCCCGGAGTGTATTATGGGCCTTCATATCTCGGCGCGCCCAGCCACGCGGGTGGGCTCACGACGAAAGATCAGCTCACCGAGCTGCCGAGCGTTAAGATCTATATCGCAGACCCGAAAAGCGGATCGGGCACGGCGGACAGGGAGTTCGTGCTCATCAGCGGTTATCAAGCGTACGATCCGCTCAACCAGCATATGGTCGTTGACCGTGTTACCGATGTTCTGAAGGCGCTGGGTGTAAAGCGGGTGTTTTCGCTCGGTGCGCAGGTGATCGAATCGGGCATGACCTGTTGCGCAACGGATACGAACGTGCTCGATGAGATGGCCCGGTATGGCATCACACAGACGCACGTCGATCGTTTTATCGGCTTCTCAGGTCTCATCGCGGCACTCGCGATGATGAAAGGGATTGAGGGCGTGTGCCTGTTTTCGAGCACCACGCAGAACTTCGAGGATCCTGAATATCCCGATCTTGACGCGGCACAGGAATTGGTCCTGCGCATCGCGGAGATACTTGGTTTGCAGGTTGATTCGGCGGATCTCGAGCAGCTGCTAGGCGAGGAGCAGGAACCAGCAGAGAGCGAAACGGCCGGAGCGCGCGAGCGCAAACCATATACCGAAGACCTTGACGGGTACGGGTGATCGCTCATCGCGAGGAGAGGATGGCAACGAAGGCAAAAATGAGTATAGACGCGCAGGTAACTGCCTTTGAGCTTGCCTGCAGGGAGATCGCGGAGCTGATGGCGGCGCAGGGGCTCCAGGAGGCAGAGAGTATCAACCGGCTCAAGAAGGAGATCAGCGGCAAATACCGCTTGACCAGCCTTCCACGGCATTCCGATGTGATGAAAGTGAGTCGTGATGACGTGCGGGCGCAGCTGAAGCGTAAGCAGATGCGAACCGCCTCAGGCGTGGTCCCCGTGGCCGTAATGACCTCGCCCTATGCCTGTCCGCATGGTAAGTGCCTCATGTGCCCGGGTGGGCCGACTTCGGAGTTCGAGTCACCGCAGAGCTATGTAGGTCGAGAGCCCGCAGCATGCCGTGCGGCACAGCACGGGTTTGACCCCTACGAGCAGGTACGAGCACGGCTCCATCAAGTCGAGGAGATCGGGCACGACTTCGAGAAGGTTGAGCTGATCCTGATGGGCGGGACGCTCACCGCACGACCCGAAGCATACCAGCAGTGGTTTGTAAACCGGTGTCTGGCGGCCATGGACGCGTTTGGTGTGGAACATGGCAGCGCGATCAGGAACACCGGTATAACGTTCGAGACGAGGCCCGATTATGCAACGGCGCACGAGCTAGATCGTATGCTCGCGCTGGGCGCGACGAAGGTCGAGCTGGGCGTGCAGCAGCTCTCAAATACGATTTTAGCGCGGATTCAGCGCGGACACTCGGTTGAAGATTCGATCGCCGCGAACCGTTGTGCACGTGATAGCGCCCTGAAGGTCGGCTTTCACGTGATGCTTGGCCTGCCCGGCACGACCGTTGAAGCGGATAAAGCGATGTTCACGCGGCTCTTCTCCGAGCCCGAGTTCAAGCCAGATTATCTCAAGATTTATCCCACGCTCGTAGTTCGAGGAACGCCGTTATACGAGCAGTGGCGCAGGGGCAACTATGTCCCATTCCGTGAGCCCGAAACCGTTGAGATTATCGCGTTTGCAAAGCGGATCATTCCGCCGTGGGTGCGGATACAGCGAATTCAGCGTGATATTCCCGCGCAGTTCATCGAGGCGGGCGTGAAGAAGAGCAATCTGCGACAACTGGTGCGTGAGCGACTGCGAGCGGAGGGCTATCAGTGCCGGTGCATTCGCTGTAGAGAGGCGGGGCTTGCTCGCTTAGAAGGTCGTATCGCTACCGAGCAGAATATCTCCCTGGTGATAGAGCGGTACGACGCGTGCAGAGGTACGGAACACTTCATCTCGTACGAGGATGGTGAGGCCGACCTTTTAATCGCGCTTTTACGGTTACGATTCCCGCACGAACCGCATCGAGCGGAGCTGAAGGATGCTGCTCTCGTGCGAGAACTTCACGTGTACAGTGAACTGGTGTGTTTGGGAAAACAGAAGGCGGGGAGCTGGCAACATCGCGGGTACGGCGCTCGCCTGTTACGAAAAGCCGAAGAGCTTGCGGCTGACGCGGGGTACCGGAAGATAGCCGTGATGAGCGGGCTCGGTGTCCGGGCATACTATGAGCGGTTCGGCTACGAACGCGAGGGGCCGTTTATGCTGAAACGCCTCGTCTGATAGCGTCGTTCGGCTAGTAGCGCGCCTGTTCATGCCCAAGCGTATGCCGCGGCAGGATGAGGACGAGCGAGTCACCATGAGCGTAAACAGTTACTTTACCTGAACCGTATTATAACCATCAGTGCGCGGCACAGTTCACCGCGCTACGGCAAAGATGGACCCCGCTGTTCTGCTGCTCCTGCTCGTCGCATCTGCACTCCTCGGTGTGCTGCTCGGCACGATAACCGGGCTCGTGCCCGGCTTCCACCCGAATAACGTGGCTGTTATCCTGCTCGTACTCACGCCCGCTATCCTCGCGGAGCCGCGCACCTTCTGTGCCGCACTGCCCTTTGATACGCTTCTGCTCCTGGTCGCAGCGGTCATTCTCGCCGCCTCGGTCGCCCACACGTTTCTCAACTTCATTCCGGCGGCCTTCTTCGGCGCCCCCGAAGGTGAAACGGCGCTCGCGTTACTGCCCGCGCACCGGCTCCTGCTGGAAGGTCGCGCGTACGAAGCCACTGTGCTCTCTGCCCGGGGCAGTTTCGGCGCCATCATCTTCTCCTTCATCTTTATCATCCCCTTCTTTATCCTCTTCTCCACGCTCCATTTCTACGAGCTCATCCAGAGCCTGATGCTCTATCTGCTCTTCGGGATCTCCACGCTACTCGTTCTCACCGAGAGCTTCAACGAACGAATGCCCTCCTCCCAGGCAGTTTTCCTCGCTGCCTTCGTCTTTCTGCTCGCCGGGATATTTGGGTGCGTCGTTCTGGATATGCCGGTGCACACGCCGTTCCTCTTCAGCTCCACGATGCTCTTCCCCGCACTCACCGGGCTCTTCGGGCTCTCCACTATCTGCTATTCGCTGCTCCACACGCCGGAGATTCCGGAGCAAACGATCGAAGAGCCGGAGACCGAGAACGCGGAGGTCATCAAATCCGTTCTCTCCGGCTCGATCTTCGGCACGCTCGTCAGTTTCTTGCCCGGGATCACGTCCGCGCACGCCACCGTGATGGCGATGCTCACACGGCGTAACCGCGATCCGGAGCAGGTGATCGTGACTCTGAGCGGGGTCAATACAGCCAACGTTGTTTTCTGTCTCGAGACGCTCTTCCTCATCTCGCGTGCACGCAGCGGCACCACGATCGCGCTCAGCCGCCTTCTGAACATCCAGCCATGGGAAGGCGGTGCGCTCCCGCCATCGTTACTGCTCTATCTGCTCATGGTGGTGCTCGTTGCCGCACCCTGCTCCTACTTCATCACGAACTATCTGGGCAGGCAATTCGCGCTTCGGTTCTCACAGCTGCCATACCGTACGCTGCTGATCATGATCGCGCTCTTCCTCATCGCGCTCGTGCTGCTCTTCACCGGCCTTATGGGGCTGCTCGTGCTCATCGTCGGCACGTACATCGGGCTCATTCCGATCTGTTTTGGTGTGAAACGGAGCAACGCTATGGGCGTCCTACTACTTCCGATACTGGTAATTCTGTGGCACATGTAGAGTAAACTTTATAACGGCGGAGCGCAAATCCCCCATCATGATAACGGTAGCGATAAATGGATGGGGGCGCATCGGACGAATTCTCTTTCGCGCAGCGCTGCAGAACGATTCGGGGTTCGAGGTCGTCGCGATCAATAGCCGCAAGGCGGAGGCTTCCTGGGTGGCCCACCTCCTGAAGTACGATTCCGTGCACGGCATATTCGATAAACCGGTAGAGGGGAACGCGGATGAGAACGCGCTCGTCGTGAACGGGAAAGAGATACCGATCTTTGCGGAGACCGATCTTGAGAAGCTGCCCTGGGCGGACTTGGGGGTGGATTTGGTGGTAGAATCAACCGGCGCGTTCAGGGACCGGAAGAGCGCGTCACTGCATCTGACCGCGGGGAGCAAGAAGGTGATCATCACGGCGCCGGGAAAGGATCCAGATGTTACTATCGTTCCCGGTGTCAACGACGAGATGTACGACCATGCGGCGCACAAGATCATCTCGCTCGCCTCCTGCACCACCAACTGCCTGGCACCAGTCGCGAAGATATTAAATGACGAGTTCGGGATCGTCAACGGCTTTATGACCACCGTGCATGCGTATACCAACGATCAGAAGATCCTCGACGGTAGACACAAGGACATGAGACGTGCACGGGCCGCCGCGATGTCCATCATCCCCACCACGACTGGCGCGGCGAAAGCGTTGGGTCTCGTTCTGCCGATGTTGGAGGGCAAGCTGGATGGCTTTGCCTTGCGAGTTCCCACCTTTAACGTCTCGATCATAGATCTCGTGACCGTATTGGAACGGGATACCACGGCCGACGAGGTCAATAGCGCGTTCGAGGCAGCAGCGAAGACCCCCTCGCTCAAGGGCAAACTCGCCGTTTCACACGAACCGCTGGTGTCCATCGATTTTATCGGCAATAGCTATTCGTCCATCGTTGATGCTGAGTATACCACCGTGATCGGGGGCCGCGGCAACCTGGTGAAAGTGCTGTCTTGGTACGACAACGAATGGGGCTATTCATGCCGCTGTGTTGACATGATAAACCGCATTGCGGCGTTAGGTCTCTGAGGTGTGCTGCTAGGTTGACGGCCTGGAGTGAAGCGTAAGTAAGAGAAGCCAGGAGGATAACATGAATCCGAAAGAGGTATTGTCGGATTTTTTCACGCTGGATGACTTCGAGGTTGCGGGAAAGACGGTGCTCTTCAGAGCGGATTTGAACTCGGTGGTCATCGATGGCAAGGTGCAGATGAAGGAGCGGATCGAGGAGAACGGTAAGACGATTCGGGAGCTTGCGGAGAAAGGCGCAAAAGTGGTGATCCTTGCGCACCAGGGTCGCGCGGGCGGTAAGGAGTTCCTCACTCTGGAGCAGCATGCGCACCTGCTCAACGAACTGGTGGATCTGAAGTACATTGAGGACATCATCGGGCCGGCAGCTCGGCGAGCAGCCCAGGAGCTTGAGAACGGAGAGGTGCTGCTCCTGGACAATGTGCGATTGCTCGCCGAGGAGACGCTCGATAAGACCCCCGCAGAGCATGCACAATCCATCTTTGTCCAGCGACTCGCACCGCTCGCAGATCTGTACATCAATGATGCCTTCTCGGTCGCGCACCGTGCGCACGCGTCGGTGGTCGGTTTTCCGACGCTCATGGAGGCTGGTCTGGGACGGCTCATGGAGAGCGAGCTGAGTGCGCTGGAACGCGCGGTCAACCACATCGAACGTCCAAGTGTGTACGTGCTCGGCGGCGTGAAACCCGAGGAGGTCTTTGATATTATTGAGTTCGCGCTCGATTCAGATAAGATCGATTATATCCTCACGACCGGTGGTATCGGTAACCTCTTCATGGTGGCGAACGGGATGATCCCGATGAAGGTGGATAAAGATCTGCTGGAGATCGTAACACGAGCAAAGGAGATACAGGAACGGGCGGGCAGGAAGATCAAATATCCCTGGGATCTTGCCATCGAGCAGAACGGTAAGCGCGAGGAGATTCCGGTTGATCAGGTCAGAGTAAATATGCCGATCTACGATATCGGCCATGAGACGATGGAGAAATACGCGGAGATCATCAAGAACGCGCGCACGGTGGTCATGAAGGGGCCTGCGGGCTTTTACGAGAAGGAGGGCTTTGGCGAGGGCACACGCGCGATCTTCGAGGCGATTGCCGAATCGCCCGCCTTCACGCTCCTCGGTGGTGGCCACACCTCCGCAGCGATCAGTGAGGTGGGCGTCGATCGGAGCAAAATGGAGCATGCGCACGTGAGTCTGGCAGGCGGTGCGTTCCTGCGGTATCTCCTCGGGAAACCATTGCCGGGGATCGAGGTGCTCAGAAAGAAGAAGTGAGGAAGTGACTTATTCTTCTGCCTCAATGAGTTAGTACAAGCGACAAGGGGTCGTGGGGTAGAGGATATCCTGTCAGGCTCCGGACCTGACGACCTGGGTTCAATTCCCAGCGACTCCGTCTCAACCTTTCTTTCACAAGAACGTGTACGTGAGCACCAAGCACTATTCACGCTTTTGCGTTAGCACCGTCTTATTTCATGTACCTGAGGGATCATGATCCGCAAACTGAAGTCGATCTGGGAGTTAACGCGGTTCGAGCACGGTCTGATGTACGGGCTCGGCGTGCTCATCGGGATCATCGTTGCGGACGGCCGTATTTTCGTACAGGCATCGATCGCCGGGCTCGCGGTATACATTCCGGCAGAAGGTGCGATCTTCGGCTTTCTCACCGCACTCTTCATCCAGGCGGGCACCTTCGCCCTGAATGACTACTGCGACCTCGAATCTGATCGTGCGAACCGCAGGATGGATAGACCACTCGTGCGCGGCGAGCTTACGCGGCGAGAAGCGTTACTGATCGCGCTGCTCGCCACCGCAATCGGTATCGTCGCGGCATCGTTTTTGCACCCGCTGCTCTTCGCACTCGCCGTCCTTTCCGCGGTACTGGGCATGGTCTACGATGTGAAGATGAAGGAATTCTTCGGCGTGAGCAACGTCTATATCGCGCTCACCATGGCGATCCCGTTCATCTTCGGCGGCTTGATCGTGGACCCTACCCGGATCGATCTGATACTGCTCGTCCTTGCTGCGATGGCATTCGTCGCAGGGTTCGGGCGTGAGGTGATGAAAGACATCGCGGATCTCAGGGGTGACGCGCTACGGGACGTCAAGAGCATTGCGCGCATCTATGGCCCGACTACCGCGAGCAGCGTCGTCGTCGGTTCATATTTGCTCGCTGTCGCTCTGAGCGTCATACCGATCTTCTCGATCGGGAGCTCGTATTACTGCAATCCCGCGTATCTGCTCCCGGTGCTGCTCGCTGATCTGCTCCTGGTGCATGCCTGCTGGGTGCTGTGGCGGCAGAGCGCGGAGACTGCGGATTATACTGCACTGAGAAAGGAGACGTTACTGGCAATTACTCTGGGGCTGCTCGCCTTTGTGTGCGGTGCTGTTTTCTAATCACTCGACGGGCATCACGGGATCAGTAGCACTGCTGCAGCTTGCCGTTTCTTCGCGTCATCGCATGGGGTTGGTGCACGTGATTCACGCCACTCGAGGCTGGCAGTCCCGCGGGGGGAGTGTCTCCTGGACGGTGCGGATCGTGCGGGAAATTCCCGCCCTGTTGTGCCCAGCCCAGAAGGCGCCTTTATTTATTCCTTTCCTGTTATTTTGGACGTGCAGGTTCAAACGAAACGAAAGGAAATAAGCAGATACTTTCGGTAGTATGTATAGTATAGTATACAAAGGCAGGATGAGGGTAGCGTTTGGCGGCACGTTCGATCCGTTACATGACGGGCATAAGCAGCTCTTGAAACGCGTGTATGAGCTGAGCGAAGGTGGTGAGATCGTGATCGGAGTGACCTCGGATGCTATGGCGCGCACCTTCAGGGATCGTGACGTTCGTCCGTTCAAGGCGCGTGCGGCGGCTCTCCAGCGGTACATGCGAGAGAAATACGGCGCGCAGGTGCGCGTGGTGGAATTACACGATCGCTACGGTCCTACGCTGGACGAGGATTTCGAGTACATCGTGATCTCGCCTGAGACCTATCCGGTTGCCGTGAGGATCAACGAGCTGCGGAAGGCACGCGGCAAGAAACCGATAGCGATCGTAAGAGTCGAGCACGTAAAAGCCGCGGATGGCGGGCTCATCTCGTCCACGCGGATAAAGGCGGGCGAGATCGATACGCACGGGACGCTGCTGAGGTGTACGGGGTAGTACCAGGAGCCAGGATAAGTACCCCAAAGGACTGCTCTATTCTATGATACTGACGCTCAGTGCCCTGCTCGCAGTTTCCCGGTGCGTTCAAACATTCCTTCACTTCAACTGCAGAATGCGTGCTAGCATGCACGCACTGTCGGTCCGATCCGCCACGATACCCGGTATCCCGTGATTGGTAATGGTAACGCTAGCGTCTGCCAATAAGTGGGCGCGGGATACACCACGTGCGTGCGCGTCTGCTCTAACGCATCTGATAAAACCGTGAGGCGTTGAAATGGATAGAACCGCCGCTTCTTCTTACCGGACCGTGCTCGAAGCGCTGATTAAGGACTGGCAAGACTTCCGGAAGGCGTTACGAAAAGAGGGGCAGGAAGCGTTCGATCACCTGATGAACAAGGCACGCGGTCTTGCCAGCGCCGCGGGATACGACCCGTGGCTCGATCCGATGGAATCGGTCTATATGTCGATCCTTGTGGGGTTGGAGAAAGAGATTGCAGAGTTACGGGCAAAGGTAAAAGAACTGGAGGAGCGGAGTACCCACTCCTCAGATAATTAGGTAGAACTGAGTCCAGGATCCGTTAACCGTGAACGTGCACTACTTTGGTACGAGTTCCTACGTCACCCAGTAGCTTCTTCTCTTCTGTGCTCAGATTCGGCGATACCTGCAAACCCTTCAAAACGCCGATTGCCTCGATCGTCCTGTTGGTCTGCTCTGCAGGTGCTACCTTCACAGCCGCTTTCTTTGCTCGCTTCGTTGCGCGCTTGTGCTTCATCCGGACATGCCGTGCCAAGTCAAGAGGTTTCGCGAATTTCTCGCCACAATATTTGCATTTATATTCTACCATAATGTCACAACATATGTCGCGACTATATAAATATAGATACTATTTGTTTTACGGGTAACGTCCTAAATTTCGTGGCTTACCTTAAACATCAATAATTCCTTCCAGCTCCAAATGTGATCTGTGATGCCCTCAGCCATGCACGGTGTTCTTTCTCTGTTCTTCTCACCCGTTCCTGCTTTTATCTCTAACGCAGAATTAACCCTGATTAGGTTGTTGTAGCACTGATACACGTCTAAGTGGTTGTCCAACATCTCTTTGCACTTTGAAAAGCACAAACTCTTCCTGACCAGCCTCGAAATGCCATGTCTCATTGTTAGATTATATCTTTCCACATAGACCGTATCTATGCTCGCCTCATCTATGTCACCAATTATGACCATTCTGGTCTTACCGACTACCCTGCCCTTTTCCCTTTCCTTGATGAGTTGTCCGTAGTTAATCGCGTCTGCCTCGAAATGAGCCAGTATAGCAGTGAGATACTGATCGTTGCCGTCACTGATGAATGTGGCTTTCTCCGCCTCTGTTGGATTCTTGCCTCGTTTTCTCACCATTTTTAGTAACGTATCTGCTGTGGCTTGTACTCGTTTACCGGTACTGTGTGCCAGATGAAGCTTTGTATCTGCTTTCTTCGCTATGTAGATCCAGCAATCGCCTTGTCTATCTCCGTCACCATCTCCATCGTCAACGTTCTTTTGTTTTTTTTAACGAAGGACCACATCTCATCTACCTGAATTACAGTAAGCCCAACATCTCTTATCAAAAAGTCCGTCACTTCCTGTGCGTGTCTTGCTAAGTCTTCGACGACATCTGATACCGTGTCACGATGGATATCCATTATGCGTTCAATAGCTCTTATTCCGTTTTTCTCTACCAGCAATTTGCAGATCATGATGATCTGTTCTTCTTTGAGGTGTCTGTTGTAGAATACCGTGCCTTTCGTCTCGGGGAATCTCACACCGCAGGTCTTGCATTTGAACATCTGGTTGCCCCTGGCATTAAAGCCTTTCTTGATGATGGTGCCCGTGTTTCTCTTTCGGTAGTCCGGGCAATCAGGATTCAAACACATCTGGTCTTTGAATTTGCTCCTGCCCTGGAGTAAATTATTAGATCAGGCGTATATAAAAGTCACGGTTTGGCGGACATTACGGTTTTACGGCATATTGATATCTGTAGGCCCCTGTGGGCGACTAATAACGTGAAAGAAGTTTATCAGCGTTTTCGTGTCCTGCTCACTGCAGCTTAAGTGCGGGTATCCAATCGTCGTGCAGCTTGCCGGTGGTTGCTGTCCACGAACTCCGAACAGGTTACTACGCCACCAGTTGTGTTGAAGACCTTATCGTGTATGATCAGTGGGTACGAGCCGGTGTGGATAGTGTAGTTGCAGGTCTCGTTGGCGTAAAGGGCGGGATGCACCTGTCAGAGTACAGGAAGGAATACCCAGCTGGTCCCGGTCGCGGACGCTCTGCCCGTCCCTATATGAAGCAGGAAGATAATTGATTACGTAACAAAGAGATAGATGATAACCGTCGAGTTCGTCATATATGGCGGTGTGCATCAGGATACGCAGATCAATGCCGCACGGGAATTCGTTAACGCTCATATGGCGACCGAGGTGACGTCTACCGTGACGTATCTCGGCGAGACGCCCGCACTCACGGACTACGGTACGTGCTCGTTTCTGCGTCCGGAAAACCTACCAGAATCGGATATTGCGTTACTCAATCCGAGGTTGCCGTGCGCGTACATCTTCATGTGGCAGACGCCCGGAGTGGATGTCTGCTGGGGCGGCGGTAATTACGGGTTAGCGATCAATGGCCGGCCGTTCGACTCGATACCGTATAACGTTTGGTGGTGGAACACGGCATCCGAGTGGGGGCACAAGCTGACCTCGGCGGCGGCGATCATCATACACGAATTACACCACACCTTCGAGAGCATCCTCCACGACATTCTCGGCTATCCGCTAGCCATGAGCCGCTCAGAACACATCTACGGGACCACCGTACCGCACATGGATCACCTGTCAGACTTCGATTTCACGGACCACTACGAATGGTCAGCATGGGCATACCATGAAATCAGCCCTGAGATGTGCACAGCCATCGAATCATTCTGCGGCGCCATCCCGCCACACCACTAGTTGAGTTGAGAAAGGTAAGCAGCGAGCTAGAGGCCGTTACGGTTTCGTGCACGCTCCGCTCATGGTCGTCATGAATAATACGCCAGAACCTATCCAACCAGTAGTGGTTACGAAACGTGAAAAAGCGGTAACGGCCGGAAGGGTGGTTTTTCAGGTTCACCCGTCGCTCCCCGCTCCACCTATCTTCCGGGAGTCAGCTCAGAGCACGAGCTGTTTCGCGAACGTTGTCAGGTTCCTACAGCCGCTCTCATGCACGAGCACCAGATCCTCGAGTCGAACGCCCCCGACGTCAGGCTCGTACAAGCCCGGCTCGATGGCGATCACATTCCCTTGCTGCAGAACGTACTCGTTATCACTAACGCTGGGGTTTTCGTGCACATTGAGCCCGACACCATGCCCGGTAGAATGAATAAACCCACGTTTAGCTCCTGTTCGGATCGTGCCATACCCCCGGGCCTCGAAGAGCTCGCAAACGGTGAAATGAACGTCTCGACAGGAAACGCCCGCCGTGACGCGTGCCAGTGCAGCGTTCTGTGCCGCCAGCACCGCGTCGTACATCGCTCTGATCTCCGGGTCAGGCTCGCCGTAGACGACCGTTCTCGTCATATCGGCGAAATAGCGTTCAGTCTTCAAGCGCGGGAAAATATCAATGATGATCGGTTCATCAGGTAGGAGCGGCCCGCGACCGGAATAGTGAGGATCCGAAGCCTGTTTTCCGCACGATACGATCGGCAGGTCGCCGTTGGAACTGCAGCCTGCGTCGATCAGCGCGTGCTCGATGATCGCCCTGACCCGTTCCGCAGTAAGCACCGCGCCGTTATACCACAAGACGCGGTCCTTCCCGACCCTGGCCTGTTTGATGATCGCAAGCGCCTGAGCCAGCGCAAATTCGCACGCTTGTTGCGCTTTTATGATGTACTGCACTTCCTGATCTGTTTTGATCTCGCGCTGCTTCGTTATCGGAATCTCTTCCTGAGGAACCACGTCTATCCCGTTCGTCCGCAGCGTCTCGGCGGTACCGAGATAGAACGTTCTGGGTACCGCCGCGGCCGTCACACCCTCGTCTCTGAGGAGCTTTATGAGGACCTCATCCCATTTGAGATTCGTGCCGTAGTCGAGCGAAGACCGGACGTCGTGCACGCGGGACTCTTTTCGCGCACGCTCATACTCCATTTGAGAGACAACGAGCAGCTCTTTTTGGTCCTGGCCCTGCGGCACGGCGAGATAGATGAAAGGGTCGCCCGCTAGAAAGCGCGTGGCATAGTACATATCCGCATTCCGCAGGCTCTCACTGAGCATGAGTAGCGGCTTCTGCACTTCGTCCCGATGCGCCGATTCACGGGCCATTGCTCTCGGTTGTGGTTTATCCGTGCAGGATATAAATAATCACCCGGGAGAAGCCCGCAGGCACGTGATTTCGTCGAGCGTCCGCGTTGCACCGTGAAATTGGATCGCGGAGCTAAGCTTTTTGTAAAACAAACCGAGAGGTATGTGTATATAACCATGACGCGCCTCGGATTGCTCGTGCACGGACCAGAAGCAGTAGATGAAGGCGAGGTGGAGCGAGCATTTGTGACCTTGCAAGGTCATGGCTTTGAGCTTGAAGCGGCACTGGGCGGGATCTCCGGTAAAACGGCGGTCATTGACGCGGGATTACAGCATATGATCGATATCACCAAGGATATGCGCCCCTCGGAGGTGCTGGGCGATTTCCTGAGTCACGGCATCGACTTCGTCATACTGGTCAATCATGCGAAGACCGATGAGAGCGGCCTCAGGCTCGGCGAAGGCATCCTGGGTAATTTCGTGCGCACCGGGGGGCGGCCCGAAGAGCTCTCCTTCGTGCAACTGGAATACTGTAACCGGCGTTGCATACGGTGGCTGCTCAAGCCAGGGGATGATGCCCTGTACGGTGAGCTGCGTGAGCTCTTCAGTGAGTTCACCGAGCTCGTGCCCCCGAAGCGGGAATCGCGCTGCAGGAGGTCGGCCGGCCTCGTCTACCGTGAGATACGGGGTGTGGAGCCCGGTGAGAAGATCGTGCTCAACGGTGTTATCATCGGGACGGTCTCGCGCGACTGTCGCGATAGCTGCGTAACGCTGATTGCGAAAGAGGGCCGAGTGGTGGGGCTCGAAGGGGGCGTGCTGATCGAGCACAATCTTGCGAAGTTACCGCCGGTGGATCTGGAAGATGAGCTGATAAAATCTGCGTTCGTGATCAGGCGTACAGCGCCGAAGCAGGTGGAATGCGCGGGTACGTTCGGCACGGGAAAGCGAAAGAAGAAAGCGTGCTTCCTCTGCACGGTTGAGAAGCTGTTTCCGAAGCTCGAGGATGCGGATGCGACTGTTGAGATCGTGGTTACAGTCGGTGACGATACGACGAGCATCGCCGGTGATATTTTGAAGCGTTTTGGTGTTCGCTTGATTGGACTCACGGATGGCGATGCGGACGGTCTGATCACGGGCATCGAGCGCGGCGATCTGGAGGAGTACACCAAATTTCTTCCGGAGGGCTCGATGATCATCCGCTTGCAGTCGGAGACTGACGACGTGATCGGCGAGCAGGTGAAGTCGGCGATTTTTAACGGTCGCGACGAGCTCGAGCTGCAGGGCGACGTTGACCAGCAGTTCGAGGTAATGAAACGGCGGATACTGGAACTCGCAGGAGATAAACTCGTTGGCGTATTGTCTTCGGAGTCCCGCGATGCCGAGTAATAAGCGAAACATATATGGGGGGTCATCGCTTAGTATGATGTAGGGGGGAGGAAAAATGGCAGTTGAGATGTTAGAGGTTGGAGACGTGATGACCCCAAACGTCATTACAGAAGATGAAGAGGCATCGGCCACCAAACTCTCGAAGGAGATGGAGCTTGGGAATATCGGGAGCATTGTGATAACCAAAGCGGGCAAGCCTGTTGGCATTGTCACCGATCGTGATATAGCGCTCAAGGTCTGTGCCCGGAAACGGAATCCGTCGGAGGTACGAGCGCGCGAGATCATGTCCTCGCCGCTGATCACCATTGAGCGGGACGCGTCCTTGGAGCATGCGTGCGAGCTGATCGCGGCAAAGGGTGTGCGCAGGTTACCAGTGATTGATGGTGAAGAACTCGTCGGGATTGTGAGCGTGCGGAATATACTGACCCGAAGTCCAACCTACGTGCATAAACTATATCCCTCGGAATGAGGGCGGAAGGCTGCGCGGCTCAGCGACGTGGATCGGATCCACTCGGATCGGATTGGCCGGGATCATCGGCGCCCGTCGCGAGGTGGTGGCGTGCTGATCTCTGCGCCCGCAGGTACGTGAGCCAGGAAGGAGCAGTCCTCCTTTTTAGGTGGAGAGCTATAATTGTAAGAGGGGTGAGCAAGAAGTATGAACGTTCGGGATATAATGAGCCGTCCGGTAATCACGGAAGATGAAGAGACCCTTGTCACGAAGATAGCGGAGGATATGGTGGAGTTGGGTATCGGGAGTGTCGTGATCACCAGTGCGGGAAAACCGGTGGGGATCATTACGGAACGAGATATCGCGTTGAAGGCGTTGCTGAAGAATAAGCGAGCAAGCGAGGTGAAAGCGAAGGAGATCATGTCGTCTCCGCTGACGACCATCGAGCCGGATCTCTCGGTCGAGGAGGCCTGCAAGCTCGCAGCCAAGCGGCGGATAAAACGCCTGCCGGTGGTTGAGAATGATCGCGTGGTTGGAATCGTGAGTATTCGGGATCTCTTAACGCGGAAACCGGAATACGTGCGTGAATTCTACTTCTAATCGCACGCGCCTAACTAACTGGCCCGTCTTGATCAGAGCAGTCCCTGTTCCTGCAGTGTTCCGGTGCTCTGTGCGCACGCCGTGGTCGCGTTCGTCACGGCACTGCCCAGCATCGCCTGAGCATTCACGAAGTCGCCGCGCTCGACCATCTGCTGTACCAGCTTGAGCTTCTCAGCCACCGCTCTGAAGTCCTCACGATCCGAGACCCGAAGGGCCAGCGCGTTCTCCATAGCCAGCGCATCGAGGAATGTGCGGAGCACCTTCTTCGCACCCTCTAATTCTGGCCCTTTCAACGCCTCCACCACAGGGAACAAATGCCCGCCAAGGAGCAGCATGGCCTTTACCCGCTCCGCAAACTGGTAAGTCATTATCTCATCATTCGTCATGAAACGTCACTCTAGAAACCTTTTTGTTTCACAGTATTAAAGGGATAGGCATGCCAGCAACAATTTTAGTCGGTGGTTTTTTTGGTGATGAGGGTAAAGGGAAGATCATCTCGTATCTTGCCACGCATGACCAGCCGGAGATCGTTGCCCGTGGTGGCGTCGGGCCCAATGCGGGGCATACAGTCATTGTAAAAGGTAAACGATACGCATTACGGATGACACCGTCGGGATTCGTGCAGGAGAGCGCGCGGATTCTTATCGGTGCCGGCGTCCTGGTAGATCCGCGCGTGCTCCTGGAAGAGATCGAGACGTTGAAGATACGGGACCGTGTCGGCGTGGATCGGCGGTGTGGAATCATCGAGCTGGAGCACATCGACGCGGACCGGAGCGACGCGCACCTGAAGGGCACCATCGGCTCAACAGGGACCGGCTGCGGGCCCGCGAATGTCGCCCGCGTCTCCCGCAAGGGCAGACTGGCGAAGGACGTCCCGGAGCTGCAGGCGTTCCTGACCGACGTGCCGCTTGAGGTGAATACCGCGCTCGATGCGGGCAGAGGCGTGCTGATCGAGGGCACACAGGGCTTTGGCATCTCGTTGCTCTACGGCACCTACCCGTTCGTTACCTCGAAGGACACGAGCGCATCACAGATGGCCGCGGATGTTGGCATCGGCCCCACCCGTGTGGATGATGTGGTCATTGTTTTCAAGTCGTTCCCGACACGGGTAGGTGAAGGGCCGTTCGAGACGCAGATGAGCGAAGAGCGAGCGGCCGAATTGCAGATAGAGGAGTACGGCACGGTAACGCACCGCAAGCGCCGTATCGGTGCATGGGACGGCAAGATGGCACGATACTCCGCGATGATCAACGGCGCGACCATGGTGGCTCTGACCGGGGTTGACAAGCTGGATCCAGCGGTGAAGGGCGCGACGGAGCGCGACGAGCTGAGTGCTAAAGTGAATGAGTTCGTCGCTCTGGTGGAAAAGGACGTTGGCGTGCCCGTGAAATTGATCTCGACCGGTCCGGAGCTCTCGGAGATCGTGGATCTACGGTAGCCAGAGAACCGAACGCCGCTCTTCAAGCGGCGGCCGCACGAGGGTACCGCAAGCTATTTACAGGTTTGCGCACAACCACCTGTTCGTTCGTTGCCTCAGCTTAAGCAGGTAGCAGCTATGTCGCTCAAACCAGCCCCGGGCTATTCGCTTTTGTTGCGATTGTTTTGGTTCTTCTCCAAGTTTAGGAACGAACAGAGGAGTTAAAACTTCAGCGAGACAAGTTATTTTGAGAAAAAATGCCTCGAATGAAGCTCTCTCCCCTGTTCAGAAACCTCTTTAATTTCTGTGGTTTTAAGCTTTGCGGTCTCAGTGAAGACAAGCACCGAGTGACGCTGGTTTTGGATCGTACACGTAAGACTGCCGATTGCCCCATCTGTGGCAAGCGCTCGGCTTCCATTGAGGATACCTATACTCGACAGATCAGAGACCTCGATCTCGGTCCGAAGCGGTGCTTCCTCAGCTTCACTGAACGGAAGATCCGGTGCCGCTGTGGTTATCGATCGCGGCGTTGAGCAGCTGGACTTCGTGGACAAGTACAGCCCCTACGCCAAGCGCTTCGAGGACTATGTGAGCGTGCTCTGCGAGAAGATGACCCTCAACGATGCCGCTTCGGTCGCTGCGATCAACTGGAAGGCCGCGAAACGGATTGACCAGAAGTATCTGAGCCGACTGGTGACGGGACTTGAGGCTCTGAATCCAGAGAAATTCGGTATCGACGAGATCGCCTACGAGAAAGGGCACCGTTATCTCACGGTAGTCCGCGATCTGGATATCGGACGGGTCTTCTGGGTCGGCGAGACGCGAAAGAAAGAAGCACTGGATACCTTCTTTGCTGAACTCGGCGCGGATAAGTGCGCAAACATCCGGGTCTGCGTCATCGACATGTGGGATCCTTATATCGCCTCGATTCGTGAGAACACGAATGCTGAGATCGTCTATGACTTGTTCCACGTTGCTCAGAAGATTACTGATGCCGTCGACACCGTACGCAAACAGGAATTCGAGAAAGCCGACGCAGCAACGCGAAAGAAGTTCAAGAAGAAACGGTTCCTGATCCTGAAGCGCAGGAAGAAGTTGGATGAGGAAAAGCAGGAGACGCTGAAGACCCTAATGGCGGAGAATGAACGCTTGTACCAGGCGTATCTGCTGAAAGAGCAGGCGCTGGACATCTTCGATGAACGAGACGAAACAACTGCGCTGCAGCGATTAGAGCGCTGGTTCGCGAACGTTAAGGTCGCGGGACTTGCACCTTTTGACGCGGTCGTCAAGACCATCACGCCTCACCTCGACGGCATCCTGAAGTACTTCAAATACCGGCTCACCAACGCGGCTAACGAAGCATTCAACACCAAGATCAACATCATCAAACGGCGAGCGTACGGGTTCCACGACCTCGAATATTTCAAGCTGAAGATCCTTCAAGCATGTGGGAGGTTATCCTAAAACGGGAGAAGTGCCGTTGTTTTTTATCGGATTTTGCTTCGTGCTTTTGCTTTCGCACGCGCAGGCCGTTGAGCTGTTCGCCGGCGGGAACATATTGCTGGATTCCGCTATAGAGGAGAGGATGACGTCTTTGCCACGGGCGATTCGCTTATCGTAAATGCACCGGTGGAGAGCGTGGTCTTTGCGGGTGGTGAGTTCGTGGTCAACGCGCCGGTGAGCGGCGACATCCTTGCTGCTGGTGGCCGCATCACGTCAACGCAGCAGTGGGCGGCAAGATCGTGGCCGCCGGCGGTGAGATCGCGCTGAACGGCACCGTGAAGAATCTCGTGGCTGCCGGGGGCGAGATCAGCATTCAGCTAGATGCGGTGATCACGGGCCAGCGGATTTCCAACGCGGGCACAGTCTCCCGTAACTTAACCGTACGTGCCGGCGCATTTGAAAATACAGGAAGCGCCGGCCGGGTCGATTATCAGAAAACGGCGGGGCTGGATGCACTACGTGGCGTGATGCGTATTTTCCGCGTCCTCATGATGCTCGGCTTCCTCATACTCGGCGTTATTCTGCTGAAACTCTTTCCCACGCTATTCTTCAGTGTGGAGGCGAAAGTGCGGAATTCACCGCTAAGGAACACCGCGGTCGGCGTTGCGCTCATCATCGTCTCGACGGTGATGATCTTCGTGCTAACGATAACGATCGTCGGGTTACCCCTGGCTGCGGTCATGGGCATGCTCTTCGTCATCGCCCTGATGCTCGCGAGTATTTTCGTCTACTTCGCGCTCGGCAGGGCGGTCTGCGATGCGCTCACGGTCAAGCCCAGCGATCTGCTCAGCTTTGTTTGTGGCTTCGTTCTGCTCGCGCTGCTCTTCCATATTCCGGTGGCGGGCATGTTCATCGGGTTTGGAGCGCTCAGTCTGGGCTTTGGCTCGATCCTCTATGCCGTCCGGAATAACTTGCAGCGTCTCACCGCGCCGACAACGTAGCTCGATAGCGAGTCGCCGGCGATCGATCGAGCGTGGAATTCCCTGTATAGGGGCGTGCTGCTTCACCGAGCTGTTCGTCTTACTGGCACGGTGTTCAGCCCGGAAACGCGGGGCGGTGCCATGATGGGTACTTGGTGACTCACGATTGAATTTGCAGGTGACCAGTGACGACTTTAGCAGATTTCCGTACCGTTACGCTCTTCTTCTCGTTTTACGGGCTGCCATCGTGAGTACAACGGCGAACCCCAGAGCAAAGAGCAAGAGCAGAATCTCAAAGCCCGGCTCTTTCGGCGTTGGCGTTCTCGTTGGCGATGGCATCGGTCCGGGCGTTGGTGTCGGTGTAGCAGGCGCGGGTGTCGTCGTTGGTACCGGTGATGCCGGCGCTGGTTCGGGCGTAAGCGTTACAACCGGTTTGCCGGGGTAGTCATCAGGATCGCCCGGATCAGTTCCTGCGAGCAGCTCCTCAATGTCCGTGTACCCATCGCCATCGGAATCGCGCGGAGCGCCACCACCGCGTCGGGGCGCCCCTTCACTCACGATGCTGTAGAGGCAGAAATGCGAGACATTCGCCCAGACATAGCCCTCGTAGCTCTTCCCGTACAGCTCTACGTTCGTCGTGTTCACGCCCGTCTCGAAGACCCAGCTCGTATCGTTCGTCAGTTTCGTCCACCGGCCCGTGTTTTCGTCGTACGCATACAACCGCAGGGTGCTCTCGTTGATATCCCGGGAGTCATTTGCCAGGCCGTCACCCGTTCGATCCAGGTCGGCCGCAGTGTAATACATAAATATCCACGCGAGTTTAACGTTTTCAGCCGTTTTATTCTGGATATTCTCGCTCACGTTGATCTCCAGGTAGCGGCCCACCGGGGTATCGTAATATGCCATCCCCGTAGCAGGCGTCAGAGCGACCGGCGTGGTGGCTCCGGTGTAGCGGCTCAGCTTCACGCGCGGTATCACCGCTTCATCGAGCGCGATCCAGACGAGTGCATCGGTCTCCTTCAGCACATTCTCCGAATCGACACGTAACACATCGCGGGGCGTTGGCCATGCGATCTCAACCGAGCCGGGCAGAACCGTCTCCCGCAAACTCTTCAGCATCATCAGCGCGCGCCAGTGGTCTGAGGGGTAAGGCAGTGAGAGCATCACGACTGTCTGCGTGCTGTTCCAGACGCCGTACTTAATAGCAAACCGGTCGTACTCCGAGTCGAGCATCCGGGCGAGCGTCTCGTTGTCGTCTGCCAGCACAGTACGGGTGATATTGCCGACCGTTCCGTTTCCTGCATCCGGCCTGCCCACGAGCACGATGTACGGCACAGCGGAATAATTAGCGAGCAGCTCGTCCGCGGTAACGGTGGTGACAGTGGTGTAAAGCGCGAGGTTATCAGCGAACGCATCTCTTTCTGTGGCCGGATCACCTGCGAGAATGACCTGCTCGACGTGGGCGGCGTATGAATCAGGGTCTTCAGAATCGATGATACCATCGTAATCGGTATCTTCGTGGAGGGGGTTGGTGCCCAGTTCCAGTTCTATCCCGTCCCAGAGCCCGTCCTGGTCCGTATCATTGCAGAGCGGGTCTGTCTTCCACCTGAGCTCCTCACCGTCTTCGAGGAGATCGAGATCGGTGTCGGTGAGCAAGGGATCGGTACCGAGTACATGCACTTCGTACCCATCGAGCAGCCCATCACCATCTGTATCGGGATTCCGGGGATCGGTGCCCAACGCATATTCACGGTTATCGAAGAGCGTGTCACCATCGGTATCAGGATTGTTCGGATCTGAGCCGAAAGCGAATTCTTCTGCATCCGTGAGCCCATCACCATCGGTATCAGGATTGTTCGGATCTGAGCCGAAAGCGAATTCTTCTGCATCCGTGAGCCCATCACCATCGGT